>Ga0194063_10000198_pt1 | contig 44476 bp, 32 predicted proteins | sample SepL3720m_MetaG_FD_155459 | JGI IMG/M metagenome (GOLD analysis project Ga0194063, IMG submission 155459) | Anoxic zone freshwater microbial communities from boreal shield lake in IISD Experimental Lakes Area, Ontario, Canada - Sep2016-L373-20m | ecosystem: Environmental > Aquatic > Freshwater...
GACCAGGATGGATTCGGGAGCAAGAGCGGTCAGCATGGAAAAATGTGGAATGGAAAACGCGAAATGGCCGGCGCAGGCGCACACGAGCCGCTTCGCGGAGTGATTTCGCGCGAAGTCTAAGGATTCTCCGCAGAGGGATCAACTTCCAATTTTTTCCCTTTCGAATTCCGCAAGCAGATCCCTGGCAAACGGATCCCCCTCGGCCGCCGATTCGCGAAGGAACTTCAACCCGGCCTCGCGGACTTGCGGGTCGGCATGCCGCGCGGCGGCTTCGGCCACCTTCGGATTCATGAACCGGGAAAGCATTTCCAAAGCCACATCTGCCGGAGCCTTCGGAAGGAGCTCCAAATACGTCTCCTCCGCTTTGCCTTCGAGAAACTGGATGTCATACGTGTCCTTCGCCCGTCCGGTGTCCTGCTTGGTGACAAGAAGATCCACGACATCCGGCAGGCGGGTGCCGTCGGCCTGGGGAGCCGCGCGATTCCAGACGGCCTCGAAATCGGAAATCTCCATCTCGTTCGGACGGCGGAAAATATCCAGTGGACGATCCAGGCCGGAGATGCGAACCACGCCATCATGTTCGATCACTTCAAGAAACTCATCCTCCTTGACAGGTGAGAAAGACCCAATATCCAGCACGCCAAGCCCGGGCGATTCGGCCAGTGCCAGCCAGAGAGCAGAGGACCAATCCCCGGCGGATTCCATCGGATCCAGCCACACATCCAAATCGTGCGTGTTCCGGCTCATGCCATGCTCAATGACCGCAACCCCGCCCAAGGTCATGACGCGAAAACGAGCGGCCAACTGACAGACTAAATCGTTGGCGAATTGCTGGTTTTCCACCTTTCGACATCCTCCTTGATGCGATCTGAAATATAAAGGGCATCGGCGACCGAGTGAACCCCGCCCGGGAGCCACGGCTCGGAGTTGTCCGGGATCTTCCACGTTCCGCGGGGTCTCCCCTGCATCCGGCGCAAGACCGCCCTCGCCTTCATGCGCGAGTAGAGTTCCTTTTGCCTTTCCACGTTCGGACGGTATTGCTTCACGATGATTTCTCCCTACCACACGGCGGGGCCGGATGCGAGAAAGAATCAGGTCATCTGACAAGATGATGCATCAGCGGGCTCTGGAAGCTGTGGAGGATCGGGTTCAGGAGCACGGAGGGGAAGAGCCCGACGAACAGGGTGGCGGACATGAGAATGAGGGCGCCGAGTTTTTCCGGGAGGGTGATCGGTTCGAGCGCGTGGGCGTGGGCGGACGGCTCGCCGGACGGGAAGAACGAGCGCTGGAGCGCGCGGAGCGTGAAGGCGACGGTGATGACGACGCCGATGCCGGCCGGAAGGAGGAGCCACGGGAGGGATTTCCACGAACCACTGAGGATCGTGAACTCGGCGATGAACCCGCTGAATCCGGGCAGCCCCATCGAGGCGACCGAGGCGACGGTGAAGGTGAACGCGGCGAACGGAAGGGCTTTCGTCAGGTTCATGCGCCCGAGCTCGGCGATGTCCCGCGTGTGGGTGCGGTCGTAGATCATGCGCCCGACGACGGCGAAGAGAAGCCCGCCGATGATGCCGTGCGAGAACATCTGGAGGACCGAACCTCCGAGGCCGGCGAGGTTGAGCGTCATCAGGCCGAGGAGCACGAATCCCATGTGGGCGATGCTCGAATACCCGACGGTGAATTTCAGGTCTTTCTGGGCGAGGGCGACGAGCGCGCCGAGGACGATGCCTGCGGTCGCGAGCACGGCGATGACGAGCCTCCATTGGTCGAGCCCCTGCGGAAACAGCGTCATGGCCACGCGCAGCGCGGAATATGAGCCGAGCTTCATGACGACGCCAGCCAGCAGCATCGAGACGGCGGTCGGGGCCGCGACGTGCCCGGTCGGCGCCCATGTGTGGAACGGCCACAGGCCGGCCAGCACGGCGAAGCCGATGAACATCACGGGAAATGCCCAAGCCTGGAAGGACGGCGCGAAGTGCACCTTCGACGGATCGGCGAGCGTGAAAAGATCGAACGAATGCGCGCCCGAGGCGGCATAGGTGGCGATCATCGCAAGCAGGACAAGCGCGCTGCCGGCAACCGAATACATCGTCAGCTTCATCGCGCCGTATTCGCGGTTCGTGGATCCCCAGGCCGCGATGAGGAAGTATTTCGGAATGATGACGATCTCGTAAAAAACGAAAAGCAGGAAGAGGTCGAAGCTTTGGAACACCCCGTAAACCCCGCCGATGGTGGTCAGGAAAAACGCGAAGAACGCCCGCGGGCGGAGCGTGACATTCCATGAGAACAGCACGCCGGTGACCGCGATGATCCCGGTGAGGACCAGCATGACGAGGCTGATGCCATCGGCCCCGGTGGAGAACGAGATCCCGAGCTGCGGGATCCACGGGACGTTCGTGAGATACTGGAAATGCGGCGCGGCGCTGTCGTAGCCGACAAAAGCATTGGCCGCAAACGCGAGCCCGACCAGCGCGGCCGCGAGGGCGAGCCAGCGGGAGAGCGGAGCGAAACGTTCCGGCAGAAGAAGAATGAGGGCCGCACCGGCGAAGGCGGAGAGGAATGTCGCGTTAAGAATCATGTCAAATTGAAAAGCGGACAGCCGGCGAGTACAGATACAGGGGGCACGGGCGTCCCGCCCGTGTGTGGCGCAGAATTTCGATACTGGCAGTCAGCGTCCAAACAGGCGGGACGCCTGTTCCCCCTGACGCCGACAAGCCAACCATCTCTTCATTCCGCATTCCCCATTTCGCATTTCGCATTTTTAAAAATGTCATGGCTTGTTGAAAAGGGCGATGAGGAGCTGCGGGAAGATGCCGAGCACAAACATCAGGGCGATCACGGGCGCGACGGTGGCAATCTCACCAAACGTGAGCTCGGGGAACTTCGCCCAGCGCTCCGGCAGCGGGCCGGTGAAAACTTTTTGGATGATGGCCAGCAGGAAGACCGCCGTCACGAAGAGCCCGATCGCGGCGAGCGCGGCGGCCCACCAGACGAGCGAAAACGTGCCGCTGAAAATGAGAAATTCCCCGACGAACCCGTTCAGGCCGGGGAGCCCGAGCGAGGAGAAGAGGGCGATCCCCATGAGCCCGGCAAGAACCGGCGCCGCGGTCCGCAGCCCGCCGAAGTCGCCCACCCCGCGAAGCCCGCCGCTGCGCCGCTCGATGAAGCCGACAAAGCAGAAGAGCGCGGAGGCGGTGAGGCCGTGGTTGAAAATTTGGAGGATCACGCCGTTGGTCGCCGCCGCGCGCGCCCCGGGAGCGCCCATGGGGACGGCCGCCACGGCGAAAATCCCGAGCAGGCAGTAGCCGAGGTGGTTGATCGAGGAATACGCGAGGATCCGCTTGAGGTCGGTCTGCGCGAGCGCGGTGAACGCGGAGAAGATGATCGTCGCGAGAGCGAGCCAGAGGAGCGGGCCCGCGAGCTCCTGCATGCGCTGCGGAAACAGCGGCACGAGCAGCCGCAGAAGTCCATACACGCCCATCTTCGACATCAGCCCGGTGAGCAGCATCGTGACCGATGATGGCGCTTCCGCATAGGCGTCGGGCAGCCACGTGTGAAACGGCACCACCGGCACCTTCACCGCAAGACCAAGAAAAATGCAGCCGAAGACCAGCAGACCGGCGGACGGCCAGCCGAACCGCGCGGCCAGCCTCCAGTCGAGCGACGGCCCCATTTCCGCGAGGCGGACAAGATCAAACGTGCCGGTGGCAAGCTGGATGGCCAGAAACCCGATGAGCATCGCGAGGCCGCCGAGCAAAGTGTAGATGAAGAACCTCAGCGCCGCCGCCGTCGAGGCCTGTGTCCCGGCCGAACGGATGAGGAGGAATGCCGGCACGAGGCTCAGTTCGTAGAAGACAAACCAGTGGATGAAATTCAGCGCGGTGAACGTCCCGAGGATCGTCGTCTCCAGAAGCAGGATCAGCGTGATCTGCATCTTGGAGATGCCGGGCCCCGCCGCCAGCACCGCGAACGGCGTGATGAGCGTTGCCAGAATAAGCAGCATCAGGCTCAGTCCGTCGGCCCCGACAAAATACTGGACGCCCAGCGCGGGGATCCATGCGTAGCGTTCGATAAACTGGATTCCGCCCGCCGCGTGGTCGTAGCCGAGCGCGAGCCAAATCGCGAGGGCGAGGGCGCCCAGCATGTAGGAAAGCCCCATCGCGCGTGCCGATCGCTGCGTAGGCATGAGCGCGACCATCAGTGCCCCGACAAAAGGAATCAGCGTGAGGAGAGTCATGTGAGAAGCCATCCGATGATGATGAGAAGAAGAACCGCCCCGACGCTCAGGAACCGGAGGTAGCCCTGCACGCGCCCGCTTTCCCACGAGGAAAACATCTGCCCCCCGTCGCGGAGCCCGCCGCAAAGACTGTCGAATCCCAGGTTGATCCAGAACGTGTCGAAGAGGTCGCCCAGCGCCGAGGCCAGCAGGGAAAGCCCGCCGACCAGCCGGACGATCCCGGAAAAAATCCATCGGTCCACCCACGCGGCGAGGCAGCCCAAAAGCCCGAGCGCACGGACGACGGTCGCGTTGTAGAACTCGTCCACATAAAGCCGGTTGGCGAGCGCGCGGTAGAGCCTTGGCAAGAGCTTTTGGATCGGATCTACAACCCGTGCGGCATCGGAATGATCCAGGGGGCACGGGCGTCCCGCCCGTGTGTGGCTCAGTGCAGGCGATGTCTCCTGTCCTCCGATGCGCCGGTAGAGGAAGTATCCGATCCCGATTCCGGCCGTCACAATGACGACCGAGAGCCCGGCGATCGTGAGGAAGTCATGCGCGAACAGCCGCGCGAAATCCAGCGTGGGAACATGCCCCTTGTGATACCCTTCAAACCACGGCCACGCCGGGGTGAGCGGGATCGACATCAGGACAGCCGCTGCCGCGAGGATCCCGAGCGGGACGGTCATCACCGCCGGGCTTTCATGCGGGTGGGCGTGCCCGCGATATTTCCCCGCAAAAACGTAGCACATCTGGCGGGTCATGTAGAACGCGGTGAGAAATGCGGCGGCGGCGGCCATGAAAAACGGCGCCTGCGAAACCGGCCACAAGTGCGCGACGTGGAGGATTTCGTCCTTGCTCCAGAAGCCGGAGAAAAAGAACGGAACCCCGCAGAGGGCCATCATGCCGATGGCATACGTGGCGAACGTGACCGGCAGGAACTTCCGCAGCCCGCCCATCTGCCGGATGTCCTGCTCGTCGTGAACCCCGTGGATGACCGAGCCCGCGCCGAGGAAGAGGAGCGCCTTGAAGAACGCGTGGGCGATGAGGTGCGCCATCGCCGCCGTGACGCTCCCGACGCCGAGCGCAAGCATCATGAACCCGAGCTGCGAGACGGTCGAGTAGGCGAGGATCCGCTTGATGTCGGTCTGCGCGACCGCGATCAGCGCGGCGAAGAGCGCGGTGAAGCCGCCGATCCATGCGACCGTGGTGAGCGCGACCGTGACGCCGCCGGTTGCGGAAAAAAGCGGGAACATGCGCGCGACGAGAAAGACGCCCGCGGCGACCATCGTGGCCGCATGGATGAGCGCGCTGACCGGCGTCGGGCCCTCCATGGCATCGGGCAGCCAGACGTGGAGGGGGAACTGTCCGGATTTCCCGGCGGCCCCGCAGAAGATGAGAAGGGCGATGCAGTTCGAGACGGCAATGCCCATGCACGCGGTCTTCGCGGCCATCGCGGTGAGCGCGGCGCCCTCCAGGCATCCGGCCCCGTGGTCGTAGAAGAGCAGCGTGCCCGAGGACGAGTAGAGCCAGAGCATCCCGAGCAGGAACCCCATGTCGCCGACGCGCGTCGTGAGGAACGCTTTCTTCGCGGCCGCCGCGGCCTCGGGTTTGTGAAACCAGAACCCGATCAGCAAATACGAAGCCAGCCCGACAAGCTCCCAGCAGATGAACGTGAGCAGCAGGCTGTTCGAGAGGACAACCCCGAGCATCGCGGCCGAGAACAACGACAGAAAACAGAAGAACCGCGTGAAGTTCGGATCCTCCTTCATGTAGCCGACGCTGTAGATGAAGATCAGAAGCGACACGAACGACACCATCAGCACCATGCCCGCCCCCAGCGGATCCAGCAGCAGACCCAAACTCAGGGTTCCGCTCCCGATGCTCAGCCACGGGAAATTCAAGACCTCGCGCTCAAACCCGTGCCGCAGCGTTAGGAGAAACGCCAGAAGGCTCAGCACGGTCGAGGCCGCCTGCGCCGCGATCACGAGCGCCGCAGCCGGCATGCGCTGCCCGCGCTTCATCAGAGCGGTCACGCCGGCGGCAAGCAGAGGAAGAATGGGAATCAGGGCGATCATCGGTTGCAAAATGCGAAAGGCGAAAGGCGAAATGGGGAATGCGGAATGACCTGCCCGCGAAGCGGCACGAGGGCGCTTGCGCCCCAATTTCTCATTTCACATTTCAAATTTCGCATTTTTCTTAGCCCTTCAAACTTGAGGCGTCGTCCACCTCGACGCTTCTGATCCTGCGGTGGACGAGGATGATGATGGCGAGCCCGACCGCAGCCTCGGCGGCGGCGACGGCGATCGAGAAGATCGCGAACAGGACGCCGGCAAGGTCGGACGGGTTTTCGGAAAACCTCCAGAAGGCGATGAAGTTCAGGTTGGCGGCGCCAAGCATCAGCTCGATCCCGATGAGAACCATGATCGCATTCGAGCGCGAGAGCACAGCCGCGAGGCCGAACGCGAAGAGCACCGCTGAGATGGCGAGAAGGATCTGGAGCGTCATGGTAAAAGTGTGTGGCAGGAAGCCAGGGGGAACGGGCGTCCCGCCCGTTTGAAGACTGAGCATCGCAGCAGAGCCAGCGCCTCACACGGGCGGGACGCCCATGCCCCCTGAAACGAGCGAAGGCAAGTGGCAGTTCTCATGGCTTGTCCTCCATGGCGATGACGGCTGCGCCGACGAGGGCTGCGGTGAGCAGGACTCCGATCGCGATCAGCGCGACAACGTGGTCGCCCATGAGCGCCTCGCCAATGGCGGCGGCGGGCGCCGACGCGGGTGCGGGCAGCGGCTTTTTTGCCAGCGGGCTTGAGAAGATGAACCCGAGAAGGACGACGAGCGCGGCCAGCCCCGCAGCCGCACCGCCGGCGGGACCGAGCCCGGAAAACGGCGTGCGGGATTTTTCGAGCCGGTCCGGACGCGTGAGCAGAATGGCGAAGACGATGACCATGGCGACCGCACCGACATAGACAAGGAGCTGGACAAGGCCGACGAACTCGGCACCGAGCGCGATGAAGACAATGCCGAGCGCGATGAAGCTGAGCGTGAGGCAGAGAGCCGCATGGATGAGGTTGCGCATCACGACCGATGCCCCGGCCGCGAGAAGGAGGACGGCCGCCGGCAGGACAACGAACCAATCCCCGAGGAACTTCATCGGATCGGCGCAGCAGGTTTTAAAAAACTCACACGTCATTCGGAAAATTGGTAGGTCCGCCGGGAGACAGCGAAGCGGTTTGAAAACGATTTGCCAAGGATCAGGTAGGGGATCCCGACGATGGCGAGCGAAAGGATCCATGCCGCGGGCCCGCGCCCGGCATAGTGCCAGCAGGCGGCGGAGAAAAACGCCGCGAAGCTCATCGGCAGAAGAAATTTCCACGCGAACGCGAGCAGGTGGTCGATCCGCAGCCGGGGCAGTGTGGCGCGCACCCAGACCATCGTGACCGCGACAAAACAGATCTTGCCCAGAAACCAGCACCACGACGGGATGATCACCAGGAAGGGCAGCGGCGCCTGCCATCCGCCCAGGAACAGCGTCACCAGCATCCCGCAGACGGCAAACATCCCGACATACTCGGCCATGAAAAACGTCGCGTATTTAAAGCCGGAATATTCGGTGAGGTGTCCGGCAACGAGCTCCGACTCGCCCTCGGGCAGGTCGAAGGGGCTGCGGTTCGATTCCGCCAGCGCCGCGATATAAAACACGAGGCAGGCCGTGAATCCCCACGGGGTCAGGACGAACCATTGCGGCACGAATCCGAATGCGAACCCGCCCTGCGCGGCGACGATCGCCGAGGGCGACAGCGAGCCCGCGATCATCGCGGCGATGATCGCGGCGATGACGAGCGGGATCTCGTAGCTGATCATCTGGGCGATCGCACGCATCGCGCCGAGCACGGAATACTTGTTGTTGCTCCCCCACCCCGCCATGAAGACCGCGACCTCGGTCCCGGCACCGACCGCAAAGAAATAGAGAATCCCGGCGTCGAGATCGGCCGGCACCATGTCGCGCCCATACGGGATGACCGCCAGAACCATGAGCGCCGGAATCATCATCACGACCGGCGCGAGGAAGTGGACAACCTTGTCCGCCGTCCGCGGCACGATATCCTCCTTGGTGATCATCTTGATCCCGTCGGCCACCGGCTGGAAGAGGCCGCAGAGCCGCCAGCGGAAGAATCCCACGCGGTTCGGCCCGTAGCGGTTCTGCACGCGGGCCAGGATTTTGCGCTCCATCACCGAGGTGAGAGCGAAGAGGCCGAGAAAAACCCCGATGATCGTGCCGATGATGATCACCGCAGAGACGACGGCAAGGATCCATGACGGCACGCCGAACGATCCCAGCAAGCCGAGAAACCAGCCGAGAAGCTCGACCGGCGCGCGTTCGATCACCCCCGTCATGTCGCGGCCTCCGTGGCGGGCGCGGGCTTGGCGGCCTCCTTGGCTGCTGCGGCGGCGGCCTTCTTCTTCCGTTCCGACTCGACCCGCGCGTCCGTCTCCGCCGCCTCGGTCGGATGGATGCGGCGGTAATAGGAGTTCGGCTTGAGGAGTCGGGACTTGTCGAGAAGGAGTGGGGCGAACCGGTCGAACGCGCTGAGCTCGTAGTCCTGATCCATGCGGATGGATTCAAACGGGCAGACCTCGACGCAGATCTGGCAGCTCATGCAGACCGAGATATCAATGTCGAAGACCTTCGGACGCTTGAGCGCCTTGCCGGCGGCGTCGCGATCCTGGACGATAAAGATGCACTGCGGAGGGCATTCCTTTTCGCAGATCTTGCACGAGACGCAGCGCATGCCCGACTCGGGATCTTCGCCGTCGTAAATAAGAAACGGGAAGCTGCGCGAATTCTCGGGGAGCACCGGGCGCTCCTCCGGATACTGCTCGGTCGTCAACCGGTCCTTCTCAAAGTAGCTGCCCGCGAAATTGCGGGCGGTGACCGCAAGCCCTTTCACAATGCCGGAGCCGGGAAAGTTCATACAGACAATGAGGAATGAGGAATGAGGAATGAGGAATTGGGGCGCAAGCGCCCGCGACCTGCTTCGCAGGAAAGTTTGGAACTCCAAATTCCAAATTCCAAATTCCAAATGATGCTCATCGGTCGACCTCCCCCAAAACGATGTCTATGGAGCCGAGGATGACCATGACGTCGGCGAGTTTTGTTCCGAGGCAGAGCTCTTCGAGCACGGTGAGATTGATGAGGCTGGGCGGGCGGATGCGGAAGCGATACGGGCGGGTGCCGCCGTCGCTGATGAGGTAGAACCCGAGCTCGCCCTTCGGTCCTTCGATCCGCCCGTAGGCCTCGCCCACCGGAGGATGGAATCCGCGCTGCCTGGCCTTGGGGTTGAGGATCAGGCCGTCGGGGATTCCGGACATCGCCTGTTTGAGAATCTCAACCGACTCGCGGGCCTCGAGCACGCGGAGCATGAACCGGTCGTAGCAATCGCCGGCCCCGCCGCGCGGGACGCGGAACTTGAACCGGCTGTAAATCCCGTAGCCGTCCACCTTGCGGATGTCGTAATCCACGCCCGAGGCGCGGAGGCCCGGCCCCGACATGCCGCTGTTGATCGCGCGAGCCGGGGCGAGCGGGGCCACCCCCTGCAGGCGCGCGAGAAGAATTTCATTTCCGGTGAGGAGCGCCTCCATCTCGTCGAGGAACGCCGGGAACCCGTCCACCACCTTGCGCGCTGCCACGAGCCACCCGGGCGGCAGGTCGCACCGGCATCCGCCGAAACGCATGTAGTTGCACATCATGCGCGCGCCGGTCAGCGACTCGAAGAGGTCGAGGATTTTTTCCCGCTCGCGGAACCCATACATGAGGGCCGTCCCCCAGGCACCCATGTCGCCGAGGATGAAGCCGAGAAACGCCGAGTGGTTCTGGAGGCGGGTGAGCTCGCCGACGATGACCCGGATGTATTCCGCGCGCTCGGCGACCTCGATGCCCGCAAGCTTCTCGACGGCCAGCGCATACGCCCAGTTGTTCGTGAGCGAGCAGAAATAGTCGAGCCGGTCGGTGTAGGGCATCGCCGCCAGCCACGAGTTGCCCTCCGCAATTTTCTCGTGGTTCCTGTGGAGGTATCCGAAGACCGGCTGGAGCTTCACGACCGTCTCGCCGTCGAGGGTGACGTTCATGCGGAAGACCCCGTGCGTCGAGGGGTGCTGCGGCCCGAGCGAGACGTCGATCGTGCGGCTCTTCTCAGGGGAAACTGGCGTCCCGCCCGGACTGAAAACCGTCGGGGCCGCCATCATGCGGCCTCCGTGCGTGCGTTCACGCGGGCGAGCACCGCGCCGTGCGGGGTCGGCTCGTATTCGCAGTCGTCCGGTGCCACGTAATCCTTGCGCATCGGATGGTCGGCAAACCCGTCCCACATCAGGATCCGGCGGAGGTCGGGGTGGCCGGTGAATCGGATCCCGAAAAGATCATACGCCTCGCGTTCCTGGAACTCCGCGCTTTTCCAAACCGGCGTGAGCGAGGGGACCGACACGTCGCCGGCCCGGTCGCCGGTCCTCACGCGCAGCGTCAGCGGGCCGGATTTTTTCGCGATCGAGTAGAGGTGGTAAACCGCCTCGAGAAAGCCGGGAACCTCGCGCTCGACCGTCTCCCGGACCTCCTTCGCGTCCGCGCCCTCCTTGCGCAAGACCGTCTGCTTGACTTTGTGCGGCAGCCAGTCCACCCCGGTGACGTTCGAGCAGAAATCAAACCCGAGCGTGTCGCGCAGGAATTCCGCGACCGCGAGCGCGTGGTCGCGCCCGACGAGCAGCGAGTGCTGACCGCTGGGTCCGGGGTTGCGGACCAGTTCGACGGATGCTGAGGGAATCGCGGCGAGGATCGCCTGCAGAACTTCCGTCATGCCTCGGCCCTCCTTACGGGCCGGGGTTGGAAAACCGCGGGGTTCAGCGGAGGAACGAGATCGTGCGCGCCGCAGACGGGAACCGGATAGTCGGCCGGATCCCCCGCATCCGCATGCCGCGCGCGATTCGCCCCGAACAGCCTCTGCCCCCCGATTTTTTTCTGGAGCTTGATCAGCCCCTCGAGGAGCGCCTCCGGGCGCGGGGGACATCCCGGGATCGCGACGTCCACCGGAATAAACCGGTCGATCCCTTTCAAAACATTGTAGCCCTCCTTGAACGGGCCGCCCGAAATCGCGCACGCCCCCATCGCGATCACGTATTTCGGCTCCGCCATCTGATTGTAGAGCCTCACGACGAGCGGCGCCATCTTCTTGGTCACCGTGCCCGCGATGATCATCAGATCCGCCTGGCGGGGCGACGGACGGAACACCTCGGCCCCGAACCGCGCCATGTCGAATCGCGCCGCAGCGGTCGCGATCATCTCGATCGCACAGCACGCCAGCCCGAACTGCAACGGCCACAGCGAGTTCTTCCGGCCCCAATTGTAAAGGCCCTCGAACGACGCCACAAAAATGCCGCGCTTCTGGAGATCCGCTCTGAGTTCTTCGTCCAACATTTCTATAAGTTTATCTTATACGCTATTTCCCGGCCAACAAGAAAGTTTTGCGTTTTTGCGGCTGCGCGCATCGCGGCTAGCCGCAATGCTGTTCACTTAAGGCGTCTGTTCCGTCGTGGCGCAGGCGTCCCGCCTGCGTCTGGGGTTTGGCCATTTTCGAGTGCGCCAAAGGCGCAAAATCCCATAACCCAGGCCAACGGCCTGGGTTATGATCCAAGGAGATCTGCGGCCTAAAAGGCTGCAATCCGAGAGCCCGCAGCCATGCCACAATCTCTATCCAGCCTCCTCACCCATCTGGTCTTCAGCACGAAGAATCGCGAGCAGTGGTTGAAAGGAGATGTTGCCGCAGAGATTCATCCCTATCTTGCTGGCGTCCTCAACAACATCGGTTGCCTCTCGCTTCAGGTCGGCGGCGTCAATCTTCTGTCGGCTTTCCCGGACGAAGTCGGTTGCCGAAGTCGTCGAAACCGTGAAAACCAGCTCTTCAAAATGGATCAAAACCAAAGGTCGCGAGTTCGCAGGATTTCATTGGCAGTCCGGTTGCGGCGCGTTTTCCGTGAGTCAATCCGACTCGGATGCAGTCATCGCCTACATTCGGAACCAACCCGAGCACCACAGAAAGGTGACATTTCAAGAGGAATACCGCCGTTTTCTTGAGCGCTACAATGTCGCTTACGACGAGCGATATGTCTGGGATTGAGAATCCCGGCCCTACAGGCCGGAGGCCGCTTGGATATCAGACCCAGCCCGATGGGCTGGGCTGTTGAATCTGGCACCGTTGGTGCCAGAAAATGGCCAAACCCCAGGCGCAGGCGGGACGCCTGCGCCACACTGCGCAAAGTGAACAGTATTGCGGCTAGCCGCCGAACTTCCTGTCCAACTCGGAGAACGACCATTGGATCATCGTCGGATGCCCGCGCGGGCTGGCGTAGGGGAGATCGCAGCGGAGAAGCTCGCGGACGAGCTGCCGCGCGCGGCCGGGCTCGAAGGAGAATTTTTTTACGGCGGCGAGGGAGGAAACCGAGCGGATGAGAGCATCGAGCGCGAGCGGGCGGCCCTCGAGCGATCCGGAAGCGCGCAGCGACGCGCAGAGATCGAGGAGCGCGGCGCGGGCGTCGTTCGCGGCCAGACATGCCGGCAGGGCCTCGACCTTGAGCGTGCTGCCGCCAAACGGCTCGAGCAGAAATCCCGCGCCCCGCAGGGTTTCGAGATTCTCCGAGATCCAGGCAAAATCCTTCGGCGGGAGCTCGATGACCTCCGGGAGCAGGAGGCGCTGGCACGGGGCGTCGCCGGACGCGGTCTCGCGCTTCAGCGACTCGAAAAGAATCCGCTCCGAGGCTCCCCTGGCATCGAGCAGGACAAGCCCCTCGGGGCTGCGCATCAGGATCCACCGGTCGGCCAAACCTCCGATGATCTCGAACTTTTCCTCCTCCTGATCCATGGGCCACTCGCCCTGCGGAGGAGCACGGAACGCCTCCGGCGCGGCGGGCGCAACCTCCGGAGCCCGCTCGCAGGGCGCGCGATCCGCCGGCGCGGCAGGCGCAGCGCAAGCCGCCGGCGTCCCGGTCGCGGGGGGGGCTTCGGGCGCGAGCACCGGGTGCCGGAGGTTGTCGAGCATGGCGCGCGCAGCGAGGAAAACGGCCTGACGGAGCTGGTCGGGCCGGTGGAGGCGGATCTCTCGCTTGGCCGGATGCACGTTGCAGTCGAACGCCATCGGATCCATCGAAATCCGCAGGACCGCGAGCGGGTGGCGCCCGCGGGGGATCGCCTCGGAATACGCCTCCCTCAGCGGCTGGTAAACCGCCGGGCACTGCACGACGCGACCGTTCAAAACAACGAACTGCTGCTCGCGATCCGGACGCCCCTCGCCCGGCCGGGCGAGGTGGCCGGAAATGGTGATGCCGTTCTCCTCGCGGGGCGCGAGCGGGACCAGGCGCCTGAGGAAATCCGGACCGAAGAGATCGCGGAGGCGGACGCCGGAATCCGTGGTGGCGGCGGCCTGCCAGAGGCGGCGGCCGTCGCGCACAAGCGTCATCGCCACGTCCGGATGCGCGATCGCCAGCGACTCCATCTGGTGCACGATGTGCGCCGCCTCGGTCTCCTCGCCCCGCAAAAATTTCCGGCGGGCCGGGAGGTTGAAAAAGAGCGCTCGCACCTCGACGGTTGTTCCCGGCGCCTCGCCGCTGTCCGAGACGGATTCGATTTTTCCACCGGCGACGGTGATTTCTGTTCCGGCCTCCGCGCCCGGCGGGCGGGTGACCAGGCGGAACCGGGAGACGCTGGCGATGCTGGGCACGGCTTCCCCGCGGAATCCCATCGTCGTCACGCGGGCGAGATCCTCGGCCGAGCGGATCTTGCTGGTGGCGTGCCGCTCGAGCGAGAGCAGGGCGTCCTCGCGATCCATCCCGCACCCGTCGTCAGCCACGCGGATCAGCTGGGCCCCTCCCCGGGCGAACTCGACCGTGATCCGGCGCGCCCCGGCGTCCACGCTGTTCTCGACCAGTTCCTTGACGACCGAAGCCGGACGTTCGACGACTTCCCCGGCCGCCACCTGGCTGGCGACCTCGTCCGGCAGCAAACGAATCTTTCCCATGCCATTTGACTTCGCATGAATTCGTTCATAAGAAAAGGATGTGCTCACAGATTCGCGCCGCAAGAGACGTGCTCCGCAGTTTTCCGATCCCGATTTTGACATGACCGGAGACGATCCCGAAAAAGGGGAAAACCTCTTTGTCTGGACGGTCATCATCCTTCTTCTTTCCGGCTTAGCCATCGCGTGCTGGATCGGCAGCTTTTATATTTTCGAACACCCGGAAACGCCGCTGAGCTACGGGGTGCTCACCAAGCTGAAAAAGCTCGATCCTCCGAAGCGGTTCGAGCTCACGGCCGCCCCGCGCGGCGAATTTCTGAAGCCCGCGCAGATCCTCGAGCGGTATCAAAAAATGACCCCGCGCGAGCTGATGCACGCGAACGAGGTGCTGCTCAAAAACTACATCCGCAACTACAAGCTCACCCAGGATCTCGTCCTCTATGTCACCGGCTCGTTCCATATTTTGGATTCCTACGAACTGACGAAAGACGATTTTTGGGGGTCTGGTGTGGTCGCGCTGGCGCAGGCGAAAGACAATCCGAAGATCCTCGTCGAGCAGATTTTCCCCGCCCAGACGAAGGTCGTTCCCGCGCTCCAGCGCACGCTGCTCACCGGCCTCGACATGGATTTGAAGCGCGAAAACGAACTGTCCGCGATTCTGCATGTGGAGAAGCTCGGCGACGGCCGCATCAAGGTCACCGCGCTCTCGATCCTGTATCCGAGCTACGGGTCGGCTACGGCAGCCGGGACATTTTCCCTCGAGCCCCCGGAGTTGTTAAACGTGGGGGTCGGACTTCCCGTCATCACGGACGGACGACTGCAGGAAGCGGACACAAAATTTGCGGCTTATCGCCGCCGCGCGGGACTCACGGGGTCTTCTGCCCCCGCGCAGCAGCAGCCCCGCCTGATGCGCGTGGAGCGTCCTATTGCGGTGAACACGCCGACGCCGACCTCACTGCCGGCGAATCCTCCCGTGCTGCCAGCCATCCCCGTGAACGCGCCGTCGTCCACCGCCCTGCCGGCAAATCCAACCGTGCTGCCAGCCATTCCCGTAAACGCGCCGTCGTCCACCGCCCTGCCGGCGAATCCGACCGTGCTGCCAGCCATTCCCGTGAACGCGCCGCCGACCACCGCCCTGCCGGCGAATCCTCCCGTGTTGGCCGCCATTCCCGTGAACGTGCCGTCCCAGCCACCATCGGCGGAACCTGCCGCACCCGATCCTGCGGCGACGGCCTCTTCCCCCGCGCCCGCGACGATCCCGGCATCCGGCTCGTGGCCGGTTTACGAGCCCGGACAAATGCCGCGCGGGCGGCTTCTCAACGTAAAAGATGTGGCAGCGAAAGCCGGGGGCGGCGTGGGTAGCGAGAGGGTTTATCTCCAGGGAAGTTTTCTTGTCACGGCCTCCGGCCCGAGCCGCGCAGTGCTGCGGACCCAGGGGGCGCTCACCGATGCGATCGGCCTCGGCGGCCGATCCGGCGACGTCCGCGTGATTGTTGATTTTCCGCCGGGGATGGTTCCGCCGGCCAAAGAAGCGACCTTCTCCCGCGACGCGCGCAGGCCGTTCCAGATCACCGGGGTCAAAGAGGACACCGACGGCCAGATCAACGTGTATGTCCGGGAAGTCACCCGGCCTTGAGGGCCGTCTGGCGGCGGAAATTGCAGCCGGCGGGCCGATGCGGTTCGACCGGTTCATGGGCCGTGCGCTCTATGATCCGGAGGGCGGCTACTACGCCGGAGGCGCGCGCCGCGTCGGAAAAAACGGGGATTATTTTACGAATGTCAGCCTCGGTCCGGTCTATGGGGAAATCCTTGCCGGGCAGTTCATCGAGATGTGGGAGGCGCTCGGGCGGCCGCCGGATTTCACGCTCGTCGAGCAGGGTGCCAACGACGGCCGGCTGGCCGCCGATATTCTTGCCGCCCTCGATGGAACCCCGCTTCACGGGGCGCGGCTGATCATCGTGGAGCCCTCGGAAGTTTTGCGCAAAATCCAGTCCGGCACGCTTTCCGGACGCAACGCCGGATGGGCGCACGATGCGGACGATCTGCCCGAACTCTGCGGGGTGCATTTTTCGAACGAGCTCTTCGATGCCCTCCCGGTTCATGTCGTGCGCTCGACGGGAGCCGGCTGGGCCGAGCTTTTCGTCGGGTGGAATGAGGGCGGGTTTTTTTGGGAGGAAGGCCCGGTGTGCGACGAGGCCACCGGGTTTGCCGCGCGGCTCCCCGCGCGCCCGGCGGGATTCACGACCGAGATCTGCACCGGCTACCGGAAAATTTTCTGCGGGCTCTCCGCAAAAATCCGCCGCGGGTTTTTGCTGGCGGTGGATTACGGCCTGTCCGCGGGCGAGCTTCTTGCGGGGCACCGCTGCGCGGGAACCCTCCGGTGCTACTCCGGGCATCGCATGGAAACGAATCCGCTCGAGGGACCCGGACAGAAGGACATCACCGCCCATGTCAACTTTTCCCTGCTCGCCGGCGAGGCGGTCCGGGCGGGGTGGCGCCTCGAAAAGTTCGCCGACCAGCACCACTTTCTGGTCGGGGCGGCGAAGCGGATGCTTCTCGCGCTCGACGGCACCCCGAACCCAAAAAAACTCCGCCCCCTCGCCGCGCTTCTGCATCCCGAAAATATGGGGCGCCAGTTTCATGCCATCCTTTTTTCCCGTGGGGCCCCCGGCACCGCGCTTTCCGGATTCCAACACGCGCGGGATTCCGACCTGCCCCATTGAGGTGCAAAAATTCCCGCAGATCAGGATGGCTGAGATTCGTATTGCCGCCCGCCGCTTCCCCGGCAATGATTTTTCATGAGCAAAAAATTCCGGAACCGCCTGCTGGCATTGGTATGCCTGTTCGTTTTTTTCGCGGTGGGGATCCTCTTCTACGCGAACTGGGTGATCCAGCGTCCGTTCGCGATCATTCTCTTCCTCTCCGACAACCTCACGCCCTCGGTGCTGGCGGCCTCCAGGATTTACGCCGGGGGCGCCGACCACCGGCTCGGCATGGAAAAATTTCCGCACCTCGCTCTGCTGAGTTCGCAGGCCAACGATTTTGCCGTGGCCGACGGCCCGGCCGCCGCGGGCTCGGTGGCGACCGGGCAGAAAGCCAACAACGGTTCGCTCCGCTTCGAGGGTGGCAAATCCCCGCTCCCCACGCTCATGGAGTTGGCCCGCAAACGCGGCCGCGCGACCGGGATTGTCTCGAACACCTCGCTAACCGACGCGACGGCCGCGGCGTTCTATGCCGGGACTTCCGACCCGCTCGATTTCGAGATGATCGGAAAAGATCTGGCTGAGAAATCCGAGATCAATGTCCTGCTCGGCGGCGGGGCCGCCGACCTGCTGCCGGATTCGAAGGACGGCCGCCGACGCGACGGCCGCGACCTGATTCTCGAAATGCGCAACAGGGGATACGACATCGCGCGCAACAGGCAGGAAATGGAAAGCACGCCGCAGTGGCGCGCCCCGCGGGTCCTCGGCCTCTTCAGCAAGGGGCCGCTGGCTTTCGCGGACGAAGTGCAGGCATCGGCCTCTCAGCCATCGCTCTCCGACATGGTGCTCCAGGCCATCCTTCTCCTCCAATACAATCCCAAGGGATACTTTCTCGTCGTGGATGCCGGGCTCTCCGGCAAAGCGGCGCTGCAAAACCAGGGCGAGCGGACGATGAAAGAAATCCTCGTCCTCGACCGCGCGGTCGCGACCGCGAGGACGTATGCCGGCGAGAACGCGCTGATCGTGGTGGCCGGACGCTCGAACCCCGGCGGCCTCCGCATGAACGGCTATTCGTTCCGAAACGACAAGGGCGCGGCGGTCCTCGGCATCAACGCGCAGGGCATCCCCTCGCTGACCTGGTCGACCGGCCCCGGCTCGGGCGCCAAATCCTCTCCGGAGGGACTGGCCCGCACCGAGCCGCCGGCCTTCCAGACCGCATCCGCCATCGGCGTCGCGGAGGATGTCGTCGCCGTCAGCCAAGGCCCCGGCACCGAGGTGCTCCAAGGGTTCCAGGACAACACGGACATCTTCCGCGTGATCCGCAAGGGCTTCTGACGGGCGTTGAAAACATAAAATTGGAAATCGACGCCGGGAAATTCCGCCTGATAATCCGGTATGGTGAGCGCATGTTTTTTTGATTCCGAGTGTCCGGGCGATTTTTTGCTCGGCGTCCTCTGCGAGCTTGCGAACGACGCCGCGCGGGATGTCGCAGCGCTCCCCGACCGTTCCAACGAGCGGATCCATGACATCCGGGTCGGCATGAAAAAATTCCGCTCCTCGCTCCGGCTGGCTTCGGAGGTTCTTTCGCCGCGGGAATTCGCGACGCTCGACGGCCTGGCCCGCGAGATCAAGGGTGCGTTCGGCACGGCTCGCGACCGGGATGTCCAGCTCGGGCTTCTGCGCGAGCTTCTTGGCGAGCGCGGGGCGGCGGCATCGCCGGTTGCCGGAGACAGGGCGGATTGTGCGGCGGGAGACAGGACGCTCCGGGCCTGCGAAAGCCTCTCCGGACTGGTCGCGAGACTCGACCTCCGCCAACTTACCTCCGGGCAGGCGCTCGCGGCCTGGGCGGCATCCTACCGCGATGCCCGCCGCACGATGGCGGCCTGCCACAAGGATCCGGAAGACGATTTTCTTTTCCACAAGTGGCGCAAGCGCGTGAAGCAGGTCCTCTACCAATCCGCCGTCCTCGGCCCGCCCGCCGCCGACAGGGTGCCCGGGGCGCAGGAGCTTTCCTCCGCGCTCGGATCGCAGCACGACCTGGCCGGCCTCTGCGAAATCGTCCCCCCCTGCGGCCCCGATGCCGTGCGCCTCGTCCTCGAAAAAAAGCGGGAGACCGCCCGGCTGGCACTCGGGCTCGGGGACCGGATCTTCCGCAGCAAGCCGGACGCCCTGCTCAAGAGCCTGTCGGATTTCGCGAAGGGCGGCGGGGATGAATGAGGATATCGAAGTCCGCACGTATTTTGCCCGCGGCCGGAATGCGCTCGTCGCCCGCGCCGCGTTTTCCGAACTCTACGCCGCATGGTATCTCCACCGCATGGATTGCGGGCTGCGGCTTCCGCCGGAGTGCGACGCCTTCGCGCGGGACGCGCTGGCCGCGATCACCCTCCACTGTGCCGCCCGGCCCTGGAAAGAGACCTGCGCGTGGACCGTCCACTTCCCGACCCCGCGGATCAACGTCTTCGCCGCCGGGGACAATGCCGCCGGCACCGTCGTAGCGAACGTCTTCACAGAAAATATCCGCCCGATCGGGAACGGCGTGTTCCACTCCGACGTCATCGAGGACGGAGGCCCGCCACGCCGCAGCGTTGTGGAATTCGAGGCCGGAGGATTCCTGCAGGCCGCCGAGCAGTTCTACAAAAAAAGCGAGCAGCGACCGGCCCGGTTTTTCCGGCACGGGGACGAGGATCTCGTGATGGTTTCCGCGCAGCCCGATTGCGACCTCGCGTGGCTGGCCGCGCTCGACGACGACGCGATCCGCCACCTCGATGCCGACACCGGGCTCTCCCTCCTCGAGACCCGCAGCTTCCGCTTCCAATGCGGCTGCACGCAGGAACGGATGCTGGATTTTCTCGTGCCCGTCTTCCGGCGTCAGGGCGACGAACTCTTCGGCAACGAGGAAATCATCCGCATCCACTGCCCGCGCTGCGGAGCCCGCCACGCGATCACCCGCGAGACCCTCGAAGCCCGCGCCGAGGCGAAGTAATCCCCTCCGGCGACAAGCGGCCCGCGCCGGAAATTCTTCGCTCGCCCAACCGGCTTCCAGCTGCCATAGTTCGCGCCCAACAATGCAAAAGCCAAATTATCAGTTCGAGAAGCGCCGCAGGGAAATGGAAAAAAAGGCGAAGAAGGAAGAGAAGCTCCGTCAGAAGGCCGAAGCCGCGCGCGCACCTGCCGCAGAGAACCCGGAGGCGTCCCCCGATCCGGCCTGACCCCACCCGTGTTGTAGTTTCTACTGGCCCGCGCCATGCAGCGCTGGTTTTTCTGTCACACGTTGGTTGGCGGACAGGAATTTTCACCCTCCGGGAAACCGTTTCCGGTCTCGTACCGTCTCTTGGAAATAACCGGGCTTTTCTTTGGCGCAAAAATGCATGTATTATGCGGTGTTTCCCTCTGTTGCCGCGCAGCATTTTCTGCGAGGTTTCTCCGCATTGTCGGCAATTATTTAAATGAATCCTTCGCTTCCGTCCGAAAACACACGTTCCCACCCTGTTCGGGAATTGACCGCTGATCTTTGCGTTGTCGGGGGTGGTCTTGCCGGGGTTTGCGCCGCGATTTCGGCGGCGCGCGCGGGGCTGCGGGTTGTGCTGATCCATGACCGCCCGGTTCTGGGCGGGAACGCTTCCAGCGAGGTCCGGCTCTGGACACTGGGTGCCACATCCCACATGGGAAACAACAACCGCTGGGCGCGTGAGGGCGGGCTGGTTGATGAGATTCTCGTCGAGAATATGTTCCGCAATCCCGAGGGGAACCCGCTGGTTTTTGACGCGCTGCTGCTGGACATGGTGTCTTCCGAATCCCGGATCCAACTGCTTCTGGATACCGCGGCCTTCGAGGTTCGCAAGCGCGACGCCGACACGATTTCAAGCGTCCGGGCGTTCTGCCCGTTGGATGGAACCCTTTACGATGTGGAGGCGCCGCTCTTTGCCGACTGCTCGGGCGACGGCGTGGTGGGGTTCCTTGCGGGAGCGGCCTTCCGGATCGGACAGGAGGCCCGCTGCGAATTCGGGGAGCTCTATGCGCCGGAGCTTCCATCCGCGGATCTCCTTGGGCACTCGATTTACTTCATGAGCAAAGATCTCGGGCGGCCGGTCCGCTTCGATCCGCCGTCCTTCGCGCTCGGGCTCGAGGATGTCCGCCGGATCCACCGCTTCCGGAGTTTCGATGCCGGAAGCCAGGCGTGCAATTTCTGGTGGATCGAATACGGCGGCCACCTGGATACCATCCATGAATCACGGGCGATCAAGTGGGAGCTTTGGCGCGTCGCCTACGGCGTGTGGAATTACATCAAGAACTCCGGGGAATTTCCCGAGGCGGCAACCCTGACCCTCGAGTGGGTGGGTCCGGTGCCGGGGAAGAGGGAGAGCCGGCGCTTCGAAGGCGATGTCGTCGTGACCCAGCAGGATCTCATCGGGCAGCGTGAGCATCACGATGCGGTGTCCTTCGGCGGGTGGGCGATCGACCATCATCCGGTCGAGGGGGTGTTCTCCGACAAGCCCGACTGCGCCCAGTGGCACAGCAAGGGGGTTTATCAGATCCCCTATCGGGCGCTCTACAGCCGCAACATCAGCAATCTCTTTCTGGGCGGGCGGCTCATCAGCGCGAGCCACATCGCTTTCGGCTCGACGCGCGTGATGGCCACCTGCGCGCACAATGGCCAGGCGGTCGGCATGGCGGCGGCGCATTGCCTGCGCCACGGGGTCGGCCCGCGCGGCCTGCTCGCCCCGGAACGGATGGCCGGGTTGCAGCGCGAACTTCTTCGCGCGGGACAATTCATTCCCGGCGTCGAAGGGCCCGACCCGGATGATTTGTCGCAGGCTGCCACGGCCTCCGCCTCGTCGCGATTGGAACTCTCCGAACTCGAACCAAACGGCCAAACGCTGCCGCTGGAAAATGCCTGGGCGATGCTTCTTCCGCTCGGTGCCGGCCCGGTGCCGGAGGTCGGCTTCCTGGTCGATGCGGAACGCGCGACATCCCTGCGGATCCAGCTTCGCCTGAGCGAAAAGCCGGATAATTTCACGCCGGACCAAGTGGTCGAAACGCTGGATGTCGCGCTCCCGGCGGGATCAGCCCGGCCGGTGAGCGCGCGCTTTCAGTGCCTCCTCGAAGCGCCCCGGTATGCGTTTATCTGTCTGATGGAAAACCCGGATGTCTCCGTTCATCTGAGCGGCCGCCGCGTTTCCGGGGTTCTCGCGGTCACACAAAAATTCAACAAGGCTGTGGCGAAATCTTCCCGCCAGGATCCGCCGCCGGATTCCGGGATCGAGAGCTTCGAGTTCTGGATCCCCCAGCGGCGTCCCCAAGGGCAGAATTTTGCGATCCGGGTCACGCCGCCGCTCGTCGGTTTCGGCCCGGAAAATGTCACCCGCGGCCCGTTGCGCCCGACCCGGCAGCCGAATGCCTGGGTGGCGTCGCCCTCCGATTCCGCGCCGATGCTCACCCTCCGCTGGGAGACCCCTCAACGGATTTCCCGCGTGGAACTTTTCTTCGACACCGACTTCGACCACCCGATGGAATCCGTGATCATGGGGCACCCGGAAAATGTCATGCCGTTCGTCGTTCCGGACTTTCAGATCCGCGACGGGTCGGGCGCGGTGCTGGCGGTTTGCCGCGGCAACCACCAGACCCGGTGGGCCTGCAACCTCGATGCCCCGGTGACGACCGGCGCGATCCATCTCGAAATCCTGAACTCCACCGATGCCTTCCGCGGAACGGTCTTCGGCTTCAAGTGCTATGCCTGAAGACAGCGAACAGACACGAGACAAATTATAAAACCATCCTCCATCCTGACGTCTCTGCTCCTGCTCTCGGCTTCCCTGCCGGCTGCCGAGCCGAGCCTCGTGCCCGCCACTCCGAGCACCGCGCCCGACTATTTCTGCACCTGGAATACCCAGGGGTTTGCGTGCAGCTGATCAACTATCCCCAATTGCGCGACAAGCTGCAGGCCCTGGGCCAAAAACTGGACCGCCCGCCCAAACCTGTCTCTTTACCCACACAATACTAATCCTTAGAGAATCAATCCCACGTTTCCCTAATATCTAATACCCTATGAAAATCCTCCTCTCCGCTTTGCGAGCTCTGTTCCTCCCGTTGGTTTTGGCAGGGTCTGCGCTGGCGTCCGAGGACGCGCCCCGGGCCGATCTGGCCCTGAGCTGGCCTGAGATGAAGCGTCCCGCCCTGTTCGCCAGCGGCCAGCGGATTGCCTGCATCGGCGACAGCATCACGCGTCCCGGGCAGTATATCATTTACCTCTACGACTACTACGCCACCCGGTTTCCGGACCGCCCGATCCGTCTTTTTAATTTCGGAATTGGCGGCGATACCATGGCCGACGCGCTGATCCGCTACGAGAACGACATTCGGGCGGTCCCCTGCGACAGCGCGGTGATCCTTCTCGGAATGAACGACGCTTTCCGAAGCGGATACGGTCCGGGTTCCGGGGAGAACCCGGCCACTCTTTCCCGGCGGAAGTCCACCTGCGACACCTTCGATCAGCGCCTCGAGACGCTGCTCGCCCGACTGGCTGCCGACCGGATTGCGCCGATCCTTTGCACTCCGACGTATTACGATGAAACGACGGTCTCCAAATATGCGCTGACCCCCGGAGGAAATCTGGCTCTCCTTGCCTTGGCGGAGGTGATCAAGAGCCGCGCGCAATCCGGAGGATATCCGATCATCGAGCTCAACCGGCCGCTCGTCGAGGCCAACGCCGCTTTGCAGACTTCCAGCCCCTCCACTTCGATCATCGGCGGAGACCGGGTTCATCCCTTGGTTTCCGGGCAGGCGGTCATGGCGTGGGCGTTTCTGCGAGAGCAGGGAGCCCCGGCGGAAGTTGCGACCGTGGAGATCGATGCCCGGGCCAAGAGCCTCCTCGCATCGCGAAACTGCGAGGTGACCGAATTGGCCGTAAGCCCCAATGACATTTCCTTCCGCTATCGCCCCTTCGCCCTCCCGCTGCCGCGGGATAAAGGATGGGAAGCCGCTGCCGCCTGCACCCGGCTCACTCGGGATTTAAACCAGGAGCGTTTCACCGTCCTCAATCTCCCCGAGGGCCGGTGGACACTCACGATCGGGGAGATGGATGCGGGGATCTTCACGGCCAAGGAACTGGGCGAAGGGATCAACCTGGCCACACTCGCCAATACCCCGCAGCTCAAAGCCGCCGACGATCTCCATGCTCTCAATCTCAAACGCAATCAAATCGAAACCTCCATCCGCGGAATCCATTACCTCGAGAAAGTCATGAAAATTCCCGGCGGCGCCCCCGAGGCGGTCTGGCGGGAGAAAATTGCGGCTTACATCGCTTCTCCCGAATACCAGAAGCTGGCCCCGGACGCATTTTACAAGACCGAGGCCGACCACTACATCGAAAAGAAAACCCGCGAGAAGGAGCTGTATCAGCAGTTGGAAGAGGCCACCCAAGCGATGTATGCCGCCTTCCCTCGCACCGCATGGCCTGTGCGCCTCACCCGATCGGAATCCCAGTCCGCCAGATGATGATGCCTGTCCAACCATTTATTAGAAAATCCCATCAAAGCGATAAGCCTTCGTGATCCATCAGAACATCCCATGAAAACATTCCTCAACACAGGCCTCGCCCTACGCCGACGGAATCCGCTCGTTCTTTCCGCCTGCGCATTGGCGCTGGCCGGAACCATGGCCCGGGCTGAAAAAATTACCGGGGCCATGCCTGCGCCCGGCCCGTTCAGCGCGGATCAGGGCAACGGCACTTATTTGAATCCCATTCTGCCCGGTGATTATGCCGATCCCTCGATTGTCCGTGTGGGGGATGACTATTACCTGGTGAACTCATGTTTCGAATACTCTCCGGGGCTGCTCATTTGGCATTCCAAAGACCTGGTCAACTGGAAGCCGATTTGCAGGGCCGCAACAGCCTATGACGGGGAAATCCTTGCCCCGGACATTAGCTTCCGCGAGGGAAAATATTGGATCTATTATTGCACGGTCTATTACTCGGAGACCGGCGCCAAGACGGCTTGCAACCGGGTGATCACGGCCCCCTCGCCCGCTGGCCCATGGACGGCCCCGGTTGGCTTTGAGGTCAAGGGAATCGATCCTTCCCGCGTCGAAGGCCCCGATGGCAAACCATACCTGCATACCTCCGGAGGCCGGATGATTGAACTGACTCCCGACGGGCTTGGGGTCACCGGGGAGGTTCGCGTCGTGGTTGAACCATGGCCGATCCCGATCGACTGGCCGGTTGAGGGCGTTTACCTGGAGGGCGCAAAATTCTTCCAACACGGCGGCTGGTATCATTTGCTTCTTGCCGAAGGCGGGACGGCGGGGCCCGCGACCAGCCACATGGTGATCTCCGCGCGTTCCAAAACGCCTTGGGGGCCCTGGGAATATTCTCCTTACAACCCGGTGATCCACACCAAGAGCCGGGAGGAAATCTGGTGGTCAACCGGTCACGGCTCCCTGATCGATACCCCCGAAAGGGAACTCTGGATGGTGCTGCATGGATACCGCAAGGACTACTACAGCTTAGGGCGCCAGACATTGCTGCTTCCGATGGAATGGACCGACGACGGATGGTTCCGGATGAAGGCCGGAATCGATCCGGCCAAGCCGATTCAGAAACCGAAGGGCGGCTCGGTCGTCGGCCGCGGCATGCCTCTCTCGGATTCCTTCGATTTCCATGCTCTGGGATTGCAGTGGTCCGGCTGGAAAAACGGCGTTCTGGATCGCCTGAGCGTCGGCGACGGAAAATTGAGCATGACTGCCAGCGGGACGGACATCCGCTCCAGCGCGCCGCTGACGGTGATTCCCTGCCACAAATCGTATGCGGTCGAGGTCGATGTGGAGATCCCCGACGCCGGGACGAGCGCCGGGCTGACGCTCTTCTACAACACGAAGGCTTGCGTCAGCCTCTTTTTGCAGAATGGATCCGTGATTGCCCGCCGCTACGGAGGCAGCGACGGCCAGCTCTTCGGAGGCCAGGCCCATGTGCGCGCATCCGGCAACCGCGTCCGCCTGCGCATCGAAAACCGGAACCACGAAGTCGGCTACAGCTGGGCGGAGCCCGGCCAGGATTGGCAACGCCTGCGCCCCTGGGAGGAGCTGTCCGGATACAATCACAACACCTATGGCGGATTTATCAGCCTGCGGGCCGGCGTGTTTTCCGCCGGCACAAAGGGGAAAGCCTTCTTCAGAAACTTCGTTTACCGTCCTCTCGATTAAGGGCGAAGTAAAGAACCCCGGGGCAAGCCCCGAGGCATTTAAGAATATGAATTCAGAGATCCACGAAAAAAAGCCGAGGCAAGCCTCGGGGTATCAGACCCAATGGGAATGAATCGCCGGGATTTCATGAAACCAGACAAATCGCTTGCTCATCCGATAATATCCGCTTCATTGAGATCAATGTCTCCTCCTCTGCGCTCCCTCGCGGCATCCCTTCTTTTGCTTTGTTGCGCTTGCGCTACAGCCGCCCCGGCGCCTGACGGCAAACCGCACAAGTTCGCCCTCGCCCCCGGCAAGTTCCTCATCGATATTCCGGCATGAATCGCCGCCAATTTATCGGTCAAGCAGGCGGCGCGGCCTTGTTAATATTAGCCAGCCGCTCGGCCTTTGCCGGAGGTGGCGCACCCAAGCCTGGCAGCGGGGAGTTTGTTTTTTTGGAAGCCGAACAGTTTGCCGATCCCGGCGGATGGGTTCTCGACCAGCAGTCGATGGATCAGATGGGCTCGCCTTATCTGCTGGCGCATGGACTGGGCGTGCCGGTGCGGGATGCGGTCACCTCTGTCAGATTCCCATCCGCCGGCACTTACAGGGTCTGGGTGCGGACTCGGGACTGGGTCGCCCCATGGAATGCTCCGGGAGCTCCCGGCAAGTTCCAACTGCTCATTGACGGGAAACCGCTCGCCGAAACCTTCGGCACCAAGGGCGCGGACTGGCATTGGCACGATGGCGGCTTCGTTAAGGTGGGCGCGACAGCCATGGTGGCCTTGCATGATTTGACCGGTTTCGAAGGGCGCTGTGACGCCGTGCTGTTCTGCAAAGACAAGGATTTCACGCCGACGAATGAAGCTGCTGCATTGACAAAATTCCGGCGCTCCCTGCTGGGGCTTCCCGAGCATCCCGATGAGGGCGGCGATTTTGATCTGGTCGTGGCAGGTGGCGGTATTGCCGGCACCTGTGCGGCGCTCTCGGCCGCCCGCAACGGCTTGAATGTCGCTCTGGTTCAGGACCGCCCGGTGCTGGGAGGGAACGGAAGTTCAGAGGTTCGTGTCTGGCCGGAAGGAAATACCGCGCAAAAACCCTATCCGCGCATGGGTGATATCGTTTCCGAGCTCCTTGCCGTGCCCGATGCGCGCAGAAAACTCGGGTATTCTAAAGTATCGGCCAATGCGCAGGGAGCCGACCTTTATGGTGATCCTGAGAAGCTGGCTCTGATCCGCGCGGAAAGCCGGATCACCCTGCTGATGGAGCACCGGGCCATCGGCGTTGAAATGAATGCGGGCAAAATTGTCGGCGTGATTGCCCAGAACACGAGAACGGCCCGCCAAATCCGCCTTAAGGGAAAATTATTCGCGGACTGCACCGGGGACGCGACCGTCGGATATCTTTCCGGAGCCGACCACGAGATTTCCAAAGGCCCCATCATGGGCATGAGCAATCTCTGGAATCTATTCAACACCGGCAACCCGGATGAAGTCCTGAAGTGCGAATGCGAGGACAAGGATGCGCTGTCCAGCCAGTTGGTTCAATCCGGCGGCGTGGCGCCGTTCCCGCGCTGCCCATGGGCACTGGATTTATCCCGCACGAATTTCGTGGGACGGGGTGACAAAGACAAGGAGAATCCGTCCAAACAACTGGGTGACTGGAAGTGGGAAAGTGGTTATGAACGGAATCCCATCACAGAGATCGAACGCGTTCGCGACCTGAACCTGCGCGCCATGTATGGCGCCTGGGACACCCTCAAAAATGTGGATACCCTCTATCCATCATACCGCCTCGGCTGGGCGGCCTTCATCGCTGGAAAACGGGAGAGCCGGCGTTTGCTGGGGGATGTCCTATTAAAGGGGGAGGATCTTTTGGCGGGCACGGAATTTCCTGATACCGCTTTTCCCTGCACCTGGAGCATCGACCTCCATGTGCCCCAAAAACTCAAGGGATTCGAAGGAGAGGAATTTCTAAGCGATGCCACCGCAGGAAAAGAAGGTTATAAATACAAGGGACCTTACTGGGCACCCTACCGCTGCCTCTACAGCCGCAACATCCCCAATTTGTTCATGGCGGGACGCGACATCAGCGTGACCCGTGAGGCCCTGGGCGCGGTGCGGGTCATGCGCACCTGCGGCATGATGGGCGAGATCGTCGGCAAGGCCGCATGGATCTGCATCCGCCACCAGACCACACCCCGGGGAGTCTATGAATCCCAACTCCAGCTCCTCAATGAGCTCATGAATCAACCCGGAAAACTTCGTCGCGACAAAATCGACGGGGTGCTCGCTTAATGTTGATGTAGCTCCAAATATGCGCTCCCTTCTCGGCAAGGGAGTGGAGTTTCACTGCAAAAGGGAAAAAGGTCCAGCTTGTTTTCCTGGGCAACTGAAGGTCGCTGGACGAGCGAAGGCAGGCCTCAAGAGAAAGTCATCGAGGGCCGGGCCGGAATGCCGGGATCTGCCAGCTATGCCTTCCCTGCTGCCGCTCAGCCCGATGACAGATCTGAAATCGTGGTCGAGGCGCTCACCGGTTCCGACGGCAAGCTGAAAGGACAGGTGTGGGGGCTTTTCTCGAACGGAAATTAGCTTCGCATTCGGGATGCCACCACCACTTCAGACATAAGAACTGCGGCCCGCGCCGTTTGTTTTTTGAAGAGGAATCATTCCCCGCCACCGGCTGCGGACGCCGAGGCGGCCCACTTGGCGGTGGCATTTTCGAGGGCTTCGGCGACGCCGGCGAGCTGGCGGTTGGTTTCCATGGCGAGGGACGGGTTCTCGTAGGTCGCGGGCGCTTCGAGGAGAGCGGCCAGGTCGCGCTGGCGCGCTTCGAGGGCGGCGATCTCGGCCTCGAGTGACGCGGCGAGTTTTTCGCGTTCGCGGCGTTCGCGGTTCACGGCGGCGCGGGCATCGGCCTCCGCCCTGCGCTGGGCGCGGATCTCTTTCATCCCCGGGCCGGATTCCTTGCGTGCGGCCGGCGCGGCCTCCGGCTGGTGGTTGCCGAGCGAGGCGACGGTTCCCGCACGGGCACCCGAGGCACGCGACTTGTCGAGGTAATACGCGAAGTCGCCCGCGTAGGGGGTCAGTCGGCCGGCCTGCACATGGATCACCGACGTCGCCACCGCCCGGATAAAATGGACGTCGTGGCTCACAAAAATGATCGTTCCTTCGTAGGGGCCGAGCGCCCGGATCAGGGCGTCGATGCTCGGCATGTCGAGGTGGGTCGTCGGCTCGTCGAGAAGCAGGAGGTTGGGCGGATCGAGGAGCAACTTCACGAGGGCGAGGCGGCTTTTTTCCCCGCCGCTCAAAATGCTGACGCGCTTGAACACATCGTCGCCCCGGAAGAGGAACGCCCCGAGAATATTGCGTGCGGCCTGCTCGGACACCGGACGCGGAATGCTCTGCACCTCCTCCAGCACGGTCTTGCTCAGATCGAGCGTGTCCGCGCGGTGCTGTGCGAAGTAGCCGACGGTGACGTTGTGGCCAGGCGTCCGCTCACCGGCTTCGATCGGCACCATCTCCGCAAGGATTTTCAGCAGCGTGGATTTCCCGGCACCGTTCGGGCCGACGAGGACAATCCTCTGCCCCCTCTCGACGCGGAGGTGGAGGTGGTCATAAACGACGTGCTCGCCGTAGGCCTGGCGCACGCCCTCGAGGCTCATCACCCGCTGCCCGCTGCGCGGCGGCTGCGGAAACTTGAAATGCACGGTCGGCTCGTCGGACTCCGGCATCTCGATCCGCTCCATCCGGGCGAGCTGCTTGACGCGATCCTGCGCCTGCGCGGCCTTGCTGGCCTTCGCGCGGAACCGCGAGATGAACTGCTCGAGGTGCTCGATTTCTTTTTGCTGGTTCCGGTAGGCGGCGAGGTGCTGGTCCTCGCGGGCGCGCTTCTGCACGAGGCACGCGTCGAAATTCCCGTGGTAGCGAACGAGTTTCCGGTGGCGGATCTCGACGATCCCGCGGCAGAGCGTGTTCAGGAACTCGCGGTCGTGCGAGATCGCAAGGATCGCGCCCGGATACCCGAGCAGGTGGTTTTGAAACCACCCGAGCGTCTCGAGGTCGAGGTGGTTGGTCGGCTCGTCGAGGAGAAGGAGATCCGGCTCCTCGACCAGCAGGCGGGCGAGGTGCGCGCGCATGACCCAGCCCCCGCTCAGCTCCCCCATCGGACGGTGAAAATCCTCCTCCCGGAACGCGAGCCCCGAGAGGATCCGCTTTGCGGAAGCCTCCGCGCGTCCGTCGGCCTCCTCTCCGCAGGCCAGTTCGAGGATCGTGGCGTCCGCCGCCGCAGAGGCCTCCTGCGGGAGGTATCCGCACCGCACGCCGCGCTGGAGACTGATCGTCCCCTCGTCCGGCTCTTCCGATTTCAGGAGAAGAGAAAAAAGCGTGGTTTTCCCCGCGCCATTCGGGCCGATGAGCCCGATGCGGTCGCCCGTATTGATCTGCAGCGACGCCTCCTCGAAGAGGATGCGGCCACCAAAAGATTTTGTAACACGGGATACTGTCAGCATGGCAAAGTGCGGGAGCCTCGTTGAGGAAGGCCTTCCCGGCAAGCACGATCACACGGAATTCCTGCCGGGCCCTGCCGGCCCAATGGAGGGAGGCCTTCGGCTACGAGCCGCTGATCGCGGAAAGCTTCACGGATCCGGCCAGCAAACCCTGATAAACACAGGGTTCCCAAGGCATTTCACATAAAAAAGGAAACCCGGAGTCTACGGGGCTCGAACCCGCAACCTCCGCCGTGACAGGGCGGCGCTCTAACCAATTGAGCTAAGACTCCTGAGTGATTCTTCCGTCCGCGCGGGCGCGGGAAAATTTACCAGCTCGACTTCGTCACGCCGGGGATCAGGCCGGCCGAGGCGAGCTCGCGGAATGTGATGCGCGAAACTTTGAACCGGCGGAGGAAAGCATGGCGTCGGCCGGTGATCTGGCAGCGGTTGACGAGCCGGGTCGGGCTGGCGTCGCGCGGAAGCTGGCAGAGCGAGGCGTAATCTTTTTTTGCTTTGAGCTCCGCACGGAGCGTTGCATATTTCGCCACCGTCTTTGCTTTGCGCTTGTTGCGCTCGAGCCATGCTGTTTTTGCCATAGAACGGGAAATTCTATGGCGCGGCCGGGATCAGGCAAGCTCTTTTTGAAAGAAATTGCGGGGCCGGGAAATCCCGCGTAGGATCACCGCCTTGTGCCTATGAAGACTCCCTTTGACCCGATTGCTTCCGTGATTTCCGAGATCCGCCGGGGCGGCATGGTGGTCGTGACCGACGATGCGGACCGGGAGAACGAGGGGGATCTCCTGATGGCGGCCTCGAAGGTGACCTCGCAGGCGGTCAATTTCATGGCTCTTCACGGGCGGGGGTTGATCTGCGCGCCGATCAGCGAGGAGCGCGCCCAGCAGCTCGGGCTGCAGCGGATGGTCGCCCACAACCGCGAACTTTTCAAAACCGACTTCACGGTTTCGGTGGACGCGACGTCCGGGGTCACGACCGGGATCAGCGCGAAGGATCGCGCGGCGACGATCCGGATCCTGGCACGTCAGGCGTCCGGGCCGGAGGAACTTGTCCAGCCCGGGCACGTCTTTCCGCTGCAAGCGAAGCCGGGCGGAGTGCTCCGGCGGGCCGGACACACCGAGGCGGCGGTCGATCTCGCGCGGCTCGCGGGGCTTGATCCCTCGGGGGTCATTTGCGAAATCCTCAATCCGGACGGCTCGATGGCGCGGCTGCCCGACCTCGTGCGGTTCAAGCGCAAGCACGGGCTGAAGCTTTGCTCGATCCAGGATCTGATCGCCTACCGGCGGAAAAGCGAAATGCTGATCGAGCGGGAGCAGACGATCCTGCTGCCGACCGACTACGGGGATTTCGACCTCCACCTTTACCGGTCGCTCGTGGACGGCGCGCACCACCTCGCGCTCGTGATGGGAAAAATTTCCGGGAAGAAGCCGGTGTTGGTGCGCGTGCACAGCGAGTGCCTGACGGGCGATGTGTTCGGGTCGCGGCGCTGCGACTGCGGCGCGCAGCTTCACCAGGCGATGAAGCGGATTCAGGCGGCCGGTACCGGGGTGCTGGTTTACATGCGCCAGGAGGGGCGGGGGATCGGACTGGGAGCGAAGATCCACGCCTACAAACTCCAGGAGGAGGGCCTCGATACGGTCGAGGCCAATGAACGGCTCGGCTTCCCGATGGACCTGCGCGAATACGGGCTCGGGGCGCAGATCCTCTCGGATCTCGGAGTCCACCGGATCCGGTTGCTCACGAACAACCCGCGCAAGGTCGTCGGGCTCGAGGCCTACGACCTCGAGATCGTCGAGCAGATCCCGATCCGCTCGCGGGCAAACCCGCACAACGCAAAATACCTCGCGACCAAAAAAAAGAAGATGGGTCACTCGCTCTGATCACATCCGTTCCGGGCAGCGGATGCCGAGGAGCGCGAGCCCGTGGGCGAGCGTGCGGGCGGCGAGGTCGCTGAGCAGGAGGCGGCTGGCGCGGAGGTCGGGCGCGGCCTTGAGGACCGGGCAGGCCTCGTAGAACGAGTGGTAGGTGTTCGCGAGTTCGTAGAGGTAATTGGCCAGCAGGTTCGGGCGGAAATCGTCGAGCACGACCGGGACGGTTTCAGCGTATTGGAGGAGCTTGATCGCGAGCGCGCGCTCGGCCGGCTCCGCGACGAGGATGCGGGCCTGAGGGTCGGCCGCCTCCCCTCCCCTGCGAAAAATCGAGCGGATGCGGACGTAGGCGTTCATCAGGTAGGGCGCGGTGTTGCCCTCCATCGCGAGGAGCTTGTCCCAGGAAAACACATAGTCGGTAAGCCGGTGCTGCGAGAGCTCGGCATACTTCACCGCGCCGAGCCCGATCGTTCGGGCGATCTCCTCCGCCTCGTCCGGCGGCAGCTCGCGCGCGGCCAGCAGCCTGCGTGCGCGGTCCATCGCCTCGTGGAGAACCTCCGCCAGCCCGACATTCTCGCCCGAGCGGGTCTTCATGATTTTCCGATCCTCGCCGAGGATGCTTCCGAACGCGATGTGCGCAAGGTTCGCTTTGACCTCCAGCATGCGGCAGGCCGCGAAGACCTGCTGCAAATGCAGGGCCTGGGGAGAGCCGACGACATACCAGATGGCATCCGGGTTCCAGCGGGTGACCCGATACTCGATCGTCGCCAGATCGGTGGTCGAATACAGAAATCCTCCGTCGCTCTTCCGGATGATGGCCGGCTTGTCGGCGAGAGCGGGGATGTCGGGGAAGAAGATGCAAAGCGCGCCCTCGCTGACTTTCGCGATGCCCCGGCGCTCGAGTTCCTCGCAGAGCGGCGCGAGCGCATCGTTGTAGAAGCTTTCGCCGAGCCGCTCGTCAAACCGGATGTCGAGCAAGGCGTAAAGTTTTTCGAGTTCGTGCCAGGAGAGTTCGACCGCCTCCTTCCAGATCGCGAGGTTCTCCGGATCCCCGGCCTGGAGTTTGACCAGCTCCTCGCGCGCGGATTTTTTGACGTCCTCATCGGTCTCCTCGATCCGGTTGACCTCCCGGTAGAGGCGGACGAGCTCGGCGATCGCATCGCGCCCGAGCGCCTCGCGATCGAGAAAATGCTTCCACCCGAAAATCACCTTCCCGAACTGGGTGCCCCAGTCGCCGATGTGGTTGTCGGTGATGACCTCGTGCCCGAGAAACCGCGCGACCCGTGCGAGGCAATCGCCAAGGAGCGTGCTGCGGATGTGGCCGACGTGCATCGGCTTGGCGACATTCGGCGAGCTGAAATCGAGGATGATCCGGAGCGGGCGCGCGACAGGCGCAACGCCGAGCCGCGGGTCGTCGGACATCTCCCGGAGGCGCGCGGCGAGGAAATCCGGCTCGATGCGAAAGTTCAGGAACCCCGCCCCGGCGACCTCGGGCGCGGCGGAGATCCCCGCGACATCGAGATGCGCGAGGATGTCGGCCGCAAGCTGGCGCGGATTTGATTTGCGCTCCTTCGCGAGAACCATCGCGGCGTTCGACTGGTAGTCGCCGAACCGGGTGTCGGCGGCCGGGGTGACGTCGCCCCGGGCGGGATCCAGCCCGGCCGCTTCGAGGGCCGCGCGCAAACGCACGCCGAGGATATCGCGAAGCATCATCAGCGGGAGGATCTGCTCTCGAAAACGCGCAGGAGCGCGGCCGCGTCCGGGGCGGCGCCCAACTCCTCGCGCACCGCCTTGTCGTTGAGAAATTTTGCGATGGCGGCCAGCGTGCGGAGGTGGGTCTGGAACTGATCCTTCGGAACGACGAAGAGCACGATGAAAAAAACCGGCTGGTCGTCGAGGGAATCGAATTGCACCCCCTTCGTCGAGCGCCCGAATGCGGCGACGACCTCCTGCACTTTGTCCGACGAGGCGTGCGGGATCGCGATCCCGAACCCGATCCCCGTGCTCATCGTCTCCTCGCGCTGGCGGATCGAGGCGAGCACGTCGTCGCGGTCGGCGGCGGGGATGGCCCCGGATTTCACCAGGCAATCCACCAGCTCCGCGATCGCGGTCCAGCGCTCGGTCGAGGCCATCGCGGAAACGATCCGGGATTCCGAGAGAAGATTGGCGAGCGTCATCGGTCCACCTCGCCAAAGACGGGATCGATCGAGCCGAGGATGCCCACGACATCGCTGACCATGTGCCCGGGAATGATTTTCTGCATGATGCTCAAATTGACGAACGAGGGCGACCGGATCTTCATCCGGTAGGGAACCCCTCCGCCTTTGCTGTAAATGTAGAACCCGAGCTCTCCCTTGGGGTTTTCCGCGGCGAAGTAAACCTCGCCCGGCGGGGCGGAGGCGCCCTCGGTGGTCACGATGAAGTGGTGGATCAGCTCCTCCATCTTCGTCAGGACCGCCTCCTTGGCGGGCGGCATGCTCTTCGGATCGTGCCAGTTGATCGGGCCCTCCGGAAGCTTCTCCAGAACTTGCGTGAGGATTCTGACGCTTTGCCGGATCTCCTCCATGCGGACGAGATACCGGTCGTAGCAATCGCCCACGGCACCGACCGGCACTTCAAATTCGTAGTTCTGGTAATCGAGATACGGGTGCTTTTTCCGGAGGTCGTGATCCACGCCCGAGCCGCGGAGGTTCGGGCCGGAGAGTGCGTAGGCGATGGCGTCCTCCTTTGTGATCACCCCGATGTCCTTCGTGCGATCCACAAAAATCCGGTTCCGGGTCACGAGCCGGTCCACCTCCTCGAACGCGGGCGGGAACGTGCGAAGAAATTCCCTGAGCTGCGCGAGAAATGCCGGCGGGAGGTCGCGGGTCTGGCCGCCGACCCGCGTGTAGTTGGTCGTAAACCGCGCGCCGGTAAGGGTCTCCATGAGATCGTAGATCTTTTCGCGCTCGGTGAACGTGTAGAGAAAAACCGTCATGGCCCCGAGATCCATCCCGAGGCAGCCGATCATCAGGAGGTGGGCGGAGATCCGGGCGAGTTCGCAGCCGATGACGCGGATCGCTTTTCCGCGCGGCGGGATTTCCCAGCCCATGAGCTTTTCGATGGCGAGCGCGCAGGCGATGTTGTTGGCGATCGGCGCGAGGTAATCGAGCCGGTCGGTGTAGGGGAGGAACTGGTTGAACTGCATGTTCTCCGCGAGCTTTTCGTCTCCGCGGTGGAGGTAGCCGATCTCCGGGGTCGCCTTGGTCACCACCTCGCCGTCAAGCTCCAGCACCAGCCGCAGAACCCCGTGCGTCGAAGGATGCGACGGCCCCATGTTCAACGTCAGCCTCTCGCCGGGCAGTTCGCCCGGCACCTGACGGGCGGTTCGCCCCGGGCTGTCTTGATATTCCAGTATCGCCATCGTTGATTGATTTTCCCTCCGGATTTCTCCCTTCCCCGCACACGGAAGAAGCCCACGGGAGGGCAAACCATAAGCATCTGCGGGGGCAGGAAAAAATGCAAGCACGCCGTGCGATCAAGGAAAATCAATTTCTTGCATCCGGTTTTCCGGGAATTCTGATTGGATGGCGGGAGCGCGATGATTTTTTGGAACAAAAAGTTTTTCCTGGTTCTGTGTTTCGGCTGGCTGGCCTGCGGTCCGGCCCCGGCAAAAGATCGCGAGCAGATCCCCACGCCCCCGCCCTTTGCCAAGACCGGGGTCGTTCAGGTTTTTCTCAGCGAGGCAACGGAGATCCCGCTGCATGTCGGCGGGCGGGCGGTGGAGCCGCTCACGTTTCTGATCCGCAAGCTTCCGCGTCACGGCACGCTGAGCGAACCGCGGCGAACCGGGCGAACCGGAGCGGTGGTGACCTACACGCCCGACCCGGCGGCCATGGCGGGGGATGATTTTTTCACGTTTGCCGCCCAGTCGCCGGATTCTCCGGTTTCGGCTCCCGCCAGCGTCTGGATCCGCCTGCTGGAAAAACCTGCGGTTTTGGAATGTCCCGCGCTGCTGGATTTCGGCACGGTTGCCCTAGGAGAATCGGCCGGGCGGGATCTGGTTTTGAAAAACAGCGGGGGCGGGCGGGCCATCGGAGAAGTCCGGGCGAATCCGCCGTGGTCCGTCGTCGGGAGTCCTTCCTTCGCCATCCCGTCCGGCTCGGAGGCGCGGATCCGCATGGTCTTCCATCCGACGGACGAGCGGGACTTCTGCGACAAGATCCTTTTCGGAAGCGACGCCAAGTTGTCCGTCGAGTTGCGCGGGGCGGGGGCGGCTCCCCTCGCCTGGCCGAAAGCCGGCCTGGTCTTCTCGCCGGAACAGCGCGCGAAAGGTTTTGCCGAGACCGCCCTGACCAACCCATCTCTGCAGGAACGCACCCTGATCTTCGAGTGGCCGGGCTTTGTGCAGGGTCCCCGCGAGATCCTGCTGGCACCCGGCGCAACGGTTTCCGTGCGAGCCGGGATCATCGGCCCGGTCAAAAATGCGTTTCAAGGTTCCGTAAAATTCCGGTCCGGAAATTTCACCGGAGCGATTCCGCTCACGGTTTATCCCATGCCCGCGAAGCTGGAGATCGTTCCGAGCCCGGCACTCGACCTGGGGGAAACCCAGAAAGGGAAGGAACTCAGGGGGAAATTTTTCGTGAGGAACACCGGGGAATCGGACGCCCCCCTGAGGATGGCCGTCCCGGAGGAAATGCAGGTCGTTCCGGATCCCACGAATCTGATTTTGGAAGCCGACGGGGAGAGGGTTTTTGAGATCCGGTTTGTCAGCTTCAAACCCGGCCCGCATTCCGGCACGCTGGTCGTGCGGGCGCCAACCGGCGAGCCGGTTTCCCTTGATGTCAAAGCTTCCATTCCGGAGGGGGCGGCGCTGCCGGTGGAGAAATTTTTAAACATCCCCGACAAGCCTCCCGCGCCGTCGCGGGATCTCCCGACAGGAACGATCCCGCCGGTTCCGTCGGCGATCCTCCTCCTTTCCAACCCGCATGAAATCGAAATCGGCTGGGATTTGACTTCGCCGGAAACCTCGGGATTCCGGATCGAGCGCCGGAAGATCTCCGCCGGGAAGAACGACCAACCGCTGATCGAGTGGCTCCCGTGGCGGGAGGTTCGGATCCGGATCGGCAACGGCACGAGCACCGCCCGGTTCGAACGCCTCCCGCAAAATTCCCGGTGGACGATCCGCATCATCGGCCTCGACGCGCTCGGCAACCCCGGCACTCCCTCGCCCGCGTTCCAGATTTTCACCCGGCCCGACAACCGGATCGTCGTGCCCGTGTGGGTCTGGATCGGTCTCGGCGGCGCGGCGGCGGCGGGTGCCGTGCGCCTGGCCATCCGGCGCAGGCGGGCGCTGCTCGCCCGCGAGGACGAACGCCTGTCCAAGATCGAGGCGGAGGGGAGCTCTTCAGGAAAGCGCCTGTAGCTGCGCGGGGATGACCAACGTCACGCGGGAACCCGCCCCGATACGCGAGCGGATCCACATCCGGCCGCCGAAGCTTTTTGTGGCCCACAGCGCCTTCGTGAGCCCGAAGCCCCCTCCGTGGGTTCGCCGGCTCAAAACATTGCTGGCCCGGTAGCCGAAGTCCACGACCTTGCTCAATTCCTCTTTGGGAATCCCGAGCCCGTTATCTTCGATGACGAGGCGCAGGCCGGTTTCGGAGGCGAGCAGCCCGGCGCTGATTTTCCCGCCCGGCGGGGTGTATTTTATGGCATTGGCGATCAGGTCGCGAAGCACATCGTGGAAAATGGGAGGCATGAAAAACTCCCCCCCTCCCGCGCTGGTGATATCCAGATCCACCAGATAATCGCCCGGGTTTTGCTCCGCGATATTCCTGACGATCCGGTAGCGCCCGCGCGCATTTTTTTCCATGGCCTCCAAAACCTGCCCGACCGATACGGTCAGGTTCCCGGGCGAGAAGGAAACCCAGGCGCCCGGGTTGGAGGCCCGGTCATGGAGCTCGGCGATGCGGATATGAAAAATCTCAAGGGCGAAAAAAATCGTCTCCCGGATCCCGGCGACCGCGCTGGTTTCCGCGCGGGCGGAGTCGCCCAGGAGGACCGCTTCGATTTCAGCGGCGAGGAAAACCGAAAATGTGCGCGCGAGTTTGAGCTGCCTGCCATGCGCGGCGGCCGATTTGATTTCCCCGGCCAGCCGGAAAACCCGCGCCTTGGCGTTTTCGAGGCCCTCCACATTTTCCGCCTGGAGGAGCTCGAGGCATCCGTGGAGCACGCCGATCATGTTGATGAGAGAATGAAAATCGATCAGGATCTTTTGCTCCGTGGTCAGCTCCGGATCCGACGTCATTTCCACCTCGTCGGATTCGTTCAGCCGGAAACTCGTCGGACTGGCGGAGGATTCCATGGGCTCCGGGGCGCCGTCAGTCATGGGCGGAGTTTTGCGTAAAAGTCGGCGATCGCCGTGACCAGTCCGGGGATGTCGTGGACGCGGGCTTCGACATCCACCGCCATTCCGAGGCTCTTCATGGTTTGCGATGTCACCGGCCCGATGCTGGCGCGGCGGAGGCCGGGGGGAACGGGAAGGTTCAGCGCATGGAAATTTTCCGCCGTGGACGAGCTGGTGAACGTCACGAGGTCGGCGCCCTCGTCGCGAAACCGCCGGATGCCGGGGTCGTCGCCTCCGGCGGTCACGGTCCGGTAGGCGGTCACGTCGTCCACGATCGCCCCGCGGCGGGTGAGTTCGGCGGAGAGCACATCGCGGGCGCCCTCGGCGCAGGGCAATAGGATTTTGAGATTCTCGACGCTGGTTTCTTTTTCGAGCGCTTTGATAATTTCCTCGGCCACGTGTTTTTCCGGCTGGACTTCCACCTGGAGGTGAAACTCCCTGACCTTGGTGGCCGTGGCCGGTCCGATCGCGGCGATCCGGGCCGGGCCGATATCGCGGGCGTCCTTGTAGATCTCGAAGAACGCCCGGAAGAATGCGTCCGCGGCATTCACGCTCGTGAAGATGATCCAGTCGTATCCGTGGCTGTAGGCGACCGCCTCGTAGAACGCGCGTTTGTCCGGAGCCGGCTCGATCCGGATCATCGGCATCGCGAAGGCGTCCGCCCCGAGCTCGCGGAGCTTCGTGACCAGCCCGCCCGACTGGCACTGCGTGCGGGTGACCGCGATCCGCTTTCCAAAGAGCGGGAGGGACTCGAACCAGTTCAGCTTTTCCCGCAGGGCGACGGCCTCGCCGAAGACCGCGACCGCAGGCGCTTGGAACCCGGCCTCCCTCGCCTTTTGCGCGATGTCGGAAAGCGTTCCCACGAGCGTCTCCTGTCGCGGGGTGGTCGCCTGGCGGACGAGCGCGACGGGCAGGTTGGGTGCCATGCCTGCGGAGAGGAGGCCTTCGGTGATCGGGCCGAGCCGCTCGACGCCCATGAGCATCACCTTTGTTCCGGGCGCCTTGGCGATGGAGGAAAAATCCAGAGAGGATCCGTGTTTGGCGGGATCTTCGTGGCCGGTGAAGATCGTGAGCATCGTGTTGTGGGAGCGGTGGGTCAGCGGGATTCCGGCGTAGGCGGGCCCGGCGATGGCGGAAGAGACGCCCGGCACGATCTCGAACGCGCACCCGGCATCCGCAAGCTCCGAAGCCTCCTCGCCGCCGCGCCCGAATAGGCAGGGGTCGCCGCCCTTGAGCCGCACGACCGTCATCCCGGCACGCGTTTTTTTGATCAGCAGGCCGTTGATTTCGGACTGCGTCAGCGCATGGGCCCCTGCCTTTTTTCCCGCGTAAATGCGCTCGGCCTCCGGCGGTGCCCACTCCAGAAAAACCGGATTGCAGAGGGAATCGTAAACGACGGCCCCGGCCCGTTCGAGGCACTGCCTGCCTTTGACGGTCATGAGCAGCGGGTCGCCGGGGCCCGCGCCCACCAGATAGCAGATTCCTTCGGTCATCCGGTCAAGGTGCCTGCAAATCAGCCGGCAATCAAGGACTCCGCAGGTTTCCCCTCGAGATGTCCCGGCTGGGCGAGCCATGCCAGCAAGTCGCCGATGGGCATCGGGGCGGCAAAGAAATAACCCTGCCCGAACTCCACGCCGATCCCGCGCAGGTAATCCGCCTGGGTCTTGTGCTCGATCCCCTCGGCGATGATTTCCATGCGGCAGGCGCGGCCGATCGAGACGATCTGATCCACGAGGCCGGAGTTCTTTTCCCCGCCCGAGATGCCGTCCACAAACGCCTTGTCCACCTTGAGAAAGTCGAAGGGAAAAAGCGACAGGTAGCGCATGTTGGAATACCCGGTGCCGAAGTCGTCCACCGCCAGCCGGATCCCGAGCGCCTTCATCGCGCCGAGCTGCCCGAGCGCGGCCTCGGTGAGCGACGTGCTCTCGGTGAGCTCGAAAGAAATATTCCGGTAGGCATACTTCCCATTGATCAGGCGGTTCACATGGGAGAGGAACGACGGGTTGACAAGCGTCTGGACCGGGATGTTGATGGCCGCGTGGAGGTGCGGATGCTTCCCGAATACCGGGGTGAGCTCCCCGAACGCCCGGATCATCAGGCACTCGGTCAGCCGGGTGATGAGCCCGGTGCGCTCCGCCTCAGGGATGAACGCGAGCGGCGGAACCAGGCCCCGGACGGGATGCTGCCAGCGCATGAGCACCTCCACTCCCACGCAATGGCCGGTCTGCAAATTCAGGATCGGCTGGTAGTGGGCGACGATCTGCCGCAGGCGCGCCGCCTCGCGCAGCTCGGCCTCGAGCGAAAGCGTCTGCGCGTTCGCCATCCATGCAGCCAGGAAAAAACACACCGCAAGCACCAGCGCCAGCCCGGCATAGACCGGCAGCGTCCGACCCCACAGCGCCCAGAGAACCGGCTTGGGCAGAACCGCCATCACCGAGTAGTTGTAGCCCGGCACCCGGCGGGAAAAAATCAGATCGTTTTCCGTTTCGGAAAGCCCGGACGCCGGCGGACGCGCGGGCGTACCCGTGATGCCCCGGGCATTTAGCGACTGATCCAGCACCACGCCGTCGGGCCTCAAAAAGAACACGGCATGGTCGCTGTTGCGATCCCCGTATCGCATCGCCTCCCCGATGCTCCGCGCCGGAATCGAAACCGCCCAAAAATAGTTTTTCCCGGTATGGAAATTGAGGATGATCGCATCCGCCGTGTCGCCCTCGCCCTTTCTCGCGAGCAGCTTGACGTCGCCAGCCGCGCCAAGCTCGCAAAGTTCGCCGCCGAGCGGGAGCGGGGGCTCCACGATTCCCAGATCCGTGCAGACCACCCGCCCGTCCTTGACCAGCCAGGCCTCGCGAAAATTTGTGCTGTCCAGAACGAGCCGCCTCAGCGCCGCCACCGTCTGCGCGGAAACCGCGCCCTGCGTCGCCTGATCCACCTCTTCGAGTTTCGCGCGGCCTCCGCCCATGAGCCGTGCGGCGGCATCGGTCCAGGCGGCCGTCGTGTTCTCCATGGCCCCGACCGCGGCCAAGCGGGTCTGACGGTAGGAAAGCGTGGCGGATCCGGCGATCGCCGCGACCGCTCCGGCCGTGGCCATGAGCAGGATGATGATGCGCGAGGTGCGGTTCTGGAGTGCTGGAAAAGCCATGATGCTTCGGAGATGTTTCCCGTGATCTCACGACGCTTTTACAGCCCCGGCCGCCGGTTGAAAAGCGCGGAACACAAAGATTCTTTGCTTTTCCCCATTGCGCCAAACGCTCCGGCATGGAAAATACTCCCCCATCAGCAAGACGTATTACAGTTGGGAAAGGCGGGAACGGCGCAGGCCGTTCTATGTCCGCAAGCGCCTCTGGATCCCGATCGGACTGCTGGCGGCCGCCGCCTTTGCCGCATGGGTGGGCTACGGCATCCTGTCCTTCCATTACGAGAAGCGGGCGGAGGAGTTCGATCTCGCGAAGATCGAGGAGATGGAAGCCGCCTCGGTTCTCTACGACCGCAAGGGCACCGAGTTCGGCAAGATCTTCATCCAGAACCGGCAGCCGGTCGCCTACGACCGCCTGCCCCAGATGCTCGTGAAGGCGGTCATCGCCGCGGAGGACAACAAGTTCTACGAGCACGACGGGGTCGATTACATGGGGATCGCCCGCGCCGCGATCGCGAACTACCGCCGTGGAAAAATCGCCCAGGGCGCGAGTACGGTCACCCAGCAGCTCGCCCGGAATTCCTTCGAGCTCCACGAGCGAACCTACCAGCGCAAGCTCGTCGAAATGTTTCTCGCGTGGCGGATCGAAAAACAATTCCCGAAGGACCGGATCATGGAGCTCTACCTGAACCGGGTGTATTTCGGGAGCGGGTTCTACGGGGCCGAGGCGGCGGCGCGCGGGTATTTCGGACGCCCGGCCAAGGATCTCGACATCGGACAGTGCGCGGCACTGGCCGGCCTCCTGAAAAGCCCGCAGGCGCTCTCCCCGTGGAACAACATCTCCGGCGCGACGGAGTCGCGGAATTTCGTGCTGCGGAGGATGCGGGAAATGGGGTTCATCACCCGCGAGCAGTTGGCCGAGCAGACCGAGATGCGGCTCTACGCGGTCCGGCGCACGAACCCGTTCAAGGTCTCCTACGCGGTGGATCTGATCCGGCAGCAGGCGATCAAGGCGCTCGGCTTCGCCCGCGCGATGAACGGTGGCTACCGGATCGAGACGACGCTCGACTCCGCGATGCAGCAAGCCGCGGACCGCGCGGTGCGCGAAGCCACCTCGCAGGTGGAAGCAACGCCGGGCTACACCCACCCGACATTCGCACAATACCGCGAGGCAACGAAACCCATCGAGGACGCGATCAACAAAGGCGACATGTCGGGGAAGATGCCGGAACCAAAATACCTGCAGGGCGCCGCGCTCGCGCTGGACAACTCGAACGGCGGCGTCCTGGCCATCGTCGGCGGCAGGGATTTCAAGCACAGCGAATACAACCGCGCCGTCCAGGGCACGCGCCCGGCCGGCACCGCCTTCACCCCGTTCGTCTTTGCCGCCGCCTACGAGTCGGGAATTTTCCCGGGCGAGATCGTGCAGGATGCGTGCCTCGACAACCGCTACGTCATGGTCGGCGGAGAAACCGGCATCCTCGGCGAGTGGGGGGTCGAACGCCCGGACAACGAATACGAAGGCCCGCTGACGACCCGCGACGCGCTCGTGAAGGGCAAGAACGCCGCCACGGTGCGCCTCGGCATGAAAACCGGCATCGACGCGATCAAAAAAATATCCGCCGCCGCCGGGATCGCCTCGCCGCTGCGCAACTACGCGAACAGCTTTCTCGGCAGCAGCGAGGTCACCCTCGACGAACTCACCCTCGCCTACACGGTTTTTCCCAACGGCGGAAAACGGCCGGACGACAACCACATCATCCGCCGGATTCTCGACGCCGAGGGGAAGGTCGTTTACGAGCTGAAGGAAAAAATGGTTCAGGCCATCTCGCCGACGGCGGCATTTCAGGTTCATGCCGGGCTGGCGGACATCCTGCGGCGCGGCGCGCGGACGAACCTTCCCGTCGCCGGAAAACCGGGCACGGCCTACAACTTCACCGACACGTATTTCTTCGGCTACACCAGCGCGGTCACCTGCGGCGTCTGGATCGGCTTCGACAAGCCGACAAAAATTTACCGCGGAGCTTTCGGCGCCGATCTGGCCCTGCCGGTCTGGACGAAAATCATGAACGTCGCGGAGAAGGATTTTCCTCCCGCGCCGATCGGAAAGCCGCCCGGCCTGCAGGAGGTCGAGATCTGCCGGATCTCCGGGCTGCTTGCCACGCCGCGCTGCAAGTCCGGACCAGCGGACGCCTCCGACGGAAGTTCTCTTTCCTACATCGAATATGCCACGGCCGCCGAGGCGCCGAAGATCCGCTGCGACATCCACGGCGGCGGGGTGAGAAATTACGCCAAGCAGTTCGACGAGGGCGCCTGGCCGCGCGCCGCAGCCGCCGTGGATCTCGCCACGATCCGCCCGGTCGCCGTCTCGTCCCCCACCCTTCTCGGCTTGAACGATATCTACCAGTCCGTCCACCCCGGCATGCAAACCCT
>Ga0194063_10000199_pt1 | contig 44438 bp, 35 predicted proteins | sample SepL3720m_MetaG_FD_155459 | JGI IMG/M metagenome (GOLD analysis project Ga0194063, IMG submission 155459) | Anoxic zone freshwater microbial communities from boreal shield lake in IISD Experimental Lakes Area, Ontario, Canada - Sep2016-L373-20m | ecosystem: Environmental > Aquatic > Freshwater...
TATACCTTCCTCTTAGGTTTTGTACTGGTATCTATCATAATGACTCTATCTTAGTGAAGATGAAAAACGTTTTAAAGGGGAGAATTATTTAGTTTACCCTGTGGTACAGTTGGGAGGGTTCATATCCCAACCACCATGCCGGGCAATATTTTAGAGAGAAGAGGGGCATACGTATCTCTATGTGCCATGTCGCTTCTTGTCCTTACTAATTCTAAACTTGTGTCCAAATTAAGAACAAGGCCTTGTTCAAGGACTAGATCCCGTATTGATGCGGGGACCATTCCTTTCATATATTCGGGCAATTGTGTGACATATAAATCGCCCTGTAACAATGCTGTTTCATTTCCATCAAGTAGCTCTAATTTTCCTAAACCAGGCATAGTTCGCTCAGCCAACACTGTTTTTTCTCTATTTATTTGACCATCGCGAAACAAAACATTGACACTTCGTGCATCAATAAAAGTCCCATACCGAATCATCGCGTCATGAAGAAAAGCGCTTTCCATAACATATTGAGCATCATTGGTATATTTTCTGATTGTCGTTCCTTTATTATCTGAGGCGAATGTATTCCATGAAAGTTTATAATCTGTGAGAGCCCCATCAGTATCAATAATAGGATTGAGCTGAATATGTATTGTATTCTGACCATCAGAAGTATTTATTTCCACACGTTCTGCTCCTTGTAAAATGCTTAAAAAGCCAATGCCAAACCTTCCTCTGTCTCCCACTCCTTTTGTTGATTCACCAACAGGCAACAATGAGCCAAATACCGTTTGCATATTCATGCCGACAGTATCCGAAACCTCCACTATATACTGGCCATCTCTGCGATAATCTTTTACCGCTATTTGCTGTTGAATTCCCGATTTGTCACGAAGCGATGCATCCTGGCTATTTTGAATAAGCTCACGCAGAAAGAGGTATGGATCGGCTGCTGGCAAATGCTCTACTGCGTGTATTAATTCTCTCGTTGCAACAAATGTATCTTTGTCTCGTGTTGCCGCTTCAACGACAAGCATCATCCTATCAGATTGTCCAATTGCTTCCGTGTAGTCTTTTATTTGTAATCTTCGTGCTAAGTTTAAATGAGAGAGGTTTACATTATAGGGAAGAGCCATTTCCCCCATTTCAACTTTTGATTTTTCTGCGAGATCTCCTTCGTGATAATAAAATACATATGGCCGGATATGTGCAGGTATTTCTGCAGGATCAACACTAGGTTCAATATACCATGAATACTCTTTCCATTTATTGGGTGGGGCAGATGCAGATTCCTTAAAGAATAAATCTTGATATTCTTTTGGTTTTCCTCCCACTGTTTGCCAAATATCTATTGCTCTCGACAGCCGCTGTAATTCTAATTCACCAACTGGAGCAATGGCGCTAAAGTCATCATTATTGATATGTATACCTTCCCAAAAGGTCATAAATGAATCGACGGGAAGATTCTGAAAAGCTTCACGTCGTTCATAAAGTGTGTCTATTACTGCATCAGAAAAAATTATATTGCCGAAATTACCCACTCCTCTTCTCTGTTGCATTTTGTAATCATGAAGCATAAGCGGAATAGCAAAAGTAAATTTATCAATGGGAAGATGAGCAAGGCCCATAGCTCTGTTGATAAGTATTAGTTCCTGCTCAACTTTTTCTTTGGTCATCGTTTCCATTGGAAAAGTATCTCTTAATGTTTGATCAAGAACATGCAAATGATCTTGCGATAGCACAGTTTGAAATCGATCAATTTCAGGCAAAACTGCTTTTGTATTAAATAATTCAACATATGGTTTTTGGTCCGTAGAACTTTTGTAGGACCCAGCTCCATAACGCAGCTCTTCTATTTCACTTCCGAATTCACTAATCGTCTGGGCAATCGATGGAAGCGCGCTCACCGCTTCAATATTTGTACGAATGATAGGTAAAGCTTTACGCATTTTTCTTTCCATATCAGGAGCTTGTTCTAGTAGAAGTTTTTCCCTGCCATAATATGATGAGTACGGTTCAAATCTATCTAACTTTGCTTTTCGTTGAGGACCATCAAATGCAACTTGAGGCCAAAATTCCTGTCGGTTTATATCTGTTGGTTTATAATCCATTGCAAAAACCGCAGGTGTATCAACACAGGCCAAAAGCCCCATAAACACCTGCTTTCTATCAACTAGGGGGTGTTGCATAAGGGGCATCACTACTTCATTTAGCAGTTCTTCTGGCTTATCTATTCTTCTTACTAGTTCAGCAAATCCCTTAACTGCACGATAACTTTCCTCCTCTGGAATTACATTTGCTCCTAAATATAAATGTAGGTACTCTTTTAAAAAAGGTGTTTGTTCTTCTTCGCCGTATGCTTTCTTATATCCTGCATATGCTTTAATTAGAGGTGTCGCCATCTCTACCATTGATATAAAAAGCCTTCCTTCTGCATCTCGTGGGGGGTTTGCCCATCTATTTCTATCCTTATTTCCAAATGATTGAATCAGCTTATCGGCATAGGCAAAACCAGTTGTTGCAGTAAGATGTGTCAATCCCTCCTTTATTTGATAGAGTGAATGACTCGAAGTTATTGTACCTGCCAAAGCGCTACTAAATGCTGCTTCTATCTCGTCGGGAGGTAGCGCTAAGAGTGTTTTTATTGCCTCAGGCCGAAAAGTTTGTAGCATTTCTGATACTTGATCTAAGTTTGATTCTCGACCCATATGCTGAGAACTTTTTGCATAGGCAATAAATCCCTCATCTCCAACATCACCTTCTTCGTGTCCCATAAAATGTCCCATCATTAAGTCGTGTTTATCCCTCCCTTTTTCTCCGAGATCAAGCAGTTTTGTGAGCTCTTCTTTATTTTCACCAGACAAGTATCCTAATACTTTCATGGCCATTTCATGGGATATTTCAATCTTGCTTGTTTTCCTTGATGAATATTGATAATCTCGAGAATGTCTGTATTCGGGAACAAGCAGGTCTATTAAAGCTTCATGACCAGTGGTTCTTGGAGTGAACAAAATACGTTCCAAATACTTTTCAATATCATCAGCAAAATCATGAGTAAGCGGTACTTCATTGGCCTCCTGCTTTTTTATGGCCTCTGCAGGAACAAATTCACCAGTAAATTTATCTCCAAGAGCTCGCTTCATATAGGGCTTGAGAATACCTGGACTATCTTTATGAGCTTCATAGAGAGCTTTATCAAATAAAATCACTTGTCCTTGTTTAATCATGGGAGAGTCTGCAGTCTGCTTAAACTCTCCAATTAGTAAAACAGTGTTTGGGGACTTAAATGTATCTAGCCTAGTAAATCCAGGAACCATTTGTAATCCCACGCCTTCCACCTTATCAGAAACATACAAAGGATTATTTAAGGCTAGATTTTCAATTCCGTTTATAGCCGGAACAATCTGCCGATTTGATCCACGGCTTAATTCTTTTGATAATTCAGCAAGGTCGTTGCGCAAACTTCTAAATTCAGCAGTGAGTCCACTGGAACGAGCAGAAAAAGTATTTAATACTTCGGCCAGACTGTTAAGTTGCACTATTCTACTTGTGGCATCGGTTGATGAATTACGTAATTCCTTGATTAATGAATCAAACGAAGATGTAACGGTCTTATCAACAATAACTTGATTTCGAGATTCAGGAAGTGTGGAAGTGTAGGGAAGATCGAGGATAAATTCTTCTGGAAGATTGACACCTTCAACCTCAAACGCCTCAACACGAATTCCATTGATAAGGACATTTCCTTTACATGTTTTTTTCTCTAACGATGGAGTGCCGCGTGAAAGAATGGCGGTAGAATGCAGTCCCTCTCTATGTTCTAGTGTTTCATAAGATGCGACATCATTTAAAGTTTTGCCATTGAGAAGGACTTGTGCGCCCCTTTTATATCTTACGTCATCAAAGAGAGTTTGGGTTGCTGCATCATGGTTAAATTCACTGGCTTGCACTGTTACTTCTGTTCCTTTTATAACGTCTTGTTGCGTACCCAGAGAAACAAAAATAGATCCATTTTTATACACATAATCAAATTGATATCCCACACCATCTTTTCCTGTTCTTACTCGGACCATATCGCCATCTGTACGCAAATGATCAAGTGCTGTAAAAAATCCCATTCCAAACTTTCCAATTTTTGCTGTCCCATTGTCTCGTGCCCCTGAAACAAATGGTATTCCCAATCGTTCAACTATGTCCACTGGACTCATGCCTTTCCCATGATCCCGAACAGTATATCCATGTGCATTTGTGGTTACTTCTACTTGATCTTTTAAACTTGAAAAATCAATAGCGTTGGAAACTACTTCGGTAATCGATCGGTTTTCATTGGGTGATTGATGACTTATCAAATGCTCAACCTGTCTTGGATTCGATTGATGGTCTATCCGTAACTTTTTTCTAATAGGCTCTGAAAGAAGCCCTGTTTGAAATAAATCTGGATAAGAAGATCTCATAGCTTCATCTCGATCAGCAACAATATTCTCAGCAAATGATATAAATTGTCCAAGAGGAATCAGACGGGGAAGACCGAGGTGTTTTCGCAGTTCAGCTATGCCCTCTTCTCCTTTTTGGACATACTCTCTGAAAGGTTGATTGAGCCTTTCATCTTGTTCATATAATTGTTTAAACAATGCTCTTTTTTGTACACTTGTGAGGCCATCAATATCACATCCTTGCGCTAGCAATCGCGGCTGTGCCACTTCAAGGTAATCATCCATAAATTGCACTGGTTCTGGCCTAATAAGCTGGTTTTCGGGCACAACAAGCTCATTTGTTTTTGGATGTATAAAAATCCCTGGTTGCTTATTTTTTATTGGTCCTTCTGCGACTGGTTTTGGAGTCATTCCTAAGATCGGTTCACCTGATATGCCCATTCTTGAAGTATATAATTTTTCACGGAATAATTACATAGGCAGTCGAGCAAGTTTTACACATTGATCTCCCTTAAAACTTCCCACAGTTTAACGTGAAGTGTACCACTGAGCTTGAGAAGTGTAAAAAGCGTTGGGTTGGCTTTCCCATTTTCCAGTGCTGAAAGCCCCATTCTGTCGATAGATGTTTCGAATGAAACACATTCTTGAGAAAAACTACATTCGATTCTTCTTTTTTTCAATACCGCTCCGAGTTGTTGTTTGGTCCGCATTGATAAATGCGGCACAAAGGGCCGTATTCGTCCAACTTTTGGGACGAACGAGCCCTTAGTCCGCCAATAGAACATAGAGGAGGACAGGATATAGTATTTCTTCTCTATTGTTCATTCATCGAGCAGTGAGATAGGAGCTCAATTTATATAATGGTATTCATGTACTTTTTTACTTCATTTTGAAAAAAGAGTTTGAGTGCATCTAATTGCGGTTTTGTTTGCCCCGCTTGATAGATAAGTGGTTCATCAACAATATCATCAAGATATGAAAGGCTTTTTAATATAACTGTAGAGTCAATAGTGGGGTATTTCTTTTTCGCGTATGAAAGAAGTTGTTCAAGCGAATATACCCTCATAATTTCATATAAGTCTACGTAATCTTTTAGTGCAGAACGTTGCATGATTGCAGAAAGTTTCATACAGGCTATGTCTGGGACCGATGCGATATTTATGTATTCCGTTATAATAAGCGAATTTATAAGTTCATACTCATATGCCATAAAGCTTATTTTTATTTCTGCCTTCAAAATAATTGATAATGTATTTTTTTCTACTTGTGTCACCGTAAACAATTTTTCACCAAATAGTGCCGACAGTCGTTTCATCATTACTTCTGTATCAAATTGATGGGGAGAAAAGAAATCAAAGTCAACACTCTCTCTATGTCCTATTTGAAGAGCAAGAGCAGTACCGCCTGCAAGATAAAATTCATCCTTCCATGAGATAAACGAGGGAAGAACGTTCCTTCTTTCTTCAGACAATATGGAGAGATTGAGCGTACTCATTTTTATATGATTCGACTTCTTGGATTAATTGATAAAATTAGCTTCCAGAGTGATAATGATTTTTTATTCCACTGAAAAAGAGGGATTGTATTAGCTATTTGCTCTACATCTGTAAAACGATACTGTTTAAACAGCCATTTAATCGCTTCCTCTGAACCAAAGTTAAGCACTTGAAATATAATAATTTTTTTATCTTTTTGAACTTCAAGAGCGTTTAAATCATATGACCATAAAACAGCTTTGACTGATTGTGGTGTGAGTGGAGACATATATATATTATACCAAATTTTCTAGCTCGATTTTCATTAATCCAACTGCCTCTTGCTTTTGAGCGGTCAATATTTGAAGTTAAATTCATCTATTTGGATATTTTAAGGCACTCAACTCAATGATCAAAATTTGGTATATAATACTTCTGAGTGGACTGTTGATAAAAGGTTCTAATTTTGTTCACTAGTGAGCTCACAAACGGATTTTCAAGACGAAGATAATATTCATCTACATGCGTATACACAAAGTTGTTGCTTTCAAGTTATACCCGTTCATTTTGCAAAAAAAAGTGATGAAAAGGGAGAGGAAGAAATTTCATCTATTGCTACTGTCATGGGGGAGGGTCAAGCAGCAAGCTGTTCGAGAAAAATTAATCAATATCTCGTAATAATTCTTGATATTTTGCTTCATTTTCTTCAGAAAACGAAACTCTATTATTCCCATCATTGTGGTCAAAAATAAATAAGTAATCAAGACTTGCTTGACCACCCGCATCTGCAGTATAAGAACCTGCATCACAAATGTAGAACACCCTTAATGTATCAACTAATTCTTTTGGTGAAACACCAATAGTTTCTGCAAGTGCGTTTATTTGAGTGGCAGAATTTTGACTATTTGTCTGACCTTTAAAATATTCGCCTAAAATATCTTGATCAACAAGACTCATAATTGTATCAACTTTTTGGGGTGGAATACTAGTTGCTTGTAACGCATAGGTTAGCACTTTTTTAGTATATTCATGTTGAGCGCTTGTTGAGCCTGTATCATATACGCCAAGGGGTTTGCCTATATCGTGCAAAGATAGCATTAATCTAAAATCATCCTTAGTCAAAATAGATGATCCTAAATTACCTGAAAAGTACTTTTCAAATTGTCCCATTACCATTTTCGTATGTTCTTCGGTAGAATAGCCCTCTCCAACCCCAGAACTCATTTTATATAATGTTTTTAAATAAGGAGATGTTTTTAATAAACCTATGAATTCATTGGGATGAAATTCTTGACTTGTAAGATTTTCTGTAATTGCTTTTTGATTTAACCTATATTGATTATAATCTTCTTCGGTGAAAATAACTTTACCTTCGGGGTTTACTACTGGAATATAAAAGCCGTTATTAGCTATATTAAAAAATATTTGTTCTCTTTTCAAAGTAGAAGATTGGCCCTCGTCAAGCAAGGCTTGGGTAAAAACTATTGCATCTACTTCAGTAGAAGGAAAACCTGTTCTTACTCCATAATGTCTTTCTCCGACAACATCGGAATAAAATAACTCGTAATTTTGCGCATTATATTGTAAATTCACGTTTTCCTGTTGATCAGTTCTTGCAAACTGGCCTCGGTTCCTTACTACGATAATTATATTTCCATATCCTTGAGCTGGTGAAGAACTGATTATATGAGGCAAACCACCTTCCAAATCTTCCTGTAATACCATTCCAGTATCTGTATCGAAGGGAGTAAAATCGGAATCAGCATTTACTCCAATATACTCTCTCGCAATAGAGCCATTTTGTAAAATATATCCCAACGTATCATCTTGTATACCTTTTAGTAAATCTCCAGCATTAATTTCTAACTGACCTTCTTGAACACGAGGATTGGTCAAATTTCTATTATGAGCTTGTTCTTTAATCCTATCCATATGCAATAGAACAGCATCAATTGATTCGTATCCAAGTGATTTTACAAACATTTCTGATACCCTGCCGATTATTCTTTGGCCTTCTTTCACTTGCAAATCTTCTTTTAAGCTTGCAATTCTTGCTTCCAAACTAAGGGAATCAGGTAAAGGTGTTGCCGCTTTAATTCTTTGTCGGCCCAATAATGAATTTTCATATAAAACATTTAATCTATTTAGAAGGCGAGTTACTCTACTAGCTTCAGCTGAAGATAAGCTACTAGTTCCTTGAGCTTCAATTCTATCAATTAAAACCTGTCCTTCTTGCATTGCAGTAAGGTAATTTCTCAGCGATACATCACCTGAATCTATATTAATTCTAAGCAAGTCTTTATATATCGTATCGAGACGACGTAACCTTGAAGCTTTTCTCAATATTGGACTCAATTTTTCACCTTTTTGTTCCATTTCACGGTCAAATCGGGTTTTACCATCTGTTTCTTGGGTGCAATATAATATTTCAAAAATTCTAAATTTCTTTCCAAAATCTGGAAGATTATTTCTTTCAAATAATGCTCTAACTTTTCTTAATGCTTGTTCTGGTTGTGAATTCTCAAGTAATAGTGGTATTAACTGATCTTTTATCTTTTGTAATTCTTGTGAAGGCGATTGTTCGATCTCTTCAAAAAGAGTATTGAATATTTTTACTTCTTTTACTCGATCTTCGGTTATTTGGGGGTTGTCACCTAACTTTGAGTTAAAAATTATCTTTCCTCGGTCTGGAAGGTTTCTCCACCCTCGCCAAAAGGCTTGTTCAGTTTCATTAAATGAATTTAGTGCTTCCTCGCTTAGAAACGCTTGTTGTAAGTCAACCGATCCACCTTTTGCCAAATACACTAGTAATTGAGCATTCGGTTCACCTTTCTCATTGAAATAGCCTTTTATTTCGCTTAAATGTTCTACTGCAAATTGTCTTGATGTATAGCTATTTCCTTGGTTAATTGCATTCCAAATTGCAAGATCAGTCCTTTGGAAATTATCTAAAAAACCGTCACTAATAAGCCTATTTAAACCATACGTATCAACTTGTGTTCCCTTTGAAAAAACGTCTTTATAAAATTCTTCTAAAAATTCGGGTGTTAAATGCTTATCTTGATAAAAATCTGCGAATCTTCCACTATTTTTATATAAAAACAATGACATTTCTGTTGAACAGTCAGTTACATCTTTCCAAGCACTCCAGAAAGTCCTTTGTTCTTCAGGCAATTGTGCTATTACATCGGCAGTTAATAATTTATTAGCTATATTTACTTTTTGTGGGTTTTCTAGAACCAACGAAATTAAATTGATATTTGGTCTTCCATCAGTAACTAATGAACTCCATTTACCATAATCCGTTCCTAATACTTCATAAATAGATTGCAATCTATAACTATCTATGGTCGTAAATGCTTCTGCTATTCCTCTTATAGAAGCTGGCGCTTGTGTCTGATCTAATAAAAAGCTATTTATTGTAGAGATGATAGAAGCTTTATTACTATTATGATCTGAAAAATATTTATCAGGCACTCTACCAAAAAAATTTGTGAATTCATTAAAAAATGAATCTGTTAATCTTCCTTCCTGAAAAAATTCATTAAATCTTGATTGGTTTTGAACAAAAAAAAGTGAGACAAAGTCATTTGACCCTCCAAGCCATTGAAATTTATGTTCTCTCCAGTCAAATATCTGACGCCAAAATGACTGATCTTCTTGTGGTAATTTATCTAAAACATCTGGCGATTTTACCTCCAATAATAAATTATTTACATCTAAACTTATGCCTAAATTATCGTCGAATAAAGCAAATCTGCTAAGCAAATGAGCCCTTTTTACTGGATCATCTGTCAACTTATTTACAATATTCATCGCTACCTGAAGAGCGTCTTGAGGACATGCACCCCTTTCTCTCACTAATGATTCAAAAAGCCTGCTTCTTCCAATAGACAAAGCTTCATGCCTTGGATATTCTGATTGGCGTAAATCTTCAAGCAATAATACTTCTGATAATAAAGTTTTATCGCTAAACTGGGTTAATAATTCTGCAGATCTTCGAATATCCTCTTGCACAGCATTTAGTTTTCCTTCATCTCTTCGATATACATCAGTAAAAACCCAAGCATGATCTGCTCCAATAGTAAATCCATTTCTTATTAATTCTGCTAGAGTATGTAAATCGCCTGCTTGTGCAAGTTTATCTATCTGGCCGGAAACATATGTAATTTTCTCATACAAATATTTTTGTTTCCAGTGACTACCTAAGTTGCTATCAGCTCTTTCTCTAGGATCGTAAAGATCCAATGCCAATTGTTCTAATACAATGAGTTCATCAGATAATCTCTCTCTATTGGAAAGGAGAAGAGAAGGATCATGTTTTGACAGTATAGAATGAAAATCTCGATATCCATAGCTTCCTGGTTCTCCAATCTGATGAATTCGTCTAGCTGTCTCTAAAACTTGTCTTTGTTCCGCTGAAATCTGGGTATTTGAACCCATAAATTCAACTAATGGCTTAAAAGCCAAATTGTCTTCTACGCTATAACTTCTGTCAGGAAATAAAAAGCTATATTGGTGTAAATCATCCAACATGGTTGAAAATTGTTCGCTGGGAATTCTTGCCAATTTCTGGACCATAGGAATTAATTGTTCTGCATCTTGTCTGCCTATATTGTTTAGGGAAAATCTTGCTCCCATCTGTTGCATACGTTCACAGACTGTTGAAACATTACCAATTTGTCGACACCCGTTGATAAATTCCTTACTTTGTGCACGTTCATATATCGAATGAAAAGCATCTATTGCTTTCTTTCTTTCGTATTTTGACCAAGAATCGTTTTTCCCGATATTTTCTAGATTAATATATTTTAGTCCGGAATCATTACCTGATTCTGCCTCTACAATTTGAAGAACTCTTTCTGGGTTTCTTATACCTTTAGCAGTCATTATTGCTAATGCTTTTGTTCTTCTAACTGCTATTTCTGCTTTTTCTCTAGTTGATAGAACATCTCGAACGGATTTAGCTTTTTCTCTTCCTTGCTGTAAAATATCCTCAAATGTTGGAGGAGTTTCTGTCTTTTTTTCGCTTTTTCTATCTGATAAAAAGGAGTCGGTAGCTTCTTTTCGTTGCTTGTCCTTTTCCTGAGCAATTTCCTGTAAAGTTCTTTCCTCTTTTAAACCTAATGCTTTTCTTTCTTCGGAGTATTTTGTAGGATGTTCTTGTATTATTACTTCGGCTTGTTCAATACCTGGAGTTTTAGTTGATGCATCATGTTGTTCAATTTCTTTTGTCGTTTCTAATGGAATCGTTGAAGGAGGTTGGGATAAGTCTTGTAAAGCGCCTCTTCCTTCTCCTCTCTGTAAACGTTTAGCTGCTTTAAGTAACCATGTACGTGTTTGTTCAGGTATCACTTTTTTAACAGCCTCACTACTTTTTTGTTTTAATTGAGATATAGTTGTTGGTTTTTGCTCTACTTGAACTGGTGCTCTAATTTCTGAGTTTGGTCCCATATAAAATATGATTAATTTTTTGTTTTACTTCTTCGATTTGTTTTTTAGTTTTTACGTTATTTATAAATCATAAATATTTAATGCTTATTGGTGCAAATTCTGGATATATTTCTTTTAATTTTGGAAGAATATTTTCTAGTACATCTAGTTCGATATTTTCAGGCAATAGTTTAAGTACTTCTTTTGCTATTACAGAACAGTGTTTTTCATCTAATTCTTGTGTAGATGTTTTTTTTATCAAAAGCAAAGCAATATCATACTCAATTTTTGGTAAAAACTGAATATTAGCTATCATAAAATAATGATATCACGAATGAATATCCTTTTGTATGAGTGTTATTATTCCTTTGGACTGTTCCAATGGGTTCTTTAATTTTCGATTTAATCCAGTTGTTGATCATTAACCAAATACTAAAGCATATTCCTTCCAAATCCTACCACGCAAAAATAGCACCGGCACGATAATTAAGAGGCTGTCAATGAGTTGCTCATCTTAACCAAATTATTTTTTTAGAAAATGAGGCGGTAAATGGGTTACCCTGAGAGACAGTCTGAGGGAATCTCTGCATTTTCATATTCTCACTACAACTTATGATCAAAGTTTGGTATATAATACTTACTTGTGGACAGCTGGTGAAAGGTTCTAATTTTGTTCACTAGAGAGCTCACAAACGTATAAAGTTTCAAGGTTTAGTAATTTAGCTTCAAAAAAAGTTCAAATCCGTTTCTAATTTACTTGTTAGGTAGATTTTGAAAATATAATTTATAAAGATGAAGCTTACTCAAAAACAAAGAGATAAGTTATGGGCGGATAGCGGACCCTATTCTGAAGTTCATTTGATAATTGAAACGAGAATTCTTGATGATCACGAAGCTAGAAAGTTTGTGATTGTTGAGATAAATATCAATCCATTGAGTTTTGAGATCATCAAGAAAAATCGTCTACAGTTTGAGGATGACATTATGATCCAGGAAATAATAGCTCATGCTGAGTATAGAGGACAACCTTTTGGCTATGTTGCTTGCGCTTTTATGTGTGAGTATCGCGATTCAACTGTTTTGCTTGAGGCAGAAAGATGTGTAGAATATTCCAAAGCAACACTGATAAAAATTCACAAGTATGTGATGGATTCCTTACAAATATAATCCGATTAATATGCGGAAAGAGTTTTGAGAATTTTCTCCGAAAGACTTTTAAATTCCTGCTTAGATTTCCCAATATTTTCGTGCGTTCCTATCTGTTGTGCGTCAATTAAATTTGGATAAAGATTAAAAATAGCCGTCCCAACTTCCTGGCATTTTGCTGGAATTCTTCCATAATCTTGAATAGTCTCTAAAGGATTTCTCCAGCTAGCTTCAACAAGTCCGTTACGACAATGTTTTTCTGATAAATACTTTCTCACACTGCTGGGAATTTTCTCCATCCAGGTTCTATGATCAAGTATCGGCTGTTTGCCATATACATTATATGAATTAATTATATACCCGATAAAAAGTGGATCTCCCTGTAATACAAATTTTGTTTCCGTATCTCCTGCTAGTGCCTTTGCGGTGACTTTCCAGTTTGTTTTCCATCTCTCATAAATTGTTCCTAGATTTTCAATTCCCTGGAGACTGAATGCATCCGGTAACATAGGCACGATAAAGTAATCTGCTCCAAGGAGAATTATTTGATTGAGCAGTCCAAGGCTCGGAGATGTATCAATTATAAAAATATCTATTTCTTCATGCAGCCCTTTTTCTCTCAAGAAACGATCTATTGCGCTTGTTTGGAAATATCCAATTCTTTGACCTGCTACTGCTTGGCCATAGGCATTGATAAGGAGGGCCTCATAGGTGGAGAGATTAATATCTCCCTTAAGTAGATAAAGATTTTGAGCTGCTTTTACGGGCAAAAACCGTACTGATAAATCTATATCTGCTCCTCCTTCAATGACTCCTTTTAAAACGTCATATATATTTTTTTCAGTGGATGAAAACAATGTTTTTACATAATATTCTTCTCCCATTGAGAGACGGGTTATGTTGCATTGTGGATCAAGGTCAATGATGGCTGTTTTATAGCCTTGCTGAGCAAAAGAAACCGCACAGTTAAATGCTAAGATAGTTTTACCAACTCCTCCTTTATTATTGACAAAAATGACTTTCTTGGATCGAGCAAATTTCATATTTCCATTATATCAATATCACTAACGATTATTCTGCAACTGCCATATTTTGAGGGGATAACTGTCTACACATCTATCTCCCTCAAAACTTCCCACAACTTGATGTGAAACACACCACACAGCTTGAGAAGCGAGAAGAGTGTTGGATTTGCTTTCCCGTTTTCAAGCTCTGAAATTCCCATTCTGTCGATAGATGTTTCAAAAGAAATGTGTTCCTGAGAAAAACCTAGCTCAATCCTTTTTCTTTTCAATATAGCTCCGAGTTGTTGTTTGGTCCGCCAATAAAACATATAGGGGGACAGAATACAGTATTGAGTGTATTTGAAGTATTCTTTAGCGCTAACAATAAACCTTAAAGACAAGGTCAATACGGCCTTAAGGCATTATGTTTTAAAAAGAAAATAACCTAACGATCAAAGTTTGGTATATAATACTTACTTGTGGACAGCTGGTAAAAGGTTCTAATTTTGTTCACTAGAGAGCTCGCTTTTTCAAAATCACCACATCACTATTTTCATATACTATTCTAAAATATGCTCTATCAAACTTCACTTTGCTATACAGTTTATTAAACTTATTGATATAAAAATATGAAGCATCAATAAGATGGGGCGCAGAAAATAGATATTTTTCTACAATAGCTTTATTCTCTGTGTAGTCTGTTGCGGTAAGATCAAGAATATAGGGACTCGTAAAATACATTACTTTCTGAGAAATGATAGGGATATACACGGGATCCATTCCATCCTCGATTTTATTTGTATTTGAGATCATATTTCGGTCATAGGGAAGAGCAAAAACTACCCCAGAAGGCTGTTTTTTTAAATAATTAAGGGCATTGATTTGATTTTGCGAAAGGACTACTGCGGACCTGAAAGAAGCCCTCTCAATAAACCCCTGTACGGAATTGTGTATTGAAAGTAAGACAATTAATAATCCAACTAATAACATTAATCTGAAGCTTTTCCTTTCAAGAAATTGAGATATGCCAAGTGCTGCATAAATGCTCAGAATTACTTTGGGATAATCCAAAAATTGGACAGTATTCCACCACTCAACGCTTTGAACGAACATCGTCCCTCCAAGGAGACAGACTGTAACTGAGGCAAGCAAAGCTAAATCGATTATTGTCACCCTTTTTTTAACTAGGAGAAAACCGACATAAATAAATCCAATGATACGAATGCCGAAAGTATATGTAATGTATAAAGTCCATGTATACAGCTCTATTGCCATGAGTCGTGGCCCCCATCCATGTTCCTGTAGAGAATACCGAGCAAGTGCTAATTTTGGAAAATATAATAAATTTCTCTCTTCAATGATGGGATTTACTGTGGCAAAAGGAGAAAATATAAAAATTTCTTTAGTGCTTTTTTGATTGCTCAATGGGTTATAGAACAACAAAACTGTAAAAAAAGAGGCAAATATAATGATACCCAGTAATACAAAATGTGTTTTCTTCCATTTATTAAAGCAATGCAATAATTCAAAAGTCCCCAGCATTGTCGCAACTGCAACTCCCGCATAGAATTTGCTTCCCCACGCAAGAAAAATAACACCAATTAGATACACGATTTTTTTTGATGTTGAAAGTTTTTTTTCGATATATACATACAAAATAGCCAAGAGAAAAGGAATAAGGGAAATGGCAAGAGGCATACTTTGAAAATAATCGATAGCTTGTCTTCCCGTCATAATGGGAGATGATAAAAAGGGCAACTTGTGAGAGAGCGTTAAAAAATAACTAAACGATCCTCCGAAAAAGAATAAGAAAATAAGAATATAACTAAATACTCTATTTTTTGAAATCTTTGAGGCAAGAATTAATAAAATCTTAGAAATAAGGATTAACCAAATAAGGGGGACAACTCCATAGAAAATTGTATGAAAGGAGACTCCAGAAAAAGATAATATCTTTATGAAAAATGCAGCTATGAAATGATACCCCTTCAGAACTGCGCCCGCATAGAGCGGCATTTTGAAGGGAAACGATTCAAATGCGACTGAAGCAATAGCCATAGTCCACGAATCATCATGAGCCGCAGAAATATTGGGAAACCAATAGCCACATAGGCCGGTTCTACATTGATAAAGAGCATAAGGAAGCATCATTCCCATTTGAAATAGAAAAACTGCTGCAAAAAGAATAATGACGAGAATATTTTTCTTTATCCTATCCATTCTATTTTTTAATTAATTCATTCGAATCAACAATACAACTTCCTTTTGGAATAATGGGGGTTTTATATGCATAAAAAACCCTTAAGTCGTTTCTCTTTGGAAAATAATAGGAAACAAATGATTCTCCTGACAAGGTAAGTGCAATTTTCTCCGACCCTTCCCATGAACTCATTTTCATCTGTTTTGGATTCTGAATGTAAAGTGACTGACAATTTTCAAAACGCCTTACATCACTGAAAACAAGGGCTGCATTTTGGGTAATAGAGGATTCTAACGCATAAGTACTTATCACCTCATGCTGTTTAATTCCAAAATAATTCCAAACGAGATACAAAACAAGTAAAAACACTACAAGAGCTCTCTTTTTTTTTTGGCTCCACAAAATTGCATACACACACCCCTCAACAACAGAAATAAATATCAATGGGATGGTAAGGCGCACCATCCATTTATGAATGATAGGAAGAACAGGGAAAAGGAAATACAAAGAAAGAACACTCCCCCCGATAATAAATCGCACTAAATTAGTTCTATCTTTATTCTTAACTAGTAATATACCTATTATAGACACCATCATCATGCCAAGGTATAAAATCATTCCAAAAAAGTACATAATAAACATTGGTTGTTTGAAATAATCCCAAAAAGCCCCAAAAGGTAACGAAAAAATACTTCTCATATAATCCGGCATCATTGCAGGAAACCCCAAAGACCATAGACTATACCAAAGTGAGTTGTTAATGAATAGTTTTGGATTGAGATGTATAGCGTATTCTGAAAGAACTGGTGCACGAGAATTTACAAATAAATGTAATCCAATAAAAAAGAAGTCAAGAATAAGATATGCAAATAATATCGGATGCGGTTTTTTATATCTAAGATAGTAAAAGGATATGGCGATTAAGGGGAAAAGGAGCGCTTGCTCTTTAGAAAAAAGGGCAAGCGTAAACATCACTACACTCAATGTAAACTTTTTCCGTAATAAGTAATAGAGACTTGAAGTTAGGAGTGCAAATTGAGCCACTTCCTGAAATGTGGCAAGCCAATAAAGCTGATATACATGAGAAAAATGAAAAAGATAGAGAATGCTGGAAAATATCGAGAGGGAATTATTTTTCGTAATTTCTTGAATAGTCTTATAGAGAAAGTACACACCAATTAGGAATACTGCAAAAACTATGAGGTGTCCAGTGATCATTGGGTAGGGAAGTTTCTGCAAAAAAAAGTAAAAAAATTCTGTGGGAAGTGGACGATAAAACGTAGTCCGAAATGGAGAAATAAAGGTTGTTAAATTAAAGTTTCTCGATATCTTTAGAAAATAAAAATCATCGTTAAAGTAGTATGTTGAGAAGGCGCCAAAGAAAAAAATGACAAATAGAAATACAATATATGGCGTAAGTTTTTTAAGCGAACAACCTGGAACAAATTTAGTTAGTGAAAATTTGTACATATATTGTATATTATATAGTGTCTTTAAGTTAAATTTATCAATTTCTTTGATGTATCTATGAAACGCATTGGAATTATCGCGGGCTTTTTGTTATTATTTGTCGGTATTATTGTGACGATTGCTACTCAGTTTGGAAAGAAGGCAGATGAGATGGCAAGCTTTGGAGTAACGCCAACACCAGCAATTGTATTAGGTACGAGCACAAAGAATACAGCTTCTCAAGAAGCACAAGTAACACAAATTCCACAAAACAATATTCCCACAGAAGATATGAAAAAACCAAAAATGACGATCGATAAATCAAAAAAATATTCAGCACTTATGAAGACATCGGCAGGAGATATTGAAGTAGAGCTCTATGCAGATATGACTCCTATCACCGTCAATAATTTTGTAACCTTAGCAAATAAAAAATTTTACAATAACGTAATCTTTCATCGAACTATTAAAGGATTCATGATTCAAGGAGGAGATCCAACCGGTACGGGAAGTGGCGGACCAGGATACAAATTTGATGATGAAAAATTTGAAGGAGAATATTCTCGTGGAACGCTCGCTATGGCAAATGCAGGACCCAACACTAATGGGAGCCAGTTCTTTATCATGCATAAAGATAATTCATTGCCAAAAAACTACGTTATCTTTGGCAAGGTCACAAAAGGACTTGAGACAGTGGACGCCATTGCTGAAGCACCTACCAAGCAAGAAGGCGAGGGCTCCAGCCCAGTGGAACCAGCCAAAATTTTTTCTATAGAAATAACAGAGAAGTAATCAACAATTCGTAACGCGTTAAGTTGCTCCATTTATTATTTTTGAGTGTCTCGCGAAGCCTTCAAAAAGGAGCTTCGAGGCCACCCAAAAACAATAAACTCCGCACTACCAATACATATTGTCGATGCATGTCATTGCGAGGAATACTATGACGAAGCAATCTTAAAAGATAGATTGCCGCGCTCCATATATATGTTTTAATCCGCTCGCAATGACATAATGCTTGTGACTTTCGACCTTCAGACTTTGAGACTTTAAGACTATTTTCCCCTTGACATCTCTTTATTTATCCTCTATTCTATACCTATACCCTAGGTAGAGGTGTTTTAAAACAAATTATCAATTTTAAATTTACAATCTTTATAATGGAAAACAATACGAAGGTACTGACAAATTATAAAAAGGCCCGGAGTCTATTAGATAAGATTGTCATTATGATGGAGAGTGGGGAATACTGTATTGACATCATGCAACAAAACTTGGCGGTGATTGGCCTTTTGAAGTCTGCACATCAACAACTTATGGAAAGCCATTTGAATTCATGCTTTAAACAGGCAATGAGCACCAATAATCAAAAGAGAAAGGATCAAATGATTGAGGAGATACTCAAGGTTAGCAATTTATCCAATAAATAATGAATACCAAAACAATATCTATCAAAGGAATGCATTGTAAGTCGTGTGAACTTCTTATCGAAGATGAACTTAAGAATATCGGGGGAGTAACAACCGTAGACATCAGCCATCAAACAGGCTTGGCAACTATTCATTATGAAGGAAAGGACTTAAATTACGGGGACGTAGTGCATGCTGTTAAACAAGCAGGATATGTGCTTGGATCAAACCAAAAACTACCCTATTTCTCACAGAATTTAAATGAGTATATAGAACTCGGATTCGGAACCATAATAGTATTACTTATCTATTATATTTTAAAAAGCCTGGGTCTTTTTGATCTTAATTTTGCAAAATCAAACAATTTCTCCAGCTTGTCAGTAGTGCTTCTTGTGGGTCTTACCGCTGGAGTATCTACATGCATGGCACTTGTTGGAGGGCTCGTTCTGGGCGTGGCAAGCCGCTTTTCGCAGGATAATCCAATGGCTTCTGCTCAAGAAAAGTTCATGCCTCATCTTTTTTTTAACCTTGGAAGACTTATTTCATTCTTTATTCTCGGAGGAGCCATCGGACTTATTGGATCTGCATTTCAGCTTTCCACAAGCATGAGTGGATTACTCATTGTCCTTGTAGGAATTTCTATGATTGTCTTGGGATTACAACTTATCAATATTTTTCCCAAGCTTTCTGTTATCTCTTTTACCCTTCCTAAAGGAATAAGTAAATTTATTGGTATTTCAACACATCAAAACAACGCATATTCACATAAAAGCGCACTTCTTATGGGGGCGCTCACATTTTTTGTTCCGTGTGGATTTACTCAAGCAATACAGCTCTATGCAATGACAACAGGTTCATTCATAACGGGAGCAATTACACTGGCTGTTTTTGCAATTGGGACAACTCCCGGGCTCTTAAGTTTAGGGGGGCTTACCTCATTCGTAAAAGGAAGATCCACTGGATTATTCTTTAAAGTAGTAGGACTAGTTGTTATCGCTATGGCATTTTTCAATATATCCAATGGACTAAATCTTGCAGGAATAAAAATATCGGGACAAATTAAAAAAGAAATAACAGAGCAAATAAATGACCCTAATGTAGTAATAGAAAATGGAGTACAGGTGATGCACATGGAGCAAAACGCACAAGGATATTATCCCAATGTATTCACAGTGAAAAGAGGAACTCCCGTGAAATGGATTATAAAATCGGTGTATCCTTATTCTTGTGCAAGTAGCTTGGTGGTAGAGAAGCTCAACATACGAACGAATCTCACAGAAAAAGAACAAGTATTTGATTTCACTCCTACAGAGGCAGGAGAAATTCCATTCAGTTGTAGTATGGGCATGTATAGCGGGACGATAATAGTCGTAGAGTAAATTTACAATTAACAATCTACAATTTTCAAAAACAACTCTTATGGTTCAATCTAAAACCGCCCTCTCCCTTTCCGGTATGCACTGCACCGCCTGTTCAACCTTGATTGAAAAGTCATTGCAAAAAGTCCCCGGAGTTTCTCAAGTATCCGTCAATTTTTCAGCTGAAAAAGCAATTGTATTTTCCTCTCCCGAAACAGACAAAAAATCAATCCTTGATGCAGTGGCAAAAGCTGGATACTCTGCAGAAATCCTTGACGATACAAGCTCAAAACATGAAGAAAAAAAGAAACAAGATGAATATAATGAACAGAAAAAACAACTTATCATAAGTGCGCTTTTAAGCGCCCCCATGATGTATTTTATGTTCCTCGATTTCTTCCATTGGTTGCCCGGCCAATGGCTTTTTCCGTATATTGGAATTATATCGCTATTTCTTACGACGCCCATTCAGTTTTATATCGGAAGGAATTTTTATAAGGGCGCATGGGCCGCTCTTCGTATGAAGTCCTTTAACATGGATAGTCTTGTTGCAATTGGCACATCCGTAGCATACTTATATAGCTGTATCCAATTCTTTATCTATACATTTTCCTATCAAACACTCGTAGGTATTGCAGGAGAAAAAATCCCTGAGCTCTATTTCGAAACAGCTGCATTTCTTATTACATTTGTTTTACTCGGGAAACTTCTTGAAACAAAAGCTAAGCAAAGAACAACAGATGCAGTGCGAAAACTTGCTCATCTCAAGGCAACAGTTGCTCATGTAATCACAAAGGGGCAGGTGAATGATGTAATGATAGATCTTGTTCAAAAGCGCGATTATATTTTGGTACGCCCTGGAGAAAAAATCCCTGTTGATGGAAAAGTGGTAAAAGGAAACTCATATGTTGATGAATCGATGATGACAGGAGAGTCTATGCCGGTTGAAAAAAAAGTGGGCGAACGAGTTATTGGAGGAACGATAAATAAATCTGGAAGTTTTGAATTTATCGCGGAAAAAGTAGGGGCAGAAACGATGCTTGCACGCATCATTCAACTTGTTGAGGATGCACAAGGCTCAAAAGCATCTATTCAAGCGCTTGCAGATCGCATTTCTGCCTATTTTGTCCCCGCCATCATCGGTATTTCTCTATTAGTATTTTTTATTTGGTATTTTTTATTAGGATCTTCGCTATCCTATGCCCTTATGGCTCTTACCTCAGTGATTGTCATCGCATGTCCGTGTGCACTTGGCCTTGCGACCCCTACAGCCATTATGGTGGGCACTGGAAAAGGAGCTGAGAACGGAATACTGATAAAAGGGGGGGAGCCGCTTGAGACGGCAAGCAAAATAAAAATAATCGTGTTTGATAAAACAGGGACCATTACTCATGGCCGACCAATCGTGACTGATATTGTGGGAAATAATGAGTTATTACAAATCGCAGCATCTCTTGAACACCATTCTGAACATCCTCTTGCTGAGGCAATTCGCGCCAAGGCAAAAAACGAAGGACTTGTGCTAAGTGGAGCAGAAGCATTTAAGGCACTCTCTGGAAAAGGGGTTGAGGGCGCGATTGGCAAGGACCACTATTTCTTTGGAAATAGAGCATTAATGAGTGAGAAAAATATTGATATATCTCATAAAGAAAAAGAGATAAACCATTGGGAAAAACAGGGAAAAACAGTAATGGTACTTGCAAACAAAAAAGAGATACTCGGCTTAATTGCAGTTGCAGATACGATTAAGGAAAGTTCTATTGAAGCAATACATATGCTTGAAAAAAAAGGAATTACAGTATATATGCTGACAGGGGACAACTCCGATACGGCTTATGCAATTGCAAAACAAGCAGGCATTTCTCATGTGATAGCAGAGGTCCTTCCTGACGAAAAAGCTGAGATGATAAAAAAATTACAATTAAAGGGGAAGGTTGCGATGGTAGGTGACGGAATAAATGATGCGCCAGCCCTTGCTCAAGCGGACCTAGGATTTGTGATGGGGAGCGGCACCGATGTGGCGATTGAAACAGGCGATATTGTCCTTATGAAAAATGATTTAAGAGATGTGGTGAATGCGATTAATTTATCTGAAGAAACAGTGGGAAAAATAAAGCAAAATATGTTTTTTGCTCTCTTTTATAACGTTATTGGTATTCCTATTGCGGCGCGAGCACTCAGCTCTCTAGGAATCGTTCTTATGCCGGAGATGGCTGGTCTTGCAATGGCACTCAGCTCTGTTTCTGTGGTGACCAATTCACTCTTACTTAAGCTATATAAACCAGTGAAAAAGAACTATGCGTCGATGTTTGCTCCACTTGTCATGACTGTTTTTTTCCTCTTTATCTTTTTTGAGTTTGCCCAGCTTAGTTCAGGGATGACTACAATGCAAGTTGCGCCCCAAGTGAAAACAGCAGTGGCATCCATCTTTAAAAAAGGAGAGACTAAAATTGATTTCGCGGATGGCAATCCAAAACTGTTTGTTTCACTATCTACACTCTTAGATACAAAAATACTTAAGTTAAAAGAGGGAGCGGCACACTTAGGGAAGAATGAAATGATTCTTGGATACGAAGAGGGGACGATGATGCAACGAGAAAAACTCATCAATAGATCGGGAGATATTCTCAAAGACTTTTTCGGCCTTTCAGAAATGAGAGTTGTAGGAATACTCGAAAGAACCGGAACGATTATCGATTCGTTTCATATCATAAATCAAAAAACGTTCACCACGCTTAATAACGAGGGTATGCTTAAGGCATCTGTTGAAGAAGATAATGAAGTGGAACTCTTTTACGCCATTACGAAACAGGTACCCACAAAGTACCAGAATAATATGACCCTGGGAAGCTTATACCCCATCATTGAAAAAGATAAAACATATATTCCTATGTACTTTGGATTTGAACAGGGGGTAATGATGATAAAACAAGGAGAGTTTAAAAAAAATGGAGATGTGCTCAGCGAATTAGGCAACAATAACATTGTTGCCGGCATCCTCCCCAAAACGGGGACAGCTCTAGACATGATGCATTTTGTCGGAGAGGATTTTAAGTTTGAGAAGTGATTAAGTGCGTCATCCTGAGCGATAGCGAAGGATCTTAACTTGAATAGATTCTTCGTTTGTATTTGAGTCGCTCAGAATGACATTCAGTTTTTAGAAGTATAGTTTGCTGTACAATTATTCCCATGAAAAGAAACGTCGTCGTTACTCTTGAATGCTTTGTGAAAAAAGGAGACAAGTATTTACTCCTCCATAGGAATCCCGCGAAACGAATCATGCCGGATATCTGGATGGCGCCCGGCGGACACCGGGAGTTTAACGAAGGACTGTTTGAATGTGCGCGACGTGAGGTGCGAGAAGAGACGGGTCTGGAAATAAAAAATATTCAGATAAAAGCCTCGGGAAATGCGTATGTCAAAGATATCGATCAAGAGTTTTTCTTTCATATGTTAGTCGCCGATTATGCAGGGGGAGAGCTTAAAACAAATGAGTCCGATGGCACCTTTGCTTGGCTTACGAAAGAAGAAATTGCACAGTTGGATAAACTCCTTCCAGAACTTAAACATATTCTTCCCCATATTATATCCAATGATTCACATACGATTTCTTATACTGCGCTCTACGAAACAGGGACCAAGATGATTGATTTTAAACTGGAAGAATAAAAAAGATGTATAATGCGAGGCATTATGCCTTCCGAACGGCCCGCCACTCATAATACGGAGTTTCCTCAAGATAGTGTTTCACCTCTTCATTTGTATACCGCACTCTATACATCACGAGTTGAAGAAATTACGCAATTTGGATTGCTTCCCACATATAACAGGCAGATCCTCACTCTTACAGATAAATGTCATTTCTATCAGGGAAATATTCTCAGAAGAAATACTGAATATATGGAGGTATATTTTTGTGGCCCACTTACCAGCGCCGGCGCAATACGAATACCCCATAACCAAAAAGATTCCTTTAGGCAAAATGTCGTCGTCGCCGAAGTATTTAGAGATGCTTTAATTACTCAATTCATGAAAGAGGTGAATGATTTACATACGATTATTCATACTACAATCCCTGGACACGTAGGTATGCGTAAATATCCCCAAGACACAGGGTGGAAAGAGGGAGATTACAATTCTTTTTGGTTATATTATCTGTCTGGAATAGATCCTGTATCGGCTCGAAGATTTAACGAGAAGGAGTCGACGAAAAAATATATACGGCAAATTAATTCTAAATTAGATGATAGGTCTTTATACAAGCTTGCCTATCAAGGTTTTGTTGATGATTTTATAGAATTCGTAAATGCTCCAGAAAATGGCTGTCGTCTGAATAAAATATCAAAGATAGTGGCACTTCCTGATTACAAACATTCATTTGGATCGCAAATGGAAAAACGCCTAGCAGATGGGATTGGAATTGTGTTCGAAGAAGCGTATGTAAATCCAAATTGGATTCGTGAACAGCAAAAGTTATGGTTTGTAAAACACTCTGAAAATATAAATCAACTTGATGGTTTAGATTTTATACTTCCTATTGATAATCGTGCTTCTACTATATCCCTTCTGAGATTAAATTAAAATGAGACTAAGCCACAAACTCTCTCAGATTTTCATCGTTCACCACAACTGAAGCAGCTTGGCCTGAGATTATTTTATACGCAGTTTTGCGCACGATTAACTCAATCTGTCGCTCCAAACTTCGGATGCCTGGCTCAAATCCAAGAGGACGGACCAGTTTATCCCACGTAGTGTCTTCTATCTTCAACTGTTCGTGAGTAAGCCCTGCTTCTTTTACATATTTGGGGAAAACAAACCGTTTGCCGATTTCTTTTTTCTCAATGTCGTTGTAGGAGGGCATTTGTACGACCTCCAAGCGGTCAAGGACGGCTGTTGCGACTGTCGTGGTATTATTTGCCGTTGAGACAAACAAAGCTTGGGAGAGGTCGAAGGGGTAGTCAATAAAGTAGTCTGTATAAGCGCTGTTCTGTCCTGGATCAAGAAGCTCAATAAGAACTCCCATAATGGAAGAACGAGATTCAGGCGTACATCGATCAAGCTCATCTAAAAGAATTACTGGATTTTTTGTGCCTGCCTGGCGAAGCGCCCTCATAATCATTCCTGGCTCAGCTTCTGGAGATGTTTTGCTTTGTCCACGAAGATCAAGGGCAGATGAAAGTCCTCCAAAAGGAATACGGACTAGCTTTCTTCCGAGAGCTTCTGCGATTGATTTGGCGAATGTCGTTTTACCCGTACCCGCAAGCCCCACAAAGAATAAATTGGGAGCATGATACGACATCGTGTTTGCCGTTTTCCGTTGCATAATGAGGACAGAGAGATACTCCAAAATCATGCTTTTTACTTTTTCAAGTCCAAAATGATTTTTATCGAGAAATTCTTTTGCTTTATTGATGTCTAGTGTATCTTGGGAAGAAACATTCCAGGGAATATGAGTAATCCAATCAATATATTTTGCTGTAATATCCAGCTGTGCAAAACTCCCTCCGTACTTGAGAGTCATAGTAATGCGGTCTATCTGCTGCAAAGCCTTTTCATGCAAATTAGCAGGCAAGGACGCAGATTGCAACTGCATCCTCATTTTGTCAACTTCTGACAAGCTAAGGGGGGTACTTGTTTGATTAGCACTCGTAGTATCCACTTGACAAAAGATAAAACTTTTATTATAAATAGCTGTACAAATTTCATTTTATAAATTATTTCACCTAATGTCTATGACAAAAACAAGTGGATCAATAATCAAACCCTTGTTCGATTTCGTTCTTATAAAACCTCTTACTGCAGAGACAAAAACTGCATCAGGAATCATCCTTCCTGATAGTGTAAAAGAAAAGCCACAAGTTGGGGAAATTAAGGCTGTAGGACCTGGGGCGATGAATGACAAAGGAGTGGTAACGGCAATGGTAGTAAAAGTAGGACAAAAAGTAATGTATAAAAAATGGGGCGGGAATGAGATAAAAGTTGGGAATGAAGAATGGACACTTGTTGAACAAAAAGATATTATGGCAATTGTTGAATAATTAGTAGTTATAAAGTTTTTAAAGTTATAAAGTTTATAAAGAAAAAATATGGCAAAAAAAGTACTTTATGGCACAGACGCCAGAAACAAGCTCTTGTCCGGAGTTAATCAGCTCGCTGATGCAGTTGCAACTACACTTGGCCCCAAAGGTCGAAATGTTGCGATTGATAAGAAATGGGGAGCTCCAAACGTCATTCACGATGGAGTGACCGTTGCGAAAGAAATCGAACTTCCCGATGCATTTGAAAACATGGGTGCACAGCTCGTAAAAGAGGCCGCCTCAAAAACTGCAGATATCGCAGGAGACGGTACAACTACAGCAACAGTCTTAGCTCGCTCAATCGTCGTTGAAGGAATCAAAATGATCTCAGCAGGAGCAAATCCTATGATTATGCGCCGCGGACTTGCAAAAGCTGGAGATACAATCGTTGAAGAATTAAAGGGTCTTTCTAAAAAAATTACTCTTGCTGATGCAGCAAGTGTTGCTACCATCTCCGCCGCAAGCGAAGAATTGGGAGAACTCATTGCAGAAGCATTAAAAAAAGTGGGAGGTAAAGATGGTGTGATTACGGTTGAAGAGGGAAAAGGTCTCAATACTTATGTAGATCACAAAGAAGGTATGCAATTTGATAAGGGATTTGCATCTCAATATTTTGCAACCAATACAGACAAGATGATTGCAGAAATTGCAGAGCCATATATCTTAATTACTGATAAAAAAATCTCAGCAATAGCAGATTTGCTTCCTTTCTTAGAGAAGTTTGTTAAAGTCTCAAAAAATCTTGTCATCATTGCAGATGATATTGATGGAGAAGCTCTTGCAACGCTTGTTGTCAATAAATTAAGAGGTACTTTTAATGCTCTTGTCGTAAAAGCTCCTGGATTTGGAGACAGAAGAAAAGAAATGCTTCAAGATATTGCAATCCTTACTGGGGGAACGGTGATTTCTGAAGAGTTGGGAAAAAAGCTTGACACGGTCGAAATAGAAGACTGTGGACGAGCAGATAAAGTGAATTCTGATAAAGATAACACAAGTATTATTGGAGGACGAGGAGACAAAAAAGCAATCGTTGCACGCGTAGCTCAAATTAAAAGACAAATACAAGAATCGACATCAGAGTTTGATAGAGAAAAATTACAAGAAAGACTTGCCAAGCTTTCAGGAGGTGTTGCTGTCATTAATGTAGGAGCTGCAACTGAGGTAGAACTGAAAGATAAAAAAGAACGCGTGATCGATGCAGTAGCGGCCACAAAAGCAGCTCTTGAAGAAGGAATCGTTCCCGGTGGAGCAGTGGCTTTGCTTAATATAGCGCAGCACATGAATAGTAAGTCCTTTGAGAAATCAGGTGCAAATAAAGATGAGATGATAGGGTTTGAAATTGTGCGAAGTGCAATTGAGGAACCTTTCAAAATGCTCATGAAAAATGCAGGTCTCAATGCGGGAGAGCTTATTGCAAAAGCACGAACAGTGAGCGGGAAAGGATTTGGATTTGATGTGTTGAAAACTGAATCTGTAGAAACAGCAGAACCAATTGATATGATCAAAGCAGGAATCATTGATCCACTCAAGGTTGTGCGAACAGCAGTCCAAAATGCAATTTCCGTTGCAACAATGATCCTTACCACTGAGGCTTTAATCAGTGACATTCCAGAAGAAAAGAAGGCTTCTGCAGGAGCTCCTGATATGGGAGGCATGGGCGGAATGGGAATGGGAGGGTATTGAGCTGAAAGCTAAAAGCTGAAAGCTAAAAGCTGAAAGCTAAAAGGCCCCGCTAAAAAGCGGGGCCTTTTTTATGCATGAGGAATTAACGGACTAATCCCAAAGGCATATACCAATTGAATCCCTTTTTACAAACAGGGCAGTTCATCGGAGGCTTTGTTCCTTTATAGATATTGCCACAGTTTACACATTTCCATTCCAACTCAACAGTAGAATCATATAATGTCTTACTATCAAGTTTTCGTGCGATAATAATATAGCGTTCCTCATGTTTTTCCTCGACAAACTTAAGTGCGCCAAACAGTTTTGCAGGTCCCTCTTCTTTTTCTTCTATCGCCATTTTTTCAAAATCAGGATACATACTTGTCCATTCATATTTTTCTCCCTCTGCCGCCATTTTCAAATTATCGATTGTTTTTTTATAAGGCTCAATAGATAGTTCCGTGGGAGTTTTTACAGGACCCGTTATATTTTCAAAGAGCTCCTCTGCATGAACTCGTTCATTATCTGCTGTCTCTTCAAACACACGTGCTACCCATTCCAATCCTTCTTTGCGTGCTATTTTAGCAAACGTTGTATATTTGTTTCGTGCTTGGCTTTCTCCTGCAAAAGCCTTCAGCAGGTTTTGTTGTGTATTGGTCATATGCAGTTATACTAACAAATTTTTCACTGTCCTGCAATCCAAAGAAAGGGGAGAAGAAGGAGATCTAAAAAACATTCTATTACCTCTGTGGTGATGCCGGCAGTCATTTCTGCTGTTTCTTTCATACGTATTAAGTATATCTATTTTTTTCCTAGTGTAAACATACTATTTTTTGAGAGCGTAGCAAACTTCCATTTTGCCCTCCAATCTTCTTTTTCAGCAGTAAAACATGTTCCTGGTTTCGCAGCAAACATTTTGCTTTCAAACTCTTGTATCGAATAAAAGAATAAAGTAGTTGTATTACTATAGTATGCCATAGAGGGATGATTCCCCCACCAAGTCGTTGTATTAATTACCAAATCCATAGATTTGAGGGTGGCATATGATGTACGCGTACTGTTGTTTACTAGCACAAAGAGTTGCTCGCAACCGATTTTCTTTGCTTCTAGTGCTATTCGCTGATGTGGCTCCCATGTAGAAAAGTTTGTAGTTAAATAAGATGATAGAGGAATCATCCCCATGAAAAAGTATCCAAGTAGGGCAACTGAAATAGCTACTTGAATCCATTGCTTTTTAATATAACTTAATAAAAATACTGCAAGATAGACGAATTGAGGCAACACAGGATACAGATACCATGCGATTTTTGTTTTCGTAAGATTGAGAAAAAGAAACCAAGGAACAAAGATTAGAGAAAAATATGCGTCTTTTGATTTATTTTTTAATACTGAATACCCAAGTAAAAGAGAGGAAACAATAACGGGAATGATGCCATATCGAAACTGCTCTAGAAGCAAATCGATATAAAATGTTCTCTGTCCGAAATGTTGCTCGATAGAAGCGGTGACTCGTTTAAAATGGCTATCAATAAAATGATACTGGATGAAATCGCCTCGGTACTGAAAATACATGCCAATAAACCACAGAGTCGATATCCCTACTTGAATGCCGGTATTTTTGAGATACAAAATAAATTCTTTCTTCTGCTTTTTTTTATTAAAATACCACTGAAAAAATTCAAAGAAAAAAACCATCGCAACGGGATAATATCCAAGGAGTGATTTGCTCAGCACGCCAAATGAAAGAAAGAGTGCCCCCGCCCATAGATTTCTATACCATAAGACATACCCCAGCCATCCAATGAGGAGAAAAACATCAACGTTTAAACTTTGTGTGCGTTGCAAATATGCAGGAAGAAAAGACGTAATTATTGTTGTAAGAAGAGCAACAAAAATAGATTTGGAGTGACGAAGTGCATAGATATATAAAAGCCCAAGTGCAAGCCCGCTTAATAAAACGGTAAGGACCCGCATAGATATTTCATGTTGTACGGGAATATACGTCATCAACCCATACAGGAGTGAGGGGATAGGAGGCTTGTCAAGCCACGCTTTCCCTTGCCACAACGGCACAAGATATGATTTTGCCTGTATCATTTCACGTCCTACTTGTGCATATATTCCCTCATCCCAATCAAAAAAGGGGCGCACATCTGTTACTACTTTAAACAGATTAAATCCAAGAAAAAGAAATAAAAAAATGATAAGGGGGATATATTTTTTCATAATAAAATGAGCAAAGGAACAAATAGCAACAAAAGATACCGAGGAAAAACAGGGACAATAAATACAAATAAATTGTAAAGAATTATAAAATAAATAAGCATGTGAGTGTTCTTATTCTTCTTCCAGAGCTGCACTAATCGCACTATTCCTCCCCCATAAAAAATGGGCCATAAGATATTCCATTCAGAATATGCGGAAACAGACCGAGCACTGTCCCAAAATTTCCAACTTCCCGTAAAGATTAATCTCAAATAATTTCCTGCAAATTCAAGGAGGGGAATGTGGGCATTTCCATAATAAACAACTATATATTTCTGCAATCCCAGAAATGACCTGAGGGTTCCGCCTTGCATAAAGAAAGCCATATAGGTCAATAAAAAAGAGAGGGCAGCAAAAGCGAATAGTATCGCGAGCTCCTTCCATTTTTTCCATAAGGAAACTACAAGCCAACCGCTCAATAAACATAAGAAGGGAAGAAGTGTTTTGGTGGAAAGAAGAAAACCGTAAAATATGCCCGCTCCGATATAAAACTGTACTTTTTTCTTCTTAAAACCCATAAGGAGCATATGGACTACTAAGAGAAAGAAAAAAAGTTGATAGAGCTCAAGCTGGGGACCATGAATAACTTGATCCATAAAAAGCGGAAAGATTGCAGTGAGGAATAAAGCGATACTTGCAAGAAGTAATGATCTCTGGATTTGAAAAGAAATAATTCCGACAAGAAGAAGTGTCACGAATGCAATACCAATCCCTAAGGTGTGCTCATTCCCAAATGTTTTAATTGAGTATCCAATGAGGAACTTTGCAAGAGGAGGATGCTCTGGATTTAAGAGGCTGGGATTTGCTCCATTTACATATTTATATCCTACATAGCTATACAAAAAACTATCCGACACCCCCTTATCTTGTATTGCTTTAATTATTTGAGACCTTTGACTTTCGACCTTCGACTTTAAGACTATTTCGTCTTCATAATTTTTCCACCCTGTATATCCATTTTTCACTGCCCATTCATCAAGCACTTTGATGGGTGAAACAGTCTGCGATTGTTGCCACTGTGATTGACTATATTTTTGCTCCGCTGCTATCGGATCAAACTTTTTAAAGAGTGTTTTGGAGTTTGAAAAGATAACAGAGAAGAAGTAAAGAAAACCAAGTGCAATAAATACCCCACTTATAAGTACGCTATTTTCACTTTTTAACTTTCGCATCGGGGTGTTCTAAGTAATATGATAATGGCATAGAGGCTTCAAATGCTTCTTTAAATACAGGAACCTGAAAAATATAATAGGTGCGCAGATCATACAATGCAGAAAGACAGAGTAATACAAAAATACCAACAACTAATATTGTGTACTTTATTTTAAACTTTCTTTCTAACAGTTCATATCCTTTTGCCACTGCAACCAGGGAAAAATAGATGAGAGCAGGAAGACACGTGATAGTGCGCAACATATTGGGATTTTCCCAGGGATAGGTAAGAAGTGTAGGAAATACCGCAATACTAAAATATAAAAGAAATAATTGATTCATCTTATTCTTTATTTGCCACAAGGCAAGAAGAAACCCCGAGATAAAAAGAAGAGACATGAGCGGATTAAGCGCTGCCTTATTGGGATAGTTGTGTCGTCCATTTACATCTCCTTTTACGGAAAACATAAGAGCAGTGGAAGCTATATTTCTTCCGAGAAACTGAAACTTTTCATCAACACTCATTTCGTTATTTGTTGGATACATTAATTGGCTTACTCGCACATCTTTATTTTGAGATAGATACAGGGAAAGGGGAGTGATAAGAATAACGAAAGGAATGACAAAGTACATAAAAGTAATAAACGTTTTTCTTGAGAAAAAAGAAAAATCTAGTCTATTTTGTTTTCTTTCCAAAATAAAAAGAAATAAGAAAAAAAGAGGAATGATGAAAAATAATCGTCCTGGTTGATAGGAGTTATAAGCCAAGCCTGCAAAAATCCCCGAGGGAATAAGCCACTTATGCTGTCGATGATCCAGATAGTGAAGAAAGAAAAATAGAGAAAGCAATTCAAGCAATAGTAAAAAAGTGGCTTCAAATCCAAACCGAGCAAAATTAAAATACCATCTTGTTGTTGCAAAAAGAAATGCTCCAACGAGGGGAAGAAGAGCGTGAAGCTGAGGGGAACGAATAATATCCATTTTTCGCACCACATTTCTTAATACAAAGAATGCGGCAATAATTACGCCAACTCCAAAAAGAGCTGCAGGAAAACGTAACCCAAACGATGTTATGCCAAAAACTTTCAGAGAAAAAAGAAGAATATAAAAATAGAGAGTTGCATGCCCAGTGGCAAGTGGGCTGTAAGGAATATAGGACTTATTCTCCAGCGATAATGCAAGCTTCGCAAATTCTATCTCATCAAAGGTGAGCGTTTTGGGGATAAGGGTAAAGCGATAAAAGATGATAAATGTACTGAGTACACCAAGCAACAATGCAGCAATTAAAACATTATATTTTGTAGGTACCGGTGATGTCATAGTATTTGATACGAAGAATATCTTGCATTGTTTCAATGGTGTCAGTAATAAAGTTTACATTTTTTGTTTCCACATGTTTCCACACAACAGGAATTTCGGTTATTGAAAGGCCCATTTTTGTTGCTAGAAAAATAAACTCTAAGTCAAATCCAGCAGAAACTGAAGATCCTTCAACTCCTTGAGTATTTTTAAATACAATCAATGAGTTAATAATTCTTTTTGCAGCGTCAGTACGGAACGCTTTAAATCCGCATTGAGTATCTTTGATATTTTTGAGCCCTATGATAAAGTTGCGAATGACGATAAAGCCTACTGCCATGATTTTTCTTGTGAGAGGCGCGCCTTTTCTAGCTCCACTACGAGAACCAATAATAATATCGGTGTTTTTTTCAATTTCATGTATCATCTTTTCTACTTCTTCGATGGGCGTTGCAAGATCTATATCGGTAAAAAGTACATAGTCGCCCGTGGCTGCAAGAATTGCTGAAATAAGAGTTTGGGCCTTACCTTTATGTTCATTTTCCAATAATCTAAAAAGGGGGTAGCGGTGAAGATACTCTTTCTTTATTAACGCTTTTGTGTCATCGGTAGACCCGTCATCGGAAATAATCACTTCCCGTATCGCAGATACATGCTGAACATAGTTTCCTATTTTATCAAGTACTCCTTTTTGGATATTGACCTCTTCGTTGTAACAGGGAATAATCAGCGAAATCGTATGCATATATTATTTATGAGTGAGCTTATAAATTGCTATTCCATCAATATTCTTTATTGTATCAATTTTTGCGTTTCCAAACATTTGTATGTTCCAAGAATCGGAGTTAAGTACTTTGCAAGGTTGCTTGTCACACAGCACATAGAGAGTGTCTGTCACTTCGATGCTCTGACCATTCACCACGCTTCCTCCATTTAACTCAATAAAATACTGATAACAATCGCGAGAAGTAAAGTCAGTAGGATACGTCGTAAGATTTATTTTTTTATTTCCTTCGTTTTGAGCGATATATGCTCCAATTTTCCGAGGGCTTGCATCTTGAAACGATCCCTTTCCAAAAATAAATTCATATCCTGGCACTTGCATATATACATACAGTGCAATCAATACAACTGAGCAGATACTGAACAAGATTTTCTGAATATACTTTCTACGAAGTACGGCTTGTACTGGGAGTGCAAAATGAGTTTGTATATCTTTACTTTTATATTCAAGAATATAAGCAACAAGAAAATAAATACTCACATAGATTACGTTGTAATAGTGAGGAATAAGAGAGGAGTTAACTCTACTAAATCCAAAAAGATAAAGAGGAACAGCAAGAATATTTATTACGACAAAGGCGTTATATTTTTTTGAACACTTCACAATACTTATTACTAATATACCTATCAACAAAAACAATGCAACAAAAGAAGAAAGCGGATAGTGAAATGCAAACTCCATAAACTTGTTGTTTATTTCATACAACCTGACATACAAGGAACCGGAAGAAACAATATTTTGTTGAGTAAAAACAGAGACAAGATTCTTCGTATTGAGAAACTGATGACGGAGTTCAAAAATTGCTAAAGGAGTAAGAGTTAATAGAAAAGCTCCAATGGAAATAAGAGGAACGGTGAACAGATGTAATTTTTTTTGCCGAATCAACTCAAAAAGAAAAAAGGCTCCGATAGGAAGTGCGAGCAGCCCCGCTAAGTGGTGAAGTTGAAATGAGAGTCCAAAAAATAGACCAAAAAGTAATGTATACAATGTTCTTCTTTTGTTTTTTTCCTCCAAAGCTTTTGTGAAAAAGAAAAGCGTTATAAAGGAAAAATAGGGAAGGAGATTGGGGTTCCATGAAAACCGAGATATACGAACCAGTTCAAAGGAGAAAGTTGTCAATACAAAAAAATAAAATGCCCCGATAGGTGAGATTGTTTTTTTTGCAATGCGATATGCGACATATATTCCTACGCTACTAAGCAGAGCAACGCCGAGAGCTAATCCGACAGGATTAAGACGCGTTAAAACTAAAAAAGGAGCCACTAAATAATAATAAAAAGGGCCCAGAAAAACTTCTCCTATGGAGGATGGAGGGCCGATTGCGGGAAAGTTTTGCAAAAGGGCTATTCTTTTTACAATAAGCGCGTCTCTTCCTTGATCTCCCAAGAACATAAAAAAATCCTGGATGCGATATACGCGCAAAAATAAACCTGATAGTATAATAAGTAGTATGGGAAGTCGCATCATATCTTATTGTACCTTACTTTTGGTCGTTTTAACAAGCACGGTTATTGCCTGGACTCCTTTTATTATGAGGGGAGAGTTTTCCACAATTTATAAGCATTTTGACGGCCCGCTCTACATTATTCCAGCAAAGACAGCATATAATCCTGAGGCATTTAAGCTTATAGACCGCGAGCCCACCCTTCCACACAATCCAGTGTATTATGCAGCCCATCTGCCACTATATCCGTTCTTTATTTTCCTTGGATCGTTTGCAGTGGGCTTTCTTAAATCGATGCTTGGAGTAACCTTGGTAAGCAGCATGGTGCTTGCATGTTTTTTTTATTACCTTTTGAAAAAACTCAATCTCACAAAACACCCGCTCATTCTGACTTCTGTCTTTCTATTTCTCCCTCGTTTCTTGGTAGTTCGTTCTGTGGGATCTCCTGAGCCGTTATTTATACTTCTTATTCTCAGCTCCTTATTCTTTTTTGAGAAAAAAAATTACTTACTTGCAGGACTGCTCGGAGGGTTGGCGACAATGACGAAAACACCGGGAATTCTTCTCTTTCCGGCATACTTATTAGCAATCGCCGAACCATACATTGTTCCTTCCTATGAAAAACAAAAACAGAACATTCTTTCATTTCTCCCTCTATTGTGTATTCCATTAGCTCTGATATTGGTGTTTATTCTCTACTATATACAATATAATGACTTCTTTGCCTATTTCCATACTGGCGGCACAGTCCCCATGCCGTACCCATTTTCTGTTTTTAACACATCAGCTCCTTGGGTAGGCACAGCGTGGCTTGAGGACATTCTCTTTTATTTTGCTCTGTACCTTGCGACTGGAATAGCTTTGTGGAAATCAAAACACCGCAGCTTTTTTTATTTCTCAGCACTTTTTTGCACCTCAATACTATTTATTCAACATAGAGATATCAGTCGGTATAGCTTACCTCTATGGCCCCTTGCTGCTATCGCTTTTGAACATATACTTACTTCAAAAAAGGCTCTCATTGTGGGAGCAATCTTACTATTAGGAATATATATGTATACATGGAACTTTTTAGGAGCAAATATCATGCCTATATCAGAGTGGCTTCCATTTTTATAAAAAATACCCTCTTGACAAATTACTTCGGTTACCGTATCATATAGGAATGAATGATACACGTCTTGATTTTCTCTTTACGCTCTACTTTATGGGGCGCATGGTGAAAGGACATTATAAAGAGGAGAACAAAGACCTTATGCTTTCGGCCGCGATCCTTCACATTCTTCAGGGAAAAGAATATACTCTTTCAGAACTTGCAAAAATAGTATATTCTAAATTATCTTCTCTTTCGGAGAAGATTGCTCAAATGGAAAAAGAAGGATTGATAAAAAAAACAAATAAAGAGGATGACGAGCGGGGGCAATATATATCCCTCACTCCTGCCGGAAAGAAGAGGGTGGAAAAAACGCTTGAGGTAATGAAGTCTCATTGTATAGAGTTTACTAAGAACGTAACAAATGATGAATTACGAACAATTAATCCTATTTTGAAAAAAATGATTTCATAATTACCAATTTATTTTATCTATGGCAACACTGAAAAAAAACATATTCGGATTTATAAAAGCTCGTTGGTATTTTCTTTTAATTGTTATTATTGGACTTGGTTTTTATTTAAACCAACAAAGAACAGCGCAAGCAAAAAAAGAGAAGGATTCGACCTACACGATTAAACGCCAAAATCTAAAAGAAACATTGGCCCTATCCGGTGAACTGAGTGCAGATGAACATGTGGTGCTGCGTTTTCAAACGTCAGGACGACTTTCGTGGGTAGGAGTAAAGGTGGGAGATACAGTAAAAAAATATCAGACTGTCGCAAGCCTAGATCAACGAGAACTTAAAAAAAATCTTCAAAAAAAACTGCTTACCTATGCACAAACACGAAATACCTTTGACCAAGCAGGCAGCGATAATCAAAGAATAGGGGATCAGCCTACGAATGATTTAGATTTAGGAGACAAAATGAAAAGACTTCTTGAAAATTCCCAATATGGCCTGGATAGCTCAGTATTGGATGTTGAGCTTACAAATTTATCTCTTGAATATAGCAATTTAATCACTCCTATTGAGGGTGTTGTTACCCGCGTTGATTCAAAATATGCTGGAGTAAATATTACTGCCGCTCAGGCGGAGTTTGAAATAATCAATCCTAAGACTCTTTTTTTCTCATTTACCGCAGATCAAACAGAGATCACAAAGCTTTCCGATGGGATGAGGGGAGAAATGACATTTGACGCTTTTCCTGAACAAAAGAAGGAAGGAACTCTCTATTACATTTCATACACCCCAAAAGCTGGGGAAACAGGAACAGTGTATGAAGGTAGGGTGCGTATTGAATCGACAGATCTTTCTCAGTATCGATTTGGGATGACAGGAGACGCTATTTTTACACTCAGCGAAAAAAATAATGTTGTTGCTGTGCCTTCCAACTATGTAAAAACCGATATAACTGGGAAATATGCAATGAAAGTCATCAACGGAAAACAAGAAAAAACATATCTTACCGTAGGGCCCGATATTGATGGATTCTATGAAGTAAGCAAGGGACTTGAAGAAGGGGATGTCATTTCTATTCCCACACTATAACACCTATGAAAGAAATTATTCGAATAGACCATGTGTGGAAGGAATACATGATGGGAGAAGTCCTCTTTCAGGCGCTCAAGGATATCAACACCACTATTTCTGAGGGAGAGCTCACCGCTATCATAGGCCCTTCGGGAAGTGGAAAATCCACTCTTATGCATATCGTGGGACTATTGGATAAACCTACCCGAGGCAATGTGTTTATTCAGGGAAGAAATATCTCAACCATGACGGATGATGAGATTTCTATGCTCCGTAATGAATATGTGGGTTTTGTGTTTCAACAATTTAATTTAATAAATAAACTCACCATTCTTGAAAATATTCTTCTTCCCACAATTTATACGAGGAAAAAATTATCTTATAGCCCGGTAGAAAAAGCTCTCTACCTTATGCAGCGATTTGGTTTGGCAGGAAAAGAGCTGTCCTACCCCAATAAAATTTCCGGAGGACAACAACAACGGGTGGCCATCGCCCGAGCACTTATTATGGAGCCGAGCCTTATTCTTGCTGATGAGCCTACAGGTAATCTTGACTCAAAAAGTGGAGTAGAAATATTAAAACTTCTGAAAGAACTCAACCATGAAGAAAAAATAACCATCGTCATCGTCACTCATGATAAAAATGTTGCTGACCAAACCAAACGAACAATACAAATTCAAGATGGAGAAATACTCAAATAATGAAATACTTTGCTTTTATCGTAGAAACGTCACTCAAAGATTTGTATCGCAATAAAATGCGAACGTTCCTTACGTCGCTAGGAATCCTTATTGGGGTAGCATCCGTTGTTCTTCTTCTTTCTTTTGGACTTGGTCTTAAAGCATATATTAAAGGTCAGTTTGACAGTCTGGGCACTAACCTGGTATTCGTCATCCCTGGGCAGATTTTTGGCAACAGCGGGGGATTTCAGGGGATGCGCTCTGCAGTTCAGTTTGATGAAAGAGATTTAGTATCTCTTCGTAAACTGCGAGATGCAATCTTTATTATCCCTATATTTTCAAAATCAATTAAAGTAGAAGGTAATGCGAAAATTGATTATGCAACTCTATTTTCTACCACTGATGAAATATTTCCAGCGAGAAATCTTGAAGTGGAATATGGAAGATTGTTTGATAAACCAGAAGTAGATAAGCGTACTCGTGTTATTGTAATTGGCCCCAAGGTAGTAGAAAAATTATATGATAATCCAATCTTGGCGATCAATAAATCTCTTCGTATTGAAGGACAAACGTTTAAGATTATTGGGATACTTAAAAGCAAAGGTGGAGGTGGATTTGGAGGACCGGACTTTGATAAATTCGTCTATATGCCCATGAAAACAGGATATGCGCTTAACACAGATAAAAAAATTGCGCAGTTTCTTGTCAAAGCTCCCGATACAAAGCCCTTTTTGCAGTTTAAAGAAGAAGTGAAACAACAAATGCTTAAAAGATATAAAGATGATGAAATCACCGTAGCCGACAGCGCGGAGTTTATCTCAACCATCTCTTCTATTTTTGCCATTCTTAATTCTGTACTTGTGGCAATAGGAGCAGTATCTCTTATCGTAGGAGGGATTGGTATTATGAATATCATGTATGTTTCCGTGACGGAACGTATTCGGGAAATTGGCATTCGTCGAGCCCTTGGCGCAACTGAAAAAGATATTTTGTATCAGTTCTTATCTGAATCTGTTTTATTATCATTGCTGGGAGGAGCTATGGGTCTGGGTATTTCATTCGGAGTTGTGGCAATAGTCCAGCAATATTTCCCTGCATATGTTGACCTTACTTCCTCATTAATAGCTCTCGGAACGTCTTCGTTTATCGGTATTTTCTTCGGCGTGTTTCCCGCAAGAAAGGCAGCCGCTCTGTCTCCAATAGATGCGATACGATATGAGTAAGCTGAAAGCTTAAAGCCAAAAGTTGAAAGCTGAAACAGACTGCTTATACTGTGGAGCGCTGTATGAATTTGTGTCTCCACAGGTCTGTCGAGCGATGAAAGTTTAAAGTTGCGTAGCAAAATAATATACCCAGCGAGTTACCTGGGGAGCACAAAGACATACAGTGCGGAACAAAAAAATGTATGAGGTTTATTTCGTCTTACTCTTCACAAAATCCATGAACTGCCGCTTGAAGTTTTCTTCACTATACTGCTCCGCTTCTTTACGTGCATTCTTCCTCATCTGCGTATACTCTCCCTCAGTCAAAGAATTCATTCGACTAATCGAATGAAGTATTGAACCCACTTCAAGCTCATTAAATAGGTATCCATTTATTCCTTCTTTCACGGTCTCTTTTAATCCGCCTGAAGCAAATGCAATGACAGGCGCTCCGTATCCCATCGCCTCAATAGGAGCTATACCAAACTCTTCGTCTACTGCAGAAAACAGAAAAGCCCGTGCTCCTTGTAATTCAACCTGCAATTGTTTATCAGTAATATTACCGAGAAATGAGATAGTGGGCCCTGCAAGCGACTTTAAATATTCTTCATCTCGTCCAATTCCCACAATGTGTAAATTTATTTTCTCTGTATTCGCTGCTTTAATAAGAAGGTCTACATGTTTTGCTCGTGCTAAGCGGGAGACGGTGATGAAGTAGGGGGTAGGGTGGTGTGCGGTGTAGGGTGTAATAGGAGCTTCAGGAATACTAACTGGGGGATATATCACAGTTGACGTACGACGATAAAACTTCTCTATACGTTTTTGAGTTTCTATCGAATTTGCAATTAAATAATCTGGACGCTGGGAAGCAGTAAAATCCCACATGCGAAGAAAGTGATTGACGATGGTACCATAGAGCTTTATGGGCCAATATTTTTGCCACTCAATCGCTGTCTGATATCCATATAAGTATCGTGGGGGATGATGAATGTAGGAGATGTGAATTTGCTTTTTTCCGCCCACAGGATGATGGAGAATCACTCCCTTACACATCCAAGAGCCAGTTGAGGAAATAACCAAATCAAATTCATTGAGATTAAGATGTTCCCAAATAAGTGGAGTGAGAAATCGAAATGGAGAGTAAAATTGATTGAGAAGGGGGATTTTCCCGAACCATGTGAGACGTACATCCCAATCCTTGATTATATCTTTGTGTTCACCAAGAGAGTCAAGATCAAATGTCGTTGTATACACGGGAGCAGCGGGGAAGAGCGTTTTAATACTCATAAGTACCCGTTCTGCGCCGCCAAATTCTCGCAACTGATCGTGAACAATAGCAACTTTCATTAATTAGTTATAAAGTTCATAAAGTTTGTAAAGTTCATAAAGTTTGTAAAGTTCTTAAAGTGCTATAAAATCAATTATAATTGATATATGAACATAATTCACGCCGCCGTATTAGGCCTCATTGAAGGGCTTACCGAATTTCTTCCCATCTCATCGACTGCGCATATGATTATGGCCTCTCGACTTATGGGATTGCAGCAAACTGAGTTCCTTACATTTTTTGAGGTATTTATTCAAATCGGAGCAATTTTTGCCGTGGTTTTCCTATATTTTAAGCAATTTTTTAACATGAATCTTGTCAAACAGCTTCTTTTTTCATTTGTCCCAACAGCCATCATAGGCTTTCTTCTGTATAAAGTGATTAAGACAATTTTCTTTAATTCAAACATTCTTATTTCAATGAGCCTCATTATGATTGGAATTCTGTTTGTTATTGTAGAACGCATGAAGCATAGAGAGAGCAAATCCATCTCTCAAATGTCTCTTCAGGTCGCGGTAATTATCGGGCTTGCTCAATCTTTCGCCGTGGTGCCTGGCGTATCTCGTGCAGGTATCGTTATTCTTGCCATGATGCTTCTGGGATTTAAACGAGATGAAAGCGCTCAATACTCATTCATGCTCGCACTCCCCACTCTTGCTGCAGCTGCCCTGCTTGATGTGGTAAAGATGAGCTCCGTGAAGCTATCACTCAGCGAAATTCAGATGCTAGCGATGGGTACTCTCATTGCCTTTGTCGTAGCATATGTAAGTATGAAATGGTTCGTTGCGTTTCTCCAAAAAAAGAAGCTTACTGCTTTTGGCTTTTATCGCATAGGAGTTGGTATAATAAGCTTGTTTTTCTGAAGGATGCCCTTGTAGCTTAATTGGATAGAGCATTGGCTTCCGAAGCCACCGGTTGAGGGTTCAAGTCCCCCCAAGGGCACAGCGGGCCTATAGTTAAGTGGTATACCGCGTCATTCGCATTGACGAGTCGCCGGTTCGATTCCGGCTAGGTCCACCCTAAGTAAAACGAGGCTAAAAATTTGATATACTATCTGGTACAATAGGATCTGTAGTTCAACGGTTAGAACGATACTCTTATAAAGTATAGACGATGGTCCGACTCCATCCTGATCCACCCTTCGGCCCAAATTGTGGGCAAGAAGGAAAGCGATAGCTGAGATAGCCAAGGTGGTCACGGCGGTGGTCTGAAAAACCTCAGATGCGTGTTCGACTCACGCTCTCAGCACAAAGAAAGCCTTCAGTGATTGGTCTTTATCCCAAGTTTCTAATCTCTGCTGGCCGTTGACTATAGACTCATTAAACAGTGGTAATTGAGGCTCAAGCTGAATCAACTCCTTAACAATTGTAATTGGTGAAAAAATAATTTGTTTATATTGTATTTAATAATGATATGATTAAATAATCATGATAAGCGATATAAAGGAGCTAATTCGAAAGTATTTCTTTTCAGCTTTCAAAATAGCAAATAAGGAAAACAAAATCTATATTATTATAGTTGCTTTTAGTTTAATAAATTTTTCCTCTGGTTTTTTCAATACGAAAGAACCATACTCTCTTTTATTTTCATTACTTCAGTTTTTAGCATGGGCATTTTCTTTATCAGTGCCATACTTTATTATCAAGCATCTTGAAAAACAAAAAATAGAATATGGTTTTATGGTAAAAAAAACACTTACTACTGCAAGACGGTTAATAATTCCTGCAATTTTAGTAACAATACTAGTGCTATTCGTTATAATGGGCAGCATTTTTGTAGCTATCCAAGGACAAACTGCAGCTGAGATACAATCATATTTTAAATCGCTCTATACTCAGCTGATAGACCTTCCGCATCAACCGATCGTATTTCTCGTAACAATTCCGTTCGCCTTAGTGACATCATTATTTTGTTTTCAACCTATATTTTTTACTTTAAAACAAAAGAGTTTTTTTATCTCATTTATCGATAGTCTAAAGTTCTCTTTCCAAAATATGAGATTTATCTATTTGGTTGCATTTTATTCATTCTTTTTGAGCTTGTTTTCATCTGTTTATTCTTTTTTATCCAGTGCAAGTTTTAACGATTTTAATTTTAGGCTGGTTTTCTTTTTTATATATTTATTCACTCAATATTTTTTTCTGATTGAAACTATTGCTGCTACACTATATTTTTTTGATAAGGATAATGGGAAATAGAAAGACAATTAAATAAAGTTGTCCATCTTCGTATTGTATAATTCAATTTTAGATTCAGTAACGTTGAAAGAGAAATATATATTCTTATGAAAAGCTCAATACAGAGAAGGCATATGGGTGTCGATATATTGAGGATAATTGCGATGCTCTCAGTGCTATTTCTTCATACAATTTATGGCTTTACCGTACGAACTGACTTTTTTCTTACAAAATCATGGTATTTATTTGAACCGTTTTCGGCTCTATCGAGTTCAAGTCTTGCTCTATTTGTTATGCTTAGTGGATATTTGGTCGTACATAAAAACAGAACAGTACAGGACAATTTAAGAATTACTGTAAAACGGATCGTTATACCTTTTTTCTTTTTTTCTATTTTTGCGTCCTTATTTTACCTATTTAAAACCGGAAGAAGTTTGGTAAGTACGTTTAATCCTTCATATATATTTAGTGACGTCATGAAATTTCCAAATAATTGGCTGTGGTTTTTGGGAGTGTTGTTTTTTCTTTATATTTTAAACCCTCTTTGGCAGGGAGTATTTAATAATACATCAAAACGTTTTACTGCTCAATATGTTACCGTATTTTTTTTTATATTCACAAGTACTGCGATATTACTAAAGTTTGCTACTCATACGTTACTGTTTTTTAATAGCTATACCACATGGACTGGATATACATGTTGCTACTTATATGGAGCATTAGCGATGAATAAATGGGGATTACCTAAATCCAAATTGATTTCCCTAGCTCTATTTATAACAGGTATGGTATTAGAGATCCTTGGAAATTATTTCTCAATTTTAAATCAAAAAAATGGGACCCCTTTTGCTTTTGCGGGATATTTCACAGATAATCTCGCCATCCCCCCCTTATTAATCGCTTTAGGTATGTTTAATATGTTTATTAATATAAAAAGCCTTAGGATTAATAATTCAGTAACGAGATTGCTTCGCAAAGGTATTGCTCAATTGGCTGGGCTTTCATATGGAATTTATCTTACCCATCAATTTATTGTGTTGTCGATATATGACATAATAGGATGGAGTGTAGACTCAGCACGAATAAATATCTATCTATATTTTTTTGTTGTCTACTCGATAACGTTTTTTGGTTCTACAGGAATGACATATTTCATTTCACGTATACCAAAATTAAGGATGATTATTGGAAATTCATAATATACGGTGGCCATCTCTTTAAGTTGGCATTGATGTTCCAAGGTGTTGAGCAAGCCTTGATCCTGTGATATACTTTCATCATTAAGCGGTGGTAGTTCAACGGTAGAATGTTTCCTTGCCAAGGAAAAGGTTGCCGGTTCAAATCCGGTCCACCGCTCACAAACGGATTTTCAAGACGAAGATAATATCTTTGGATGAGTGCCTCCGTCCATATTGTAGGTTCTATTCTCCACTTTTCCTCTTGTATTTCTTTTTTGGTTTCCTTTACATATTCAAATGGCTTTAGAAGGTTAAGACGAAGAAAACCCATATCAAGGGCTGGGTTCAAATCAAGCGTAGAGAGTATTACTCTCTTCTGGTCCCTGCTTCCATTCTCAAACCAATACTGTGCCCTATGGCTAAAGGTAAGTGTTTTTTCAGTATTCTCAGAAGCATAATCAAGGTTATTGTGAGAGCTTTTTAATTGATCTTCAAGGATGGCAATTCTCTTGGTGATCTCTCCTTTTTTCTCCTTGTAATCAACGCTACTTATCATCTCTCCGTTTTTGTTTTCTGGCTCAATAAACCTGTCAAAGAGATTTTGCTTTCTTTGTTTTTCAAGAGTGAGTTGACGTTTAGTAGATTCTTCCAGTTGAGCAAATTGAGTTGTATCTT
>Ga0194063_10000201_pt1 | contig 44376 bp, 29 predicted proteins | sample SepL3720m_MetaG_FD_155459 | JGI IMG/M metagenome (GOLD analysis project Ga0194063, IMG submission 155459) | Anoxic zone freshwater microbial communities from boreal shield lake in IISD Experimental Lakes Area, Ontario, Canada - Sep2016-L373-20m | ecosystem: Environmental > Aquatic > Freshwater...
CGAGCCCTGCAGGCCGCGCGGTAGTTGGCTGCAACTGAACTTGCTGATCGCATGATCTGACCGGAAATTACTCTGCCTTGCACTGACTTAGGCAGGTGGTTTATCAAACTCATCACTCGCAAGGCTAACGCTTTGCACCGTTCTTTCAATATTTCTTGATCCATAGTGCTATTCTAAATCATCAATTAGCAATCGACAATCGGCAATTAATTTTGCCCACGAGTGCCTGGTTGAGTATATGCGCACCACACTCCGCCTTCCTGAGGGCCACCCCGGTATTGTCATGGCGTGAGATTAGGCTGGAGGCGGGAGGTTGCAGACTGTAGGTTCACGGCATGAGAGATCACACAAAACTTCGGGCATTTGAATTGGCCGATGGACTGGTAGTCGCCGTGTACAAAGTGACGCAGTCATTTCCGAGGGATGAGATGTTTGGACTAACATCTCAACTCCGTCGGGCATCCGTATCCATCGCCTCTAACATTGTCGAGGGTTGCGCCAGATTTACCGAGGCCGAGTACATTCACTTCCTCGACATGGCCTACGGCTCCGCGCGTGAAGTGGAGTACCAAGTTGGCCTCTCACATCGGTTGGGATTCCTTGACGCAACAGTTCATGAGCAACTTCAGCATCGCGCCATCGAGACGGCCAAGGTGCTCAACGGATTACTCCGCTCGCTTCGTAAATCCTGATCCTGCCTACAGTCTGCAGCCTCCGGCCTCCAGCCTGCGGGCCGCCAACGCAACAAGCAGGCCGCCGAGGAGGCCAAAGCCGGGGCGGTCAAGGCCGTCGAGGTGATCGATGTTTCCGACCACAAACCCCGCCGGATCCCGTCGACAAAGTGTCGGGAACTGATCAAGAAGGTCTGGGAAACTGACCCACTGCAATGCCCGCAGTGTTCGCGCGAGATGCGGATAGTCGCGTTGCTTGATGAACGGGCCGTGATCGAGCGGATTCTGCGACACCTCGGATTGTGGGAACAGGGAGTACGGGTGAGCCCATCAACTGGCCCACCTGAACCTATGGAGCGGGTCATTGAGCCGTGGCTCGAAGACCTATTCCCGGACTATGACACCGAACCAACCTGCCGTGAGCTTGCCGAACCGGTGATGGCTTTCGCGAACGGTTGAGCACTCGCGGCGGGAGGGTCTGTCTCCATTCGACCCCGTTTACCGTAAAACAGGTTCGTTTCAGTAATCAGACCAGCCGCAGTGTTTCGAAAAGCGGGTTTATTACCGAACTTGACCTTCTCGCCAGTTTTTCCTATGATCTTCACCATGAAAACGATGTTTCAGGTCGCTCTCAACGGGCAAGTGTCCGTATCGCCAGAAAAGCGATTTCTTATCCATCATTCATTTATTTCAGCGATCCCAAGTCTGCTTCTTCTGGGATTCATGACCTATCCTGTCGTCATGGCCAGCGATTCGGTTGCCTATCGCGGACCAGAAAACAACGGCATCTATCAGGAGACTGGCTTACTGAAGTCTTGGCCGTCGGATGGGCCAAAACTCTTGTGGAAACAAAGTCCTGGGAGTGGTACAGCCTATGCCGGGCCTTCGGTATCGGGTACCATGGTTTGGATCATGTCGAAGAACGATCTGTGCGGATTGGAACTAGAAACCGGCGAGATCAAGAAAAAATACGTGGTTGGAGGAATGGGTTCTCCAGGTGGTAGATTTTCCGGTGCCCGCTGTACTCCCCTCATCCGTAATGGAGTTGCTGTTGTCGTATCGCTCAATTCAGATACCCGAGGCATAGATCTTGCAACGGGTGCATCCAAGTGGAAGGTCAACGCCTGGAAAGATTTTGGATCCGGTAAGGGTAAAATGGGTTGGGGCTTCCCCTCATCGCTGACCAGTTTTGAAGAAAAAGTCATTCTGAATACGGCTGGCAAGGACGATGTAACCCCGCCAATTGTTGCGGTGGATTTCGACACTGGGAAAACTGTGTGGCAGGCAGACCCCGGTGTTGCCAAGAAATACTCCTGTGGCGACCATTCCGCCGCTGTATTCAATCACAACGGTCGCTGGCTCAATGTCAACCCGACTTGGCGTTATATTGTTTGCCTGGATCCACGAGATGGCAAGAAGATCTGGGAGATTCCTGATCGGGATCTCGCCAAAGGCAGCGAAAAGGCCATGACGCCTGTGTATGGAAATGGGTATCTGCTTTTTGATTCTGGTGCATTGGCTACCTGTGTAAAACTGAGTCCTGACGGAAGTACTTATACCCCGCTCTGGGCGCGGCAGTATGGAGGTCAGACCTTTAGCCATGCAGTTATTATTGGAAAACGGGCCTACCTGGCAGGGTCTCTTTTACAGGGATTCTGCCAAGGGCCCGAGGCATTGACCAAAACCAATGGCCAATTTCCACAGATTCAGCCGCCAAAACCTGCAAAAAACGCAATAACCTCAAATCAAAACAAACCTGTTCCTCCACCACCCTTTCCGAAGGGTTTGCTGTGCGTTGATGTGGAAACCGGAATGCTTTTGGACATCATCCGAATGAAAGATGGCCTGGGTCATGTTGTCAGTGCCGATGGTATGGTGTATGCCCTTGAGTATATCAGTCTTGAGGGCAAAAAAGAGAAACCAAGTCTCGGTCCCAATGTCTTTCTGATCGAGCCAAACACCACTGGCATGGATGTGAAAGGACAATTCAGACCCCCCATGACGGCAGAGGACTGGAAGGTCAAGGACATGGACTGGCAAGCAAATATCCCGCCGGTTATCTCACACGGCAGACTTTTGATTCGTTACGGACAACCGTTGTGGACATTTGACCTACGTCCAGGCAAAGACCAAACTGCACCGATTTCGACCCCGGTTCCTGACGCTGCCTACTGGGACTTTTTTCTTCGTGGCGTTTATGACGGGCAGCAGGACCTTCTGGTGACCATCGAAACGAAAGATGGCTCTGTGGTTGCAGGTGTCGTTGCAGCCACTGCATACACTGGCGCTTTTGAGAGTATCGATACCAGTGGTCTCAAGGTTTCTGCAAACGGTCTGAGCGGTGCGTTTTCATTGACCTTGAACCCCAAATCTCCCAATACTCCCGATCCATCCTATGAGATTACCATCACAGCCCAGTGTGAACGAGGAAAAATATCGGGCACCTATACCGGTGCGCCAAAATCAGCAACATCGGCTGGTATTATCGCTCATACAAAAAAACCCAATCTTGATGGTAGGGTGAGCAACAAGAATTGAACCCAAAAACCCAGTTGAAAAACAATCCTTCACACAGAGGACGCAGAGAGCCACGGAGGGCCACAGAGAATACAGCAGATTATCAATTCGATGCCGTATTGTTCTCTACAGAATGGTGTCACCTTTTTGGTGAGGATTTCTTTGGCATGAAATTCGACCGATACCAGAACGGTCAATCTCATGAATGACTGATTTTTCTTGGTCTTCTCTGTAACACTAAATTATTATTCCTTCGTGCCACAAGGAGTTTATTTGGAGTCTGGTCTTCCCACCCCGGAGGGTGTGAGTGGATAGTGGATGTTTTACCTTTCCCGGTCTTTCCCCTCTTGGCTGTTCCTCCGTGTCGCCGTGTCTCTCCGTGCCTCCGTGAGAACGGTTGTTGGTTGTTCCTTTTGGTTCCGGCTGCGCAGGACTGTAACACTAATTTCCGACTTCTTCTTGCCATAAGAAATTATTATGCAGCCAAAACAACCATCTCGCGGAGAGCGCGGAGACATTGGGGTCACCCATCAAAGAGTAGGTGTCAACAGACAGTACTCCACCGCGCCGCCGTGAGGCGGATTTCTTTTTTCGCTTCATGTCTTTGCTCCGTACACCCCGTTGGCCTGGGGAGGCCCGCCGTTTTGAATCCGTCGTTGCTTCGTTCTGATCGGATCAGAAACGGATAAAGCCGTTCCGTCCAGTCACCCATCTGGTTCTAGCGGTCCACGCCTTGCGGCGCGACCGCCCACTCCGCGAATCCGTAAAGCCGGAGCCAGAAAATCGCCGGTATGCCAAGAGACGTCACAGTAAGGATGATCACAGATCTGTGGCTCACCAGGTGTGCCTGGCGTCCAACCCCTTCACGGCTCGTCTCCCAGTCGAAAACGGACATCACATCCCTTCATCCTTCGGGCAAAAGAGGGAGGCACCGGTTTCCAATCAGCCCTGATGGTTGTTCGCCAACCCCAACTCCGGTTCCCCGGTGCCGCCCCAAATCAACCCAGCAAACGTTTCACGTCAAAATCCTTTCCATCACGCATCATGAAATAGCAGGCCTTCGCCAGTTTATTCGCCAGCGCTTTCACCGCAATCACCCGTTTCCCGCTCCGGGCCAGTTTGCGCTGAAACCACACCCTGAGTTCCAGGGAATGTCGAACGGCCAGATTGGACGCCTCCACATAGGCCCATGCCAGATACATATTCCCGCTCTTCCCGTTACACTCACCCTTCTTCTTGCCGTTGGTCGTATGTTCCGATTTCACCGCCCGACAATAGGAGGCATAGTTCCCGGCCTCCTTAAACCGTGTGACAGGTCCGGTCTCCAAAAGAATCGTCCGCGCCAGCACTGGACCGATACCGGGCGCCGTCATCAACCGTTTGTAAACGTCGCGATCCGGAAGTTCTTCCAGCACCGCTTTTTCCAATACCTTGATTTCCTTTTCGATGAATTCGATGTGCCGGAAACTTGCTTGCGCCATAATCAGCGCATGCGGCTGGCCGACAAGCACTTCGCCCAGGTCACAGGCTTTCAGATCGGCCACATTCATGTCCCGTCCTGTATGCCGTGCGATGAGACCTTCCAGGCTGAGCCATTCACCTGTCCGGGCATGCACCAGCCGCATGCGCCGCCTCATCATGTCTCGCACACCGCGCGTCTCCGGTGGATAGATGTAGCCTTCCGGCAACGTCCCACTCACCAACTGCCGAGCAATGAACCGGGCGTCCGTTTTGTCATTCGCGCATTTTAACCCGATGTTCTCCTGCATCTTCAGAACAAGGTGACAGGCTAATAGACTGTCACCTTGTTCTGCACCCATCTATCAGATGGCGTGATGAATCAATCAACAAGGGTGGCGTATGCTTTACGAATCAGGACAATCAGGTAATCCCGGAGGACGACCAAAAGGATCATATGGCGGGCGACTTGATCAAGAAAGAGGCGCCCTTTGGTAACCACCGAAGGGATTCCCTCCTTTGAAGTCCAGTCAATTTCAGCAATCAGTTCTTCCTTACTCGGATCTTTCCAACTCAGGCGATAAGCGATAGCCGTTGCGTCTGGAAGATTGCGGGCCTTGATGTTTCCCGTGGGTGCACCACCATCGGTTTTTTTGTAATGAAACAGCAAAGGGGGTTCGGCACAGATGGGCACACCTGCCGAAGACCAGCCCAGGCCGCGTACAAGTTCTTTGCCGTCCGAGACGCGAAGGACACGACCATCAGCTAGGGCGAGAAGCGATACCCCTTACTTGTATGGTTCTGCATTGCTGCCCTTTTCTCTCAAAAAGCGAATAATACTCGACCGCCAACCAAAGAACGTGATGCAATTTGACGAAACAACACTCGCCGTGTCTTTGAGGCAATCTTTCAAACCTTGCACCTCCTCTTTTCAACAGGGAATCGACATACCGAAATAATTGCCGAACTTGCTCGAAACGCCGACGCAGCCATTGATGCAATGTGCCGGTGGATGCAACGCATACGAGAAGGACGAAGTTATTCACGCATTCCGATGCACCCATATGCACGAAAAACATAATGAATTCATTGACTTTTCTCTCAACGCAATGCCATTGGGTACACCCCTGGGTAGATTCTACAGGAGCCTCGGAATATCGATGTCACTTGCCACCTTGCGGCAGGAAGACTACCTGGTCGATGAGCATCCCGGTTTCCAATGGTGTGATGATTACGTCCACCTTGCCCGGTGTGTCTTGGACCAGGAGTTCTTTCAAGCGGCAGGGCGCGAAATCAGTCATCGGATATTTCACCCGTTGGGGCGAGATCGGCATGGCTGGTTTGGAGCCGACACCAAGGAAGACCGCGTCTTTGTCAGCATCAGTGGCCTTGATCCAAATCTCAACCGCGAAACGTCCCTTGGGTAAGTCCACCTTGGTCGTGGCTTGACTGTTCATCCGATCAACAAGGCGAATGGCCTTGCCACCGGAGGCCTGTTCATCGTCAACGATGTCACAAATCTGCTGTTCGAAGGATTCTGCCTCGACCACCACCGCGTCCTTTGGCGGGGGCTGCCGGATCCCAAGTATCATTTTTTCCCCGGGTTTTACAGCACGCGTTATCAGGGGGGATGATGCTACCGGATCACCGATCGTGGGCACGCCGCTCCAGATGCCCAATCGGGGCATTTTTTGGGGGGCGGCCATCGTCTTGAAGATGATCTTGAAGCCGTCGCAGGTGATCTCCTGTTGGCCGACCACTACCTTGTCGCCGTTGGCGACTGGCTCCGCCGAACTTCCTCCCAGTAAAAGGATGTTGAACAGTTTGCGGCCCGCCTCAACTTGTTTCGCACCGGTCATCGGCAACCCAACTGTTACAATTAAACCGTCTGCGCCGCTGGCCTTGCTGAAGTCCACTCCCAGCATCATGGTTCCGACCGTCAGCGTTCCGGAACCGTCTTCGGATGCCTGAACATGCGTGGCGAGGCCACTCGCAGCGCCGAAAACGCGACGCTCTCCCTTGCCCCACACCATCAATCCGTGTCCATCGCGGGCGCGCGTTGTCGCATCGACGACAATATCGTCCTCAGTGCCGGTCCACTGGTTGCGGAACGTGTAGAGCCCAAATCTATTATCCCAATGTACCTTGGGCATCAATGTTGCGGGATTGACTTCCTTCACACCGATTGGCCAGTTCACCAGCGCGAGTACGGCACGATGTGGGAAGGGCGATACCGTGTCATAGGTGTACGCCGCCGAATCAGGTTCAAGGATGTGATTGTACACCCAAAGCGCCGCCGGTTTGATTTGGTCGGGTATGATGCCGAAGCCTTGGGAAAACTGGCCAGCACGCGACAAACCGTCGCGATCTGAATTGCCCTTGGTCCCCATGTAGCCAGTGCCGTAACCGCTTGCCTTGTTGACCGGATACCACGGTTCACCTTTGACCCGAAGCATCTGTTGAACCTTGAGCATGGGAATCGCCGCCGCATTTGGCTGCGGCGATACGAAATCCTGTCCACCGGCCACACGCCAGGCTTGGATGGCCGGAATAAACGCGGTGTCCGAACCGATGCCGCCAGCTCCCTGGCCTTCGTTGAACATGCCGCCATCGCCGAAGCCTTCGGTCAATTGCCGAACAAAGAGTTTTTTGCTGTCCTCCATGAGCGACTCGATCTTGGCATTGTCCACCCCAGAATCCTTCCAGATCGCTAGGATCGCCAGGGCGCCGCCACCGATTTGACAGCCCCAGTGATTGCTGTGCGGACCGTGCCGCAGGCCATGGACGAGGTCGGCCAAAGGAAATTTACTCGGTCCCGCTAGGATGGCAGCAACCACCTTGGCCCGAAACGCCTCATCCCAACCGTCGTAACAGAGGTCATAGCCCATCGCTACCGCACCGATGGAAGGCCCGGCGCGCAACGCGCCATAATTTTTATTGCTATTAGCAATATAACTGTAACGGCCATCGATATCGCCAGTGTCCGTCAGGATATGTTCCATGGCCTGCTTGCCCAGGTCGGCATACAGTTTGTCCCCGGTGAGGTGGTAGAGCATGCCATAACCGCACGGATGCCACAGGGTCATGGCTTCACCCATCTTGGCCTTGGGCGCGCCGACGCCTGGCTGCGGCAGAATCGCTGGCAAGGTCTTGCCCTCCTTGCCGTCGAGCAGCAGGCCAAGGCGTTTGATGATAGCCAGGCCCTCAGGTGTTGCTGCCCGTTTCTTGATCTCGGGCAGATCGGCCTTACGGAAAAATAATCGTGGATGTTCACCCGCCTCTGGCGCTTTCCAACCTGGGACCGCTGCCGGCCAGGGTTGAACATCTTCTGCCCATACAACACTACACAGCACGCATGTGGTCAACAGCCCTGTGAGCATCATTTTAAAATTCATGGTGTTCTCCAAATGTCGTTTAGAAACGATCTGGTTCGCCCGGGTAGCCCCAGCGCTCGATGATGCCTTTGGGGGTGAGGATGACGCTACGGGGCATCGCATACAAATCGAGTTCCCGTGCCAAGGGGTCGCGCCAACCGCTGCCGCTGAAGACGTGAATCCAGTCTTTCAAGTCAGGTCGCTGCTTGAGATATTCCTGAACTAGGGCCCGGTCTTCGTCGAGATTAATTCCAATGATAATCCAATCCTTGGTCGGTGTGACTTCGGGTGGCAAGTTCGGCCTTTCATTTACTATATTTTTCCATCGAGGAGGAGCTGAAACGGTCCAAAAATGCAACGCTACTTGTTTGCTGCCAGCAGCAGGCAAGCGAAAAGATCCACCGTTCAAGAGCGGCAACTCGGTGGTGATCGGTTTGTCGGCAAGCGCAAGGCGGGAACCTCTCACTCGGGGGTCTGACTGTCCCATCCACCATGGCATGCCGTAGGCGTGCTTATTAGCGTCCACGTTCATTCGGCAGAAGTCCCGCATGAATCCACGCAGTTTCGGGCGTGGTGCCGGGTAGCGCTTCAACATCTCAATAACCAAGTCAATCTCAGCACGGGATTCGCCGCATTCGGCTAGCAACAGGTAGGAGAACATGTCAGCCACCCAGTTCACATTGGTCTGGGCATGCGGTTTGGCGAATGCAGTGATCTGCTCCACTGCCTTTTCGTTATTCTTGGCGAGTTGATCGGATAATCGCACATATTCGGCGAACAAGCCTTGCCCGGCAGGCGGCTTGGCGGCAAGGATCGCCTGGGCTAACTGAATCGATTGCCGATCGGCATCGCGGTCGCCGCGTTCGTTGGCCAGCCAACGGGCGGCCACCAGCATCCAATTACGCACCTGTGTGAGATTGGTGGCACGTGGATAATCTTTCTCAAGCGCCTGCCCCAAAGAAAGCACTTGTCGGAGCGCCTTGGCTTTTGCCTCCCATTCAGCCACCGCCGTGGGCAGGCGTACATGAGACGACCAGCGGAGGTTGTCAGCGGGCGGGGTGTAATAACGCCATGGGGATCGGGACACGATCTCCCGAATCACATTGATCTTGTCCGCCGGTACATCTCCCGGCCCTGACTGGGTGTTGGGAAAAACGGAGACCTCATCCAAAAGAAACTCGCCTGCCCGGTAATAACGAGTGCGCATGGTCACTTCATAGGCCGGTGCGGCGAAATTGCCGGCTAACGTAGCGACGTACATGGGATTCCCGTCCACATTCCAATCGGTCGAATTAATACTGCCGACAGCTCCGCCGCCGCGTGAACCATCGGAATGACTGTCACAAAACTGAATGCCATCGGGAGTCAACATAAACACCGAGGGGGGTCTAACCTGCCCGATCTTTCCTAGTGGGTTCCCAGCACTTGGGTCACCGTAGGTCTGGATCCACGGGAGATTAAGAGTCTTGCATCCCAATTCCCATGTGGTGCGGTCGTTGTCCGCATTCAGTCCATAAAATTCAACTCCGTTGGCTTCTAGCGTGGCCATAGAGTAAGAACCTCTATCAACCTTTTCCTGACCCTGCATCGCTTTGATCGAGTTAGTCATGGTCGGCCACTTGGCTAGGTTCTGGCTCCAGCCATCCCGACCGGTTACCCAACAGTTGAAAACCGCGACCCGTCCCAAAACATCCCGTGGCAACACCAGCGTGGAGCCGTCAGCCAGTTGCAGCCGTCCCTTCACCGGTTTCCAGGAGAAGGGATTGCCTCCCCGGTCGATTAAGAATGCAAAGACAACCGGATCGTAGGCATATTTTTCTGTCAACCTACCGATGGCGTGACCTTTGCCCCCCGCTGCGTTCTTGCTGGTGTTCTCAGAGGAACTGTTGATCAGGTCAAACAAGTCCAGACTAAGCATCAAAGCCTGGACTTCCAGCGTCGGGTCAGTGTAGCGTTCCTGAAAACCATTGACCAATTTCAATTGTCGAGCCGGTTCATCGGCATATTGCGCCATTTGTTGGCGGGTCACCACTAGGTCGGCAAACATCCGGGTCTGCAAGGGCGCGGACGAGGCCACCTGGCGCTGGGCGATGGTCAGGAGTTCCTTTTCGGCTTCAGCGGATGGCGACAAAAAAACCACGCCCCGCGCGGCGGCAAGCATGACTTCACGCACCTGATACAAATTGGCTGCCGCCGGATGCTGACGTTCGGTCCACGCGCCTTCGCGAAGGATCAACTGATAACGTCGCAGTTTCTCGGTTTCAGAAAGACCGGCTGTCTGGTTGTCCTCCGCGACGTATCGGGAGCGAAGATTCTTGATCACGTCATCCGGTACCCGCTTGGCCGTGCCGGTACCCGGTCCGGATTCCTGCGCCAACAGCGCGAGAGTCAGGGGCCACAGTCCAGCCGCCATCCAGAGCATTTGCAGATGCTTTTTCAACATCGTGTTCATCTTTCTTACCGTTGATAGGTCGGCACGAAACTGTAGGGCATCCCCAGGACGACCAAGGCGGTTGCGGTTTCATAATCGGCATGGCCCTTTCCGGGCGAGCCAAAGGATCCGTCAGGGAGTTGTTTGGCTAGCAAAACATCGCGGACTTGGGGGTACCACCAGCGAAAATCTTCTGGGCTGGCTAGATTCATGGCGACCGTGGCATAGTACATGCCGTAGGACCATGCCTCGGTGTATTCAAGCGCCTTCTTCGATTCCTTTCGAAGGTAATCCAACCCTGCCTTGACTTGGCTTGCGTCATGCCGACCCAGTATCATCAGTGATGAGCAAGCTGCAGCCGACCGGGCGAAACCGGAGATGCCGGCTCCTGGCATGTAGGAGAATCCGCCGTCGGCCGCCTGATGACCCAGATTGAGATAACGGACGCCACGGTTAATGACATCATCTGGCACGAATATCCCTGCCTGGCGAGCCGAGCCCAGTGCCACTACTTGCATGGCGGTGACCGATAAGTCATCCGCGCCAGGAACGGGATTGTAGCGCCAACCACCAGCGGAGTTCTGGGAGTTCAGGATGACATTGACGGCCGCCTTGAGCACTTCCCTGACCTCGTCGTCTTTCTCCGTCTGCCCCCAGGCTTCCGACAAGGCTACGGTGGCTATACCGTGGGCGTACATGTTGCCTCCGATATACCCCGGATGTTCGCCCTTGGAATCCTTGATCAGGTAATCCAGGCCACGAGTGACCGTTTCCCCATACGGTTGCTTTTTATTGGGGAAATATCCATTGATCATATAGGCGATCAATGCGAACGCCGTATAACCTTCACGGTTCTTGTCCACGGCCTTGCCCCAGGCGCCGTCAGGTTGTTGTTTGTTCTTGAGATCATCCAGTCCGCGTTTGATTGCTGCTTCCGTGCGACGGTCAAGCAGATTGCTCATGTTCATCACATCTTTCTCATCACCCGGGATCCACGACAGCGGTTGCAGTGCCCCCGGGCCGTTGTCTTTGACGGTATCGCCCAGGTTGGGAGTAGAACCCGTTTTCAAAGGTTCTCCTGCCGAGGCCGCAACTGCCCCCAAGAGGAAAACTGCCGCCGGGAAAAAAAACAGGGGAAAACGCATAATGCTGTCTCCTATTTGGATAGGGCTTCGTAATAGTCCTTCAGCAGTTTCCTATATTCCAATGGCAATTCGCGGGCGAATTTTTCGTCCAGCGGGGCTCGCTCCCGGTTGACCAGCGATTCCCATTCGCCCTTGGTGCCCTTAGGCCGCTTGCCGCCCGGGGCTGACTTGCTGAATTCCTTCCAACCTCCCTTACTGTCGAACATGAAGGAATCTTTGGCATCCTTTTCCTGCCAGACGGGTTTTGGCGGTGCGTCGGATGGCGGTTTCGGTGGCTGGAGTTTCGACACCAGTTCCACCACCATTTTCGCGTAGGCGATCCGCAGTTCTTTTTCGGTCAGTTGCTGTTGTTTGACCGCTGCGTCCTTGGTCTTGGCATTGAGTGCCGTCAGGGCCGCAGCCATGAATTCCTGCGACTTCAGCAGGTGCGGTTTCACCAGACCAGTCGGACGCAGAGCGTAAATTTCATCCATCCGTTCACCACGAAACTCCTCTTGTTTCAGGATATGGTGCCGTAGCAGGGACTCTGGGGTCCGCACCACGACCTCACGCAACTCGCCCTGTTCCGTCGCCAACACCAGGATCGCCGTCATCACCTGAAACATTGGGGTGTAGTTTTTGATAATAGTGGATCCACCGGCATCTTCTTTTGCCAGCATGGCCAGCATCATTTTCAGGAACGCATCCAGTTCCTTCAGCCCGATCAGGAGTTGTTCTTCGGCCTTCTTTTGATGTACTACGGTTTGGGCCTGATTCTTGGCCTGTAACTGGGTGATGGCCAACTTCATTTCGGTAGCCGCCTGGCCAAAGGCGGTGGCAGCACCAGGCACAGCAGATAACTTTGACAGCACGTCAGTCTCTGACAACAAGAGGTCCTGCTCACCCTGCAAGCGAGCAAATTCCGACTCAGGGGTCTCCTCGGTGGTCTCGCGGAGGGTGACCTGCCGTTGCCATAAGTCGAGCGCCTTGCCGCTCAATTCGGTGCTGACCTCCATTTCGATCAGCAGCATCTCGATCTGTGTCACTACGGCGTTACCGGATCGCTGGCTGAGCATCAGCGCCGCCTGAACCTCTTCGATGGCCGCGAGTGCGGCGGCGGGCTCGTTGGCCTCTATTTTTTTCTGGGCCTTGGCCATCGCCGCCGCCGCAACGGTCTGAACCTGCCGCATTTCGTTGGCCTCGCGGATCGCACCGGTCTGTTCTTGCAACTGCGCTAGGGCCCGGGCAAGCACGTCCTGGGTGGGGGTGAACTCCTTGATATTGCGTTTCTCCAGTTGGGCGCGGGTCAGATCTGCCTTCAGGTCAGCGGTCTCGGCGATGAGTTCGTTCAGGCTGCGGTTGATTAACTGGATGTCAGCAGTCGTCTGCCGGTACATCCAGAGTTTTTCCACCATCGATAGTTCGCGTTTGGCGATATCGAGACCTTCTTTCAGGAAACCATCCGCAGCGGCCAAAGAGACCAGCGCAGTCTCGAACTTGTTGGTCTGCATGGACGGAACGGATTGGCGGAGGGACTGCACTGTCTTAGTGAGCGGCCGACGCAATGAGGAGGCAAATCGATTATCCTTGTCTAACTGCCCCATAAACTTTTCGATTCCGGCCACCAGTTGCTCCTCGGCCATCACAACCGGGGCAAGACTCTTGTTGGCAAGGGTCAGGTCGTATCCGCTACTACGGTTCTGTTCGGCCCGATCGCGAAAACTGGACAAGGCCTGCACTCGAGCGGTGGCCTCTAACATCCGTTGGTGCGTAGCGCCAAGGACACTGAGTTTTGCAATCTCTTTGCCCAAGGTGAACAATAATTCTCCGAAACATTGGGATATGAACTCCTGGCCTTCTGCGGCCGCCTTTGTCTGCCCATCTTTTAATGCTTTGACCACTTCAACACCCTTATCGCGCGCCGATGGGAGTGTGCCTCCCAGGTCCAGAACCTCATTGTCCAAATCGCTCAAGGGTCGGAGGATAGTTTCCTGCTGAAGCGCAAGAGTAGATCGACGGGTGCTGAACTGATCAGCCGGTAGTTTCAGGATGGTGTCGCGCAATGCCTGATGCGATTTAGCGACTTCCTGTAGCATGGTTCGAACCCGGATCAGATCCGTAAGTCGGCGGTCGGGCCGCAGAGTCAACAAGGTCTCGCGCAACTTTTTTATTGCCGCCAACTGGCGCGGAGCAGCGTCGGTACCACCGCCTTCCATTGCTTTGGCCGCTTCGCGCATTGCATCGATCACGCCGCCGGTCTCGACAATCTTGCGCGCTCGGGAAAGACGAATTGCTGCCAGGGCGTCGGCTGAAGTATCGCGTATGGCGCGCAGTTCGTTGACCAGCGTGGTGGTGCGCTCAGTCAAGACTACTTGCGGCGCTGCCGGTCCACGCGGCGGCAAGGATTGTTGGATGCGGATAATGTCTTGCACCTCGGTGGAAAATACCTCGGTGGCCTGGGATACTCCGGCCTGAATCAATAAACTGCCGATTTCACGGGCTGCGAGAGAAATTGATTCCTGTGCTTTTACAATCCGCGGATCATTCGGACGAGGTTCGCGAGCAGCCTGTTCCAGAAGACTGCGGGCAGGTTGGAGACGAGTACCACGGATTTTATCAAGGCGATCACGGACGTCACTGGTGATTTTCACCACCTCGACAGCGACCCCCCGATTCGAATCGACATCCTTTTTCAATTCGTCGAACCGGCTGATGAGGTCGCCCAGTTGCGCTGCGATCATGTCCTGGCGGGATATCTCCATCGCTGGAGAATAGGCGGATTCCTGCGACCATACGCGCATGGTGAGAAACAGACTAAAAAGCAGAGTACGCGCAAAAAGAAAGGACTTCATCGTTATTCTCCTTTGTTCTTTTGAAGTTCTTTTGCGGCTTCCTTTTGCTGCAGATAGATCGGACGTAACTGCCCCAGGTTTTTGCGTTGACGAGACAATATGTATTCAAGATAATCTTTGTCCGAAACGAACTGGACTCGGCGGCTGAGAGAACGGTTTTTGCCGGCCTCGCCTGGTCGGTTGTCGGTTACTTCGATTGCGAAGGTGAGCAAATCGCCCTCCTTCAAGCCCGGAAATTTCTCGGTGACTGCCCAGGCGTAGGTCGATTCCACATGTGTGGAGTCAGTCATGGCACCAAGTTCCTGCCGCAGTTCGGCGCCGTCGTTGACACTGAACACGATAGCGGCTTTCCCAAGACCATAATCGTCACGGGCTGTATAGGCTAAATCGATGATCTTTTTCAGCGTGGCCTTTCCATCTTCTGCTGGCTGCACCAGGGATATTTGCGGATTGGAATCGGGAATCACCTGAATGTAATATCGGACACCTGGTTCATTGTAATCACGAGATCCCAGTCGCCACTTGAATCCGATCTGGTAACTGCGTGAAGCCAAGGCTGGCATGGATGCGGAGGCCTCACGGCCATTTTCGCTCAACTGCAGTGGCACCGGGTCGGCGCCGTCCATCAGCAATTCGGCCCCGAGGATCTTCTCGTTGAATTTCAAGCGCCAGGTCAATTGTGTCCCCTCAGGAACCTTGAGATTGAGTGTATCGACTTCTTGCGGCGCCATCTTTGTGTATTTCGGGTAAGTGATTTGGACGCGGCCAGAATCAATCCGTGGGGGATGAACAACCTTGATCCGGTGTTGCGATGATCGTCCGTCACCAGCGCGGAAGTAGTAATCCAGGTCATCCCTGGTTCGGGTAAAGGTGTAGTTGAACTCGCCAGGGTGTTCTGGGTCGGTCGATTCCAATGGCACAAAGTCCCAGCCGACAAGACCGTAACGCACCCCTAGCCGTCCTGTTCGTGGTATCACACCCGTGGCGCGGGCACGAACCGTAACCGCTTCACCACTGCGCACCATCAGATCACCACTCAAGACCTCGAGTTTTGTGAGCGTCGGATAGGGCGTCTGCGAAAACGGGTTCAGCATGCGTTGGGCTAACACGACCAAATATCCCCCGTGCCATGTGCCAAATCCCACCAGAACCAGTAGCGTTACCGTTGCTGAAATCAGGGCCGTCCGCCAGCCAACGCGGCGGACAACCGCCTTTAGATCCAGGGTGCTGGCACGGGCTTCGGCCTGCTGACGAACCGCCCGCATTAATTCACGCGATACCTCGGAACCATAGATAGATTCCTCATGAAATTGCACGCCTGACACCAGCAGACCATTCAGGTCTGGCTGGACCCGTTCAACCCGCAAGGCTTCGCCGAGCGGGTCAAATCGATGTAGCAACCGGATCAAGCACTGATATGTCACCCACCCAAGACAGGTGAGATTGAGTACCAACAGCAACAAACGCCAAGGCCCGGAAAGGTCACATCCCCAGTCGAGTACCAAGTCTATAAAGACCATGCTCACAAAGACTGCTACAAGCCAGCCCAAACCACGCATGCAGAGCCGGGTGGTGTACATTGTCCACACCTGGCGCAGGCGGGCATGGATGATCCCGTCAGTCAGAGCTACGTTGGTTGTGTTGATGGTTTTCATTGCTTCACGCTAGGTTCTTGTTGCGTCGCCATGCCCATTCCATGGATACCAGGAATACGAACAGTCCAAGTAAAACCCAATTATCCCACAAATCCAATTCTCTCGTATAGGTAACTTTGGACGTTCGTTCCACCATCCGGTCGGCGAGGAGCGGCAATTCACGCAAACTGAGCGCGTCGCCGTCGGTGATCCGAGCCATCTGGGTCAATAATCCCTGCTGCATGCCAGTTTCGATCTGCTCTATCGATCTTTCCCCGACCGAAAATTCCACGCGTGAAGACTTGCTTGATTTCAGCGAGCTGGCTGTCCCGGCTTCAACTGTCTCAGAACTGAAGATGTAGCGGCCAGGCGCGGGCGGTACATAGACGCCCGTGTACATGCCCGGATAATTCAAAACAGCCTTCAGCGTGACAAGTTGTGGAACATCCTGATCCTTCGGGGTTACATAGGTCGTGAACGTCGGCGTGGCCAAGGGCTCATGTGCATCGTCGAGAACGCTGGCGAATAGTTCCACCGTTTCGCCGCCAGCGTAGTGGGTTCTTCCGGTTTCCAGCCGAACCATTTTGTTCTCGCCCAAGAGACGCGACAGGGTCAGAAACTGCACCGCTTGGCCCCAGAACTTGAGATGATATTTGTCGCCCGTGCGCGCCCGTAGTCGCCACAGTTGATCAACGCCAACGAACATGCACTTGCCGGTACCATAGCGATGCCAGGCAATCAACGGAAAAGACTGCGCCCTTTGGTTGCGATCGGATAATTCGGCCAGCACCACGGCCCCCGGTTTTGCTCCCGTCACAGGCGGAACTCGGAACATCGGTTTGACGTTGGCCCACAAGGCCTGGTTGCGAGATTCGAGTGAATCCAGCGTCATCACCGAACTCTGGCGACCGGCAGCGGTCAGCGCGGGATAGACGTCATCCCCCACCTCGCCCCAGGGTTCCTGGTCGAAACGAACCGGTAACAGGGCGGCAATCGGCGTATCCAAGTATTCGCCTGGCGTATGCTTATGCCCAGCCAACATGATCAAAGACGCACCACGTTCGCGAACCATTTGTTCGATGAATCCAAACTGCGTGGGGGTAAAGATGTTCGCCCGCACATCACCGAGTATAACAAGATCGTACTTAAAGGCCTCTTCCGCAGTCTCTGGAAACCGACCAAGATGCTCGATACTGGCGCGCGCGAGGTCCTTGTCTCCCTCAGTGGTGATGAACTTCACATCGATGCGCGGATCGCGCTTGAGCACTGCGCGCAGGTATCGAAACTCCCAACGTGGTGAACCCTCAATGTAGAGCACTTTGATCTTGTCATCCTGCACCTGCAACGATTGGTTCAGAACGTTGTTTTCCAATGTCGCCTCGCCCGGCATCGGCGTCAACGAAACCTCAAGCAATTGATTACCCTTGTTTCGACCGGCACGAAATTTTACTTCTTCCATTTGGTCGGCACCAGTGAAATTGATTGATTTGCGGGCGACCTCGATTCCGTCAAGCCGTACCACCACCGGCGTCGAGCGACGTTCATAACCCGTGGCACGGCAATGCAGCCGCACCGTTACCATGTCATTAGCGAATACCACATCCGGCACCACGATGCTGCGCAAGATGGCATCGTCAGGATGCGTCAAACCAACGCTTACGGTGACCAAGGGGATGTCTCGCCGGCGTAATTGCCGTGCTGCTTCCAACGGATCAATTCCGCCATTATTGGCGCCGTCAGTGATCACGGCGATGAGGCCGATGGGGTTTTCTTCGTTGCGGGCGATCGCATCGGTCAGGGCACTGCCAAGGCAAGTTGCATTGGTCGCGGTCATGGCCGATTCCACTGACTCCTCCCAAGGCGAAGCACATTCCTCAAGGCCACCCGCGAATCGAAACCAGCGCAGATTGGCCTGCCGTTCGAGCGTTTTGAAAACAGACCGAGCAGTTGACTTGAGTGATTTCTCGACGAGTTCCCGACGCGAAATCAGCGACACATCCGCTCCCGTCTCTTCTGTCATGGATAGTCCGTGATTGATGGCCTCCTCTTTCCATTTCGACAATGCATCCATCAATGAACGTTGCTGCGTGGCCAGCGTAAATCGATCTGTGTTCCCCAGGCTATCGCGGAGTTTGATTTGCTGGTCGTTCAACTGGCTGAGGGACGAAAGTAAGGCCGAAGAAAGCGCTGGCGACCGTTGCTCTGCCGAGCGCTTGACCTCGGATAAGGCTTTGGTTACAGCGGCTAGCGCGGCATCGAACTCTTCAGTCGGTGCTGACTCCATCGCCGCCGCCTTGCCCATGATCCTTATGGTTCGCAAGACAGCCCGAGTCAAAGTAGGATCATCGTACGGCAATTTGCCCATGGCGATTCCGGCCTCTGCGCGAGCCGATACAGACTTGCGGGCATCGCGGATTTCCATGCTTGCCGATTTGTCCACCAGTACCAAAACCGTGGGTTTCGTTGTCTGCTGAATCAGTACCACCGCCATGGGGCGAAAAAGCATAATCAGAACAGTGGCGATCGCCAGGGTGCGTACCACTGCCATCCAGATGCAGCCAAACCGTCCTAGCGCGGTGGTCTCACGGCGGTACAATATGATCGCCGCCACCAAACCAGCGGCAATGCCCAGAACCAGAAGAATCATCGGCCAGTTGGAACCGAACCGGAAGGTCCAGTCCACGATCTCGCGGGACGCATCCAGGTTTAGGAGCCTATTGAGTATGTCCTTGATCATGTGTGGTATCTCATGCCCGTTTGGTGAATCGTCGCGCCAACGCTGCCTCCAAGGCCAGAAGTCCAATCACTGCCAGTAACAGGGGTATCCACAGTTCGCGTCCCTGGCGTTTCTCAAGAATCGCCCGAGTCAGGTTTCTATCGCTATCCAAGAGGTAAACTGACAACCCATCCAGTGCATCGGTCAACCTGGCGGTGTTCAGAACCCGAACATCACATTCGACTGGGTCTGGATTGACAGCCACCGTAATGGGAAGATCGCCGCCCGGGGTTTTCAACTCGTAATACCCAGGAATTTCGGTCGGAGGGGTCTCCATGACCACATCCAGGCCACGGGACTTGGTGGGAATCTTGGTCACCTGACCGTCTGGATTCTTGATCTCGATCTCGATCCCCGGTTTGAGCAACGGAAATGGCAAGAGGATGGGGTTGGGAATCATGATTGGGAATTCATAGGATTGACGGTTCAATTGTGTGACAGATTGCTGCATCAGGATAGGAAACGCCGGGTTGAGCATCAAGTTGCTCCACCGGGGATCAATGCTGGTAGTCCAGAGCAGAACGCTCCCTCGTCCAACCTTGCGTTCAACTAAGAGCGGCGCATCATTCGCCAACCGCAGCACTATACGGGAATCAGGCCCCAACCGCACCCGCACGTACTGGTAACAGCGCGCCTCAGCCAGCACCTCGTGTGGCAGTGCTGCAAGTGGAGCCGTGATCGGGTTCGTATTTAATTCGACGCTCAGCGTCACGCCGCTGTTCTGGATGTCGGTATCCTGGGCCATCCCAATCAGTTCCGCCGGCAACACGGATGTTTCTGGGTCAAGAAACCGTTTATTGAATAGATCCGGCTTGAGATTGGCTCCCGGCATCAGAATAAGAGCACCACCCTGCTCAACATATTTTCGCAAGGCAAGCGCCTGAACAGTTGGAAAGTCGGTTACGTTCACCAACACCACAGTGTCGAAGTCATAAAGATTCACATTGCCCAACTGGGTCCAGGGTATCAACTCCACCAGCGGACGGATTTCGGTGCGATCGAAACTCGTTGGGGCCAGTGCTGTTTTCACCCAAAATGCCGATCGGGCTTCACTGCGTTCCATCGGATCGCCATCCACGCACAATACCCGCATGGTCTCTTTAACCACAACCACTGCATGATATGCATCATCAGCCGTCAAGGCATCGTGGTTGATTTGAACGGTGAACCGATTGATGCCGGCATGGGCAAGCATCACCGTGAACCGCACCGAGGCTGACTGGCCGGCAGAGAGGCGCTCGATTGAGCGACGGTCAATCGCTTGGCCATTGACCAAAAGCGTGATGTCACCGACAACCTGCGGTGAACGACCGGCATTGCGCACCGTCGCGTGGAATTGGGCCAAGGCACCAGCCCTGAGGACGCCCGAGACCAGACGGAAATCGGTAATGGTACAATTCTCCTCGTTTGCAGCGGGGACAGGAATCAGATATGCGGCAGCGCCGCTTCTGGCGATTTCGCGTAGGATGGTCTTGGATTTGTCTGACAAGCGGGCGAAGTTGGTGGCCTGAGCATCAGTAATGACATGCATTTCGCGCCGAGCGGCCTTCAATTCGCCCAGCAAATCCTTGAGAACGATGAGATTTGCATCCAGATCCAGCCCTGCATTGCCAGAGTGCGCTTTGGCCAAAATGCCGTCCAGGGTAGCGGGGTCGTAGGCGGTGTGACGCAACAACACGCGAGGTTCGGGGCCCATCAGCACGATGGTGATGGGCTGGCCTGCTTCAACGGTTTGAATAATGGTACGGGCCCGTTCCACCGCCTCTTCAAAGCGTGACTTGAGACCGGGGCGGTGGGTCATGCTCAACGATCCGTCAATCGCCACCACGAGGCCAGCGTTATTTCTGCCGACCAGCGGGGAGCAACTGGTGGTAAGCCGAGCAGCAGCCAACACGATCAACAAAACGATCAGGCAGCGCAAGATCATGAGTAAAATATCTTCCAAACGGATCTGTCGCGAGCGGATGACTACCATTTTTCGCAGCAGCTCCATCGCTCCCCATTCGATAAGGGTTGCCCGATGACGGTTGAGCAGGTGGATGAGCACCGGGATTCCCACTGCCGGCAACGCCAACAAAATCCAAGGATTTAGGAAAGGGAGAAGCATTTCACGTTACCGTTTCTGGGTTGTTCCGACGCCGCTGAGTTGACCACGGCGCAGGAGGTATTCGGCCAGGACTGTATCGAGCGGACGGCTGGTATTCACCAAGACGTAATCCGCATGGTTATTTTCGCACGCACGACGCAGGCCAGAGGTGAATGATTCGACCTCTTTCTTGTAGGCAGCGGCAATGCGTTTGGGTTGGGTGATGATTTCCGGCTCGTTCTCGAGTCCCACAAAACGACATGTCCCCTTGAAAGGAAATTCCAATTCATCGGGATCCATCGTGTGGAATACCGTGATGTTGTGCTTACTAAACGCCAAGTGGGCCAAGCCCCGGGCTATGGGATCGACCTCGCCAAAGAGGTCAGAAATGATCATCACGAAACTGCGTCGCTTGAGTCGCTGGGCAAACTCATGAAGGAGCGCGGCCACGTCGGTACGGGGTTCATCTTGGGCTTCGGCGAGTTTCTGGCAAATGGTGCCGACGATTCCACGCTTGCTCGCTGGGGGTACAAAACTACGAAGTTGGCTGTCAAACACGCCCAGCCCAACCGAATCGCGCTGCTGAATGATCAGGTTCGCCATCGTTGCTGCGAGATACTTGGCGTACTCCAGTTTCGTTCCGTACGGTTTTGACTTGCCGTACCGCATGGACGAACTCGCATCAATCAGTATGTAGGCGTCGAAATTCGTCTCGGCCTCATAGAGTTTGATGTAATAGCGCTGGGTACGTCCATACACACGCCAGTCGATATGTTTCACAGCATCACCAGAAGCATATTGCCGGTGATGCTGGAACTCGGTTGAAAACCCACGCAAAGGACTGCGGTGTTGTCCCACGCGCAATCCTTCGACGGTTTGCAGCGTTGAGAGTTGCAACGCGGCAACCCGCTCCAAGACCTGGGCGTCAAGGTATCGCAGGTTAGGCGGCTGTTGCTGCTGAACCATGGTTGTGTCCTTTGTTTGGATCAATCTCGGCCAGCAACTTGTCAATGATATCGTCGGGAGTCTGCCCTTCCGCCTGGGCTGCGAAATTCAAAACGATGCGGTGGCGAAGGATGGGCTTGGCCACAGCCTGAATGTCCTCAGGTGCCACATAGAAGCGTCCCCGCAACGCGGCGCGCGCCTTGGCGGCCACGATCAGGTTCAAACTGGCACGTGGGCCTGCACCCCACGACAACATCTCTTTCACAAATCCTGGCGCTGAGGGATCCTCTGACCGGGTGGCGCGCGCCAACGCGGTTGCGTATTCCACCATCTGGCGTGCTGCGGGGATGCGCCGAACCAACTTCTGCAGGGCGAGAATCTCCTCCTTACCCAATACCGGTGCCAGTTTGGTGTCCGTTGCAACACTAATGCGTTCGACAATAGCGACTTCTTCGTCCCAACTGGGATAGTCAACCATGATGTTAAACAAGAAGCGGTCGAGCTGCGCTTCGGGCAGGGGGTAGGTACCCTCTTGTTCGATCGGGTTCTGGGTGGCCAACACGAAAAATGGGTTGTCGAGCAGATGGTCATCGCCGCCAACCGACACTTTCTTCTCCTGCATGGCCTCAAGCAGTGCTGCCTGCGTCTTCGGGGGAGTGCGGTTGATTTCGTCCGCGAGGAGGATGTTGGTGAACACCGGTCCGCGACTGAATTTGAACTGACGCTGGCCTGAGACGGGATCGTCTTGCAGCAGTTCTGTTCCGGTAATGTCCGAAGGCATCAGGTCAGGCGTGAACTGGATCCGTTTGAAATCAAGCGAGAGCGTCTGCCCCAATGAACTGACGAGTAGCGTCTTCGCCAGGCCAGGCACGCCAACCAGCAAGCAGTGGCCACGGGCAAATATGGCAATCATGAGTTCGTCGATGACCGACTCCATGCCAACGATGACCTTGCGAGTTTCGTTCACGACCCGATCACGGGCCGCCCCAAGTTGTTGCACGGATTGCACATCCGATGCAGATGGAGTGGTGGGGTGATTGACTGCCATGGTTTTTTTCTCCTGTTGATGGAATGGAATCGATAAGAAATCGCTTTTCTGGCGGTACGGGCACACGCTCGTTAAGACCGACCCGAAACATCGTTTTTCTGGTGGAGATCATGTGGAAATCTGGCGAGAAGGTCAAGGTAAGATGCAAACCCACATTCTGAAGCGCTGAGGTCGGTCTGATCATCGACGGATAGGGCGGATAGGGACGGGTTGTTTATTGTGACAGCCCTTGAATCGCTAAATTATGCACCTGAATATGGAAGTGGTTGGACAGGATGGCCCACGTCAGGATTCTCACCCCGCTAAAGGCTTCCACGGCCCTCATGATGGCACGAAACCGCTCCCGCTCCGCATCGGTCGCAAACACATACTCCCGCCCCACCACGCGCGATATCACAGGGTAGTACGCCGCCCCCTCCTCAACAATTCTGGCTGTCCCTGCTCCACCTTTGGGGTCGAACGCTTCGTGACCGCAACCACGGTAGGCCAACCAGACGCCAGGGATGTTTCCGGGAATTCGCGCCGGATGGTTGAAGTTGATCGTACGCAGGATATTCTCACGCGGATTCATCGTTGTGGTTTCTGTCATTTTCAGTTTGGTCGCTCGTCCGGCCGAGCGACCCGCACCGCTGAGAATCGGGTGTGACCGGTAACAGTAATAAGCCCGGCCCCGCCTTCGAGAAGTTCATGCTCCTCAGCGCGCAGGCATTCCCGACCCTCAATGGCCACGCGAATGCACGTTCCGACACACTCAACCGCCACCTCGTGAGGCTGATCCAACTCCCAGGCGAACGGTACGCTGGCGAGTTCGGTCTGGCTGCCGTACCAGCGACGGACCAGTCGGAGATTGCGACCGTCGCCCAATACGGCCAAGTAACGTTCCAATCCCTGGTAACGCACCACCACCCCCCAGGCCTCGGCCATATGGGGACAGACACTGGCGGACCATCGGTAGTCCTTCCACAGGCGATTGCCCGTGACGGCCAGGCCAGGCCCCTGGTTCTTCACCAGTCCAAAACGGTCAGTCTGGTCCAGATACCGACCGCTCACGCAATCGCACGAGGAGATCCAACCTGGGAAATTCGTCAGGTTGGGTTGAGGATGCACGGAGAAGGAAGGCGACCCGCCGACCTCGATGCGATCGATCAGAATCTCGCCCTCGACCATAGCGTCGGCAGACAGTTCCAGTCCCAGATCCACCAGCGGCAGGCCATCGTTGTCAGGCAGGCGGAAGTCCAGTACGAACGCCGCACCTGTAATCAGTTCCAGGTTTGGTCCGGCCTGGATTCGATCGGCGATGAACTCCTGAGAAGGGTACAAACCATGCCAATTCTTCTCGGCGCCACGGAAACCCCTGGCGAAACAACGCAGGCGAACCGGCGCGGTCGCAAGGCGGCATGTTCCCCTCACCCGGATCGTCTGGCCCGGATAGAGGAGCGGGGAGCCCTGGAAATCATAACTCCCGGGGTTGCCGGCCCGAGCCAGCAAGGGTGTGGAAAATCGTCCCGACCGTTCCACCCCGATCTGGAACCGGCAGAGGAGACCGCCGCCGTCGGTTGCCATATGCCCGATCCTGATGTTGCCGCGTTGGGAAAACCGTTCCTCCTCGGCCATAAAACCGTGGCGCGCGCCGGGCAGACTGAAATGGAAGAAAGCGCCTGTCTTAGGTTCCGGCAACGCCGGCCAGCACATGACCCGGCGACCGATGCGGGCGACGCGCAACGCCTCGCGCAGGCAGTCGGTGGTCGAAGAAGTTCCCTCGGCGCTTGGGCACAGGATGCGGTCGGCGAACGGTGTTTGATAGTCGTAACGGGCGTTGATCCCGGCAAGACCCAGTTGAACGCCCATGACCGCTCCGACGTTGCCGGCGTTGCAGTCGGTATCCCAACCGGCGGTGTTGACGATGCGTTGGGCCTGAAAGAAATCCGCACCGGCGAGGCTCCAGGCCATCACCATCAGGGCATGGTTGGGCAGGATGTGGCACCCGCCGCCATGATCCCGATAACCGTAGTGGTCCTGGATACGGGTCATGACCTTCCTCCAGTCCTTCAGTTCCCGGCACCAGGCCCGCACATCCCTGTGTAGGCGGGCGATCAGACTGTCGGCCGGAATCTGGGCCACCCCGACATCCAGAAGTCGCTCCATGTCCGATTCGACGAATGCCGCAGCGACCATACTCGCCACCACCACTGCGGCATGCACAGACTCGCCATCGTGCGAGACGCCGGCGGCATGCCGTGCCAGACGCGCGGCCAACTCAGGATCGCCGGGCGCGACCATGCCGAAGGCGTCTATGAAGATCTGTCCGCCGATTTGTTCGGCGACCGCACGGCCATTGAGCGCCATCGAACCCGATTCCGGCGACGGATGACCGGTGGCCAACCGAAGATACGCCGTGTGTTCGGTGGAATGCCCAAAGTTCCCCCACCACAGCACGGTGCGGCCCGGGATCAGATAGTTGAGCCACGTCTTGCCGTAAAAATCGGGCGGGGTGTCGGCGTAGAGTCCGCTGTCCTCCAAGGCGCGGATGAAAGTGAGCGTACCGCTGATATCGTCATCGGCGACCACAAGTGGTTTGCCCACCTCTTCATGGACGTAGTGGCCAATCTCGCCAAGACGGGCCAGGAGGGCGGCGCTCGTGGCGCCTTCTATGGGTCGGCCGGCGTAGACTCCTGCGACCTTGCCGAGCACACCGGCGTAAACGCGTTCCTCGTAATCTTGCATAGGATTCATAATTGCTCCCCACGCGTCTTTCCAGTCACTCCTTCCGCCTCACCAGTTTGTACACCAGATCCACTCAACCGCCCCGTCACAGCGCTCACTCCTGCCCGCCCGTGAGCGGCCAGAGGTTCCGATACCAGTCCGGTTTCCCGGCTCGCTGCCGGATCAACCAGTCCGGGATTGTGCCGAACGGATAACCGGCGTCCGGCACAAAAAGACCGATCTCTCCCTGGGACCGGTTCAAATCGATATCCCGCCCGCGCAACGTGGCAACATCCTTTCCACTCCGGCGCACGGCAACATACACGACATCATCCTTCTCTTCGACTCCGCCTCCAAAGACGACCTCGTCTTCGCCCACTTTAACCCCGCCCGGAATGACGCTCATCGCAGGCAACGGTTCTCCGTTGTACTCCAACTTGAGCGGATACCCCGATGCCGACAGGTTCCCAATCACCGCGCCGCTCACATCCTGCGGCTTGCCGGGACCGGCCTTTCCCTCCGGCGTGTATGCCCCTTTGAACGCGCCCTTGTATCCTGCGCCGTCTTTCCTGATCTCCAGTTCGTAGGCACCCTTACCAGCCTGCATGCCGCGACTCCCGGAAAAACTCGCCTTGATCTGGATCTTCCACCCGTCCGCGCTCTCCGTAATCGTCGGACGTTCCTCGCAACCAATCGCCTGCAGGGCGGATATTCTCACCCGCGGCGGTTCCGCCACCGGTTTGCCGCCCTGTGATCGCAACCCAACGCAAAGATCCATCTTCACCTCCTTTGGCGCTCCATTCTTGACCGCCTCGGTCTTGACGTAGCCGTCCTTCAGGATCAGTTCGATGGTCTCGACCGCCGGCATCGGCCTTGGCATCAAAACCGTTATGAATTCGCCCGACCGGCCCCGGGTCGTCAACCGCAATCCCTTCGTGGATTCCGGTTCTCCATTCGCGTGTTGCCAGTCGTGACGCGACACATCAAAGTCCTTCGGGGCCGCCACAAACGCACGCAACCCGTCGAAGTCGAACGTCTTCTCCCGCTGCTCGCATTTGTCGCCATACCCATGCAGGCAATAGGTGGCGAACACATCAGGCCCGATATATTGATCCCGGATGACAAAATAGTCGGGTATCGCTTGCAGGGGCCCTCCTTTGTCGGCGCTCTTCACCAGCACAACGGTGCGCCGGTACTTGAGCGGCACGTCGAACCCCTGCTCGGGAAACCGGTTGTCCCATTTCTCCGGCGGAAATTGCTCGGTCGCGCGCAATCGCTCCGATTCCACCTGCCCAACCGCCATGTCAACCTCAGGCGAAGTTTTGAACCCAATGACGCGTTCGTATCCATCCATATTGGCCCAGGGTATTTTCTCGGTATGGAACGCCACACGGTTATGCATGTGCTCCTGGCCGGCGCGCGGTTTATAGGAACAATGGTGATCCACCAACAGCATCCTTCCGAAGGCGCCGTAGTGAAACGACAACTGGTCGCCGTGGTAGTGCCCGCGGTTCGGACCGCTCTTGAAGGCGAAGTAGGTCTCCCGCGGGGTAGAGGGATGGTTCCGGAACACGACGCCGAACCCCGGCAGTTCCTCCGTCACGAATGTTGCCGGATCCTCGGTCACGCCGAAGTTCCTCGCGTACGGGAAGATATCCGGTCCCGGCGGATGCGTGTCGCCGCCCGGGTGCGAACGCCGCGAACCGTCGCCATTCGGCTGCGAGAGGTGCAGGAGAAACGAGGGGGCCGCCTTTAGCCGCGGATCGTCCGTCAAATCGAATCCCAGATTCTCCTTGCAGAACGCGATATTGCGCCGCAGGTGATCCACGGCATAGGACATGTACCCGGGGCACTCCTGGCCCGCGCCTCCGGGAAGCGTGACGGAGTGATACAGGTCTTCCATCAGTTTCATCTTGGCCAGTTGCACGAGTTGGGGGTACTGCGGATGCCCCGCGCACTTGGCCACCTCCGGAAAGATCGGCGCCCACCAGGATGTGGCGAAGTTCGGATTCTCGGGAGAATAGTACCGCCAGTAATCGCCAAACGTGTCGGGGTCCAGCAGCACCTGCGCGCGTATCAAGGCGGTAATCGGATGATCGTCTCCAGAGATTTTACCGACCGCGGGTCCCCAGCCGAAGAAAGGCCGGCTCCGCCGTCCGAACCGGCCCACACCGCTCCCGTACTCTTCGGACGACACAACCGGTTTGCCGTCCTTGTCCACCGGCGGTTTCAAACCCGGCCAATCGAGAATGTACTCCTGGTGCAGTTTATCCAGCGACTCGAACGAGTGACGCAATACGTACTCCTCGCATCGCGGATGGTCCGCCCAGTTTTCGAACGGACCGGCAAGCAGGAACCAAACTCGCGCGCCGCGCCAGGTGGGACACCGGAACCCCGCATAATCGGCGGCGGACTTCACCTTGATCTCGATCATGCTGTCATACGGCCACAACCACTTCCCGGCCCGGCAGACCATCGCGCCGACCCCATCCTTTCCGTCGTGCGCCATGAAGAACCACCCGTCGTCGTACGCCTGGCTCCAACGCGGAACGAGGTTCAACAGCGTATCGCCCATCCGGGTCTGACCTGTCTTCAACGACTGCGGAGGGAACGGATACGGTTTGCCTTCAGTATCCTTCATGTCTTCGCGATCAAACCCGCCGAAGTGAGGAATCGCGAAGGCATTTCGCGCCCCCCACCCCGCCGCAGAATCGAACTCCCAGTACGATTCCCGCGACATCGCGTAGGACTCCTCGATAACCACATGATTCTGGCCCGGCGAAAGGGAAACATCGGCGCGATAGAAAGCCGGAACCTTCCCGACCCCGGATACCCCTTCAAACCGGTACTCCAACCGTATCTTCCCGAACAACGTTCCATCTCCCACCACTTTCGAATCGAAAGAGATCCGTTTTCGATCCGTCTTCCATTGTCCCTTTCCCAGCCAACGGTCGCCCGGCAACCGGATCGCCAGCACCGGCGGGGGCATTTGTCCGGGTTCGGCCTGCGCCGGAACCTGAACCGCCGTCCGTCCGTTGTCCATCACCCAGGTGTCCGATTCTCTCCGCACTGCGACTTTCCCTTGAAACTTGGCGGAGGCCCGTTTTTTGATCGCATACGTGTGCTTCTCTCCCGGGCCCAGATTCGTCAAAACCCACACCTCCGGTTTTCCGTCTATCGTCTCCGTCTGGCATGAAACATCGCGACCGTCTTCGGTTACTGTCCATCCCGCAGGATCGAAATCCTTGGGAACATCGACGCGAAGTCGCACCAGTTCGTTCGAGTAGAGTCGTCCGGTCGGGTTCGTCATGACCCACGACCGTCCGGGTTCCGCCCCCATGGACACAGTTGTCAAACTGGCTACGGCAATCATGCAAATATTCAAGCCTCGATTCATCTTACCCTCCTGTGGTGTCTTTGGTCTGACGAAACTCCCGCTTGGGAATGCTCATCAACATGTGCCGGTCCACCGTGACGGCGACCGGGTTTTGCGTGCCGTAGGCTGCCATATCGCCGGCCCAACCCGAGAAGACTTTACCCTTTGCCGGGATGGCCGTCACGGTGATCTTCGCGCCGGCCTCGTAGAACGGCTGCGCGGGTTCGATGGTGTACGATCCGAAGTCCGGATTGGATTTGTTGCGGATCTGGAACTTCTGCCAGACTGGTTTCAGGCCGAAAGCCTGCAGGATGGCTCTGGCCGAGGCCGTCTCGCCGGCCCCGGTGAGGTGAACGCCGTCATAGGTCGTGTCTGTGCCGGGCGCGAGTTTGCCGTCCTTGGTGTTCGCCAGGATATGCCCGGCGTGCGCGGCGTACAGGTCAACGATCGGGCACTTCTCTTCCGCCGCCACGACGCGCGCCTTTTCGGCAAACGCCTGGGTCTTCGCCAGCCCGTCGCGCAGCGTGGGCGTGCACAGGATCATCGTCAGACCCAGCGCGCGGCCCTGCCGAACCACGGCGCGAAGATTCTCGCCGTAGGGAACCACCGCCTTCTCACCCTGAACCGCGTCGTTCAACCCCATGTTGACGATGCAGACCGTCGGCGGCTTCGGCTTCGCCAACAGCGGTTTGACGTCGTTCTCGATCCAGTTCTTCTCGATCATCTGGACGGAGGGAGCGCCCGGTCGGCCGACGCCCGAGACGGTCAACCCCATCTGCGGGATCTGTTCGCCGATGGCCTGCTCGATCTGCCGCACATACCCGGCGGTGTTCAGGCCGCCTGCCGTGGTAGAGTCGCCGAGTACCATGACATGGTCGTTCGTCTTAAGGTCGCAGATCTTCGGTTGGTCAAACGCCATGAGCGGCGCCTGACCGAGTGTAAGCGCCACCAGGAGACTGACGATGTGTGGAGTCGCGCCGAACAAGGATAACCGCTTATGCCTCTGTGCCATCGCCTTCATTATTCAAGCGATGGAATGGAATGAAATGAATGGAATGGATAAGAAATCGCTTTTTTGGCGATACGGGCACATACCCGTTGCTTAAGGAAAGCGGCAAGCTTCTTGTCATGAACCAGAGTCTGGGCCCGGAACCAATCCACCAGCCACTTCGTCAATTGAGTGATTTGATCGGCGGGCGTCATGCCGTCACTCCCCATGGAGGAGAGGCGATCCGTCCCGTTTCGAAACTCGTCATGTTTGACCCGGTGCGCCTCATACTCGGGATATAGAACGGATCGCATCAGGGCCTCTTCCGCATCAAAATGCTCAAGCGCATAGGCCAACACTTTCTCAATACAATCATCCACAGCGGCCTGGTCGATCACGTCCCGCTCGCGGATCTCGAACAGTTCAACAACCAGATCAAGGTATCTCTCATGTTGTTTGTCGATCAACGGAATCCCGATCCGAAACAGTTTGCGATCCAATTTCATACAATCAATCTCCCGCCTCCATGCTTAAAAGCCTGCGGTGATATCACATCCCTCCCAATTTGTCATGGACAATACACCGGATCCCGGGTGGGACGGGGCCCACCAGCAGAAGCTTGACGTTCGCCGGTCGGCCGGCATTCACCAAATCGGCTAGCGCCGTTATAGGGGGGGGCGACTGACAGGCCCATACGAGGTTCAGGGTTCGGCGGGTCCGGGCATGGGTGCCCAGCCTCATGCTCAGCAACCCCGTGATCGCCTCGAGTCGTTTCGCAGGATCAGCGGCCCGGGTCTGCTGTTCCTGATCCAACTCCTTCCGGAGATTTTTTTGCCGTTCCATCGCCTTGGCGTACTCCTCCGAACGATCCACCTCGATGGCGCTGACGAAATGGGAATTGATCCTGGCGAGAAGAAACCCGGCGGTAGCCGCCGCCATCGCAATCCGGTAGAGCGTGGTGCGGTTTTCCCGCCGCGCTCCGCCCGCCAGAATCGCCTCCGCCGCCCGTGTCGGATCATACTCGGCCGATGCAATTCGTTTCCCATCGACTCCCGGCTCTGATAGTTTACCGGCGAATCGATTGGTATTCCGGACGGCGCCCGGAAGCAGAAGGCAGGTGGCGATTGATCATTCGAGTGACAACCTTTCCGAAGCCCGTGCCCTATCTCGAGGCCATGCGGCTTCAGGATGAACTGGTCGCCAGACGGCAGGCCGATGAAATACCGGACACCCTCCTGCTTCTTGAGCACACCCCCGTCATCACCCTGGGTATTCGAGCCAAACATGAACATCTGCTCCTGACACAGACCGGCTTGGCTGAAAAGGGCATTGATCTGCACGAATCGACTCGCGGGGGCGACATCACGTATCATGCGCCGGGACAACTCGTCCTCTATCCCATCATGAAATTGTCGGGAGTCGAGGCCGATGCCCATGAGTTTGTCAGCCGTTTGGAATCGGTTGCCATTCGGACAGCGGAAGCGTTCGGCGTCAAGGCGTTCCGGCGCAAGGGGAAGACCGGAGTCTGGACGGATCAGGGAAAGTTAGCCGCCATCGGGATCCGTTTCAAGAAATGGGTCTCTTCCCATGGCATGAGTCTGAATGTGACAGTCGATACTGCGGGGTTCAACACCATTGTTCCCTGCGGCCTGCATGGTGAAAAAGTCACAACCCTGGCGCTCCTACTCGGCGATACATGCCCCTCCATGCAGGAAGTCCGTGCCGTCATGTTGAGCCAATTCGAGATCGTTCTGCGCCGCACGGTGGAGCGCTGATCTTATTCCCGGATCTGTCCGTCGCCACTGATCACGTACTTGTAGGTGGTCAGTTCCTCAAGACCCATGGGACCTCGGGCATGCAGTTTGTCCGTGCTGATCCCGATTTCAGCACCCATGCCGAATTCCCCGCCATCCGTGAAACGCGTCGAGGCGTTGACATAGACGGCGGCGGAATTCACGTCCTGAGTAAATTCCCTCTGGGCTTCGGGAGCGTTGGCAATAATGGCATCGGAGTGATTGGATCCATATTTGCTGATATGGTCAATGGCCGCCTTTGTGGACGACACGACGCGAACAGCCAGGATCATGTCGAGGTATTCAGCCGACCAATCCTCTTCCGTCGCCGGCTTCATGGACGGGATGATGGCGCGAGAGGCTGCATCCCCGCGTAATTCGACCTTCAATTCACCGCCCAGCCGGGCCGCCAATCTGGGCAGAAATTGGCCTGCAATAGCCTCATGAACCAGCAACGTCTCCATGGCGTTACAGACACCGGGGCGCTGACACTTCGCGTTCTCGCAGATTCTGAGCGCCATGTCCAGATCGGCAGAGGCATCCACATACGTGTGGCAAACCCCCTTGTAATGCTTGATCACAGGAACACGGGCCTGCTCAACAACGGCCCTAATGAGTCCTTCTCCACCCCGGGGTATGGCGAGATCAACCCGGCCCTCCAGTTGGACAAGTTCCTTGACCGCATCCCGATCCGTTGTCGTCACCAATTGAATGGCATTTTCAGGCAACCCCTTTTTCCTACCCCCTGCCTGAAGCGCCTCGACAATGGCCAGATTCGATTGCAGCGACTCCTTGCCGCCCCTGAGAATCACCGCATTTGCCGTCTTGAAACAGAGTCCTGCGGCATCGGCGGTCACATTGGGACGGGCCTCATAGATGATGGCGATCACCCCGATGGGAACCCGTGTCTTGACGATTTCCAGCCCGTTGGGGCGAATCCAACGGCTAATGACCGACCCGATCGGATCCTTCAATCCGGACACGTCCCGAAGCCCCTTCGCCATCCCGTTGATTCGCGAATCGGTGAGGGTCAGGCGGTCAAGCAAGGCCCCTGACATCCCCGAGGCCTTCGCCGCCTCCAGATCCCTGAAATTGGACGCTTTGAGCGCCTCGCGACGGCTTTCTATCTCGTCGGCCATGCCCAGCAGAATGGCGTTCTTTTTTCGAGCCGACAAACGGGCAAGCGCCCGTGATGCGGCCACCCCCCGATCACCCAGAAGTAACATGTCTTCGTGCAGACCCATACGATGCTCCTGTCTTGCAAGATCCCGTCATGCGGCGACGATCAATGTTCCCGAATCACTTCCCCGCATGACACGGGTGATCGTCCCGATTTTCCGTCCATCCGCGATAACCACATGACTGCCGGACTGAGTGGCCAGTTGTGCGGCGCGCAATTTGGATCCCATCCCCCCCTTGGAAAGGTTTCCCTTCTGCCCTGTCACAAGAGCCAGGGATTGGTTGTCCACCCGTTCCAGAAATGGAACCCGGCGAGTCCGTCCACCGGTTCCCGGTGCGCGAAGTCCATCCACCGTGCTGAGGATAATAAGCAAATCGGCCCGAATCAGACGCACCACGAGGGCCGCGAGAAAATCATTGTCACCCAGTTTGATGTCCGCCCGGATTTCCTCATCCGCCACGGCATCATTCTCATTAACGATGGGGATCACTTGGTGTCGCAACATATTTTCAATGGTTCGACTGGCATTCGTCAGGCGGATTTTATGGCTGAAATCATCGTGGGTCAGGAGCACTTGACCGACTTTGCAACGCGCCGCAGAAAACAGTTTGTCATACGCCGTCATGAGACGGCATTGTCCCACGGCGGCCGCCATTTGAAGATCCGGCACAGCGGTCGGACGGGAGGCCATGCCCAACGCCTCCATTCCGGCCCCGATCGCTCCCGAGGTGACCAGCACAACCTCCACGCCATTCTGGTGCAGTTTTGCCATTTCGTTCACCAGCGCCCGGATACGACGATGCTCGGGACGCCCGGTTTTCTGCACCAAAACACGGCTTCCAATTTTCACAACCACTCGACGCGACTTCGCCAGACTCTGCCGGAATAATAACGATTCATTCATGAGAAATGACGACTGTTTGGTCTCTATTCAATGATCAGGACGCTTTCCTTCTACCATAGACTCACTATTTCTGTCGAGTCGCAGCCCATGTGAAAAAATTCCGCAAGATTCGGAAACCGTCAGCATAGGTCGCGGTTGACTCCTCCGGATGGAATTGAACACCGTAAAAAGGCCTGTTCCGATGGCGATAGGCCTGAACCCGGCACGCCGGGCTGGAGGCCAGCACAATGATATCCCGGGACAGTTTCTTGATTTCGCTACGGTGATATTGCTGCACCCGGATGACCTTGCCTAACCCCCTAAACAAGGGATCTTTCTTCAGCACGTGTACCGGATAAACACCCCACTCTTTGTATTCGCCAGGATGGTATTTGGGGTTGTGATCCGCATCGCTGGCGCGGGTACGCCTCATCGCACCCAGTGTGCATCCAAAAAATTCCGCCGCCAGTTGATGTCCCCCGCAGATGCCCAGTTGCGGAATATCCGATTTGAGAACCACGTCCCTATAGGGTCTGGTCTGCTGAACATCGTAATCCTCAAACGGGGTCGAGGCGCCGCTATAGACAATGGCAACCGGGCGAAGTTCCGCCAGCAGAGGCAAGGTCAATTGCTTGTAGTGGATCATCAGGCATAAGTCCCCCGAGGTTTCTTCCAGAACCAGTCGCTGATGATGCCAGTTTCCAACCTGGTACTTTTCTGTTGTTTCCATCACCACATACAGAATCATAAATGAATCTCCCCATTGACATCGCAAAAGTAAGCGGCAATTATGCCGCACATGCGTTTATTTGACCAGATATTAGACAGCCGCCATGTATTTCTTTCCGGCATCATGAGCCGGATGATCCTGTTTCTTTTTCTTTTATCCCTCCCGCTCACGGGGTTGTCGGCCCCGCCCTTGTTCGCCCGCTTCACGACGGATCGGAATTCCATCACTGCCGACGAAGCATTCCAACTCACGCTCAGTATTTACGTTGCCGGCGGTAATCTTGACAAGCAGGTTTCCATAAGCGGTATGCCTGCGCCGACCAACCTCCTCGTCCGTTCCTTCGAGGAGTTGCCTGCCGAAACAACAATCCTTGAGGGGCTTGCCTATGAGGTTCGTTCATTTCGGACATGGGCCCGAGCCTCCCATGCCGGGCCTCTCACGCTGGCCCCGCAATTAAATGCCACGCTGATTCAAACATCCCGTTCCTTTTTCCTGATGCAGGAGAGTCGGCGCCCCGTCCGCATTCCGACGGAATCTTTTTCGCTCACAATTCGTCCCCTGCCCGTCACAGGACGCCCCCTCCGCTTCTCCGGATTGGTTGGCAAGTACTCATTTTCTGCCACAGCAGCGCCTCTGGATATTGCCTTGGGCGATCTCATTACGCTGACTTTGACCGTAGAAGGCGACTGGATTCCCGATGACTTTGTGATGTCCGGTATTGAGGGAACCCCTTGTTTAAAGGAGTACGCCCCAATCATCGCGAAAGAGGAGTGTTTCCCGGTAAAACACGTCACTCGACAGACGGTTGTTCCCCAGGATCCATCCTGCACGGCCATCCCCCCTCTTTCATTTTGCTACTTTGACACCGGCTCCGGAACCTATATCGTCAAGACAGTCGGTCCGTTTCCCATCACCTACCATGCTGAACGCGTTCTTACTCGACAACCCTACAGTTCCTCTCGCATCGCCGTTGAAACCAACAAGACCAGTTCCCTTTCCGGCAAGGGGAAGATTCGTCCCTCCCCGGAATCTGCATGGCATTCACGATGGCGCAGATTATCGGGAAACAGGGAGGTTACCCTGCGCGGAACCGGCGATGTGAGCATCAGACTCGCTCCAGCTGAATCGTCATCGGAGTTGTTTACCCTGAAACCGGGAATCGTGGTCAACGTCGAGTCGAAACGCGAGGGATGGCTCCGGATCTCATGCCAGAAAGGAATTGGATGGCTACGCAACGTGGACATCCAAGAATAGAAGGCATGGATTTATCCCATCAAAACGGAGCGGCTTCAGTGTCGAATTCGGTTCTGGTGAAACGCCTGCTGGAGCTTACCTGGCGCTACAGGGAGGGTTGCCTCAAGGTTCTGGGCTTTCAGATATCGCTACTGGCGCTCGGTTTGTGCGGATTGGGATTGACCGGTCTGGGGATCGACTTTATTCGTCATGAAATCCAACCTGCCACCAGGGCGCCGCTCTGGCCGTTCCATCTTGCCCCCCCACCCCACTGGTCGCCGATATCCGTGGTGGCGGGTATCTGCGCGGCAATTCTTCTGATGGCGGGACTCCGGGCCTTGTTCACATTCTTCTACTCCCTTGAATTGGCCAACCTTATTCAGCGGGATATTGTCGTGGACCTCCGATCCCGCATCTACAGTAAACTACAGCGTCTGAGTTTTCGTTTTTTTGATGAAAATGCGAGCGGATCCATCATCAACCGGGTCACGGGCGATGTCCAGTCCACACGCCTTTTCATTGACGGCGTGATTATTCAAACTGTCATTATGATCCTGTCGTTGGCTGTTTATCTGGTCTATATGCTGAACATTCATGTCACTCTGACACTCGTCTGTTTAGGCACAACGCCGCTTCTCGTGATCCTGTCAGCCCACTTTTCGAGATTGGTGCGTCCCGCCTACAACCAAAACCGAACGCTGGTGGATAAAATGATTCTGGTGCTCTCGGAAAGCGTCGAGGGGATTCATGTCATCAAGGGATTTGCGCGCGAACCTGAAACCATCGCCCGCTTTTCCCGCGCCAACCGGGAGGTGTATGACCAGAAACTCTGGATTTTGGATCGTGTCAGCCGATTCTCTCCGTCCATTGGCTTCATAACCCAGGTGAATCTTGTGATCCTGCTGATATACGGTGGAATGCTTGTGATCCGCGGAGCCTTGCCCTTGGGAACGGGACTCGTGGTGTTCGCCGGATTGCTTCAGCAGTTTTCAACCCAGGTGTCCGGCATCGTTAATATAGCCAACAGTGTTCAGGAGAGTCTGACTTCGGCCCGGCGCGTCTTTGAAGTACTGGATGCCCCCATCGAGATAACGAGTCCACCGGATGCCCAGGCGATTCCCCGCGCACGCGGGGCCGTGACGTTTGAGCATGTCTGGTTCGAGTATGCAGCGCCCAATCCGGTGCTCAAGGATCTCAATTTCGACATCAAACCCGGCCAGTGTCTGGCGATCATCGGCGCAACGGGGTCTGGTAAAAGCACGCTGTTAAGCCTTATCCCCCGTTTCTATGACCCCGGCCGTGGACGCGTACTGATCGACGGCGCGGATGCCCGATCTCTGAATCTTGACGATTTACGCCGGAATGTGGGGATTGTTTTTCAGGAGAATTTCCTATTCAGTAACACTGTGGCGGCCAACATTGCCTTTGGCACCCCGAACGCAACACGCGCTCAGATCGAACACGCGGCCCGGATCGCCTCGGCTCACGACTTCATCATGAATCTTAAACACGGATACGACACCGTACTCGGTGAGCGGGGCGCCGATCTATCAGGAGGCCAGCGCCAGCGCATTGCCATTGCCCGGGCGATCCTATTAGAACCGGCGATCCTGATTCTGGATGATCCCACGGCGGCCATTGATCCCCAGACCGAACATGAGATCATGGACTCGATGGAGAACGCCATGCGCGGCCGCACCACCTTTGTCGTCGCCCACCGGTTGAGCACCCTGAGGAAGGCGGATTCCATCCTCGTGCTTGACCGGGGCCGGTGTGTCCAGATGGGCACTCACGCCGAACTTATCAACGCCAAGGGCCCCTACCAGCGTCTGGCCCAATATCAGGTTGTTGACGAGGAAAGTCTGAGTCTTCTGAGTGCGGGAACCGTGAAGGGGATTGAACGATGACCTCCCCATCGACTACCCCTTTAGCCATCACCATCAAACGCGCCAGCGAGCAGGAACGGCAGCAGCGTCCTTTGGAATGGCGGCTCATACGCCGCCTCTTCTTCTACACAAAACCACATGCCCGGATCCGAAATACGCTGACCGGACTGGTTCTGATTCGAGCCCTCCAGATTCCCCTTCTGGCCTGGTCCATCGGCGCCATCATTAACGGCCCGATCACCCGCGGCGATTTCAAGGCGACGGTCTGGTGTTCACTCGGATTCGGCCTGCTTGCGGCCATTACCCAGTTGACCTTCCATTTTCGAATGCGGCTTGGCCTTTTGCTGGGCGAACGGGTCATCCATGACCTTCGGCGGGAGATTTTTGCCCATTTGCTGCGGATGCCGACGAGTTATTTTAACAAGACCAAACTCGGACGGATCATCAGCCGTCTGACCTCTGATGTTGAAGCGGTGAGAATCGGGGTGCAGGATATCGTTTTTGTCGCCTGTGTTCAAGGCGGCCAGATGATCATTGCCGCCATCATGATGCTCTGGATTGACTGGAGATTATTTCTGGTCGTGATGGCCATGGCCCCGGTCATCTGGGGATTGAACAGGGTGTTTCAAAAACGATGGTCTGCGGCCACTCGGGCCAATCAGGAAAGTTTCAGCCGGATCACGGCGACCTTGTCGGAATCCGTCTCCGGGATCCGGGTGACGCAGGGATTTGTGCGGCAATCCCTCAATTCCGATATCTTCAGCGACCTGGTCGCGGATCATTCCCAATCCAGTCTAGATCTCGCCCGCACATCGGGCACATTCCTGCCGCTGCTGGAGTTCAGTTCCCAGTTCTTCACGGCGGCGTTGATCCTGCTTGGGGGCTACTTTGTGATCACCCCAAGTTCGCACCCCATGCCGGTGGGAACCCTGATCCAGTTCTTTTTCCTGACCGGAACGTTCTTCAATCCCATCACCTCACTGGGCAACCTCTACAATCAGGCCATGGTCTCCATGGCGGGGGCCGAACGCGTTTTCGAGGTGCTCGACACCGCCCCTGAATGGACGGATTCGCCCACCGCCCGGACTCTGCCGAATCTGAAGGGTCATGTTGAATGCCGTTCACTGACCTTTGGCTATGACCCGACCCGGCCCATCCTCATGAACATTGACCTGGTGGCCGAACCCGGGCAAACCGTTGCGCTTGTCGGCCACACCGGTAGTGGAAAAACATCCCTGATCAATCTCATTGCCAAGTTCTACCTGCCGACCCAGGGCGAGATTCGGGTGGATGGCGTCAACCTCCTTGACATTCAGACGGGATCACTCCATCAGCAGATGGCGCTCATCCAACAGTCGAATTATGTCTTCACGGGAACAATCATGGAAAATATCAGGATTGGACGACCCGAGGCGACGGATGTCGAGGTTATCGATGCGGCCCGACAGCTTGACTGTATTGATCTCCTTGAAGCGCTGCCGCAGGGTTTTCAAACGCCCGTCGGAGAACATGGCGCGGGGTTATCGCTGGGACAGCGCCAACTGGTCTGCTTCGTCAGGGCCATGCTGGCCAATCCTAGGATCCTGATTCTGGATGAGGCCACCAGTTCGGTGGATACCATGACCGAGGTGAGAATCCAAAAGGCCCTCTCGACACTCCTGAAGAACCGGACCTGTTTCATCATTGCCCACAGGCTCAGCACGGTCCGGCATGCCGACCAGGTGATTGTTCTGGATCATGGCCGGATCATCGAACGGGGAACGCACACGGGCCTGCTGGCGAAGCATGGGGCGTATGCCAATCTATACCGCCAGTTTGCCAGGCTCGGGCTGGGTGGCGGCAAGAGCAGCACATAGAAAACGGGGAGTTCCGGTTTCCCGGCACTCCCCGTTTCGATTCCTTCGTATTATCCTTACGCGTCCGGATCCGCCGCGGCTGCGACTTCACCGGTACAGGGAGCCATTCCCGCCAGTTTGGTCAGCATATCGTACTTGGCCAACACCTTCTTGTCGGCGATCGCCATTAACTTGGCGGCATGCTCAGGGTTCATCTGCTTCAACACGCGGAAGCGATTCTCCTTCATGGCATGTTCACTGAACGACATGGTCGGCGCCTTGCTGTCCAGCGTGAGTGGATTCTTCCCCTGTTCCAGGAGAGCGGGATTGAACCGGTAGAGCGGGAAGTGCGCCGAATTGACGGCATCCTTCTGACCCTGCATTCCCGAGGTCATGTCGATCCCGTGGGCGATACAGTGCGAATAGGCAATGATGATCGCCGGGCCGTCATACTGCTCGGCCTCCATGAAGGCCTTGACGCACTGGCCGGGGTTGGCGCCCAGCGCAACCGTCGCGACATAGATGTTCCCGTAGGTCATCGAGATCATCGCGAGATCCTTCTTCATGCCAGGCTTGCCGCCTGCCGCGAACTTGGCCACCGCGCCCATCGGCGTTGACTTCGAGGCCTGTCCACCCGTGTTCGAATACACTTCGGTATCCAGCACCAGGACCTTGATGTTCTTGCCGGAAGCCAGCACATGATCCAGACCACCGTACCCGATGTCGTAGGCCCAACCGTCGCCGCCCACAACCCAGACGGCCTTCTTGACCAAGTAGTCGGCCAGTGAAAGCAACTGGGTGCAGAGGTCATCCTTACAGCCTGCCAACTTGGTCTTGAGCACCGCCACACGGGCGCGTTGATCCTCAATACCGGACTGGGTGGATTGATCAGCCGTCTTGATCGCCGACAACAGATCCTTGTCGGACTTCACGCAGTCGCACGCGCCGCCGATCAGTTTCTCCAGGATCTCCAGGGCAAACTCGTTGAACTTGTCAACCGCCAGGCGCATACCAAACCCGAACTCGGCGTTATCCTCGAACAGGGAGTTGGCCCAGCAGGGACCGCGTCCATCATCACGCTTGGTGTACGGGGTGGTCGGCAGGTTACCACTATAGATCGAGGAGCAACCCGTGGCGTTGGCCACATATAGCCGGTCACCGACCAACTGGGTCAGCAACTTGACATACGGTGTCTCGCCGCAACCCGCACAGGCACCGGAGAACTCAAACAGGGGCTTAACAAACTGACTGCCCTTGACGGTGTCCTTTTTGTAGAGCTTCGTGTCGGTCTCGGGAAGGGCGAGGAAGTACTTGAAGTTCTCAACCTCGGCTTCTCGTAACGGAATCTGCGGGGCCATCATGATGGCGCGTTTGCCCGTTTCCTGCTTGGTCGCCTTGTCGCGTTCACGACCGGGGCAGTTCCACACACAGGCGCCGCAGCCGGTACAATCTTCCGGGGCAACCTGAACGGTGAACTTCAGACCGGCAAACTCCTTGCCCTTGGCATCCGTGGACTTAAAAGTCTTCGGGGCGTTCGTCAGGTTCTTGGGTTCATACGCCTTGACCCGGATGGCCGCGTGCGGGCAGACCAGCGAGCACTGGGCGCACTGGATGCACAGATCGGAGTTCCATTCAGGGATTTCGACAGCGATGTTGCGCTTTTCGAACTGGGTTGTCCCGGTCGGCCAGGTTCCATCCTCGGGCATCTGGCTTACCAAAACCTCGTCACCCTTCTGTTTGATCAAGGCGGCAGTCACGGTCTTGACGAACTCAGGGGAATCAGCGGGAACCACGGCGGGCATTTTCAGTTTACCGGCAACTTTGCTCGGAACAGTGACCTTCTGGATCGCGGCAACGGCGGCGTCCACGGCCTTGAAGTTCGACTGAACCACGGCATCGCCCTTGCGTCCGTAGGTCTTTTTGATGGCTTTCTTCAAGCCTTCAACGGCCTCATCCTGGGGCAACACGCCGGAAATGCTGAAAAAGCAGGTCTGCATCAGGGTATTGATGCGGGCGCCCAATCCCAGATCCATGGCCAGCTTGTTCGCATCAATGACGTAGAACTTGATCTTCTTGTCGATGATCTGCTGTTCCAATTCATCCGGCATATGATTCCACACTTCAGCGGCGCTGAAGGGACTTGCCAGCAGGAACGTGGCACCCTGCTTGGCCGTCGCCAGCATGTCGTACTTCTCGACGAAGGAGAAATTGTGGCAGGCCACAAAGTCAGCCTTCGTGCAGAGGTACGGACTGCGGATCGGACCGGGTCCGAACCGGAGATGCGACACGGTGATCGTGCCGGCCTTCTTCGAGTCGTAGACGAAATACCCCTGGGCGGAGAAATCCGTGTCATCGCCAATGATCTTGATGGAATTCTTGTTGGCGCCGACCGTTCCATCGGACCCAAGTCCGTAGAACATGGCCTCGATACGACCCTTGTGTTCAAGTTGGTAGTTCGGGTCATACTTCAGGCTGGTCTTCGTCACGTCGTCGTTGATGCCGATCGTGAAATGGTTCTTCTTGCCGGTCACCAGGTTGTCGAACACGGCCTTCACCATGGCGGGCGTGAATTCCTTGGAACCCAGGCCGTAGCGGCCACCGATCACCAGCGGGTAGAACTTGTTCTGCATCAGGCGCTCGCTCTGGGCCTCGCCAATGGCGGTACGGACATCCTCATACATCGGTTCGCCGATGGAACCGGGTTCCTTGGTACGGTCGAGTACGGCGATGGAGTGCGCGGTTACGGGCAGGGTCTTGACGAAATCCTTGATATCCCAGGGACGATACAGGCGAACCTTGAGGACGCCGACCTTCTCGCCTTGGGCAACCAGGGTCTCGACGGTCTCGTGGACGGTCTCGGCGCCGGAACCCATGATGACAATCACGCGCTCGGCATCGGGAGCGCCGATGTAGTCAAACAAGTGATACTGACGGCCGGTCAACTTGGCGAACTCGTCCATGGTCTTCTGCACGATGCCGGGACAGGCATCATAGAACTTGTTGACCGTCTCGCGACCCTGGAAATAGACATCAGGGTTCTGGGCGGTGCCGCGGATGGTGGGACGATCAGGGGACAGGGCGCGTTGCCGATGGGCAAAGACCAGTTCGTCGGTGATCATGGCGCGCATGATATCGCTGGTCAGGGGCGTAATTTTCTGGACTTCATGGGAGGTGCGGAACCCATCAAAGAAATGCAGGAACGGGATGCGTGATTTCAAGGTTGCCGCCTGGGCAATCAGCGCGAAGTCCTGGGCTTCCTGGACACTGGCCGAGGCCAGAAGGGCGAACCCGGTCTGACGAACCGACATCACGTCGGAATGATCGCCGAAAATGGAGAGACCCTGACAGGCCAGCGAGCGGGCCGTGACATGAAAGACCGTGCTGGTGAGTTCGCCGGCGATCTTGTACATGTTGGGGATCATCAGGAGCAAGCCCTGGGAGGCGGTAAAGGTGGTGGTCAACGCGCCGGTGGTCAGAGCCCCGTGAACCGCGCCGCTGGCGCCGCCTTCAGACTGCATTTCAGTGACCTGGGGAATGGTGCCCCAGATATTCTTGACGCCGCCGGCACTGTATTCGTCGGCCCACTCACCCATCGCCGAGGAGGGGGTGATCGGATAAATTGCGCATACTTCGTTTGTGGCATGGGCGACATTCGCGACCGCCTGATTGCCATCCACCATGATTACATTCTTCTTTTCGTCAGCCATACAATAAAACTCCCTTTCCAGATTATACCGGGACGAGTTATTCGTCCCGAGCGTTGTCCTGATCGAGCACAAAAAAACGAACAGAGAATACGCCTTTGAGGGTCACAGGTTCAAGACATTTCACAGAAAGATAGCGTCTAATTGTTAAGGTGTATGGCGAATACAGATTTCTCGACACCCTGCCCCACGTTCATCACAATGACACAATGAGTTGGATCACAGAGACAAAGGACGGAGTTGTCCTGAAAATTCACGCCACACCACGCGCCTCGAAAAATCAGGTGCAGGGAATACATGGTGAGGCACTGAAGATCCGCCTCCAGGCTCCGCCGGTGGATGGCAAGGCCAACGAAGCCCTTTTGGAATTTCTCTCAGGCACACTCGGCATCCCCCGACGTCAGTTCACACTAATCTCAGGTCAGACCAGCCGCCAGAAAGGGGTGGCAGTTCAAGGACTTTCATCTGAGCGAATTACCAAGATCCTGCAAGTCTGCAGATGATGCAACTGTGGTGGGATGCTGAGTGCGCCCGTCAATCTACGAAATCGGATCATGCTGGTCCGCGATCTTGCGACTGCGGTAGATCCGAAACCGCTTTATATTCCGCACGCCGCTTGCTCAGTCCGGCCCTGTTTCACGCAATCGATCATGGCGTGGAGATTCTCTTCCGGAGTCTCGCGCCCCACCTGGTCGCCGGTGCCGACGATGACGCGCGGATTGCCGGCGAACGCCTCCAACACTTCCCCCACCTCGCGCCGGACATCGGCGGGAGTGCTGCGGATGAGCGTTTCGACGGTGTGGATGTTGCCGTTCATTGTGACGCGTCCGGCCAGTGCGCGGGCGACTTCCTTGAGTCCGGGCAGGCCCTCCACGTCGCCGCCGGGCGGCCGCTCGAACGGGCAGACGCAGTCAATCCCGATCTCGGCGAAGTCCTCCACCGTCTCCATGCACTTGCCGTGAATATGGGCATGCAACAAGCGTCCATGCCGATGCACTTCATCGGCGACGGCTTTGATGTACGGTTTGTCCCACCGTCTCCACATCGTCGGTCCGATGAGGGAGTTGCAGCTCCACGAGCAACCGATGAAGAAACTCTCGAACGGCGTCTTCTCGCACAGGGCGCGAACCAGACGCACCTTGTGGTCGG
>Ga0194063_10000202_pt1 | contig 44199 bp, 45 predicted proteins | sample SepL3720m_MetaG_FD_155459 | JGI IMG/M metagenome (GOLD analysis project Ga0194063, IMG submission 155459) | Anoxic zone freshwater microbial communities from boreal shield lake in IISD Experimental Lakes Area, Ontario, Canada - Sep2016-L373-20m | ecosystem: Environmental > Aquatic > Freshwater...
CCCGCATTCACAAGGTAGGGCGCATCGAGTTGGGCGGCGGCAGCCGCACACTCAAGAGCGGCGAAGAGGTCTTCAAGGCCCAGTGCACGACCTGCCACACCGCCGGTCTGGTCGGTGCGCCCAAGTTTGGCGACGTCGCCGCCTGGGCACCGCGCATCAAGACCGGCTTTGAGGCCTTGCTGAACTCGGCCCTCAAGGGCAAGAATGCCATGGCTCCTCAGGCAGGCGGCGCTTTTGACGCGCTGGAGATTGGCCGCGCTGTTGCGTACATGGCCAACGCGGCTGGTGCCAAGTTCGAAGAGCCCCAAGCGCCCGCTGCTGCGGCAGCGGCGCCAGCGGCATCGGCCGTCAAGTAGCTTTCAGTTGCCGGGCCTGCGGGCTGAGCACGTAGCCAAAGCGCGCCGGCAAATCGGCGCACAGCGCTTGCTCGGGTAGCCACAGGCCGCGTTCGACGGCATTCGCCGCGTGACCCATGTCCATGCTATGGACGAGTCCGAAGCCGATGTCGGTTTGCAGGTACAGGCGGCCCTGTTCGTCCAGCACCGCACCCTGCGCCCGAGCGGCCTCGCCGGTGTGACTGTGCAGCGTCAAGTCAGCGTCAAGGTGCCAGATGAAGGGGCTGATTTCGAGTTCCACATAGACCCGTTGCGGACCATTCTGGAAAAACCACTGACCGCAGGCATCATGCTCGTAGTTGCGACCGATGAATTCGATCAGCCGGCTGTGTTCAAGGCGGTCGCCCTTGCTCTGCGCCAATCCGGCAGAGAACGGCCCCCGCGCCTGCGCACTGTCATCGCGCAGGTACCAGTTGCCTCGTGCATCGAGGCCGAGCCAGCCGTAACAGGCAGGAACCTTGGGCCATTTGGCGAGCGCCTGCTTGACGATTTCATCCATGCCTTTGACACCGCCTGGCCTGAGTGCGAGTGAGGCAGCGCATCCCTAGTGCAGAACGTGCGGCACCGGCATGATTTCCTGCGCCTCCTGATCAGTAGCGGGACTGGCATGGTGCGCCACCAGGCGCCAGCCCTGCGCCGTTTTATGATAAACATTGGTGGCTACCACATAGACCTGGCGCGGGCCTTCTTCGGTCAGCACTTCGATGCGTTCGCGCAGATTGTGCACACTGCTCACGAGCGACTCGACCTTGCGCAGCGCTTCCGGCCAGGCACGAATACTTCCCTTGGAAAACATGGCTTCAAAAGCGGAGCGTATGGCCGCCACTCCGATCAGGCGCGGGCCGCTCGGATGCACGCAAACCAGATCGTCTTCATCGGCCCAGCAGGCCATGAGCTTTTCCAGGTCGGCGTTCTGCAGCGCTTCGTAAAACGCCGCCTCAATGTCATCGGCTGACCCACCCATGGTCGCAGCGTGCTTCTTTGTTTTTGGCATAACCCGATTTTGCCGTGATTTGGGGCTAACCGCTGCCGCCTGGTTTGTGCTACTGTTATGGCTCACTTACGGGAGTTCTTCTTATGACACGCTGGTTCTTGATCCTCCTCAGCGCTGCCGCCCTGACGGGTTGTGGCTACAACGATTTTCAACGCCTGGACGAGCAGACCACCTCGGCCTGGAGCGAAGTTCTCAACCAGTACCAGCGCCGCGCTGACCTGGTTCCCAATATCGTGGCCACCGTCAAGGGCGAAGCCGCCTTCGAGCAGGAGACCCTGACCAAGGTGGTGGAGGCGCGCGCCAAGGCAACTTCGATTCAGGTGACACCGGAAACGCTGAACAACCCGCAGGCTTTCCAGAAATTCCAGGCCGCCCAGGGTGAGCTGGGATCAGCGCTGAGCCGTTTGATGGTGGTGTCGGAGCGTTACCCGAGCCTGAAGGCCAACGAGGGTTTCAAGGATTTGCGGGTGCAGCTTGAGGGCACCGAAAACCGTGTGACGGTAGCGCGCAACCGCTACATTCAGGCGGTGCAAGCCTACAACGTGCTGGCACGCAGTTTTCCCAGCAATCTGACTGCCATGGTGTTCAGCTACCAGCCCAAACCGAGCTTCACCGTTCAGAACGAGGCTGCCATTTCAACTTCGCCGGTGGTTGATTTCAGCAAGAAATGACGCCGCCAAAACGCCAGTCCGCTGGGCTGGCGAAGTGGATCAGGATGCTGCTGGCCTTGTGTGCTGGCCTGCTGCTCATGCACCCGCTGACGCAGGCGCAGCAGGCAATACCGGCGCTCACAGCTCATGTGATGGACCACTCAGCGACGCTGGACGCGGCGCAGTTGGCGCAACTGGAAGCCAAGCTCGCTGCGTTTGAACAAAGCCGTGGTGCGCAAATTGTCCTGCTGCTCGTGCCCACCACCCAGCCGGAAGACATTGCCAGTTACAGCCAGCGCGTGGCCGACAGCTGGAAGGTTGGACGCAAGGGCATTGGCGATGGGCTGCTGCTGGTCGTCGCCAAGAGCGACCGCAAAGTCCGGATTGAAGTGGCCAAGGCGCTGGAGGGCGCCATACCCGACCTGGCATCCAAGCGCGTCATCGACGAGGCGGTCACACCACGTTTCAGGCAGGGCGACTTTGCCGGTGGACTTGATGCGGCCAGTGAGCAGATCATGGCGCTGATCCGTGCCGAGGCCCTGCCAGAGCCAGCCGGGGCCTCGGTGCTCAAAGGCGTACGGCTCGGATTTGACTGGATCGATCTGGCGGTCTTCATCTTCTTCGCCGTTCCGGTGGTGGCTGGCCTTGCACGCCGAGTCATGGGAACCCGGCTGGGCTCGTTGGTGACGGGCGGTGCCGTCGGGGTGATTGCGCTTTTGATTACCTCCAGCCTTGTCATTGCCGGTCTGGCGGCGCTGGCGGCCATGTTGTTTGCACTGCTTTCGAGCGCGGCGCGCGGCCTTTCAGGCCTCGCATGGGGTTCCGGGCATCATGGCGGTTGGGGCGGTGGCGGCGGCGGTGGCTTCGGCTCAGGTTCTGGTGGCGGCTTTAGCTCCGGTGGCGGTGGTGATTTTGGGGGCGGCGGCGCCTCGGGAGACTGGTGATGAACAGCCGTTTTCGACGCTTGGTGAAGCATCTCTGGCTCGACCAGGCCGACACCCGCCGTGCCATCGGGCTGGCCGCGCTGCAGCGCCTGAGAGACGCGGTGACCACGAGTGAGCGGCGACACTCGGGTGAAATCCGGATTTTTGTCGAGGCCGGGCTGCCTCTGGCCTATGTTCTGCGCAAGTCAGCAAGCTCCCAACTTGTCCGCCAGCGCGCGCTGGCCCTGTTTGGTGAACTGCGGGTCTGGGACACGGCCGGCAACAATGGTGTGCTGATCTACCTCCTGCTGGCCGAACGAAAGATTGAAATTGTGGCCGATCGGGGGCTCAACGACCTGGTCGATGCCAAGACCTGGCAGTCCCTGGTCGCGCGCATGAGCGGCGCTTTTGCGAGCGGTCAGTTTGAAGAGGGCCTGGCGCAAGCGCTGGCCGGAGTTTCGTCACTGCTGGAGCAACACTTTGCGCTGGCCAGCGCACAGAGCAACCGCAACGAGCTGCCCGATACACCGGTGCTTGGCTGAGCCTACTTCTTCTGACGGTATCTGCGCAGTGCCGCGATCTGGGCCAGCATGATGCTCAGCTCGGATGTGGCTTTGGCCAGATCGATGTCGCTCTTGGCGTTCTTCATGGCTTCTTCAGCGGCCGCCTTGGCTTGGTTGGCCTTCTCGTCATCCAGATCCTTGCCGCGGATGGCGGTGTCAGACAACACGGTTACGCAATGAGGCTGCACTTCGAGAATGCCGCCGGCGACGAAGATGAACTCCTCGCTGCCGTCGGCCTGTTCAATGCGCACGGAGCCAGCCTTGATGCGGGTGATCAAGGGCGTGTGGCGCGGGTAAATGCCAAGCTCACCCGCTTCGCCGGGCAAGGCAACAAAGCGCGCCTCACCGGAGAAGATGGACTCTTCGGCACTAACCACATCGACGTGGATGGTGTTCATGTTGTTAGACCTTCTTCGCCTTCTCGAAGGCTTCGTCGATCGTGCCAACCATGTAGAAGGCCTGTTCCGGCAAATGATCGCATTCACCCGCAACAATCATCTTGAAGCCGCGAATCGTCTCGGCCAGACTGACGTACTTGCCAGGGGTTCCGGTAAACACTTCAGCAACGTGGAAGGGCTGCGACAGGAAACGCTGGATCTTGCGCGCGCGTGCCACGGCCAGTTTGTCTTCCGGTGCCAACTCGTCCATACCGAGAATGGCGATGATGTCACGCAGTTCCTTGTAACGCTGCAAGGTACCCTGCACGGCCCGAGCGGTTTCATAGTGGTCGGCACCGACCACCAGGGGGTCGAGCTGACGGCTGGTCGAATCAAGCGGATCGACCGCCGGGTAGATACCCAGCGAAGCAATGTCACGGCTCAGCACCACTGTGGAATCCAGGTGGGCAAAGGTGGTGGCGGGGCTCGGGTCGGTCAAGTCATCGGCCGGCACGTAAACGGCCTGGATCGAGGTGATGGAGCCAATTTTTGTGGAAGTGATGCGCTCTTGCAGACGACCCATTTCCTCGGCCAGCGTAGGCTGATAACCCACCGCCGAAGGCATGCGACCCAGCAGTGCCGACACTTCGGTACCGGCCAGGGTGAAACGGTAAATATTGTCCACAAAGAACAGCACGTCCTTGCCTTCATCGCGGAAGGACTCGGCAATGGTCAGGCCCGTCAGCGCCACGCGCAGACGATTGCCCGGTGGCTCGTTCATCTGGCCGTAAACCATGGACACTTTGGATTCACCCAGGTTCTTGCTGTTGACCACGCCCGAGTCCATCATCTCGTGGTAGAAGTCATTGCCCTCGCGGGTACGCTCACCGACGCCGGCAAACACTGACAAGCCGCTGTGCGCCTTGGCGATGTTGTTGATCAGTTCCATCATGTTGACGGTCTTGCCGACACCGGCGCCGCCGAACAGACCGACCTTGCCGCCCTTGGCAAACGGGCACACCAGGTCAATCACCTTGATGCCGGTTTCGAGCAACTCCTGCGACGGGCTGAGCTCGTCGTAGGTTGGAGCCTTGCGGTGAATCGACATCTGCCTGTCGGCATTGACCGGTCCACGCTCGTCAATCGGCGTACCCAGCACGTCCATGATGCGCCCCAACGTGGCCTTGCCCACCGGGATCATGATCGGATGCCCGGTGTTGGACACCATCAGACCGCGGCGCAACCCGTCCGATGAACCGAGCGCAATGGTGCGCACGATACCGTCGCCAAGTTGCTGCTGTACTTCCAGTGTCAATGCCGAGCCCTCAAGTTTGAGGGCGTCATAGATTTTGGGCATCTGGTCACGTGGAAATTCCACGTCCACCACCGCACCAATACACTGAACAATCTTGCCTTGGACCTGAGCCATTTTTTGCTCCAAAAATAAATACGTTTAAACCGCTGCCGCACCGGCAACGATTTCTGAAAGTTCTTTCGTGATCGCAGCCTGGCGGGTCTTGTTGTAGACCAGTTTGAGTTCTGCAATCACGCTCACCGCATTGTCGGTAGCCGACTTCATGGCAACCATGCGCGACGATTGCTCGGACGCCATGTTCTCTGCCAGCGCCTGATACACCAGCGCCTCCACATAGCGCACCAACAACTCGTCAATCACTGCCTGAGCATCTGGCTCATAGATGTAATCCCAGGCGTGCTTGCTGCCGGCGATGGCTTCACTGGCGTCCGTCTCGATTTGCATCGCGCTGGCCGACAGGGGCAACAACTGCTGCACCACGGGTTCCTGCTTCATGGTGTTGATGAACTTGGTGTAACAGAGGTAGACCGCCTTCACCTCACCTCGGGCATAGGCATCGAGCAGCACCTTGACCGGCCCGATCAGCTTGTCCAGGTGCGGTGTATCGCCGAGATGCGTGGCATGCGACACCACTTTGGCACCAATGCGATTCAAGAATCCCAAGCCCTTGTTGCCGATGGCGACTGCCTGCGCCGACATTCCGGCAGTCTGCAGTTCCCGCAACTTGTTGGTGACGCCACGCAGTACGTTGGTGTTCATGCCGCCGCACAAACCCTTGTCGGTAGTCACCACAATCAGTCCCGCCGATTTGGTGTCGCTGGGCTTCATGAAAGCGTGCACGTATTCCGGGTTGGCGCGACCCAGGTTGCTGGCAATGTTGCGGATCTTCTCGGCATAGGGGCGGGCCGCCCGCATGCGATCCTGTGCCTTGCGCATCTTGCTGGCCGCCACCATTTCCATCGCCTTGGTGATCTTCTTGGTGTTCTCCACCGAGCTGATCTTGCCGCGTATTTCCTTACCTGCTGCCATGTTGGCTCCTGTTTAGGTAGGGAAACTCAAGCAAACGACTTCTTGAACGCGGTTACTGCGGCTGTCATCTCAGCCTCGGCATCCTTGTCCATTGCCTTGTCGGCTTCCAGCTTGGCGAGCAGGGCGGCGTGCTTGTCCTTGAGGTAAGCATGCAGGCCGTGTTCGAGCGGAAGAACCTTCTTGACTTCGACGTCGTCCATGAAGCCCTTGTTCACAGCGAACAGCGTCGCCGCCATGAGCGAAATCGGCAAGGGACTGTATTGCGCCTGCTTGAGCAACTCCGTGACGCGCGCACCGCGATCGAGTTGCTTGCGGGTCGCCTCATCCAGATCAGAGGCAAACTGGGCAAAAGCTGCGAGTTCGCGGTACTGGGCCAGATCGGTACGGATACCGCCGGACTGACTCTTGATCAACTTGGTTTGAGCTGCACCACCGACGCGTGAGACCGAAATACCGGCGTTAATGGCGGGGCGAACACCCGCGTTGAAGAGCGAAGTTTCCAGGAAAATCTGGCCATCGGTGATCGAAATCACGTTGGTCGGCACGAAGGCCGAAACGTCACCGGCCTGCGTTTCAATGATAGGCAGAGCGGTCAGCGAACCGGTCTTGCCCTTGACGGCACCTTTGGTGAAGTCTTCCACGTATTTTTCGTTGACGCGGGCAGCGCGCTCGAGCAGACGGCTGTGCAGATAGAACACGTCGCCAGGGTAGGCTTCGCGGCCCGGCGGGCGGCGCAGCAGCAAAGACACCTGGCGATAGGCAACCGCCTGCTTGCTCAGATCGTCATAAACAATCATGGCATCTTCGCCGCGATCGCGGAAGTATTCGCCCATCGTGCAACCGGAGTAGGCGCTGACGTACTGCATGGCAGCCGACTCGGAAGCCGTGGCGGCAACGACAATGGTGTAGGCCATGGCGCCGGCTTGTTCCAGAGCGCGCACCACGTTCTTGACGCTCGAGGCCTTCTGGCCAATAGCGACATAAACGCAGGTCATGTTCTGACCCTTCTGGTTGATGATGGCGTCGATCGCGACCGCGGTCTTGCCGGTCTGACGATCACCAATGATCAGTTCGCGCTGTCCGCGACCCACTGGCACCATGGAGTCGATCGACTTCAGGCCGGTCTGCATGGGCTGGCTCACCGATTGGCGAGCAATCACGCCCGGTGCCACCTTTTCAATCACGTCCGTCATCTTGGCGTTGATCGGGCCCTTGCCGTCAATCGGCTGACCCAGCGCGTTGACAACGCGGCCCTTGAGTTCGGGACCCACCGGCACTTCCAGAATCCGGCCCGTGCACTTGACGGTATCGCCTTCGGAAATATGTTCGTAGGCACCCAAAATCACGGAGCCGACCGAGTCGCGCTCCAGATTGAGCGCCAGGCCGTAGCTCGGCTGACCCTCGGCGTCGCTCGGGAATTCGAGCATTTCGCCCTGCATCACGTCCGACAGGCCGTGAATGCGGCAAATACCATCGGTCACTGACACGACCGTGCCCTGATTGCGGATGTTGGCGCTGTCAGACAGGCCTTCAATACGACTCTTGATCAGTTCAGAAATTTCTGCGGGATTGAGTTGCATGACTCTTTCCTTCTTTCGTTAAGGGGGCCTGCGCCAACCTGGGGCTTGCGCCTCAAGCGGTTAAGGCCATTTTCATTTGTTCCAGCGAGGCCTTGACGGAAGAGTCAAGAACCTCATCACCCACCACCACCCGAATACCACCGATCAGTTCGGGTTCCAGTTGCACGCTGACGTTGAGTTTGCGCTCAAAGCGCTTTTCCAGCGTTGCCGTCAATTCCACCAGTGCCGCGCTGTCGATATCGAAAGCGCTGTAAACGATGGCATCGGAAGAACCGCTTTGCGCATTCTTCAGGACCCGGAACTGCTCGGCAATTTCAGGCAAGGCACTCAGACGTCCGTTCTCGATCACGGTGCGCAGAAAGTTCTTCGCCATCTCCGGCAACGCCGCCTTGGCAACGCCGGTAATGACATCGAACACCTGCGAATTGGTGACATTGGGGTTGTCAGCGAATTGCTGCAATTGCGCATTCTTCGCAATTTCCTGCAAGGCCTCAACCCAGACCGCGGCGCCGTTCAGATCGGCGGAGCTCGCCTTGAACAATGCTTCAGCGTAGGGTCGGGCAATGGTGGCAAGTTCGGCCATGGTTGTCCTCTTAGAGCTCGGCCTTCAAGCGACCAAGCAAATCAGCATGGACGCCGGCGTTGACTTCTTTGCGAAGAATCTGCTCGGCACCCTTGACAGCCAGTACCGCAACCTGCTCGCGCAGGCTTTCGCGTGCGCGCAGCGCCTGCTGCTGGGCTTCAACTTTGGCTGCGGCAACAATTTTGTTGCCCTCCTCGGTTGCCTTGGCTTTGGCTTCTTCCACGATGGCTTGACCACGTCGCTCGGCGTCTGCCAGACGGGCTGTCGTCTCGGCGCGCGACTTGGCCAATTCGGCTTCGACGCGCTTGTTGGCGGTCGACAGCTCGGCTTTGGCTTTGTCGGCGGCTGACAGGCCGTCGGCAATCTTGCTGGCACGTTCATCCAGTGCAGCCGCGATGGGCGGCCACACGAACTTCATCGTGAACAGCACCAGCAATGCGAAGACGATAGCCTGAGCTACCAGAGTTCCATTAATGTTCACTGTGTTTCTCCCTCAACAAGGTGTTGCAGGCAGTGCTTACTTGACCAGACGGGCGATTTGAGCGAGGAACGGGTTGGCAGTGGCAAACCACAGCGCAATACCGGTACCGATAATGAACGCCGCGTCAATCAGGCCGGCCAGCACGAACATCTTGGTCTGCAGTTCACCCATGAGTTCGGGTTGACGCGCAGCTGCTTCGAGGTACTTGCTGCCCATGATGCCGATACCGATACAGGCACCGAGAGCGCCCAGACCAATGATCAGACCAGCAGCCAGAGCAGCAAAACTAATAACTTCCATGATTGACTCCTAAATTAACAAAAAACAAAGCAAAACGAAACCAAAATTAATGCGCGTCATGCGCCTGCCCGATGTAAACCAAGGTCAACATCATGAACACGAATGCCTGCAGCAGAATGATGATGATGTGGAACACCGCCCACGCCCACCCTGCTATCACGTGCAGTGCCAAAAGCATCAAATCGCCAGGCGCTGCCGAGAAGGCCCAGGAGCCACCGAGCAGGGCGATCAGCATGAAGACCAGCTCACCCGCGTACATATTGCCAAACAGCCGCATGCCATGCGAAACGGTCTTGGCGGTAAACGAAATCAGCTGCTCGGCGATGTTGACCACCGCCAGAATGACGAAGAAAACCGGGTTCTTGCTGGTACCAAAGGGTGCCGACACCAACTCATGGGCCCAGCCACCGATACCCTTGATCTTGATGTTGTAGAAAAGGCAAATGAACAGGACCGAGACCGACAGGCCCATGGTGATGGACAGGTCGGCGGTCGGCACGACGCGCAGGTAGGCGTGAGCCGTATCATGTCCGGCCGCACCGTAGATCCAGCGCCAGACCGTGGGCAACAGGTCCAGTGGCAACAAGTCCATGGCGTTGAGCAGGAAGATCCAGACAAACACGGTAAGCGCCAGCGGAGCAACCAGTTTGCGACTGGCCGCGTTGTGGACAATCGACTTGGCCTGCCCGTCGACCATCTCGATCAGAATTTCAACCGCAGCCTGAAACCGTCCGGGTGCGCCGGAAGTTGCATGGCGAGCCGCCTTCCAGAGGAAGAAGCAGCCCACAACGCCAAGCAGGAAGGAAAAGAACAGGGAGTCAATGTTGAAAACGGAAAAATCAACAATATCCACCTGTTTCTTGTTCTGCCAATGCGTCAGGTGGTGAACAATATAGTCACTGGCCGACGGTGCGTGTGCTTCTGCAGACATTGTTATCTCTTCAATCTTTTGAATTTCGGACGCATCAACAGCGCCACCCAATACACTTTCAAGGTCACGATCAGGCCAATCAGCAACGCCAACCAGTCCAGACCTGTCACCAACTGCGGGGCCGCAAACAGCATGCCGACACTGACAGCAATCTTGATCGCTTCCCAGACAAAAAACCCAAACCCGGCGGTCGCGGCGTTGATCGATGAGAACTGGCTCATCAGACCACGTGCAAACAACACAGCGGGAATGAGCACCGCCAAACCACCATAACCCGCGGACCAAGCCGCCTCTCTTCTGCCAGTGAAGCCCCAGGCAGCCAAAGCCACCAGCAGCGCCACCAGCGCCTGCAAACCGACAATCCGCCAGGGCGAAACCGAAGGTTGCCGCTCCCGCAGCGCCTGCGCTTCCGCGGCATTGAGCCGCTTGTACGCCAGCTCTTCAGACTCATCCGAGTCGAATCCGGAAACCGGCGTGATTATCGACATCTCAAATTACGCGCAGGTTACACGCGGCAACTGCCGCAAAGCCTCGCATTATACGGAGAACGCTGTCACTTATTGACAAATTCTGTTGATGCAGATCAACCGAAGCGGGGCGGGCCCGAGGCTCAGGCGTCCCGGCATAATTCGGGCATGCACACCCTACCCCCCCTGCCTTGTTATCTGAACGGTGAATTCAGCACCTTGCCTGAGGCCAAGATCAGCGTGATGGACCGTGGCTTCATCTTTGGCGATGGCGTTTATGAAGTGGTGCCGGTCTACGCTGGCGAACCCTTCCGCCTGCAACAGCACATGGCACGACTCGGGCGCAGTCTGGCCGAACTGCGCATCGCCAATCCCATGACACCGGTCCGGTGGGCGGACACCATCGGCAAGTTGATTCTTGCCTACGCCGAGTCCACCGGCGCGAAGGCCGATCAAACAGATCAGCTGATCTACATCCAGATTACGCGCGGCGTGGCCATGCGCGACCATGTGATGCCAGACGACATCAGCCCCACGGTCTTCATCATGACCAACGATATGAAGCCGCCAAGCCAGGCACAGCGTGAGCAGGGCGTGGCATGCGTCACGGCACGCGATTTTCGCTGGGAAAAGGCGCATATCAAGAGCACCAGTCTGCTGGGCGCGGTCTTTGCGCGCCAGATCAGCTTCGATGTTGGCGCTGCTGAAACCATCATGTTTCGCGGTGACTTCCTGAGCGAAGCGGCGGCCTGCAATGTCTGGGTGATCAAGGATGGCAAGGTACTGGGCACGCCCAAGGACAACCTGGTCCTGGAGGGTATTCGCTATGGCCTGATCGAAGAAATCTGCCGCAGCAAGGGTGTCGCATTTGAGTTGCGCCGCATCAGCCGCGAGGAGGTTTTCAGTGCAGACGAAGTGCTGCTGTCTTCGGCCACCAAGGAAGTTCTTCCTGTAACCCGAATCGACGACCGTCCGGTTGGCAGCGGTCAACCCGGCCCGGTGTATGCCAAGCTGATTGATGGCTACCAGGAGGCCAAGCGGCAGGCACGCCGGGGTGGCAGTTCGTGACAGCGCCTCCCGAATCGCTGATTGAGTATCCATCGCAGTTCCCGATCAAGGTCATGGGCATCAAGTCCGACGGACTGGTGCACGCCATCAGCCTGATTGCCCGACAGTTTGATCCCGGCTTCGACGCAAGCACCATCGAATTGCGCGAAAGCAAGGCTGGCAAGTACCTGGGCGTCACCGTGACCGTCACCGCCACCAGTCGCGAGCAACTCGACGAGCTCTATCGCACGCTCTCCACGCATCCCATGGTCAAGGTCGTGCTCTGAAACCTAATGCAATGACATCGAAAATTAATTGGAGTCTGACCCCAATTAACTTGGGCAAGGTCGATTACCTGCCGACTTATGAAGCCATGCAGAAGTTCACTGCAGAGCGCACAGCCGAGACCAGCGACCAGCTCTGGCTCTGTGAGCATCCTGACGTTTACACCCAGGGGCTGGCTGGACGGACTGAGCACATCTTCAATCCGGGGACTATCCCGGTAGTGCAGACGAACCGTGGTGGCCAGGTCACCTACCACGGTCCTGGCCAGGTGGTGGCCTATCCCCTGATGGATCTCAAGCGCGCCGGCTATTTCATCAAGGAATACGTCTACCGGATCGAGGAGGCCGTGATCAGGACCTTGCTGCACTTTGGCGTCACAGGTCACCGCGTGGCCGGTGCACCGGGAATTTATGTGCGGCTGGACGACCCTGCCGGGCACGCCATGCTGGCACAACGCCCCGTAAAAAAGGACGTCATCCCTGACGAGGAAGTTGTCATTCCGGAAGAAGCTGTCATCCCGGAAGAAGCTGTCATCCCGGGCTTGACCCGGGATCCAGTGCCAGGCGAACACTGGATTGCGGATCAGGTCCGCAATGACAGCTACAGGCGTCAACTCGTGACAGTTCCACCCAAACCCGACTTCACCGGCCTCGGCAAGATCGCCGCCCTGGGCATCAAAGTGAGCCGCAACTGCACTTACCACGGTGTCGCGCTGAACGTCGCGATGGACCTGGAACCCTACTCCCGCATCAACCCCTGCGGTTATGCCGGGCTGCAAACCGTGGATCTTTCTACAATCGGCGTTCATGTCGGCTGGGCAGAGGCCGCCGATATCCTGGGGCAAAGGCTCGCAAGCCAGTTGGAACCCTGAACATCCCGCATCGACCATGAGCCCACACGACGACAACTCTACAGCCATCCCTGCGACAGGCGAGGTGCAGCCGCCAGCCCCTTACGACCCGACCATCAAACAAAAGGCCGGTGCCAAGCTTTCGCGCATTCCCGTCAAGGTACAGGCCGGCGAAGTACTGAGGAAGCCGGACTGGATACGCGTGCGGGCGGGCTCACCGACGACCCGCTTTTACGAAATCAAGGACGTGCTGCGTTCCAACAAGCTGGTCACGGTCTGCGAGGAGGCCTCCTGCCCCAACATCGGCGAGTGCTTCGGCAAGGGCACAGCCACCTTCATGATCATGGGCGACAAATGCACGCGGCGCTGCCCGTTCTGTGATGTCGGGCATGGCCGGCCCGATCCGCTGGATGCCAACGAGCCCGACAACCTGGCCCGAACCATCGCGCAACTCAAGCTCAAGTACGTCGTGATCACCAGCGTCGACCGGGACGACCTGCGCGACGGCGGCAGCCAGCACTTTGTCGATTGCATACGCAGGACGCGCGAGCTCTCACCACAGACGCAGATCGAAATCCTGGTGCCCGATTTCCGTGGCCGCGACGACCGTGCCCTGGAGATCCTGAAAGCCGCACCGCCCGATGTGATGAACCACAACCTGGAAACAATTCCGCGCCTCTACAAGGAGGCAAGGCCAGGCAGTGACTACCAGTTCTCCCTGAACCTGCTTAAGAAATTCAAAGCCCTGTTCCCGGAAGTACCAACCAAGAGCGGCCTGATGGTGGGTCTGGGCGAAGCCGACGACGAAATTCTGGCCGTGATGCGTGACATGCGCGCACATGGCATCGAAATGCTCACCATCGGCCAGTACCTGGCACCGTCGAGCAGCCACCTGACTGTCAAGCGTTATGTGCATCCCGACACCTTCAAGATGTTCGAAAGCGAAGCCTATGCCATGGGCTTCAAACACGCGGCCGTTGGCGCCATGGTGCGATCGAGCTACCACGCGGATCAGCAGGCCGGGCACGCGCTGGGCCGATGAAGGCCAATCTCTACGCGCTGGCCGCCATTGGCCTGTGGGCCTCCCTTGCCGCGCTGGGTGTGGCACTGAAGCACGTTCCGCCCTTCCTGCTGACCGGCATCGCCCTGTGTGCCGGCAGCGTGCTGGCCTGGCCCTACGTCCTGAAGAAGCCACAGCTCTGGAGCGTGCGCCCCAGCACGCTGGCGCTGGGTGTGTTCACGCTTTTCGGCTATCACTTCTTTCTGTTCATGGGGCTGCGTCTGGCCTCGGCGGTTGAGGTCAATCTGGTCAACTATCTCTGGCCACTGTTGATCGTGGTCTTGTCACCTCTTTATCTGCGCGGTGTCAAGTTGCGCGGCGTTCATCTTGTTGCTGCCACGCTGGGTTTTGGCGGCGCCGCCCTGGCCATTTTGGGTGGTGGTGATCTGGATGCGTCTCGCACTGCCAAGGCGACCTGGGAGCCGCTTGCGGGCTACCTGCTGGCACTGGCGTCCGCCTTCATCTGGGCCAACTATTCCCTGCAGACCAAACGGGGTGAACTCAACAAGCGAGGTTTTCCCTCCGCGGCGATCGGCCTGTTTGGACTGCTCTCCGGGCTGGCCTCTCTGCTGTGCCACGTCGCGCTGGAGCCCTCGGTCAGTCTGAGCCAACAGGACTGGCTGCTCTTGCTGATCTTGGGCTTGGGGCCTTTGGGTGCCGCCTTTTTTCTCTGGGACAAGGCACTGAAAACGGGGGATGTGCGCCAGATTGGTCTTCTAAGCTACCTGACGCCGCTGGCCTCGACAACGCTGCTGCTGCTCGTTACCGGTCGCGCCCTGTCCTGGCACACGGCACTGGCCGCCGTCCTGATCATTGGCGCGGCGCTGCTGGGGACAAGAAAGAATGAAGATCCAGCTGCTGTCAGACCTGCACCTTGAGGTCCACCCGCATTGGGTCGCCACCCCGGCGCCAGGCGCCGACTTGCTGGTGCTCGCGGGCGACATCGGCTCCTACCAGGCCGGCTCACTGCTGTCCGACGATGAATTTGGTCTGACGCGCTTCTCGCCGCTGCACGGCTGGCCGACACCCGTGCTGTTTGTGCCGGGCAATCACGAGTACGACGCGCTGGACTTCGATGCAGCGCACATCCGCTTGCGCCAGACTTGCGAACAGTTGGGTATCGTCTGGCTGGAACGGGAGGTCTTCACCTGCAGGGACAGCCAGCAGCAGGCGCTGCGCTTTGTTGGCACCACGCTGTGGAGTGACTTTGACGCCCTCGGCCCTGCCAACACAGCCTCGGAGACCGGATCTTCGGCCTTGCTGGCGCAGCAGCTCAGGGCGCGTGAGAAAGCCTTTCGCGCCGCCAACTACTACCTCAAGAAGACCGGCACAACACGGCACGGTCTGCCAATGCTGGCCGAACAGGTGCGGCTGCAGGCGCTTGCCTGCCAGGAGTGGTTGACTGGCACCTTGCGCCTGCCTTTTGCCGGCCGCACCGTCGTCGTAACCCATTTCGCCCCCAGCCTGCTGAGCGCGGATCCACGCTACGGGCTCACACCCGGCAGCGCTGGATTCTGCAACGCGCTGGACGCATTGCTGCCTCAAGCGCAGCTGTGGCTGCATGGTCACCTTCATGCCCCCTGCAGTTATGTGAAAGACGGCTGCCGCGTCATGGCCAACCCGCTGGGCTACGCCAGAAAGAACGAACAGGGGGCGTTTCAGGCTGCCCATTGCATCGAGCTGTGAGGATGGCAAGAACCTTGGGTACACTGGCGTTTTGACCGGGGAAACCACATGAAGATTCTTCTCGCCGTCGATGGCAGCGCTTACACCAAGAAGATGCTGGCCTACTTGAGCACGCATGATGAGTTGTTCACGCAGGGCAATGACTACACCGTGTTCACGGTTCAGCCCCTGCTGCCCCCCAGAGCAAGAGCGGCAGTCGGCAAGGAGATTGTGGACAACTACTACGCTGAAGAGGCCGAAAAGGTGCTGGCCCCGGTGTCCAAGTTCCTGCTGCGCCATGGCATCGACGCCAAGAGCAGTTGGAAGACCGGGCCGGCTGGCGAGACCATTGCAAAGCTCGCTGACAGCGGAAAGTTTGACCTGCTGGTGATGGGCTCACACGGTCATGGCACGCTGGTCAACCTGGTGATGGGGTCGGTCGCGACCAAGGTACTGGCCAACTGCAAGGTACCGGTTCTGCTGGTCCGCTAAGGAGCGGCGGCTGACCCGCTGTTGGGTGTGAGCGATAGCCTTGCGGCGCGGGTCAGGGCTTCGGTCAGCGCGTCCAGTACCGCAGAGTCCAGGTTCCAGCAATGCCAGTACAGGTCAACCGGTAGCGCGTGTCCCGGCGCAATGTCCACCAGGCGCCCTTGCCTGAGGAGTTCGCTGACCTGCAGCTGCGGCACCACGCTGACACCCCAGCCGTCCAGCACCGCCCTGACCTGCCCCTCTGAACTGGGCACGTACAACTGGCTCAGAGCGATCTGCTTGAGCTTGAGGGCGCGCCCGACGAACTCGGACTGCAGATCGTCCTTGCGATTGAAGGCGATGAAGGGCAGGCTGCGAAAATTCTGTGGCGACAAACCGCCCGGGCAATGTTCCGCTGCCCACCCGGTTTCCGCTACGGCGACATAGGACATCGCTCCCAGAGGCACCAGGCGGCAACTGCGCAATGCCTGCTTGACGGTGGTCACGCAACCCAGCACCTGGCCTTCGCGCAACCATTCGATGGTGAAATCCTGGTCATCGGTGATGATCTCCAGGCCCAGGCCCTGCTGCGCCAGCCGACCCAGTGCCGGCAACGCCCAGGTGGCGATGCTGTCCGCGTTGATGGCAATCGAAATACGCTCGGCATTGCGGCTACTGCCGGAGGCCCCGGGTGCCAGGTCCTTCAGGTCGCGCTCCAGATCAGCCCGCAGCAAACGCATCTGCATGGCGTGTTTGAGTAGCAAACGCCCGGCCGAGGTCGCTCGCAAGGGCCTGCTGCGCACGATCAGCACGGTTCCAACTTGAACTTCGAGCGAACGCAAGCGCTGCGAAACGGCCGATTGGGTGATCGACAGGCGCACCGCCGCGCGCTCAAAGCCGCCCTCTTCGACGATGGCCGCCAGGCACTCCAGCGCATTGGTGTCAAGAGTACTCATATAAGAATTATGGCGCGGCGTGACCGGCACGGCGCGGCAAGTCTGTGCCCTGCCCCTTCGATGACTTGATTTTTCGCAACACGGCGCCCGCCTACGCGACTATTGTGGAACCCGATTTCTGGTGCTGTGTGGTTCATCTTTGGAGCAGACATGAAGACTGATTCAGATCTAAGAAACGACATTCTGACCGAGCTGGCCTGGGATCCTGTCGTTCCGGAGGCCAAAGTCGGAGTCGCAGTCAGCGACGGCGTGGTGACGCTTAGCGGGCACCTCGACACTTACGCGGAAAAGATCGCCACCCAGCGCACGGTCGAGCGGGTGTCGGGCGTACAGGCCATCGCGCTGGAGATTGACGTGGTGCCGCAGGGTGTCCACAAACGCAGCGACACCGAGATTGCAGTGGCGGCCGAGCAGGCGCTGGGCTGGAACACCTCGGTGCCCAAGGACCGGGTCAAGGTGGCGGTGGAAAAAGGCTGGGTGACGCTGAGCGGCGAACTCGACTGGAACTTTCAAAGGAGCGCGGTCGAACGCATGATTCGCCCGCTGAGGGGCGTGCTGGGCATTAGCGACAACATCACGCTGAAGTCGCTTCCGATTCCGGCCAACCTGTCGGCGCGGATCCAGGATGCACTGACTCGCCAGGCCTCGCGTGAGGCCAGACGCATCGAGATTGCCGTGGATGGCAGCGTCGTGACGCTGCGCGGACATGTCCACTCGTGGGCCGAGCGCAACGCGGCTGAAGGCGCGACCTGGTCCGCCCCTGGTGTCAGCCGGGTCGACAATCAGTTGACCGTCCAGGCCTGACAGATCACCCGATCTACCAGATCAGCAGAGTGCACGCTGACGACTACATCTTGTTTGACCGCCAGCAGCTCGCCTTTGAGCGTGCCAAATTTCAATCTGCGCGCGAAACCGAGTGGGCACGCAGCAGGCAATCCTGGAACGCCCGGGCCGCCCGGGAAGGCTGGGGCGCACGCCGCACAATACAGAAAAAGCTGCAGCTGTACTGAAAAAATTCCGGTTGTATCGCGCGCATCTGGCCGGCAAGCACAAATGGCTGCGCATAGTGATCGGGCAAGAACCCAAGGTACTGGCCCGACAGGATCAGCGTGGCAATCGATTCCTGGTCATAGCCAGTGGCTTTGCGCGACAGGCGTCGCTGCTGGCTGATCTCCATATTGGGCGAGTGGTAGCCCAGCCCGGCAAAGTTGTGTTCACGCAAATCGTCCCAACTCATGTTCAGCGGATCTGCCCCGAACAGCGTGTGCTGCGCGCCACAGTACAGCTGCATGGTTTCGTCAAACAACTCGTCATATGTCAAGGTATCGGAATTGCGATGTCCTGGAATCACGCCGACCTGAAACTGGCCATCGATCACGCCGCGCTCGATCGCGTTCAGCGCTGCCACATGCAGGTGCAGATTCACCTCGGGCGCCAACTCGGAAAAAAGCGCTATCGCCGCACCGAGTCGGGATTGCGGGTTGCTCGCCGTCTTGTCGAAGACGGCAATATTGAGTTGCCCGCCCATGCGGCGATGGATCTCGTCGACGCTGGCACGAAAAGCGTCGGCACCGGCCAGCAGACGCAGGGTCTCGGTATAGATCTGCTGACCTTCGGCTGTCAAGGCGAATCCCGCGCGTCCACGCCGGCAAAGGGTCAAGCCAAGGCGGGTTTCGAGGTCCTTGATGTGTCGACTGACGGTGGAGCTGCCGATATTGAGTTCCAACTCCGCCGCCGCCATGCCGCCGCACTCGACCACGCTCTTGAACACGCGCAGCAGGCGGATGTCCATGTCACTAAGCTGACCCAAGGCCGAGCCACTTTTTACTTTCATAAATTGACAACTAAAGATTGATACTTATACATTTACAAGAGTAACAGAGTTCTTCAGAATCGCCCGATCCCAACCTCAAACCGGAGCCAAAATGGAAATGAACGAAGCAAAGCACCTGAGCGCCGCCCGTACCGATGCTGCCTGGCTGGACGCGCACTGGATGCCTTTTACGGCGAACCGTGAATTCAAGGCCAAGCCGCGGCTGATGATGGCGGCCCAGGGTTGTTATTACACCGACAACCATGGCAAGAAGATTTTTGACGGCCTGTCGGGTCTGTGGTGCTGCGGCTTGGGGCACGGACGCAGCGAGATCACCGAGGCTGCAACGCGTCAACTGGCCACACTGGACTATTCACCAGCGTTTCAATTTGGCCACCCCTTGTCGTTTGAACTGGCCAACAAGCTCAAGGAATTGACCCCCGCCGGTCTCGACTACGTATTCTTTACCGGCTCTGGCTCGGAATCGGCCGACACCTCGCTGAAGATGGCACGCGCCTACTGGCGCGCCAAGGGGATGGGACAGAAGACCCGACTCATCGGGCGTGAAAAAGGCTATCACGGCGTCAACTTTGGAGGCATCTCGGTCGGCGGCATTGGTGGCAACCGCAAGACCTTTGGCCAGGGCATTGAGGCCGATCATCTGCCCCACACACAACTCGCCAGCAACGCGTTTTCACGCGGCATGCCGGAGAAGGGCGCCGAACTGGCCGACGATCTGCTCAAACTCATCGCACTGCACGATGCCAGCAACATCGCTGCCGTTATTGTTGAGCCGTTCTCTGGTTCCGCCGGTGTCGTGATCCCGCCCAAGGGTTACCTGCAACGTCTGCGCGACATCTGCACGGCCAACAACATCCTGCTGATTTTTGACGAAGTGATCACCGGTTTTGGCCGCGCTGGCGCATACACCGGAGCCGAGGCTTTTGGCGTGACCCCTGACATCATGAACATCGCCAAGCAAATCACCAATGGCGCGCAGCCAATGGGTGCGGTGCTGGTGAAGAAGGACATCTACGACATTTTCATGGCACAGGGCGGTCCCGACTACATGCTGGAATTCGCCCATGGCTATACCTACTCCGCTCACCCGGTGCCCTGCGCCGTCGCGCTGGCCACGCTCGACCTGCTGGTCAAGGAGAACATGGTCGAGAAAGTGAAAGCACTGGCGCCGCATTTCGAGCAAGCCGTCCACAGTCTCAAGGGCGTCAAGCACATCACCGACATCCGCAATTTCGGCCTGGCTGCCGGGCTGACCATCGATGCCCTGCCAGGCGAGCCGGCACGCAGACCTTATGAAATCGCCATGGCGATGCTGCAAAAAGGTTTTTACGTGCGTTACGGCGGCGATACCATCCAGTTGGCCCCGCCCTTCATCACGACGCCACAGCAGATCGACAGTCTGATCAATGCCCTGGGCGAAACCATCAACCAAACTGCCTAAGCATGTCATCCTGGCGCAGGCCGGGATCCATCTTGTCCTTGGCTATCATTCACTTACACCCGTCTGGATTGCGGCCTTCGCCGCAATGACAGTTCTTAGGAAATGCTTCCATGTCAAATCTCCCTGAAATTCAACACCTGATTGGTGGCCAGATCGTCGCTGGCAGCAGTCGCTCGCAAGAGGTTTTCAACCCGGCCACGGGCAAGGCTGAAAAGCGCGTGCTGCTGGCCGACAAACTCACGGTGGAACAGGCCATTTCCAATGCGCATGCTGCCTATCCAGCGTGGCGCGCCACACCACCGCTGAAACGCGCGCGCGTCATGAGCACACTGAAGGTCCTGCTGGAAGCCAACGCCGAGCGCATCTGCGCCCTGGTGACGGCCGAACACGGCAAGGTGCTGGCCGACTCGCTGGGTGAGTTGCAGCGCGGTATCGAAAATGTCGAATACGCCAGCTACGCGCCCGAACTGCTCAAGGGCGAGCACAGCAAGAACGTCGGCCCCTCCATGGACTCCTGGAGTGAATTTCAGGCACTCGGCGTGACCGCCGGCATCACGCCGTTCAACTTCCCTGTCATGGTTCCCTTGTGGATGTGGCCGATGGCCATTGCCTGCGGCAACACCTTTGTGCTCAAGCCCTCCGAGCGCGACCCCAGCAGCGCGCTGCTGGTGGCGCAACTGGCGCTCGATGCCGGACTGCCACCGGGAGTTCTCAACGTGGTCAACGGCGACAAGGAAGCGGTTGACACTCTGCTCAATGATGCGCGCGTGCAGGCCATCAGCTTTGTTGGCTCAACGCCGATTGCCCAGTACATCTACGCGACCGGCTGCGCCAACGGCAAGCGGGTGCAGGCTCTGGGCGGCGCCAAGAACCACGCCGTGGTGATGCCTGACGCCGATGTGCCGAACGCCGTCAGCGCCCTGATGGGAGCCGCTTACGGCTCTTGTGGCGAGCGTTGCATGGCTATTCCGCTGGTGGTGGCAGTGGGCGATGCCACTGCCGACGCCGTGGTGGCTGGCCTCAAGATCGAAATTGCCAAGATGAAGGTCGGCCCCGGTACCGATGCCAGCAACGACATGGGACCTCTGGTCACCCAGGCCCACTTCGAAAAGGTCAAAGGCTATGTCGACCAGGGCGTGCTTGAAGGTGCCACACTGGTGGTTGATGGACGAAATGTCAAGGTAAGCGGCCATGAGGGCGGCTACTTTCTGGGCGCCTGCCTGTTCGACAACGTCAAGCCCGGCATGAAGATTTACCAGGAAGAAATTTTCGGCCCAGTGCTAGGTGTCATGCGTGTCAAGACACTGCAGGAGGCGATGGACCTGATCGATGCCCATGAGTACGGCAACGGTACCTGCATCTTTACGCGCGACGGTGAAGCAGCGCGCTATTTCAGCGACAACATCCTGGTCGGCATGGTGGGCATCAACGTGCCCTTGCCGGTACCCGTGGCCTACCATTCCTTTGGTGGCTGGAAGCGCTCCCTGTTTGGCGACCTGCACGGCTATGGGCCGGACGCGGTGCGCTTCTACACCAAGCGCAAGACCATCACCCAGCGCTGGCCGTCAGCCGGCGTGCGCGAGGGTGCGCTGTTCAGCTTCCCGACCAACCGCTAATCTGCAGCCTCATGGGCCCACACGGATGCTTTCTTCCGTGCGGGCCTCTTCGAGCAACCAGCGCCGAAAGGCCTTGACGGCGGGCCGCCCAGCAATGGCCTCGGGCGTTACCAGGTAGTAGGCGTAGTGCTGTTCGACCACGATGTCGAACGGCGCCACCAGCCTACCCTCGGCGAGCGCCACCGCTACCAGGGGTCTGGAGGCCAGTGCCATGCCGAGTCCATCGACCGCAGCCACAAAGACCAGGCCGGAATCGCTGAAATGCGGCCCCGCATTACTGTCGACACCGGTGACACCCGTCAGTCGGAGCCACTCATGCCAGGTTGGCCGAACGCGCTCGTCAGCAATCGAATCGTCATGCAGCAGCACCTGAAATTGCACATCCGAGGGCTCACGCAGTGGTGTGGCCGATTGCAGCAGCTTCGGACTGCAAACGGCGATGTAGTCGGAACCAAACATGCGGTCAACCTGGAACCCTGGGTAACTGCCGGAGCCATAGCGAATCACCACCTGTGAATCCTCTTCGCGCAAATCAACGTTGTCAAAAACAGGCGCCGCCACCGACTGCTCGGCGTCAATGGCGATGCGGGACCGGATGATGTGCAGGTTCAGGTCCGGCTGAGCCAGCGTCAAACCGCGCAGCCGTGGTACCAGCCAACGTGCAGCAAAAGAAGGCGGCGCGACGATCACAAGCCGTCCGCTGGTCACCTGGTCGTGAGCACTTTCGACCGCCGCAGCAAAACACTCCAACCCTTCTCTCACTTTGGGCAGCATGGCCAGTCCCTGCGGCGTGAGTTCCAGGGCACGGGGCAAACGCCGAAAAAGTGGCAGGTCGAGAAATTCCTCCAACAACTTGATCTGGTGACTTACCGCCGTCGGGGTCACCGAAAGTTCATTGGCGGCCTTCTTGAAACTGAGATGCCGCGCCGCCGCATCGAAAGCACGCAGGGCGTTCAAAGGCGGCAAACGGTACGACATGGATGAGATTTTCTTCAGCGTCAGATGAGAATTGATCGTTTGCTGCGACGCAGCATCCCGATTATCGTAGCGCTGTGATCTCAAAAGGAACACACATCAAAAGAAAGGTCCGACACGATGGAAGCCAGTTATCTCGATATCGAAGTTCTCATTCAGCAGGCGCGACAGCAGCGCAGCCAGGCGGTGGGAGAAATGCTTGCTGCAGGCTGGAAAAAATGCAAGGAATGGTTCAGTGCAGATGGGATGGGTCAGACCGTCGTCTGGCGCACTCTGCCACCTTGACTTTTCTTGTCCCGTTTGAACGCCTGGAGCTCCTATGAAAAATTTCTTTAGCCTGGTCAACTTGACCGTCGGCCTCTTGTTTCTTCTGGTCGGCGCAGGGATCTTCGCCAGCATCTCGCGCACACCAGCCAACGCTGGCGCTGGCCTCTTTGCACTGCTGATCGCGGCAGCCTGCCTCTGGCTAGCCAAGCAGTCTGTTTTTGCAAGCAAAGTACAGTTACCCTGAAGCCGCGCTCAGGGCCGCAAGACGGCCTGAAGGCGATCCCGTTTGGGCGGCAAACCCGGGCACTTTTCGACCGAGAAGCCCAGTTGGCGCAAGCGCTCGCGAACGCTTTTGGCCACCGTATAGGTCGCCAGCGTGGTGCCCGGTCGGCAATGCTGTGCCACCAGGTGCAGAGTCTGTGCTGACCACATCTGCGGGTTCAACGCAGGGCTGAAACCATCCAGATACACCGCGTCGGCCTGGCAATCGAGGTCTTGCAGCGTGGCCTGCACATCACCCACGGCCAGCATCAATTGGACTCTTCCGCCGGCAAAACGCCACTGGTGAATTCCCGGCGACAGGCCTTGCCAGACTTGCGCCAGTTGCTCAGCCAGCACCGGTAGACGCAAAGCGATGGGGCACTCGGGCTGATCTTCAGGACCGGCGTTGCGGGCACTGCGAACCAGGTCCGCGGCGGACACCGGAAAGGCTTCAGCCGAGGCAAACTGCAAACTTTCGCAACGTTGCGGGTCGGCCTCCCAGGCAGCCCAGGTGCAGAGAAAATTCAGTCCCAGTCCAAAACCGGTTTCAAGCACCGAAAAGTGGTTTCGGCCACGCCACCCGACCGGCAACCCGGCACCAGCCAAGAAAACAGTCATGGCCTGCGCCAGCCCGCCCGAACGCGAACGGTAGCGATCCTTGAAGCGCAGGCTGTGCGGACTGCCGTCAGGCATCCATGCAACACGTTCACTCTCGCAAAGGGCGACTAGCGATAGTGTGTCCTTGTCCTGGCTCATATCGTTTTGAAAATCAAGAAGGAGCAAACGATATACCGATTGTCATCGTCCCTGATTATTCATTAGTTACATGAATGAAGCGGTAGTTATATTAATTATTGTTCTCAAAAACCGGCACTTGCAACACACTGCGTTCTTTCACAACCCTGAATCTGGAGCGCAACATGCTGATCGGCCTACCCAAAGAAATCAAGAACAACGAATACCGCGTCGGCTTGACCCCAGCCAGTGTGCACGAACTGACATCGCATGGGCATCAGGTGCTGGTCCAAACCGGTGCCGGTGCTGCTATCGGCTTGTCCGACGAGCAATACAAGGCAGCCGGCGCCACGCTGGCAGCGGATGCCAAAGAGATTTTCGCCAAGGCCGAGATGATCGTCAAAGTGAAAGAGCCGCAGCCACAGGAGTGCGCCATGCTGCGCGCCGGTCAGATTCTCTACACCTACCTGCACCTCGCGCCCGATCCCGAGCAGACTGCGGCTCTCGTCAAGTCGGGCGCTGTCTGCATTGCCTATGAAACCATCACCGGCCCGGGCGGCGGTCTGCCCTTGTTGGCACCGATGAGCGAAGTCGCAGGGCGCATGGCGGTACAGGCCGGCGCTGCCCATCTTGAAAAATCCAAAGGCGGCATGGGCATTCTTCTGGGCGGCGTGCCAGGTGTGCCAGCGGCTCACGTGGCCATCATTGGCGCCGGCGTCGTTGGCACCCATGCTCTGCAAATGGCCGTCGGCATGGGCGCACGGGTCACCGTGCTGGACAAGAGTGTGGACCGGCTGCGCCAGTTGGACCTGATTTTTGGCAACCGCATCAATACCGTTTACTCCAACGCTCACAGCGTGGAAGAAGCCGTGCTGGATGCCGACCTGGTGGTCGGTGGCGTTCTGGTGCCCGGCGCTGCAGCGCCCAAACTGGTCACGCGCGACATGATCTCGCGCATGAAGAAAGGCGCTGTCATCGTTGATGTGGCCATTGACCAGGGTGGCTGCTTCGAAACCTCGCATGCAACGACCCACGCTGAACCGACTTACGTCGTCGATGGTGTGGTGCACTACTGCGTGGCCAATATGCCAGGCGCCGTGGCGCGCACCTCGACCTTTGCACTGAACAACGCCACCATCGGCCACGCCGTGGCGCTGGCCAACAAGGGCTGGAAGCAGGCCCTGCGCGATGATGCACACCTCAAGAACGGACTCAATGTCGCCAACGGCCATGTGACCTATGAAGCGGTTGCCCGTGACCTGGGCTACGCCTATGTGAGCGCCGACAGTCTGCTGGACTGAGCCAGCGGCGCTGGCGGCATGACATGCCGCCTACAATTTGCCGATGAACAGTCCCACCCTCACCATCGATGTTGTCTCCGACGTCGTCTGTCCCTGGTGCTACATCGGCAAACGCAAACTTGAAGCTGCCCTGGCGAGCGCCGGGGCCGGCGACCTGCCGACGACGGTGATCCGCTGGCATCCATTTCAGCTCAATCCGGATATGCCGACGCTGGGTGTGCCGCGAAAGCAGTACCTGGAAGACAAGTTTGGCGGGCCGCAGCGTGCTGCAGAAATCTACGAGCGCGTGCGTGCCGCTGGCCAGGCCGTCGGACTGCAACTTAATATCGACGGCATCACACGCCAGCCCAACACACTGGCGGCACATGCGCTGATTGCCTTTGCCCAGCAGGGCGACGCGGATGGCAACGACATCAAAGAGCGTTTGCTGAAGGCCTATTTTGTTGAAAACCGCTTCATCGGCGATGCTCTGGTGCTGGCTGAAATCGCTGAAGAAGCGGGACTCAGTGCATCAGCCGCCCAAACCTTTGTGACCGACCCGCAACAACTGGCGCACGTGGCGCAAGCCGATGCCCATGTCCGCGGTCTTGGTATCAACGGCGTACCTTTCTTCATCTTCAATCAGGCGGTGACACTTTCGGGCGCGCAGGACCCGGCCATCCTGCTGGCTGCGATGCAGCAGGCAAGCAAAGCCAAATTCGGTTAGATTGCCCCAATGCCTTCATCCCGTTTGAGCCGCAAGGCCCAGCCACCCGGCTTTTCCCAATCAGAGTTCAGGGCTGCACTGGGCATGTTTGCCACGGGGGTGACCATCGTCACCGCACGCAGCGCCACCGGAGAGCCTGTTGGATTGACTGCCAACTCTTTCAATTCGGTGTCACTCGACCCACCCCTGGTCCTGTGGAGTCTGGCGCGCTCGGCCGCATCGATGCCTGCTTTCAGCGCTGGATCGCACTACGCCATCAACATCCTGAGCGCCGACCAGCAAGCATTGGCGCAGCGCTTTGCCAGCAAGGGCGTAGACCGCTTTGCCGACCTGGCGTTTATTGATGGCACCGGCGGCGCGCCCTTGCTGACCGGGGCAGCGGCGTGGTTCGAGTGCTTCAACCGCAGCCGTTACGACGAGGGTGATCACGTGATCTTTGTTGGCGAGGTGGAGCGCTGCTCGCACCGCTCCGGTGCTTCACCCCTGCTCTTCCATGGCGGCAGGTTCTACGCGGAGCACGCCCTGTAGAGAATCGCATGACGGCCCGCAAAGATCATCTTGACACGCTGGCCGTAAGCCTGCTGCTGGCCTGTTGCCTGTTCTGGGGGTTTCAGCAGGTGCTGGTCAAGGCGACCATCCCCGAACTGCCGCCGATCTTTCAGGCGGCGCTGCGCTTTGCCGGGGCGACCGTCTTGTTAGGGCTGTGGTGTTGGTGGCGCCGCATACCGCTGTTTGCGCGGGATGGCTCGCTCTTCACCGGCATCCTGGCCGGCGCTTTGTTTGCACTTGAGTTTGCCTGCCTTTATGCTGGCCTGCAATTCTCAGCCGCCTCGCGTCTGACCGTTTTTCTTTACACCTCACCGTTCTGGGTCGCGGTTCTGCTGCCGCTTTTTGTACCGTCCGAAAAGATCCGTCCATTGCAGTGGCTGGGCCTGGCCCTGGCCTTTGCAGCCGTGGTGTTTGCGCTACGAGACGGTCTTGTCGCTGGCAGCGCCATCAATCAATGGCGCGGTGACCTGCTGGCATTGGCGGCTGGCATGTTTTGGGGTCTGACCACCGTCGTCATCCGCGGCACACAACTGACCCGAATCTCGCCCGAAAAGCTGCTGTTCTATCAGGTCGGCGTCAGCGCAATCGCGTTGCCCTTGCTGTCCGGGGCACTGGGTGAGCGCTGGGTCTGGAGTTTCAGCGCCTTCAGCACCGCCTCGCTGCTGGCACAGACCGTCGTAGGTGCCTTTGCCAGCTACCTGGCCTGGATGTGGATGCTGGGGCGCTACCCCGCCACCAAGATTTCGGCCTTTGTTTTTCTGACGCCGGTCTTTGCCTTGCTGTTTGGTGCACTTTGGCTGCAGGAGCCGGTCACCCTGAATTTGATGCTGGCACTGGTCATGGTGGCAACGGGCATCGTCCTGGTGAATCGCAAACCGGCCACGCAAACCGGATCCTAGAGTGTGCCCTGCGCCCTCAAAGCCGCAATCGCGCTGGCATCCAGGCCCAACTCCGCCAGCACTTCATCCGTATGCTCGCCCAGCACCGGCGGCGCGCGGCGCAGCACCGGCGGATTTTCCATCAAGCGCAGTGGACTGGCAACCGTGGCAATCGATGGCACCGTAGTCTTGGCCAAAGCCGCCGGCGTCAAAAGCTGATTCACCACCAGAGAACGCGCTTGCACCTGGGCATCGGCGAAGCCCTGTCCGATGTCGTTGATCGGCCCACAGGGCACGGCCTTGTCCTCCAGCGCCCCAATCCACTCGAGCGTGGTGCGCGTACGGGTCACCGCCTGCATCAGCGTGATCAACGCCTCGCGGTTCTTCACACGCAAGGTATTGCTGGCAAAGCGCGGGTCGGCCGACCACTCTGGATGCGCCGCCACCTGACAGAAGCGCGCAAACTGCCCATCGTTGCCAATGGCCAGCAGCATGGATCCGTCTGATGTCTGAAAGTCCTGATACGGTGCCAGGCTGGGGTGGCTGTTGCCCTGGCGCTTTGGGACCTGTCCGGTGTTCAAGAAGCCGGCGGCCTGATTGCCAAGAATGGCCATGCCGACATCCAGCAACGCCATATCGATGTACTGACCCAGGCCGGTCCGGTGTCGCACTTCCAGCGCTGCCAGAATGGCGCTGCAGGCATAGACGCCGGTGAAAATGTCCGTCAAGGCAACGCCAACGCGTTGCGGCCCGCCGCCGGGGACGTCGTCGGAACGCCCGGTGATGCTCATCATGCCGGTCATGGCCTGAATCATCAAGTCGTAGCCAGCCCGCTCGGCATAGGGGCCGTCCTGACCAAATCCGGTAACCGAGCAGTAGATCAAACGCGGATTGAGCACCTTCAGACTGGCGTAGTCCAGACCATACTGCTGCAAACCGCCAACCTTGAAGTTCTCCACCAGAATGTCGCTTTGCACGGCCATCTGGCGGATCAGCTTCTGCCCCTCAGCCTGCGCCATGTCGATGGTGATCGAACGCTTGTTGCGGTTGCACGCAGTGAAGTAGCTGGCCTGATCGGTATCCCGCCCTTGAGCATCCTTCAGGAACGGCGGCCCCCAGTGGCGCGTATCGTCACCGACGCCGGGGCGTTCGACCTTGACCACGTCCGCACCTAGGTCGGCCAGCATCTGGGTACACCAGGGGCCTGCCAGAACCCGTGAGAGGTCCAAAACCTTGATGTGGCCTAGCGCTGCCTGTTTTTCGTTTGTCGATTTCACTTGTCTTTCCCAATTGATGCGGTTGTGCCTGCCACGGAGGCTATGGGCGGGGCCCTCATACTGTCAAATGCCCAGAAATCGGTCCCCGCCCATAGCCCCCATGGCGTGTTCGGTGCGCTGGATCTGGTAAATGAAGACCAAGTCCCTCAATTGGTATTGAGTAGTCTTGCAGGCAAGCCGGTAACTTCGTCACAGCGCCTGGGGCTGTGGTGGCGGCCGATTTCTGGGCATTTGACAGCATGAGGACGCCGCCACAGCGCCAGACGCTGACCACCAAAGCTGGCGATGACTTAATTGGCAAAAGCCGCAATACCCGTCTGAGCCCGTCCCAGAATCAGGGCATGGATGTCGTGTGTGCCTTCGTAGGTGTTCACGACTTCCAGATTCACCAGATGTCGCGCCACACCAAACTCGTCGGAAATTCCATTGCCGCCCATCATGTCGCGCGCCAGACGGGCTACGTCAAGAGCCTTGCCGCAGGAGTTGCGTTTCAGGATCGAAGTGATTTCGACCGAAGCCGTGCCCTCGTCCTTCATGCGACCCAGCCGCAGACAGCCTTGCAGGCCCAGCGCAATCTCGGTCTGCATGTCGGCGAGTTTCTTCTGGATCAGCTGATTGGCCGCCAGGGGCCGGCCAAACTGCTTGCGGTCCAGCACGTACTGGCGAGCACGGAACCAACAGTCTTCGGCCGCACCCAGAGCACCCCAGGCGATGCCGTAGCGTGCCGAGTTCAGGCAGGTGAAGGGACCCTTGAGACCCTGCACTTCAGGGAAGGCATTTTCTTCCGCGCAGAAGACACCGTCCATCACGATTTCACCGGTGATGCTGGCACGCAAGCCCACCTTGCCATGGATCGTTGGCGCGCTCAAGCCGACAGCGCCCTTGTCCAGCACAAAGCCGCGAATCGGACCGACCTTACCGCCTTCAGATACCTCTTTCGCCCAGACCACAAACACATCAGCGATCGGGCTGTTGGAGATCCACATCTTGGAGCCTGAGAGCTTGTAGCCGCCGGCCACCTTGTGGGCGCGCGTCGCCATGGAGCCCGGATCGGAGCCATGGTCCGGTTCGGTCAGGCCAAAGCAGCCAATCCATTCGCCCGTTGCCAGTTTGGGCAGGTATTTCTGCCGCTGCGCTTCGGTACCGAACTCGAAAATGGGCAACATGACGAGCGAGCTCTGCACACTCATCATGGAGCGGTAACCCGAGTCAACCCGTTCCACCTCGCGAGCAATCAGGCCATAGGCGACGTAGCTCAGGCCGGGGCCACCATAGGTTTCCGGAATCGTGGGCCCGAGCAGACCCAGTTCCCCCATTTCGCGAAAGATCGCAGCGTCGGTTGTTCCGGCGCGAAAGGCCTCCGTGACGCGCGGTTGCAGTTTGTCCTGGCAGTAAGCAGCAGCAGCGTCACGCACCATGCGTTCATCGTCGCTGAGTTGCGCGTCAAGCAAAAATGGATCTTGCCAATTGAAGGATGCGTGGGCCATGCGATATATCTCCGTTCTTAAATTGAAATTTCAAAGCGGCAGCGCTTGGCGCATGGTAATCGGCCCGGCGCGACAAAAGCAAGTGACTTATCTTCACCAAGATATGCATTCATAGAATACTTTCAAATTGTTCGAGCCGGTTGGAACCGGGATATTTCCCCGACCTCACCAGTGAATAGCGACTGATGCAAAGCAAGTGAATATTGTTCCAGTCCACCTGTTGTGTATATTTGGCACATCATGCGTAGAAGAATTCCATCCCTCCAGGCCCTGGCCTGCTTTGACGCCGCAGCCCGCCACGAGAGCTACACACGCGCTGCGCAAGAGTTGGCGCTGACCCAAAGCGCCGTGTCTCGACAAATCACCGCTTTGGAAGAATTTTTGGGAGTTGCCCTTTTTCGGCGCACTCGCCACGGCGTGGCGCTGACCGAGCGGGGAGCCGAATACGCGGCGCAGGTGGCCGGGCGCCTGCAGGCGCTGGAACAGGACACACTCGACGTGATGTCGACACAAGGCCGGGGCGGCAGCATCCATCTGGCAGCGGTGCCAACATTTGCCACGCGCTGGCTGCTGCCGCGCCTTCCGGAACTGGCGGCACTGCACCCGGAAATTACCGTCCACATTGAAACACGCACGCGGCCCTTCATGTTTGCCGATACACCGTTTGATGCGGCGCTGTACGCCGGGTCTGCTGATCAGATGGCCAATTGGGCCGGCACCCAGACGATTCGTTTGCTATCTGAAGACATGGTGCCGGTTTGCAAGCCAAGCTTGCTCGGCGCGCAAACGACCCTGCCGGCTCAAGCGCTGGCGGATCTTCCGCTACTGCAGCAAAGCACCCGACCCACCGCCTGGCGCCAATGGTTTGATGCCTTGGGTGTCGCTGCGCCACTGGCCCTGTCGGGGCCACGCTACGAATTATTCTCCATGACGGCAGCAGCAGCAGTTCATGGTCTGGGCCTGGCGCTGGTGCCTCGCCTGTTGATTGAAGCCGAGCTGCAACGCGGTGAGTTGGTCGTGGCCTGCCAGCAACTGGTTCCAAGTGATCGCTCCTACTATCTGGTCATGCCAGAGCGCGCCGATGAGCGGCCCGTGATGAAGACCTTTTTGGACTGGCTGCAGCACAGCACGACTGAAACAGACTAGCGCCAGCGCCAAGACGGGCAGGGTCTACAATTTGCACCCTGGACAAGAGCTGACAGGCTGACTTTTCAGCCATGCGGACCATAGCAGGAGACAAGCATGCCCCAGATCCCCGTCACCGCCGAAGAAAAGCGCGCCATCCTGCGCCGTGCTGCTCTTGAGTATCACGAATTTCCAACCCCCGGAAAGATCCGCATCGCTGCAACCAAGCAACTGGTCAACCAGCATGACCTCGGACTGGCTTATTCACCCGGCGTGGCAGCACCCTGCGAAGAAATCGTCAAGGACCCGAACAACGCTTTCAAGTACACCAGCCGCGGCAATCTGGTTGCCGTCATCACCAATGGCACGGCCGTGCTCGGCCTGGGCGACATTGGTCCGCTGGCAGCCAAACCGGTGATGGAAGGCAAGGGTGTGCTGTTCAAGAAGTTTGCCGGTATCGATGTGTTTGACATCGAAATCAACGAGAAGCACGACCTCGACAAACTGGTTGACATCATTGCTTCCCTGGAACCCACCTTTGGCGGCATCAACCTGGAAGACATCAAAGCACCCGACTGCTTCTATGTTGAACGCAAACTGCGCGAACGCATGAAGATTCCGGTCTTCCATGATGACCAGCATGGCACGGCGATCTGCGTTGGTGCGGCAATCCTGAATGGTCTGAAAGTGGTTGGCAAAGACCCCAAGACCATCAAACTGGTCACCTCGGGCGCTGGCGCGGCGGCACTGGCCTGCCTGGGACTGCTGGTCAAGCTGGGCATTCCGCGCAAGAACATTTATGTGACCGATCTGGCGGGTGTGGTTTATGAGGGCCGCACCGAATTGATGGACGAAGACAAGATTGTCTTTGCCCAGAACACATCGGCCCGCACACTGGGTGAAATCATCGAGGGTGCCGACGTCTTTCTGGGTTTGTCGGCTGGAGGTGTGCTGAAAGCCGACATGGTTCGCAAGATGGCAGCCAAACCACTGATTTTTGCGCTGGCCAATCCGACACCGGAAATCCTGCCTGAAGAAGTCAAAGCGGTACGCGACGATGCGATCATCGCCACCGGTCGCTCCGACTATCCCAATCAGGTCAACAATGTCTTGTGTTTTCCCTACATTTTTCGAGGTGCGCTCGATGCCGGTGCATCGACGATCACGATGGAGATGGAAATTGCGGCGGTACACGCCATCGCCGAACTGGCGCAAGCCGAGCAAAGTGAGGTGGTGGCCGCGGCCTACGCAGGCGAGCAGCTGGCTTTTGGCCCGGAGTACCTGATACCCAAGCCTTTCGATCCGCGCTTGATGATGAAGATCGCGCCAGCAGTGGCGCAGGCGGCAGCCGACAGCGGTGTCGCGCAGCGACCGGTGAAGGACATGAACGCCTACCGCGAGAGGCTGCAAAGCTTCGTCTATGCCTCCGGCACGGTCATGAAGCCCATCTTTACCGCTGCAAAGATGGGACTCAAGAAGCGCGTCGCTTACGCCGAGGGTGAAGAAGAGCGCGTTTTGCGCGCGGCCCAGATTGTGGTGGACGAAGGTCTGGCACGACCGACACTGATCGGGCGCCCGCATGTGATCGCCGAGCGGATCGAGAAATTCGGCCTGCGCCTGCAGCAGGATGACGACTACGACGTGGTCAACGTTGAAAAAGATGATCGCTACCGCGATTTTTGGCAAACTTACCACCGCATGACGGAGCGCAAGGGCATGACGGCCCAGGTCGCCAAAATCGAAATGCGCCGCCGCCTGACGCTGATCAGTGCCATGCTGCTGCACAAGGGCGATGTCGATGGCATGATTTGCGGTACCTGGGGCACAACTTCGATGCACCTGCAGTACATCGACCAGGTGATTGGCATGCGCGCCCATGTCGGCACCTACGCCTGCATGAACTGTGTGCTGTTGCCTGAACGGCAGCTGTTCATTGTCGACACGCACGTCAATTACGACCCCAGCGCCGAACAGCTGGCTGAAATTACGACCATGGCAGCCGAGGAAATGATGCGTTTTGGCATCCGGCCCAAAGCGGCCCTGCTGTCCCACTCGAATTTTGGCAGCAGCAGTCAGCCCAGCGCACTCAAGATGCGCCACGCACTGGAACTGCTGCGAACCCAGGCGCCCTGGCTTGAAGTAGATGGTGAAATGCACGGCGACGTTGCACTCGACGGCAAGGCGCGCGCCGCGCTGATGCCCAACAGCACCCTCAACGGCGACGCCAACCTGCTGGTGCTGCCCAATATTGATGCTGCCAATATTGCCTACAACCTGCTCAAAACCGCCGCCGGTGGCAATATTGCCATTGGCCCGGTGCTGCTGGGCGCCGCCAAGCCGGTGCACATTCTGACGGCCAGCGCCACAGTCCGGCGAATCGTTAACATGACGGCGCTTACCGTCGCCGATGCAAACGCCACCCGCTAATCATTTCCAGATAAGTTAGCGCAAACTCATTGTCATTTTCTGGGGTTTTTTCTGCCTACTTAATAGGCAGCTACTTGCTTTTTTCGGCCAAATGCGCGACACTACCCGCATGAATTTCCGGGGTCAACCCGGAGTGTTGCGAGAAGTTTAATTTCCATGTACGGCTCAAAATGCTTCAAGTTAGTGATTACTGGCTTTTTGCTTTTGACCTACCTTGTCGTCGCTGGGGTTCAGGCTGAAGAGTCTGGCGTCGCGAAAGTTGCAGCCACGGTTTCGGGGTCCGCTTTGCCGGAACCGGCCGTGCAAACTTACAGGCTGATCCATCAGGGTGGCCCGTTTGCACATGAGAAGGACGGTATGGTGTTCGGAAACCGTGAGCGTTTGCTGCCTATGCAGACCCGCGGTTACTACCGTGAGTACACCGTCGCAACGCCGGGTTCACGCGACCGGGGTGCCCGGCGCATTGTGTGCGGGGGAGCAGCCAGCAGACCCGAGGTCTGTTATTACACGGACGATCACTATGCGAGCTTCCGCAGGATCGTTCCGTAGGTTTCTTTTTTATTTTGCAGAGTGAAGCAGGAATGAATATGTCACTTACCTTAGATACACCGGCGGTACCGAGTGCAGCAGCAGATGTGCCACTGCGCAGCATTCGGCCCAATATCGTGCAGTCGATTCGCGCCTTCAGGGTGCAGGAATTGCAGGATGCGGCACAGGCCTTGAATCAACATTTTCTGTATGCCAATCTGGCCAATGCCCAGACCAAACAGGACGTGCTGGACTTGATCGGCCAGCAATTCATGCTGGCTGTCCATGTGGGAAAGAATTTTGACGCACTCTACGACAGCATGACCGACCCGGTACACAAGTCGGGACCTCAGCCCGGCTTTATCGTCGTACTGGAACACATTCCGGCCAATGCCAAGTTCGACAAAGAGGCGCGTGAACAGCTGCTTGATATCTTCCGTGACGCTGCAGACTATTGGGGAGACCGGAAAATTCCGTTCCGATGTTTCTATTCTTTTCTGTAGCCCGTTCTGCACACACCAGCCAAGCAGAACGGGCGAACGAGGCAAAAGAAACTGACGCAGGCGGTCACGCTGTTTCAGGCATTGAGCTCACGGTCGAATCCGGGGAAAAAATGCCGACCGACAAGCTGTTGGACATATCGCCGCTCGCGCTGCGCATGAGCAGCCCCTTCAATGCGGGTTACTGGTTGACTGCAGCCTGAGATAGCCCCCACGCTTGTCGCTTCGCGTACTGCGCTGCCCCCCGAGGGGGCTAATTTTTCTCGGGGCGGCCCGTCGAAAAATTGACCCTGCCCTTAGACGCTCGCGGCCAAGGCCAGATATTCAGCTACGGGCACTTCTTCGGCGCGGCGTTGCACGTCAAACTCGCCGCCGTAGGCCTTCTCCTGCAGCCACTTGCCCAGGGTATGGCGCAACAGCTTGCGACGCTGACTGAAGGCAACTCGTACCATTTCACTCAAGAGCTTGCCATCGATTGAGGCGGGGTCCTTGTGCGGCACCATACGCACCACCGCACTGTCCACTCTGGGTGGCGGGTTGAAACTTTCAGGCGGTACAAAAAGCACCATGTCCATGGCGTAACGCCACTGCAGCATCACGCTCAAGCGACCATACTCAGCACTCGCCGGACGCGCCACCATGCGGTCAACTACTTCCTTTTGCAACATAAAGTGCTGGTCTTGGATGACATCCACGAAATCCAGCAGATGAAACAGAATCGGGGTTGAGATGTTGTAAGGCAGGTTGCCGACGACTCGAAGTTTTGACGCCCCCAACGAGCTTGCCAGTTCGGAGAAATCGACTTTGAGGACATCGGATTGAATCACCGTCAAGCCTGGGCGTGAGCTCAGACGGACCGCCAGATCGCGATCCAGTTCGATGACGGTCAGGTGACCAAGGCGCTCCAGCAGTGGTTGCGTCAGTGCCGCCAGACCGGGCCCGATCTCGACCATCGCCTGCCCGGGGCGGGGATCGATGGCACCGACAATCGCATCAACAATTCCCGCATCCGCCAGGAAATGCTGGCCAAAGCGTTTGCGCGGAATGTGTTTCATGCACTACCCAAGCCGAACGCCGCCGCGCCGGGGGCTATCACTGCGGTGGCTCGCGCATTTCCACGTAGGCACGACCGCGCAGGTCCTGCGCCCAGTTGACATAACTTTCATCCAGTTTCTTTTCACGCAAGACTGCCCGCACCGCCTCGCGTTGCTCGCGCAGGCTCAGCGCCGTATCGCGACGTTCCATCAACTGGATCAAGTGCACACCAAAGCGCGATACCAAGGGGTCACTGATCTGCCCCGGTGCCAGACGGCCCATCACATCCTCAAACTCTGGCACATACATGCCCGGATTGGCCCAGCCCAGATCGCCGCCCTGCGCGGCACTACCATCCTGTGAATTGTCACGCGCCAAGGTCGCAAAATCAGCCTGGCCGGCTTCAATGCGCTTTTTGAACTCGACCAGTTTGTCGCGCGCAGCGGCCTCGCTGAGTTGCGGGCTGACACGCAACAGGATATGGCGCGCCCGACTTTGTGTGACCGTCATCGGCGGCAAGCCGGCATTCCTTCGCTCAAGCAGCTTGAGAACGTGAAAACCAGCCCCTGAACGAACTACAGCGGAGATGGCGCCCACCTCCAGGTTTTGCGTTGCCTCCAGAAACAGGGGTGGGTAGCGGTCGGCCGTGCGCAAGCCCAGTTGGCCGCCATTGGCACGATCCGCCGCATCCGAATATTCGCGCACCAGCGCTGCAAAATCGTCGCCAGCACGGGAGCGCCCCAGCGCCTGCTGCGCCTTGCCCTGCAGCGCGTCAATCTGCTGCGCAGTGGCGTTATCTGGAACCGACACCAGAATCTGTGCCAGGTTGATTTCGGTGCTGGCCGGGTCGGTGTTGGTTTGCTGATCGCGCAGGTATTGATCGACTTCGAGTTCGGAAACCCGCACCCGCGGCTCGACTTCCCGCTCCCGCAAGCGTGTCAGTACCAGCTGCTCGCGCAATTGAGCTCGAAACTGGCTGAACACCAGACCATCCTGCACAATACGGCGCTGCAGTTCAGCCACGTCCATCTGGTTTTGGCGGGCAATGTTTTGCACCGCCTGGTCAACCGCCGCATCATCGACTCGAACGCCGGTTTCGCTGGCCGATTGCAGCTGGACTTTTTGATTGATCAGATTCTCCAGGACCTGGCGTGCCATCTCCTTGCGATCAGGTAGCGGTCTGCGCTGTTGCGTCATCTGCTGCACCAATCGCTGCAATTCACGTTGCACCTCGCTGTTGGTGACGGGCTCCGAATTGACCACCGCCACAATGTAGTCGGCTGCCTGCTGGACCTCGGCTTGCGGCCGGGTCGCAGCCGGAACAGAACTCAGTCCAAGCGACGGCCGCAAACCCTGCGCCGGTGCTGGCAAACTTGCAAGGAGGGAAAAGCTGGCCACAATCAGGGCGACAAGGCGATGGGTCATGATGGATTATTCGTAATTGCTGAAACGACTGGGAGAGCCACCCTGCTCGCGCAGGTACTGGTAACTTGGAATATTGTCTTTCAATGTTTTCAAAGGACTCGCGCCCAAACGCGCCAAGCCGACAAACTCGAGCTGAAACATGACACGCTGACTGGCCGTTGAAGTGCTGGTCTGCAGCTTTTCCAGCACTGCTCGGCCAAGCCAGCACCCCGCATCGTACTCAAAACCAATAACGGCGTTCACCAGCTTGCCTTCATCGAGGCTGTAGTTGAGACGTCCCACGCTGTACCAGCGTCCCTCGCCTTGACCACGCCCGGGTCCCAGATCCTGCCCCCGGTCACCCCACAAATCGTTCAGTGGCCACTGCCAGCCAAGGTCAATCTGCTCGCTCACATCCCTCTGATAACGGTAGGTTCCGCTCACCACCCGATAGTTGCCAGGGCTGTAGCGAGCACCGATCGTTGCCAGCGTCGACTGTTCTGTCTTGGGATTGAACTGCACGGTCGAATCAAACGACCACTTGGGATCCCAATTGATCGACGCACCCAGCAAGACGTCGCTGATCCGGTCCACCACCAGTGGATCGGTCGGCAGCAGCGTCACGTTCTGGTCCTTGAAGCGCAGGCGTTGTGCAATGCCAAAACGCGCCGCCTCAGCGCCGCTGTCGGGATGGAGCAGTCGGGTAGAAACGCCGAGCGTCAGCAGGTTGCTGTCGGAAATGCGGTCGTTGCCGACGAAAGCATTCTCTGTGTAGATGGTCGCAAAATTGAAATCCTTCGCGCCCGAGTCGTAATTGGGCAGCAGGCTCTGCTCACGGTAAGGCGTATTCACATAAAAAGCACGCGGCTCCAGGGTCTGGCGAAAACGCGTGCCGAAATAGCTGATATCACGCTCGAACACCAGCCCACTGTCCAGACTGAAGGTCGGCACCACCACACTGGCAGAGGTCGCAGTGTTCGATAGCGGCGCGTCAAAAAGATAATTCGCCGTATGCAGTTGCAGCCTGGGCGTGATAAAGCCGGCCCCACCGATCCAGGGCCGACTGATCTGCAGCAAGGAAAAAATCCGCTGGGCGTTGGGCTGCAGGGTGGAAGCGCTGTCTGACTGGAACCGGGTGTAATCGGCGTCGAGCGAATAGTCGAAGCCAGCCAGGTCGTTTCGCGCAAAACGCGTTGCCAGTTGCGGCAAGCGGTCATAAGGCGGTGTGATGGGCGCGGTCAGGTCCTGCAGCGTCTGCCACTTGAGCACTCGCAAACTGTTGGAAAAATAACCATTGCTCCAAGAGAAAGCAGCATCGTTGGCCAGCAGTCGTTGTGTCAACGAAGCCGAAGTGCCAGCAAAATCACGCCAGTAATTGTCGTCACTGACCCGGTTCAAACCGAGATTGAAGGCCAGGCCACCGTCTGTGATGACTCTGGTCAGGCTGTTCCTGAGCGTACCCTGATGGCCTAGCGCCAGACCCCAGCGATTGCTGTCGCGCAGCAGGTCTGATGGCATGAGATCGAACCGCACCTGACCCGAATAGTCAGGCTCCAGGTAACGAAACTCACTGGCCAGATTGACGCCGCGCTTGCTCATCAGCGTCGGTGTCAGCGTGGCATCCAGATTCGGCGCAATATTCCAGTAATACGGGACCGCAATCACCGCGCCATTGACGTTGTCCAGACCCAAGGTGGGTGGCATCAAACCCGACTTGCGCTTGTCGCTCAAGGGAAAGCTGAGGTAGGGAACCGGCAGCAGGGGCATGCCCTTGAAAGTCAGCAAGGCGCCCTCTGCCGTCCCAACATCCGATTCATTGTCGATGTGGATCGTTGCCGCACGCAATATCCAGTCTGGCAGCCAATCCGGCCCGGGCAGGCGACGGCAGCTGGTCAAACTGGCGTTGTGGATGATCGATCTCTGCTCATCGATGAAATCAACACGATCGGCCTGCCCGTTGGCATCATTCTTGGGAAAGTAGTAACTTGGTTGACTGAAAAACCCCTTGAAAGCGTCGAGCTTGAGTTCCAGCAAAGGGCCTTCATAGACATTGCCGGCGCGATTGATGCGAACTTCGCCGCTGGCTCGGGCCAGGTCCGTGGGTCGGTCATACTCCAGCCGATCCGCCTTGATCATCAGGTCGCCCCGGCGCAACGTGGCCCGGCCTTCCACCACCGTTTCCAAATCGGGGTGGCCAAACAGGCGCTCACCGGAAACAAAGGTCGGCAGGGCGCTGCGCGGCACTGCGATCTCCTCCTGCAGCAAGGGGCTGGCGCTGAGTGTCAATGGCGCCTGATCCGTCTGCCCGTGAGCGCATAGCGACGTCGCTTGCAACAGGGCGCAAGCAAACAGGGCAGTCGGGCTGCATTTCAGGTTGAGCAGCAAGTTGCGCATGAACTCAGGGGTAATGTCACTCTGGCAGCAGGTTGGAAAGGAACCGGAACCGTTCGGCTTTGTAGAATGGATTATCCATGAGCCATGCCCCGTCCACCGAACCCACACCAAGCACCGCACTGGACTGGCCTGACTTGCAGCGCAAGGCGGACTTCACGGCCTGGCTGGCGGCACTGGCACCGGGTCACGGCTTGCAGATCAACTCACTGCGCAGCGCTTCCGCTGACGCCAGCTTTCGACGCTATTTCCGGGTCGACACGCCACACGGCAGCCGCATCATCATGGATGCGCCGCCCGAGCAGGAAGATTGCCGACCGTTTGCCACCGTGGCTGAACTGATGCATGCAGCGCAGGTAAAGGTGCCACAGGTTCTGGCCTGGGACCAGACCAAAGGCTTCATGCTGCTGACTGACATGGGCGTGCAGACGATGCTGCAGGGTATCCATCGCAATGACCCGCGCGCCAATCAATCAAACTACCTGCAGGCCATTGAAGCCCTGATTGCATGGCAGCTTGCGTCCCGACCGGGCGTCCTGCCACCCTACGATGAGGCTTTGCTGCGCCAGGAAATGGAGTTGTTCCCCGCCTGGTATCTGCAGCAGCACCGCGGCGTCGCCGTCGAGGGCGACTTGCGGCGCACACTGGACACCGCTTTTTCTCACATCATCCGGGAGAACCTGAGTTGGCCCAGCGTTTACGTGCACCGCGACTTCATGCCCAGGAACTTGATGGTCCCTTGGGGCGGCGCGTCGGCGAAACCTGATGATCCGCGCATCGGCGTGCTGGACTTTCAGGACGCAGTCTATGGCCCGATCACCTATGACATTGCGAGTTTGATGCGCGATGCCTTCCTGAGCTGGGAAGAAGATTTTTGTCTGGACATCACCATCCGGTACTGGGAACAGGCGCGCAAGGCCGGGTTGCCGGTCGGCAATGATTTTGGCGAGTTTTACCGTGGCGTCGAGTGGATGGGCCTGCAGCGCCACCTGAAAGTGGCCGGCATCTTTGCCCGCCTCACACTGCGTGATGGCAAGCCGCAGTACCTGGCAGATACTCCGCGCTTCATCAGCTACATCCGTTCCACCTGTGGGCGCTATCGCGAGCTCAAGCCGCTGCTGCGCCTGATCGAGCGCTTCGAGGGCATCGAAGTCGTGAATGGCTATTCCTTTGGTCCGCTGCAGACACCGTCCTGATTTCCATGCCCCGCTTCTATTGCCCCGCGCCCCTTGTCATCGGCGAGTTGTTGACCCTACCGGCGGGCGCTGCGCGTCACGTGCAGGTGCTGCGCCTGCAGCCGGGCGACAGCATCACCCTGTTCAACGGTAACCCGGCGTTTGCAGGTAGCGCTGGTGAATTCAGTGCGGCGATCACGCAGATGGGACGCAGCGAGGTTCAGGTACGAATTGGAGAGCACCAGGCCGTCGAGCGCGAAGCGATTCGTGCCGTGCATCTGGCACTGAGCATGCCGGCCAACGAACGCATGGACTGGCTGGTCGAAAAAGCCACCGAGCTCGGCGTGGCCAGCATCCAGCCACTGATGAGCGAGCGCAGCGTGCTGCGGCTTAACGCCGAGCGCGCTGCGAAGAAGGTCGCTCACTGGCAAAGCATCGCCGTATCGGCCTGCGAGCAGTGTGGTGGCAACCGGGTTCCGTTGGTCCATGAGGTGACCGGATTTTCTGCCTGGGTCGAAGAAGGCAAGCAGACCGCCGACACAGCTGCAGGCGGCTCCTTTTTGCTGACACTGCGCCCTGGCACGCGTGGTCTGCGGGAGGCAGTTGCCGCATTGGGCACATCACCTGCCGTCACCTTCTTGTCTGGGCCCGAGGGCGGACTGAGCAGCGCCGAAGAAGACAGAGCCCTGGCCTGCGGTTTTACGCCAGTCACGCTGGGGCCGCGCGTGCTGCGCGCCGAGACCGCCGCCTTGTGCGCGCTGGCAGCACTACTGGTTTAGGCCATGCCCGCTGTGGGCAGCCAGATCGTTACCGTTGTACCCACGCCAGTGGCACTGGTGACACTGACTTTGCCGCCATGCAGGGCCACTATTTCCTGCACGATGCTCATGCCCAGACCTGTTCCGGGAATCTTGCCGGAAGTATCCGCGCGATAAAAGCGTTCGAAGACCCGCGCCAGTTGCTCCGGCGTCATCCCCAGGCCGTGGTCAACGATGCGAATTCCCAGCGCTGCCGCACCGCTCTCCAGAGGCGACTCAGCGCCGGGCGCGACCTGAACCATATCGAGTTCAACCACTTCACCACCGGGTGAATATTTGTAGGAATTGGAGAGCACATTGAGCACCGCCTGGATCAGCTTCTTGCGGTCTGCCATCACCCATGCCGGCCGCTCGAAAAGGCGCACGGGCGGCACGGCCCTGCCGTCAGGCGGCTTGAAGCCTGCCACAATTTCCTGCAACAATTCAGCCACGTCAACCTTGACGATCTGGAAGTCCGTGCCATGACGCGCTTCAATGCGCGCCAGATCAAGCAGTTCGTTGATGATGGACACCATCAACTCCGTATGCCGAAAGATGATGCGCAGGTAGCCTCGCCAATCGGCTTCGTCAAACTCTTGCGTCAGCAGAAGTTCCGTGAAGCCGTAAATACTGGTCATCGGCGTGCGCAATTCGTGCGCTGCGGTAGACAAAAACTCGCTCTTCAGACGATCTACTTCGGTCTCATGCGTGATGTCACGCAGGTACAGAATCGTCTTCACGCTTTCCGTGTTCTTTTCGCGCAGCCTGACTTCCAGCACACGTTTGCCAGCGCCAGCTATTTCGATCTTCAGTTGCTGCCCACCAGCGTCCGGAGACTCCTGGCGATGGCTGGCCGTCTTCTTGCCGCGAAGAGCTGCCAACCCTGGAAAGCCGGCCTCGGGTACGCAAAGTTGCGCCAGGCGCCCCGAGAATTCGCTCTCATCGAGACCGACCAGTTCGGGCTGCGCCAGACCGGTCAGACGGGCAAATGAGGGGCTGAGGTACTTGACCCGGCCAAGTCCATCGAATGAAACAAAACCGTCCGGACTGAGCTCAAAGATGGCTTCGAGTTGTTCTGCATACTCACGTTCACGCGCCGCCAGAGCCCGGCGCTCGCTAATGTCACTGTGCGATCCCAGCATGCGCACGGCCTGCCCCTGCTCATCAACCAGAGCGCGGCCACGATCCAGAATCCACTTGTACTCGCCATTCTTGCAACGCATCCTGTGTTCATTCTGGTAATACTCGGTTTCGCCGCGCAGATGGCGCTGCACTTCGCTCATCGTAAATTCCAGGTCATCCGGGTGCACACGCGAAACCCACTCGTCAACCGAGTTCCCGATTTCATCGCTGCGGTAACCCAGCATGGTCTTCCAGCGTTCTGAAAAATAGACCTCGCCGCTTTGCGGATTCCAGTCCCAGATACCATCGTTGGCGCCCGTCACGGCCAGTTCCCAGCGCTGTTCATTGTCCAGCAGCGTCTGCTCGAGTTGCTTGCGCTCGGTGATGTCGATCCGGTTGCCAACAATGTAGCCGCTGGGCGTGCGGTACTCAACAATGAGCAGCCAGCGACCGTCGGCCAGCCGCTGTTCCAGCATCTCGCCGCTGGCCTCTTGATGCTGAGCCACACGTTGACTCACCCAGGCATCCACATTGCTGATGGCCGCGCTGTATTGACCACGCTCGGCGCCCCTGCGCACAATCTCTTCGAAGGTTTGCCCCGGCACGATCAGGTCACGACTGGTTTCATAAAAACGCAGATAGGCTTCGTTGCAAAGCACCAGGCGATCCTGTTCGTCGTAGATGGTGAAGCCCTGCGGAATGCTGCTGACCGCCTCGCGCAACAGGCTTTCGGCCTTTTCAGCCGCTGCCACCGCGCCGCGCCACTTGCGGTTCTCTACCTGCAACTGTGCGCGGTTCTCGCTGATTTGCTGCGCCATGGCATTGAAAGCGTTCGCTGTTTGAGCCAACTCGTCGTCACCCTTGACCGCAACCCGATGGGCAAAATCACCCTCGGCAAAGCGTTCACTGGCCTGCCGCAAGGCCCCCAACTGGCGCACCAGATAGGTGCCGAGCAGCCAGGAAAAAAGCGCGACCAGCAGGATTTCGAGTGCGGCCACACTGCCGGCCCAGCGCTGCGCCGAAGCCAGCAACACTTGCAAGCTGCTGACCGAGACACCAATCTGCACTTCGCCATGACGGATCCCGCCGGCCAACACCGCTTGCGACTGTTCGAAGATGCCGTCGCGCGCCTGATCCACCGTCTCTTCCTGATGGAACGGACGCGCCAGAATCTTCGCGTCACCGCTCTGTGCCAACACGGTGCCGTGGGCGTCAAGAATGCGCACATATTCAACCTGCCTGGAGCTCGTGGTCTCGGCCACCAGACTGTCCAGCGTTGCCAGGTCCTGCGAAATCACGGCGTCTTTCGCAGCCACCACCAACAGTCTGGCCCCGAGTTGTACACGACGCACCAACTCGGCTTCGTTCGAGTCGCGCAGGATCGACAGGGCGCTACCCACCAACACCGCCAGCAGCACGATTTCGATCAGGGCAACGCCGACGATGGTT
>Ga0194063_10000204_pt1 | contig 44172 bp, 44 predicted proteins | sample SepL3720m_MetaG_FD_155459 | JGI IMG/M metagenome (GOLD analysis project Ga0194063, IMG submission 155459) | Anoxic zone freshwater microbial communities from boreal shield lake in IISD Experimental Lakes Area, Ontario, Canada - Sep2016-L373-20m | ecosystem: Environmental > Aquatic > Freshwater...
ACCACTCAGACAATGAATGTGCTACGATTATGGAGAGAGAAAAGCAGAAATTATTTGAAAAAATACGGTTGAAACCTATTGATTTCTAAAACCCGATTTCATGCTCATTATTCAATGAGAAAATACTGGAGGAATGGAATATTCTCATGGTCAACTTAATTTCTTTTTTTCTATCATATTTAAATAATTTTTTTTAGTTGATACTTTTTCACCACTTTTTAATTCAAGATCTTTTCTGGCACTTCCTGCCACAGATCCTCCTTGCCGTGCAGCTTGCTTATTTTCAATAAATCCCTGTGCATTTTTATTCTTAGCAATTGTCGTTGTGGAAGCTTCACCAAGCATTGAGAATATTAACTCCAAATCATTCATGTGGTCTCGTAAGTTTTCTCGCTTAAGCCCCTTAAATTTTTTGTATTCGGAAGGCGTCATTCCAAAAGTGGCTTGAGATATCTCAGCAGTAAGAATCGCATATTCCCGATCTTCTCCTACATTTCTTTTTTTCCACTCGTCAGTAAGTGTCTCACGAATTTCAATACCCCGCATGCGTTTTTCAATCCAAGCATCTGGATATCCTTTAGCTTTATACAGTGCTCTTGTTCTTTTGGTAGCCAATTCTGGATCTTCGATTTCTTGAACTCGTTCATATCCCACTCGGGCTAGCCACCGTTTAAATGGCTCGGCTTTTGGAGAGGGAATGGATTGAATAATACGAAAAATACTTTCAGTGTTGGCACAATCAGTTTCCCGCATCTTGCCGTCAGGCGCAACTAATTTCAACTGTCTACAAAATGTAGACAGTTGAAATCCATCACTAACTTTCACTCTAGTCTTCATTGCATTCCAATAGACCCTCGGCTTATTACTGTCAGTTAAAGCCTCGACTATATCTACCACTGAAAACCACCATTCATTATTAAAAATCAGTTTACGTACTTTTACACCCTTGAAGATTGCAAATTTTGCAGGAGACACTTCTATTGTATTCATATACCACTTATAGTAATTGAATGATATGAAATATTCAACACCCCGCTTGATCCACGGAATATTCCGTTCGCTCGCAATGACATTATTCTGATGGTTGTATTTGTAGAGACGCCCCATGGGGCGTCTCTACAGGAAGATGTATATATATTCTGTAGGGGCGGGGTTCTCCCGCCCGAATATTTGGTTGGTTGCCCGAATTATGGAGATGGAGAGATACTCCTGCCTTCTTAACCTACGAGGTTGGAGAGATACTCCAACCTCATAGGTTAGATAAGAAATAATGATATACTATATATATGAATCTCCCTCAGCAGCTTCAAGCAGTGTTATGGTCCGCACGCATTGACCACCTTGATTTAAATAAGGATAAATACTATATTATTCATCAAATCTTGTCTTTTGGGCTTCTATCTGATATATCTTGGCTCATTAACACCTATTCAAAAGAAGATATAATATCTGTTTTTAAAATTTCGTTAAAAGACTATACACGCCCTCGATTCTATTTCGTTAAAGATGCCCTATTGGGATTAAAAAATTGGCATCCCAACGAAAGATATTATGTCAAAAATATATCTAGAAATAGTGGACAGTGATAGACTTGTAGTTTTCAATAAGCTAAAAGCATTTGAAAGTGAAGGGTATTTGGCAGGAGGTACTGCGCTAGCATTTCAATTGAATCACCGAATCTCAGAAGATTTTGATGTATTTATTGATAGAGAAGTAGATAATAAGCTAAAACTCAAAGTGAAAGAGATATTTGGCGAGGTTGCATTCTACGTGAACACGGGAGACCAAATAAGCTTCGTAGAACAACACGGTATTAAGATAACGTTCCTCTGGTATTATTTTAAATTACTAAACCCGAGCCTTTCAACCACTTCGCTTTCTCTTGCATCAGTTGATGATATTGCACTTGATAAAGCGATAACTATTGGAAGACGTGCAGTATGGCGAGACTATGTCGATGTGTTTTATTTATTGAAAAATAACCATATCAATTTAGAGAGAATTATCAAGATGGCACCTAAAAAATTTGGAGGAGAGTTTGTCTCAACTCAGTTTCTCGAGCAACTCAGATATTTTGACGACGTTAAAACGGTGCCAATTGAATATGTAAATATAAAATATGCCGATAACGAAATTAAAACATATCTACAACAAGCGGTAGAAGATTATTTAAAAAAAATACTCTAAATCTTCGGAGAGACAGATTTTAAACCTGTCTCTACACGTGTATAGAAATCCAAATTGCACATGTTTATACAGGCGCCCAAATTGGGCGTCTCTACAGGGAAAAACAACATACACGCTTAATGACCGTGTACCTGTCCAAATTATGTAGAGACGTGATTAATCACGTCTCTACAGGAAGATGTATATATATTCTGTAGGGGCGACCTTTATGGTCGCCCGCTCAATGACCCGTGTACCTGCCTTCTTAACCTACGAGGTTGGAGAGTTACTCCAACCTCGTAGGTTATTGTGTTGTAGGGGCGACCCTTGTGGTCGCCCGAATTCTGTAGGGGCGCGGCGTGACGCGCCCGCATGTCATCGCAATGAAATTTGTTTGATGGTTGTATTTGTAGAGACGCCCCATGGGGCGTCTCTCCAGGGAAAAACAACATGGATTTTGTAGGGGCGACCTTTATGGTCGCCCGCTCATTGATTGCATCAAAATGTAATTGCATATTTTTTTCAGGGCAAACAAATTAAGAATCCAATCAAGATATTAAGTAAAAAATAGGTATAATAGAGATAGATATGTATAATTGGAGCACTGATATAACCACTCTTAAGAAGAACTCAAAAAAGTATCAAATATGGAAGCTTGAGCAGCTTATTAATTTTGGTTTGGGCAAAGAGAAACTTAGTATTTTAAAACTTAAAAAATATTGGAGCAATCTAAACATCGATCCTAAAAGGAAAAATGTGCTCGCATTTTGGATGAAGTAAATAGGCATGGTATATAAACCTAAAAGCATACTATCTAGCCTTCAGCTAAAGCTCTTGAAAATTTTTGCCTCTCAGTTGAGTATCAGAAAGAATTTTTACCTATCGGGAGGTACAGCACTAGCCGAATATTATATCCATCATCGCTTTTCGGAAGATCTTGATTTTTTTTCTTTCAAAGAAGTTTCTCCAATGGCAATACAGATATTTATAAAGGAAAGCGCAAAAAAAGCTGGAGCTATAAGAATCGATTTTCAACAAAGTTTTAACCGTAATTTAGTATTTTTGCATTTTGACTCTGCAGTAGTAAAAACTGAATTTACCTATTACCCCTTCACTCAACTGGAGCCTACAAAAGAAATTAATGGCTTACAAGTTGATAGTTTAATTGATATTGCAGTCAATAAAACATTTACGATTTATCAAAATCCTCGAAGTCGTGATTTTATTGATCTCTATCTCATCATGAGAGATAAAAAATGGAGTTTTGCTGACTTAAGAAGAAAAGCTCGAATAAAATTTGACACTCATATTGAGCCGCTTCAAATGGCCCAACAACTATTAGAAGTAGATCGACTAGAAGATTTTCCTAGGATGATAAAAAAATTACCCCATAAAGAATGGCGCGAATTTTGGATAAATGAAGCAGCCGCAATAAAAAGCGAAGTTCTAAAATGAATGATTAATTGTTTATAAATTAAAAAGTGTCGGAATAATGTACTATACCGACTGCTGTCCTCTTTTCTTTTTGAGAAGCTTAGAGTCTACCACTGAGCGACGGAGGAGTGAGGATACCTCTTTTCTTGCATCATCTGTTTTTGCGCTCTTCATTTGTTTTTTTGCATCGGCAAAGGCATGTTTTGTTTGCTCTTCATCGATTGATTCCTGTCCATAGGCACGACTTACCAATAAACGCACCGTTTCTCCATCGGTTTCCACATATCCTCCCCCAATAGCGAGAAAGTCGCTATCATCTCCATTCCAATAATGAACTACTCCTTCTTCAAGAAGAGCAAAGAGATTAATATGCCGAGGTAAAACAGTCATATCACCCTCAGTAGATGGAAGCGTCACCCCATCAATCTCTTTTTCAAGAGCTATTTTCTTCGGAGTAATAATAATTAATTTTAACTTTGACATTTTTTAGCTTTTAGCTTTCAGCTTTTCGCTTTTAGCTTTTTTTAACTTCCTCAATCGTTCCCACCATGTAAAATGCTGTTTCTGGTTTATCGTCATGTTTCCCCTCTAATATTTCTTTAAATCCTCGTACTGTTTCTTTCATGGGAACATATCTTCCAGGTCGACCAGTAAATGGCTCTGCAACTGACATAGGCTGAGTAAGGAATCGTTGAATCTTTCTCGCTCTTGAAACGGCAAGTTTATCTGCATCAGACAATTCTTCCATTCCCAAGATTGCAATAATATCCTGTAAATCCTTATATCTTTGTAAAATTTTTACCACATCTCGTGCTACTTGGTAATGTTCTGCTCCCACGACGTCTGGATCAAGCGCTCGTGAGTTTGATGATAATGGATCAATCGCTGGGAATAATCCTTGTTCAGCAAGGGATCTTTCGAGATTTAAGGACCCATCCAAATGAGAAAATGTAGCAACTGGAGCAGGATCTGTGTAGTCATCAGCAGGTACGTACACTGCTTGAATTGAGGTGATCGATCCTTTTTTTGTTGAGGTAATTCTCTCTTCTAGGGACGCCATTTCGCTTGCCAAGGTTGGTTGATATCCTACAGCGGACGGGATGCGTCCTAAGAGTGCTGATACTTCACTTCCTGCTTGTGCAAAACGGAAAATATTATCAATGAAAAGAAGAACATCCATGTTTTTCTTATCACGGAAATGTTCTGCCATAGTGACCCCGGTGAGCGCCACACGCAAACGATTTCCAGGGCTCTCATTCATCTGTCCAAAGACAAGAGCTGTCTTGTCAATAACTTTTGTATCCTTCATTTCTCTCCATAAATCGTTTCCTTCTCGGCTTCGCTCTCCAACTCCGGTGAAAACAGAAACTCCTGCATGCTCTTTTGCCACATTATGAATAAGTTCTTGGATGGTAACTGTTTTTCCAACTCCTGCTCCTCCAAAGATAGCTACTTTCCCTCCTTTAATAAAAGGTGCAATAAGATCGATAACCTTTAAGCCTGTTTCAAATATTTCTTGTTCCACTGCTTGCTCTGCGAGCGTTGGGGCAGATCGATGAATAGGCATTCTTTCTTTTGTTCTAATCTCAGGTCCCTCATCAATAGCCTCTCCTAATACGTTAAAAATACGACCCAAAGTTTCGTCTCCAACTGGTACTTCAATTGGCTTTCCCGTATTTGTTACTTCCATGCCACGACTTATACCAAACACGTTTCCCATGGCAACAGCGCGCACGAGTCCAGGCTCAAGAACTGCCTCGACTTCAAATACTGTTCTTCCCAATTTTGCGTCATCTAAAACGAGAGCGTCATAAATACCAGGTGTCGCATTTTCTGGAAACCGCACATCAACTACCACTCCTCGGACCGCCGAAATAATTCCTTTTATCATACTCATAGTATAAACGTTTAATTTTTAATTTAAAATTTTTAATTTTTAATCGCCTAAATGTCATTGCGAGCGAATCATGTCATAGCGAAGCAATCTTGCCTCCATGTCATTGCGAGCGAATCATGTCATAGCGAAGCAATCTACTTGTTAAGATTGCCGCGTCTCCCGACTAAGTCGGGATCCTCGCAATGACATCTCCCCCAATTTAACTGATTCTCTGTACAGAGGCACTATAGTGCGTCTCTACTGCTTTAACTGATTTCAACTGGTCTCAGCTGGTCTTAGCTGATTTCAACCGATCTCAGCCCGCCTCAACAGATTCTTTTGCTGTAATCATGTCCAATAGCTCGCTCGTTATTTTCTCCTGTCTGAGCTTATTTCCCAACAGTGTTAAATTATAAATAACATCGTTTGCATTATCTGTTGCATTTTTCATTGCAATCATGCGAGCAGAGTGTTCTCCCGCTTCAGATTGAATAATCGCATTTCTCATTTTTTCTTCTACAAAGCTTCTCAATATTTGCTCCACCATCTTCATGGGTGAGGGCTCAATCACATACTCTATGTATTCTTTTTCTTCTATTTTTATCTGATCAAGTTCTAGTTTATACGGTAATATTTGAGCTAAATTTGGTTCTGTTTTCAATGTGGAAACAAAACTGTTATAGAGCACAAATACACGCTTATAGGTGCCATTTAAAAATGTTTCTAAGGAAAACTTTATTACCGCAGAAACATTATTAAGAGGTGAGGCATGGGAATAATCCGCTAATATATCTCCTCCTGTTTTTGACAAAAATTGAGCTCCCTTTTTTCCAATGGTGATAAATTTTGTTGTTTTGATATCAACATTACTTGCAATATAGCGAAATAAATCAATGTTAAACGATCCACATAATCCCTTGTTCCCTGTTAAAACTATTACTAAGTCTGGACTTGTTTCTGGCGCATGAGTAACAAGGAGAGGTGAGTTCATTGTATCCATTTTCGTCATTACCTTCGTGATTACGAGTTCCAACTCTTGTTGATAGGGCCGCGCCTCAATCGCTGCTTGTTGACTCTTCTTCATCTTAATTGCAGACACAAGCTGCATAGAACGAGTTATTTTCTTTACGTTCGATACGGACTTCGTCTTTTTTCTTACCTGTCTGACATTCATAGAATTTAGGCTTCAACAAATCCATCAGCAACATTTTTTACAAATGGAGCCAATAGTTCTTCAATATGGGGAGTAACTACTTTTTCTTTTTCAATCAGATGAATAAGTTTTTCTCCTTGTAAGCGCAATGTCTTTACCAACTCATTTTCAAATTCTGTTACTTTCAAAACAGGAACTGAGTCGATATATCCTTTATTTGCTGCCCAGAGAACAACAATTTCCTCTCCTAATCTATAAGGCTTGTTCTTGTCTTGTTTCATGAGTTGGGTAACTTTTGCTCCTCTATTGAGAAGTTTCTTTGTGTCTTCATCCAAATCACTTTCAAACTGCGAAAAGGCTGCCATTTCTCGATATTGTGCAAGATCAAGCTTCAGTCTTCCTGCCACTTGTTTCATTGCTTTTGTTTGTGCATTTCCTCCTACGCGTGAAACTGAGATGCCGATGTTGATAGCGGGACGAATACCTGCATTAAATAAATCTGTTTCCAGGAATATTTGTCCATCGGTAATTGAAATCACATTGGTAGGAATATAGGCAGACACGTCTCCTTCCAATGTTTCGATAATGGGAAGAGCTGTGATTGATCCACCGCCAGATGCATCTTCCAATCGACATGCGCGCTCCAAAAGTCGTGAATGAAGATAAAAAATATCTCCTGGATATGCCTCACGACCTGCGGGTCTTCTTAAAATAAGAGAGACCTGTCGATAGGCCCATGCATGTTTTGAAAGATCATCATAGATAACCAACACATCTTTTCCTTGAGCCATAAAAAATTCTGCAATAGCGCTTGCAGAGTAGGGAGCTAAATATTGCAAGGCGGCAGGATCAGATGATGAAGCACTTACAATAATAGTGTAGTCCAATGCTCCTTGTTTTCTGAGTAACTCAGAAACGAGCGCGATTTTAGAATTTTTTTGACCAATTCCACAGTAAATACAAATGACGTCTTGTCCTTTTTGATTAATGATGGTGTCGAGTGCAATAGTACTCTTCCCTGTTCCTCGGTCTCCAATAATAAGTTCTCGTTGTCCTCTTCCAATAGGAAATAGGGCATCGATACTCTTAATTCCTGTTTGCATAGGAACATTTACTGGTTTTCTATACACAACAGAAGGTGCTACTTTTTCCACTGGGTTCCATTTGTCGGCAGGAATTGCTTCCCCTCCGTCTAATGGTTGACCTAATGGGTCTACTGTTCTTCCAATCATTTTATCGCTGACAGGAATAGACAGTGTGTATTTCAATGCTTTTACTTGTTCACCGCTCTTTATCGTGAGGTAGTCACCCAATACGATGATTCCCACAGAGTCTTCCATCATGTCAATAATGTATCCCTTTACGCCACTTGCAAATTCAACGACTTCCCCATATCCAGCTTTATCCAATCCTTGTGCCAACGCAACTCCGTCACGTATTTCTTGAACTACTCCCACTTCATCGGTTTTGTAGTCTAGTTTACTATTTTTAATCTCTCGCTCAATTTGTTCAAGATACTGATCAATTGCTTTCATAGAGCTGTTTTTTTAATAAATGTAACGCGTTGCGTATGGACAAATCGATATTTTGTGAGCCAGATTGGATAATAAACCCACCAATGATTGATGTATCTACTGCATTCTCCACCTTACTTGAAGCGTACTGAGGAAACCGAGAAATTATTTTCTGTAGCTCATCGTGCGATAAGCTATAGGCTGAAATAATCCTCACCAGCTCCTTCTGAGCAACAAGCTCTTGGGTAAATGTTTGTTTAAGTCGTTCTTTCACTCGTGGATCAAGGCGCATACGATTACTTATTTTCTAAATTGCTAAGGACTTTTGCATTGACTTGTTTTTGCATGTCTTCTGTAAGAAACTCTTTTAAGGCATGTTCAACCGTCATGACGCTTACCTTTGCAAGGGTTTCTTTGTACTGTTTTTCCATTTGTTGTCTTTCTTCATCAATCTGTTTTGATGCTCTCTTCACCATCTCTTTTGATTCTTCTTGAGCTTTTGCAAGAAGAGCTGCTCGTTCTCCATCTGCAGCATGACGCACTGCCTTCAGGCTCTCTTCTGTCTTTTTATGAATCTCTGCCTTAGAATCCTTTTCTTGTTGAGCAAGTACTTCTTTTTGCTTCGCTACTTCTTCATTCATCTTCTTACGCTCTGCATCCTTCATCTTTTCGCTTTTCATAACGGACACAAAAGGACCCGCTATAAATTTCTTGTAGATGAAAAAAAACAGTCCAAAGTTGATGAGCTGAGCCAATAATAATTTAAAATCAATTCCGAGATTTTCCATAATATTTCAATACCTCAAATTACGTAAATTTGAGAATAAGTGCAACAACAAGTGCGTAAATAGCAATAGCTTCTGCGAATGCTAGTCCAAGAATCATAGCTGTTCTAATTGATGATTCTGCTTCTGGGTTTCGACCAAGTGCTTCTACTGCTTTTGAGGCAATGTTTCCAATAGACAAAGCTGGTGCGATTGCTCCAACTGCCATGGTGAAAGCGATAGCTGCGATTTTGATTGTTTCTGAATCCATATGTGTATACACCTCCTTCAAGTTATGTAACTTGTAACATGCAGCATGCAACATTTCAAATGTTACCTGTTATATGTTACACGCTCTATGAACTAGTGATGACTCACTGACAAACTCAAGAATACAGATGTCAACATTGAGAATACTAAAGCCTGTACAAATCCTACAAATACTTCCAAGATAAGGAATGGGAATGAGGCTAAAACAGGAACTAAGAATGCAACAATAGTAAGAAGCACTTCTCCTGCAAATATATTACCAAATAAACGAAAGGCAAAAGAAAGAACTTTTGAAATCTCTGATATGATTTCCAAAATACCTAGGACAAAATAAATAGGATCTTTGAAATTGAGGAATTTTGAAATGTAGGTTTTAAATCCTAAAAACTGAATACCATATACTTGAATCATGGTGACTGAAATAATTGCAAGAGCTAACGTCGCATTCAAATCAGCATTGTTTCCACGAAGTAAGGGCACTTCAAGAACTTCTTCGTGTCCACCCTCAGTTTTAACGGCTTCATGTGTAGGTGCCTTAGTTTCTGCAGGTTTTTTCTTAACTTCAGGCACTGGTGCAACTTCCTTTTTTAAAATAGTGCCATGAACAATCGCTGCAGGCACTTTTACAACAATACTTCCCACTCCCGGAAGAAGGCCGCTCCAGTTTTGAATGAGGATGTACAGAAAAAATGCGGAGAGAAGAGGGAAAAAAACATCGATTTTATCATGGACGATTGAGGAAAAAAGATCGTATAACGTCCTCAGCATGAGATTTAATGTATAGTATAAACCGTTTTTTTCATCCTTTTGAGATTCCTTAAAGTAAGAGTATCCGAGAAACAAAAAGAAGAAAAAAACAAGAGTTGAAAGGACCATGGAGTTTTTCATGGCGAAAGTGCCGATGTAAAACAGTGTTTCCGCTTTGATGCTAATTACTGGCATGCTGAGAAAATTGACGAACAATTTTTAGTAAATTAAACAAAGATCCGGCTGCCCCAAGTACTAAACCAAAAATAACACATAGTGGTTTTGTTCCTAGTTTTATGTCAAGAACAATTCCAGCCCCAAGTCCTACAAGAAGTGGAACGACAAAATATATACCTAAATCCATTGCATCTATTAAGCGAAATTTTTCATCAGTCTTCCTTTTTTTCTTTTGATGAAAGGGCTCAATGATAAACGAGCTTCCTACTTTTTGTACATGTGACCGGGAATATTCTACCATGAAATATAAAACTTTGTCAACTTGTCGAAAATTTTTGTTGTTTGTCATCCCCGCGGAGGCGGGGATCCAGTCGATAATGTCCCTATTTGCTTTTTTGTATTGAAATTAGAGTCTGGATTCCCGCCTTCGCGGGAATGACGCATAGAATTTGACACAATTAGTGTGTCGGTCAATCTCCTTATCCCAATTTTACTGCATTATCGATCAGAAAACTCATCTGATCTTCTCTCTCTGCTGCTGTCCCCTTGGCGAGAATTACCTGATTAACATTAATTATTGATTTCAATTTCTCAAACGATTTAGGGAAAAATACGGCCTCTATCGTACCCGTGTCATCATACATTGTGATAAACGCCATCTCTTTATTGTCTTTTTTGGTTCGAATAATCTTTTTTCCACTTATGACGCCTACTAATACCATGCTTTTTTTATCATCATCTTTCGTAATTTCCCCTATATGTTTTGTTGCTTTTGTTTCAATTATTTCAGCAAATGGAGCAAGGGGATTACGACTAATAAGAAATCCTATCACGTCTTTTTCCATCATAGAGAGCTCGGAATCTGGATATTCCGGTATTTGTTCAAAGGTGTCGACAACTTTTTTTTGTTCAACATGCCCCGCAAACAGACCAAACTGCCCTTTTGATTCACTGTCTTTCGATGCTGCAAGATCTTTTACCATTTCTGGGTAAACAGAAAGAATAGTTGCACAGTTTGAAAATTCTTTAAAAGCGCCGGATTTTGTGAGGCTCTCTATGGTTCTTTTATTTACTTTTCGTAGCTCTACACGGGTAAGAAAGTCTTTGAATCCAATAAAGGGGCCATGAGAACGCGCTTCCAAAATAGAGTCTATTGCTGCGCTTCCCACATTTTTTAGGGCAGACATACCAAATCGAATACTATCTCCCTCTAATGTGAACTCGCTCCCACTTTTATTTATATCGGGAACTAATACTGGAATTTCCATTCTTCTACATTCCTCAATTGCCTGAGCCATTTTTATCTCTCTCATCGGCCCGGCCACACCTTGAAGTTCAGCTGTAAGGAGTGCCGCCATATATTCCACGGGGAAATTAGCTTTCATATATCCCGTCCAGTAGGCAATTAATCCGTAAGATGCAGAATGAGGTTTATTAAACCCGTATGCGGCAAACTTCTCCATAAATGCAAAAAGTTTCTCTGCCATTGTTCGTGCATATTTATTTTTTACACATCCGTCTATAAATTTTTTATGTTCAACATCCATGAGAGATTTCTTTTTCTTTCCCATTGCCATACGCAGATTGTCTGCTTCACTCATTGAGTAGCCAGCTAGGCTATGCGCAATTTCCATTACTTGTTCCTGGTATACCAGCACGCCGTAGGTCTCACCCATTATTTTTTTGAGGTCTGGATGCAAATACTTCACTGTTTCAGGTTTATTTTTTCCAGAAATAAAGGAGGGGATAAGATCCATAGGACCTGGTCGATATAAGGCGACCATAGCAGTAATGTCGCTCATTTTATTTGGTTTTAATTCTTTTGCAAGACGCCGCATGCCAGCCGACTCAAGTTGAAAGACACCAATAGTGTTTCCTGCAGAAATGAGATCATATGTTTTTTTATCATCGATGCGAATATCATGAATATCTATTTTTTTTCCTGTTTTTCTCATAGAAAGAATAATCGCTTTATCGAGGATAGTTAAGTTTCGTAACCCCAAAAAATCAATCTTAAGAAGTCCTACCGCTTTATTATTTTGTACTGCGTTCAAATCTAGACAGTACATATCATATTGTGTTATCACCCTACCCTGCTTAGATTCAGTTTGAATGGGCACAAAGTTCGTTAAATCATCGGCTGCAATAATAACTCCTGCGGCATGAACAGATGAATGGCGCGGAAGACTCTCTAATCGAAGAGCAACATCAATTGTGCGCTTAGTCTCTGGTTCATTGTCGTAAGCATATTTCAATGGTGGTGCCTCAATCATTGCTTGTGACAGTTTCATTTGGGCCCCTTGTTTTCCTTGAGGAATCATCTTTGCGAGTCGATCACCTTGAGCATAAGACATTCCTAGAGCTCGCCCCACATCACGCACCACAAGACGCGCTTCCATAGTTCCGAAAGTGATGATTTGTGCCACTTTTTCGCTTCCATATTTATCAGTAACGTAGGCAAGCACATCATCACGCTGCACATCAGCAAAATCAATATCAATATCGGGAGGAGTGGGACGTTCTGGATTTAGGAATCGCTCAAACGGGAGTACGTGTTCCAATGGATTTATATCTGTTATACGTAAAACATAAGCAACGAGAGAGCCAGCAACAGAACCGCGGCCAGGGCCAACTCCAATTTCATTATTTTTTGCCCAATTAATGAAGTCTTGCACCATGAGAAAATAGGTAGCATATCCCTTCGTGTTAATAATGTTTAATTCGTAATCAAGTCTTTTTAACACCACCTCTGGAGTGAAATCAGTCACTCTCCCTTTCATTTCATACGTAAGCTGACGAAGATAGTCTTCGGGTGAAATATTATTAGGAGTATCAAAGTGCGGGAGAACCCATTTTCCATAAGGAATTTCTAAATTGCACTTATCGGCGATTGTATTGGTATTTTCTATTGCTTCTGGTAAATCGGAAAATGCAACTCGCATCTCGTCCTCTGTTTTAAAATAGTAGTCAGGGATATCAATCATTGAAAGGGGGCGATTTTTTTCGAAAATCGTACGCTGTGTTTGAATACACAACAGAACCTCGTGAGCATATGCATCCGCCTCACTCATATAATGGACATCATTCGTTGCAACAAGGGGAACTGCAAACTTACGACTCAATTTCACGAGCTCTGCATTTACATTATCTTGTTGAGGCATATTTGGATGCCTTTGAAGTTCTAGGTAGAAGTCTTGCTTATATATTGAAACATATTTTTGTAAGATTTTTTCTGCCTCGGTGTGTTGCCCCTCCTGAATAAGCTTTGCAATTTCTCCATCCATACATCCCGAAAGAGCAATCATTCCCTCATGGTACTTTTCTAATAATTCAAAATCTACCCGAGGTTTATAGTGCATTCCTTCCAAATGAGCAGCGCTCACCAGCTTCATTAAATTGCGATAGCCGGTAAAGTTTTTTGCAAGAAGGACTAATTCATATCTATCTTGACTATCAACTGAATCTTTATCTAAATGAGAACCTTTCGCTTTATACACTTCACATCCGATAATGGGTTTTATTCCCAGATCGAGAGCTTTAATATAAAACTTAAAGGCACCATACATAGCTCCATGGTCGGTAATCGCAAGTGAGGTCATCCCCAAATCTTTTGCTTTTTGGAGCACTTCCCCAATACGACACATCCCATCAAGAAGAGAATACTCTGTATGAACATGCAGATGTGTAAACGCCATATTTATCGACTTTTATCAACAAATTGTGTCATTCCCGCGGAGGCGGGAATCCAGTCTATGATTTTCATTAGACTTAGTATATAAAGAGGAAGTAATACTTACAACTGGATTCCCTATTTTAATTATTTTTCAAGACAGGTATACTGAAACTCCATTTTTTGAGTCGTTTCGTCTATTTTATTGTCTATTTTAAATTTACATTTATTACCTGTACCTGTTTTGATACTGTTGCATCCGGTATATCCGTCTTTTGTTGAGTATTGAGCACACACTCCTCCTTCTTTTGATGTAGCTGTACTAGAAAGCTTCTTTATTGCAAAGCCAACTACATATGCAGCTACTACAACGAGCATAAGGATAAGAAATTGTTTTTGCGTTAGTTTTTTCATAGGAATATAAATATATTAAAAATGTGTAATACGGATACTCTATTAGTTATCCAGTGGGTCTGGGGGTTGATATCCCGCGTCTTTTGAGCTTGTATAAGAAGACTTCGTTGGCGCTTCTACCTTAAGCATTCCAATCTTCTTCAGAAATTCGATGATTTTGGTAAGTAGATTCATAAATAAACATATAATTATTAATTGCTCTCTGTGTCATCCCCGCTGACGAGCGGGGATCCAGACTAAAATATCATTTTTTAAATTTAAATTGAAATTATCGACTGGATTCCCGCCTCCGCGGGAATGACGAACTATTTCATCCCCTCTTCCAACGCCTTCCTCACCGTGCTCGCATCTGCTTTTCCTTTCATTTCTTTCATTACCTGACCTACCAAGAACATGATAACTGACACTTTTCCACTTTTATATTCTGTGACTGCTTTTTCATTGGCTCCAATGACTTTCTTTACAGATTCTTCTAGGAGTCCAGTGTCAGTGGCGATTGGTGCTGTCATTTCTTTATATTTCTTGACAAACTCATTAGGAGATACCGTTGTTGAAAGACGTTTATTCAGTAGTGCGCTCGCAACTTTTTGTTCTATGCCAGGCTCTGTCTTACCTTTTTTTAGCTCGACGAGAACAAGTTCAAAATAATCGCTTATTTCCCTTTCTCGTGAAATGCTGTATGCGTCTAGCTCTTTTAATCCAAGTGATTTAATAAATCTATCCATCTTCGCTTTTGGAAGTTCTGGAATTGTTTCTGTTATTTTATTTATATACGAATCTGTAAAGTTGAAGGGTGGAATATCAGGCTCTGGAAAGTATCGGTAATCAGCCGCTCCTTCTTTTACCCGTTGTGAATAGGTTATTCCTCTTTCTGAATTCCATCCGCGTGTTTCTTGAACAGGTGTTTCTCCTTTATCTAACAGTTCGATATGACGAGCTACTTCAAAATCAATCGCTCGTTTTACAAAGTTAAATGAGTTGATATTTTTCACTTCTACTTTATAGTTTGGTAATTTGAATTTTTCCGGTTGACCTTCAGACTTTAAGACCTTCAGACTTTCGACTCTCACACTTATATTCGGCTCCATTCTCATCGTGCCCTTTTCTAAATCCGCTTCAGATACATCAAGGTAGCGGATAATAGTATGCAACTCCTCCAAAAACATCTTTACATCCGCAGAAGAAGTAAAATCTGGCTCCGTTACTATCTCAACAAGTGGCACGCCAGAACGATTAAAGTCGATTAATGTTTCCTCCCCTTTATGGATAAGTTTACCCGTGTCTTCTTCGAGATGAACTCTATGAATTCTAAATTTCTTTTCTTCAGTATTTTTATATGTCCCATGATTCTTTCCGAATTCAAGATATCCTGTTAAAGCAATTGGCTCGTCATACTGAGATATCTGATATCCCTTTGCAAGATCAGGGTAGGAATAGTGCTTTCTATCGAACTTTGTGTGTTTACTGATTGCACAATTTAGCGCCTTCCCCATTTTGATTGTCCATTCAATTGCTTGCTTGTTCGGTACTGGAAGTGCTCCTGGAAGTCCTAAACAAACAGGGCATACTTGACTGTTTGGATTTGCTTCATGAAGCCCATTTGCACATTGGCAAAACATGCCACTTTTTGTTTTCAGTTCGACATGTATCTCAAGTCCGATTACTGGAATATATTTGTTCATATTTTTTTGTAACTTGTAGTTTGTAGCTTATAACTTTCTACTCTCTGTGTCATTCCCGCGAAGGCGGGAATCCAGACTCTAACTACATTATTAAAAAGTTTCAAGTTTCAAGATTCAAGATTTTTAATTGCCTTTTTTATTACTCCCATAAAATCTGTTTCCTTTTCAAATTGATAGGACGCATTAAGCAAATCAGACTCTCGGAAATAGTTTGCCATCAGATGAATACTCATTGGTAATCCATTTCTGTCTAAGCCTGTTGGAAGGCTTATTCCAGGAATTCCAGCCATTGCTCCCGGTTCATTAAACTTATCCATTAATTCTCCAAAAAAAGGATATTTTTCAAAATCTCCTAATTTAATAGCGGTTATTGGTGTTGGCGTTCCAATAATGAAATCTACGTCTTTGAATACACGTTTAAAGTCGTTGATAATAAGGGTTCTTACTTTTTGTGCCTTTTTGAAAAATGCATCATAGTATCCATACGACAATGTGTATGTGCCAAGCATTCCTCTTCTTTTTGCTTCTGCGCCAAAGAATGAACGAGGATTCCCGTAGCGAATACCATCATATCGAGCAAGGTTCGACATTACTTCTGCTCGCTGAATGATTGTGTAAACCGAAATAGAATACTGAGGAGAAAGAAGTGAAACTTTCTTCGTCTTAAACCCCATCTTTTCGAATATCTTAATCGAAGACTCCAACGATTTCTTTACATCCTCATCCAAACCTTCAAAGTATTCATCGGCAATTCCAATGGTGTAGGTTTTCTTCTCCTTCATTTTTGAAAGATAATCTTCTGTGGGAACTGCCGCACTGGTTGCATCATATGAATCTTTTCCTGCAATTGACTGAAAGATAAGAGCTGCATCTTCAACAGATAATGTAAGCGGGCCGGGACAATCAAGGGAAGAACCCATCGCAATTACTCCATACCGAGAGACGCGACCGTACGTTGGTTTTAAACCAACTACGCCACTCCATGACGCTGGCTGTCGAATGGACCCTGCCGTTTCACTGCCGATGCCTCCTGGGGCTAAATAGGCGCTCACTGCAGCAGCTGTGCCGCCGCTTGATCCTCCCGGGCTTCGGGTAATGTCCCATGGATTTTTTGTCGCTCCGTAATCTGATGTCTCAGTGGACGATCCATGGGCCCATGCGTCCATATTTGTTTTCCCAAGAAGCTCATATCCAGCTTCTTTCAAGTGAGTTGTTACTGTTGATTCATAAGGTGGTATAAAGTTGTCCAATACTTTTGCAGAGGCCGTTGTACGCACTCCTTTGGTGCAAAAATTGTCTTTTACTGCAAGAGGGATGCCAGATAAAACGCCATTTCCTACCTTATTCTCTGGTTTCTTTTGAACCGTTAAATAAGCATTAATTGAAGGATTATATTTCTCAATTCTTTTTGCAAAGTAAGAAAATAGCTCCTCTTTAGATATTTTTTTTGTTTTCAGGAGTTCTTTAAGCTCCGTTATTGTTTTTCCCAGTAACATAGTATTTATTACATAATTCGCCCAACAACAAACGCATTATCCTTTACATTTTTTCCGTTTGAAAACGCTTCTTCAGGACTTAAGGCTCTCGTATTTTTTTCTCCATCTTCAAACGTCACATTTGAAAGGTCTACAACTGAGTTTGTTGGAGCAACGCCATCTGTGTTGAGTTCATCAAGATTTTTTATATAGTCGATTGTTTCTGCAAGTTGGGCCGCATTTTTTTCAATTTCGGCCTCAGTTAAGGTTAATCCTGCAAGTTTTGCAAGATGAAGAACCTCGTCTTTTGATAGTTTTTTGTCTGCCATATGAGCATTATACTGAAAATTAATCCAAGTATTATAGCGCAATTACCTTCATTTGACACAATTCACGAAACCCAATAATACCGTGCTCTCTTCCCATACCTGAAAATTTATATCCTCCAAATGGTGTTTCTGCTACCCAATGATTTGCAAGATTAATTTCTATAGATCCGGCATCTATTAGTCGAGCTACTCGACTTGCGCGCTCCACGTCTTGAGAAAATATTACAGCTCCAAGCCCGTATATTGTGTCATTGGCTAATGTAACCGCTTCACTTTCAGTTTTAAAAGTAACGATTGGTATAACAGGTCCAAATACCTCTTCACTCCAAACTTTCATATTTTTAGTTACATGTGTAAGTAGTGTAGGCTCATAATATGCACCTTTTAGTCCATTTGGCTGTTTTCCTCCGGTTATTACAGTGGCGCCTTTTTTAATCGCATCATTTGTTTGCTCTTGTAGTAAATCAAGTTGTTTTTTTGAGACTAAAGGACCAATATCCGTCCCGATCTCAAGTGGATTCCCTACTTTTTTATTTTCGATTATTGTCTTAAATTCAGAGACCAGCTCATCAAATTTTGATTCGTGGACAATTATTCTTTTGATTGCATCACAAACCTGACCGCAGTTATAAAACCGTTTACTATATAGTTTTGAAACTATTTCCTTTATTGAAACATCCTCAAAAATAATGGCGGGATTAGAGCCTCCCATTTCAAGTGTAGAGTGAATAAATTTTTTTCCAGCCATCTCGAATAGTTTTCTCCCTACTTGGGTACTTCCTGTAAACCATATTGAATCTATATCCTTATCAACAAGTTCTGCCCCCACATCGCCTCCCCCATGGACGGCTGAAAACACTCCTTCAGGAAGATTGAGTTTCGTCATTATTTCTTCCATTTTTTTTCCAAATAATATGCATTCTTCAGCATGTTTAAAAACCACTGTATTGCCCACCAACAAATTAGGAATTACGCCCCATACAAACATATCAAAAGGAAAATTCCATGGCACAATGACTGCGACAACGCCCTTTGGTTCAAAAACAACTCGATGCTGTTTATTCTCTGCGCTAAACGTAATTTGATCTTGAAGAGCAACTTTAGATAGTTCAAAAAAAGATTTTATATAGTTTAAATCCCAATCTATTGCCCCACTACATTGACTGAGGGGGCTTCCCATTTCGTTTGAAATAAGTAGTGCAATATCTTTTTTTTGTTTTGTCACAATCTCAAGTAGAGGGATTAGGTATTCTATTCTTTTTGTAAGAGGTGTATTTTTCCAAATATGTTTAGCTTTTTGTGCCATTTGCACTTTTTTATGTATCTCAGTTGGTGTTGATTGTTCAACGCGACCATTTACTTTGTAATCGTCTCCTGGATTTGTAGAATTCAAATAAACCATATATTGATAAATAACTATTATTTTATAATCACAACTGCAAGTGGGGTTTGTTCGTCACTCTGACCCATGGGATTGTCTCTAAATATTTCTTCAATTATTGTATCATCAAGTCCCGTACTATTTCCTAAAATGTTGCGTCCAATGTCATTTGCATCAATAATCACCGAACCGAGATAGCTTTCAGCTTTAAGCTTTAAGCTGTTAACTTCTATGTCAATTTTCCTACAAACGCCATTTGGATCTTTAGGGAGAAGTTTTGCAGATACATTTGCGGGATACAGTGAATACTCTGTTGGACCGTCAATACCCGCTGCTGCGCGCCCAGCGATATGGTAGAACATTCCTCGTATTCCGAAAGGGCGAGTGACCATCGATACGAGTGTGGCAAAAAGGATGCGAAATAACCCCACTTCTTGTATAGCAAGTTGCATCGTCCACGGACTCCCTAATCCTATGCCATATGACACGCGTGAAACAAATCGAGATAAGAATTGTGCAAAAAATCCTGGGTGAATATCCCAAATGAAGTAGGATCTGTTCTGCGCCGTTGCAATTATTTTCTCAGTAATAACAATAAACCATTTTTTCTCATCCGACTTTTGACTTTCGACTTTTGACTTTAAGACTAACTCAGTGATGGATTTTACATAATCTTCCCCTTTTTGGAATATGTGGGTGGGGATGAGTTCTCGTTCATACTCTTGTCCAAGAACCTGTACTGTTGGTTTAAGCTCTTTCTTTACTTTCTTCTCTTGAATAATTTTATTTATCGTGGGAAAAAACTCCTTAAGCCACAACTCCAAGTTGAGCGCTCTCCAAAATACCATACTATCATCTGTTTCACCTCTTACATATCCATCAAATGCAATCACTAGTTCAGCCTGGTTGATATAAGACTTTGAGATGAAAGACTCACTCGTAAAATAGTTTCGGATAGATTTATATTCTTTAAGAAACCATTCGTGTTCTGGGGTGGTAAACCCTATTTTATTTCTTCTTTTATTAATCACCTCGGGAAGAATGTCTTCGGTTGCTTTTCTTAAAATATATTTATTCCACCCATTCCAAATAATTGCTTTATCTGAAAGACTAAAGATATAACGAAGCAATCTAAAATCAAGAAATGGTACTCTTCCTTCAACAGAAAACTTCATTGCATTTTTATCTTCATAACGCAGAAGCGACTGTAAACTATTTTTGAAAATATCCTCTATAAGTCGCTTCTTTAGATTTTTACCTTCAACAGTAAACTTTTCTTTTTTATGTTTATCTGCAAATTCAGCATTGAGAAGCTTTTTTGTATCTACTATTTTTTTTGTACTGAGCTTTTGGAGGATAAACTTCATGAATATGTCTTTTCCATTCCATACTTCTCGTACTGCCCCGGCATAATCTTTTTCTTTCAGGAGTTGTTTCAAATATACGAAGTAATAGGGAAGATACCCCGCCATCATTTCATCACTCCCCTGACCATCCAACACAACGGTTACTTCTTTGTGAACCTTCTCCATCACTTTATACTGCGCATAGGGACCAGTGCTAATTGTGGGCTCTTCTTGTGTTTTTACAAACACCTGAAGGTCAGCGAGGAACTCCTTTGAGTTCGGATGTATTTTGAAATCTTGAATTTCTTTTGAGGTTTTAAGAAGTGCTTCGATATAGGACTCCTCATCATTGGTAGAACCGGGAAATACAGCAGAAAATGTTTTTTGAATGCCTCCCACCGACTCTGAATTGCTGACTTTTTCTTGTAGAAGCTTGTTCACCACAGCGACGACAGTTGAAGAGTCCAAACCGCCAGACAAACAAGTACCCACGGGAACTTCAGAGATGAGGCGACGAGAAATGCTGTCAGTTAATAATTCCTTAAACTCATTGATGTTTTTTTCTGAAAGATCTGCGTCGTTTTTTTTATTCGCGTGGGATAATAAATCTGCTTGAAGTGTGGTATATGACTTAATCTCCCTTTTCCTATTTTCTAATATCATCATTTCTCCAGGAAGAAGTCGATTGATTCCGGCAAAAAATGTTTCTCTTCCGTCATCATGAATACGAAAACGTAAATAGCGATAGATAATTCTATCATTAGGGGTAGTCTCGACGAAATGGCTTGCAAGTAATGGTTTAATTTCTGATGCAAATGCAAATGGTTTGCCAGATTCAACATCTGTAAAATACAAAGGTTTTATCCCGAAATGATCTCGTGCAAGAAGCAATCTATCCTTTTTTATGTCGTAGAGAGCAATGCCAAACATGCCGTTGAACCGGTCAAAACATGTATCTCCCCATTGTTCATATCCATGGACAATTACTTCTGTATCTGATTGAGTAGAAAAGACATGACCACACTCTTCAAGTTCTTTTCGGAGCTCGCGATAGTTGTACATTTCGCCGTTGTAAACAACGACAATGGATTTGTCTTCATTGTAGATGGGCTGATCTCCCCCTTTTCGGTCGATAATGGCCAGGCGGCGATTGATGAGGCTTACCTTTTCCCCAAAAAAATACCCGTCCCCGTCAGGACCGCGATGCTCCATCTCTTTTGAAAAAGTGCGAAGCAACTCATCATTTTTTATTCCCACAATACCTGCTATACCACACATAGAAAAATACTAAGTTTATCTAATTGTCATTCCCGCGAAGCCGGGAATCCAGACTCTAATTACATTACAAAAAACAAATAAGGATATTTTCGACTGGATCCCCGCTCGTCAGCGGGGATGACAGACTCTCACATCTCTCTCAGTAATCTTATTCTCTCCTCAATCGGCGGATGGGTGCTAAACATATTGGTAAACCAGTCTCCCTTTTTCCCTTTTTTAAATGGATTGCTGATAAATAAATGTGCCGTAGCAGATGTTGCAGTTTTCATACCAGCTGGATATCCGGAAATCTTTTGAAGCGCGCTGGCTAGGCTCATTGGCCGTCGGGTAAGGAGGGCGGCATCAGCATCCGCGAGATATTCCCTTCGTCTTGAAATCGCAAGTTGAATTAGCGTTGCGGTAAGCGGCGCAATAATAAGGGCTACGATAAGAAGAATAAAGGTAAAAATATTTTTGTTTCCACTGTTATTATCATCATCTCTATTTCCTCCTCCCCACCACATGCTTCTCATAATCCAATCAGCAACGAGCGAGACTGTCCCGACAAGAACTGACACAACAGTCATAACGAGCATATCGTAATTTTTAATATGACTCATCTCATGAGCGATTACACCTTCAAGCTCTCCCCGATCCATAAGTGCAAGTAGCCCCTCTGTAGCACATACTACAGCATGTTGCGGATCTCTCCCCGTGGCAAATGCATTCGGCGCTGAGTCAGGAATGACATAAAGCTTGGGCATGGGAATCCCTGTTGCTATCGCCATATTTTCCCCCGCTGTATAAAAATTAAAATATATCTCCTTATTTGCAGGTACAGCACCCACTGAAAGCAGCACAAGCTTATCAGAGAAATAATAGCTAAAAACAGAAGAAAAAGAAGAGATGATTAACCCCAGTACAAGATATCCATTTGCATCTCCATAATACATTCCGATGATATAAAAGAATCCGGAGAGGAGGATAATAAAAAGAGCACAAATAAAGAATGTCTTTTGTTTGTTGGATGAAATTTGAGAGTAGATTGTCATGTTGCAAATACACCAATGATACTTCTGACGCTTTATGACTTTATAAACTTGACGAACTTTATAAACTTAGAACTTTACATCAATCTTCTTCTTTTCTTCTTCAGTAGCTGCAAAGAATTCTTCTTCTTTGAAGGTAAACATTCCAGCTATAAAATTGCTTGGAACAGTCTGAATTTTTGTGTTAAATTCCAAAACATTGCTGTTGTAGAACTGGCGAGAAAAGGACACTTTATCTTCTGTATCTTCAAGCTGTCTTTGTAAATCTTGAAAGTTGGTATTTGCTTTAAGATCAGGATATGCTTCAGCTACTGCAAACAGCGACTTCAATGCTCCAGACATCATGTTGTTTGCCTCTGCCTTTTCAGATAAGGTGTCTGCTTGCATCATAGATGCGCGAGCCTTTGTTACATTCTCAAAAATCTCTTTTTCATGTTTCGCATATCCTTTTACTGTTTCAACCAAATTAGGAATAAGATCGGCTCTACGCTTTAGTTGAACGTCAATTCCTGAAAGAGCTTCTTTTATTCTGGTTCGTAGAATAATGAAACTGTTGTACATCCCTACGAGATAAAAAACAAGGAGAACCGCGATTAGAATAAAGGCTATTCCTGGCATAGTGTGTAAATGATAATTAATAACATTTAACTATCTCAAGTATAGCACTTTATTTATGTAAGTGCAAAAAATCTCCCCAATGAAACGCTTGAATATTATATTTTTTGTGGTAGCATAGGAGCAAGTCATGAAGCTCTCTTATGAAAATAAAAAGACAAGAAATAACAGATTATCAAAGCGCTGTGCTTCTTCTTATTAAGCAAAAATATCCTCTTTTTCTTCTCGGAGTATGTATTTCCTCATATGCAGTGTTCTTTGCCTTGGATAAAATAGATATGTTTAAAAAAAATATACCCATTTCCGAAGCAAAAAACATTCAAGTGGAGCAAGTTAGAACCTACACCGTGCAATTAAATGATGACTTATGGGGAATTGCAGAAAAAATGTATGGTTCAGGTTTTAATGGAGTCGATATCGCACGAGCGAATAATCTTATTGAACCGTTTACTCTTGTGGAAAATCAAATCCTTATCCTTCCCTCTATTAAATCAAAAAAATCTACAACAGGCGATATCACTGAAAAAGCAGCTCAAACACAGAGAGTTACAGAATACACAGTTCTATCTGGAGAATATCTCTGGCAAATTGCGGAGAAAGTGTATGGAGATGGAAACCAAATGAGCAAGCTTATCGATGCCAATCGCATTCCCTACCCCTATAATGTAGAAGGGGGACAAAAACTCCTGGTGCCGTAATCTAAGAGATTACGTAAATCTGCTTGGTATACTTTTGACTGAAATGAACTCTAAATCTATATATATCTCATATTTTAACTACGTCATTGAATTCAGCATCCCTCAGAGTGGTCAACGGTGGGAAAGAGAAGCATCTTTAGTATTTCGACACTATTATTCTGGATATCTTATTCCGAAAAATATTCTAAAAACTATAGATATGCAAATACAGTTTTCAAGCAATAAAGATATTCCTCCACTTTTTTTACGCGCAAATATAATGAATTATCTTGTTCCTATAAAAGATAACTCTCTTGATCTGAAAAAATTTGGTCAATTATTGAAGGAAATTATAATTACAACGATGCTCCTACTTACCAAGAAGAGCGGAGGAGTCTGTCTTCATGCATCATCTGTGAGGTTCAATGGAAAAGCAATTCTCTTTATTGGCGATAAGGGCGCAGGTAAGTCTACTATTTGTCAGTTACTCTCACCTCAGTTTACACAATTAACCGATGACGCAACATTTCTTATTTATCAAAAAAATTGGATAACCTCACCGTTACCAATTTTTGAGAAGGAAGTTCCCCTGGAGCAGAGATCGTCACAAGAACAACATGAAGTGATTGCGCTTTGCCTAATAAATCAAAGTCAACACAATGTGATAATAAAGCTACAGAAAACTACTAAAGTATTTCAGCAAATTATTGACAATATTATTGTTACCGGAACTTCTTATGAATACGCTTCTCTTCGCACTCTTTGGAACTCTTACATCCCCATCTATAAAATAGAGTTTGAGAAAAAAAGGATAATATCAAAGCTCCTTATGGAAAAATGGGAATAAAGAAGGTTATTTTCTATCTTTTTCAAGCCTTTCAAGTCGCTGTGTTAATTCTTGAATAGCAGAAATTAAGATTGCCGTAATTTTGTCGTATTCGATTCTCTTAAAACCATCTTCGCCTTCGTAAACTACTTCTGGATAAATACCTTCTACATCCTGAGCTATCAATCCTATATTCCTTTTTTTTGATTCTCCTTTTTTCCAATCAAAACTCACAGGAAGCATTTTATTTACTTTGATTAAAGATGAATCAAGTTTCTTAATATTCTTTTTTAGTCTTTTATCAGAAGTGCAAGAATGCCCACAGCCAGGATACGTTGCAATAAGAAGTTCTGATAATCCATTATATGAATCCGTAGAAGGTTTTCGTAATAATACTGATTTCAACCTACGAACTCTGAGCTTTGCCTTAATATACTTTTTTTTCATAGCTTTTCTTGCATTACGATGACAGAAAAGTCATCTTTATTGTCTGCTAGTTTCTTATACCCTTCAATAACTTTCAAGAGGTCCCCTTTCTTTAACTGGTTAATAGATATTGCTTTTCCTGCGTTGTCTAAAACAGATAACTTCGTAACATCCTTTTCATACATGACGTAATATTCTGAAGCTCCGTTTGTTAATATGATTTTTGCTTCTTTCGTAAGTTTACTTACTTCAAGCCTGCTAAAAGTACCCTTCGTTATTGTTTCGGTTGAATCAATATATTTATATCGCGCGAACCAATTAGAACAGCTATCTGATTGTTGCGCACTAACTATTTGTAAGTTGGCTAAAGAAGTTTGCTTCTCAGTCGTACTTTTCTTTGTGGTGGTATTCTGACGATAGTTTAGCACGAAAAGAGACGCTACTTCCACAAGACACATTGCATATAAAAATAATATTACTCCTATGAGTGTGCGATGTAGCTTCATACCTATTAAGAGTTTACACTATATTATGCAGTTTGTAAAATTAAAAAATTCATTCCTTATGAATTAATGGTAAAACAGTATAAAACTGACTCAGCGACACCATCAATATGAAGATACTTATTCAGATCATTATCAAAAAATCCACAAATGCCACATATCTGAAACCCGAGCTCTTTGCCCACTAGATATATATTCTGACCTACATGCCCACTCTCAATTAGCGCGTATTTATATCCCCGCTCTCCATACTTTACAGTTGTACGCTTAAATATGCCGCTTATTACTAGTATAGCGTCTGACTTTTCTACAAAATCTTGTTGAAAACATCCCTTTATAATATCTTTATCCGTCGATAATCGTTCTTCTAGATAGTCTCCTTTTACGTTGTAGTGATAAACCGCCCTTGCAGATAATCCTTCTACTCTATTTGGAATAATATACAGCTCAAGAGGAAATCTCCCCCCAGCACTTGGATAATAGCGATAGCTCTCAAAAGGATTTACATAGGTGTGCATGCCTGCTGAATAATAGAGCAACGATCCTAATTTTTTTGATGAAATTAAACTGTCCTTTTTACTATTTCTTTCGGAGGTTCTGTTTGAGAGTGTTTTTTTGAGTGCTGATGAGAGCGTGCTTTTGCCAAGTGAAATAGCGGGGAATCTATCATATGCCTTGAAATACACTTTATTTACAGCTACTTTGTTTTTTACTGACGATGAAATAGTTGTTTTGCTTTGGAATAGTTCATATAAACTAGTTGGCTTCTTTAGTATTGTCTTTAACTTAAGTTTATTAGCATTCATAGGAGGAAATGAGGTATATTTTGTAATTTTGAAGGAGGTGCATGACCATAAAATCTACACACTGACTCTATCCTTTTCATATTTATATTTTTATTTTTTTCCTCTAAATAGAGAAATTGTAGATCTGGCATTATTACCTTATATATATAAATAGGGTACTCATTTAGAAACGATGGTTTTATATCTACTGCAATTATTCTTATGTTTTTTTTGGTGAGCAGCTCAATTAAAAGAGATAATTCTTTTTTATCTGAATCTAAGTCTTTATTATTTGTTAATTTTTTTGGAATGAATCTTTTCTTATGAAGAGATTTAAAAAATGACTTCGAATGCTTTTTGTCAGCATAATAGAATGCGCGCTCAAGTCGTGTGCGTATATTGTTTGGATCAACCTTCGGTATTTCTCCATTTCTATTAAGTAGCTCGTAGCGAACCCACGTTCTCCCCATGTGAGACTCCTCTAGTGCCCCCATTATCGCACTTATTTCGTGCAGACTTGCTTTCGCTCCAAAAGTAACTTGAGGGACAATACTACTTTGGTCAATTGCTGCAGAAATATAAGTTGGAATACCCAGATCCCCAGTAGTATCAATAAGGATATTGTTGAAATTATATTGCTTGATAGTATTGTTTAATGCGCTCACTCTATCATTCTGAACACTAGAAATATCAATAGAATATAAAGGCAGGTTGGCAAGATATTTTGTGAGTATCGCATCTCTTTCTATCAATTCGTATATGCCCCGTAAAATAGCTGACTCTTTTGTAAAACCAAAACAACCTCCATTACTAACCTGTTGGATGAATTTTCTTTCTTTATGTCTTTTATGCGCCCAATTATAGTAGTTCAAATACACCATTTGAGCCGGAACAAATACTTCTTTATTGTTATTTAATTTAGTACCTTTTACCCACCCAATAAGTTGATTTTTAACTTTTGGATTGAATTCAAGCGGGTCGATATTCTCTCCATTTCCAAGAAACTCATCTCTCGTACCAAAGTGGATGTTTTTTGGATGAAATGCAAACAATGAGAATCTCTCGATAAGTTCTGCAGCGCATTTTAGGATTCCCATCATTCTGCTGTTAACGGAGCTTCCTCCCGCAACGATATCCTTATCGAAGATGTGATAGCCTTCTTTTACAAATTTATTCTTGTTTGAAAAATGCACCAATCCAGAGTAAAAATAGACAGGCAACTCATCAAAAAATGCGTTACTATTTTGTATAACGGCACTTGAAGTGAGTTTATTTATTACATCTAATAGTAGTTGCACTTGTTTTTTCATTGGTATACTGAGTGCATTATAGAGGCTCATTTAATCAATTCCAAGGGATATGTTTGTCATAGCGCCATAAATGAAATATATAGTACGATACAAACTACAGTTATCCGCCTTTATCGGAGGGATCGTGATTATGACTCTTGAAATGGTTGGATCTCGGATATTGTCACCTTACTTTGGTTCCAGTATCAATACATGGTCAGTTCTCATAGGTATCATACTAGGAAGTTTAAGCCTTGGTTATTGGTATGGTGGCAAATGTGCAGATAGACATGTATCAGATCGTGATTTAGCTCTGCTTTTTTTTGGTTCAGGAATATACATTGTCCTTGTTGGACTTCTTCAGCATTATGTGATTAATTTTATTCTTGGAATACCTTCAATAACACTACTTGGGGGCAGTATAGTAGCATGCATAATATTTTTTTTTCTTCCTAACGTATTGCTGGGTATGATAAATCCATACTTGGCAAAGATGATGCTTTCATCACTTAATAACTCGGGATCAAAGATGGGTAATTTAAGCGCACTGTCAACTGTGGGCAATATTGTAGGGACTTTTTCGGCAAGCTTTATATTAATCCCACTTATGGGAATAACAGCTATATTAATTTTGATTGGTATTATTTTAATCCTTCTTTCCCTCTATTTTTATAAAATAAAATTGTTCGGAGTTAGGGTGTTTTTTATATGTATATTTCTCTTTATTCTCTACCTCTATCCTCTCTATAATCGTCAACTTCAAAAATTAGGATTTATCGATATAGATACTCTCTATGGAAAAGTCCTCGTTTTTACTTCAAATAGCAGTACATATCTTGTTACTGGGGCTTTTGGATATGAATCAAACAGCTCTCAGACAGATTCAACTCCCTACCTTCCTCATTTTGACGAAGTGCTCACTCCGCTTTTGAAAAATCCAAAAAATGGCCTTGTCATAGGAGGAGGAACATTTAATTTGTCTAACTATCTGTTGCATAAATACCCATTGATGAAAGTTGCGTCCGTTGAAATAGATAAAAAAATAAAAGATCTAGCCTATTTGTACTTTGGATATAAGGAAAATGCAAGGCATTCGATTGTAATTGAAGATGGAAGAACCTTTGTTAATAGATCAAAAACAAACATGTATGATTTAATCATTAATGACACTTTTAAGGATGTTGTTCCTCCTTATTATCTTCTTACGCATGAAGCCATTCAAAAAATATTTGATTCTCAAACAAAAAATGGAATATACATATCTAATATTGCCTCTTCTATTGATGGAAAAAAAAGTTGGATGTTAAAAAGTTCCTATAAAACGATGTTGTCCGTTTATCCCCGCGTTTTCATGGCACGGCTTGAGACAGACACAGATAAAAGGGATATTCAAAATATCCTTCTAGTAGCAATAAAGGATGGTAAATCTCCCCTTATCAATCAACTTGAAGAATCCTCTCAATATATTTCGGACTACTCCTTTGATAGCTCAATTCATACATTGACCGATGATTATGCCCCCGTCGAATATAATCTTATGCCGATAACCACAGGTAAGTCTGCATTTCATTTTTCTAAATACTATTTAAAAAAATTCCTTGACTCAAATTACTCCTTCTATCTTTCTTTGAGAAAGCAGCTATGATATGGTTATGCAACTTTCATTTTCTATTGCCGGTTATATTGTACTTATATCCTTTGAGTCAACGGATTGGCCAGAAAAAAGAAATCTATTGATCAAAATGATTGAAAAATACTTTCGTAGATTTATTGTGCCTGTAACAAAACAGTGCGATGCTGAAATAATTATTAAAGAAATTTTAGGTATTCCTTTTATAAAAAATGGAGAAAAACTGTATAGTCGCTGCTTTGAAAAAAGAAGGAAAAACATATACGAAACCTACTATCATATAAGTATCATTGAGTTGTCTCAATTATTTCTTATTGTTTTGATAGACTTACTGGGTAATAATGGCTTTCTTCTCCATGCATCGGGTATTATCGCTGATGATGGGGTGATACTTTTCATGGGAGAATCAGGCTCTGGTAAGTCCTCCGTGGTAAAGATGTTGAGTGATGACTATGCTCCATTCTCGGATGACTGCGTTGTTATAAAGCAAATACATAAAAAATTTGTGTGTTATCAAACTCCTTGGATTGAAAAAGAAAATAGTGTAATAAAGAATAATATAAATTATAAAAATATCACACATATATATACGATTAAAAAAAACGGTTTATTTGCGATAAAACCTCTCCAGAAGAACCGCTTACTCTTTGAGCTTACGAAGAATGCATGGGTATTTGACACAATTTCAAAATATACAGTTTTCTGTGCAGGCAAACTAGTCAAGCAAGGAGAAATAGGCAGTGAGATTACTCTCACCCTCAATGATAGACAAAAATTATATGAAGAGATTTTAAAAAAGAGTCTGGAGAAAGAAGATTTAGGAGCGGGTAAAGGGAATTGAACCCTCTTCTCATCCTTGGGAAGGATGCATACTACCGGTGTACTATACCCGCAAAACAACTAATAGATGTAGTATATCAAAAATATTCTTCATCATCCCAACTGCAAAGCGCAGACAAGCATCACCGCAGTTGCGGCAAATCGGAGCGCATAAATTTTCATCGAGTGTCTCTCCATTAGCTTTGGCCAAAGAAGAGCCAAAACAAATGCCAAAATCATTGATCCAGGAAATGTCATGATGACACTGGTGATTCCTACATTCACTTCATAAGCCTTATTTGAAAGTATGTACGCAAGAGAACTTGTCCCAGATACCAACACAACTGGAATCATTTGTTTCCATGTGAGTGTCTTAATGTCTTTCGCAAATTTGGGGTACGTAGGAATAAGAAATATAAGAGTAAGAAAAGCTGTCCAAACAGTCGCATTCCAAAATCCTATGTCTTGCATTGTTTTCCGTAAATAAACAACATATAAAGCGAGAAGAATCATAAATACCATCGCAAGCAATATATCCCTTCTAAAAAATGACTTTACGGTAGTTTTTTCATCAATTGTAACCGCAAATCCCATAATTATTATCACTCCTACAAGAAGCGATTGGAAAAGCGTCATTGTTTCTCCCAAAATAAAATAGGCAAAAAAAACACTCAAACCCGTTTTAACATTGTAGAGAGGAGAAAGAACAGATACATCCAGCCTATACGTCAGAATCATAAAGAATATGCAACAGATTGCAGAAAGCACAGATGCTATGAGGAGACTCGTCCAATCTGTTGGAATGCTAATGGGATATCTCGCATAAAGGGGAATCATAAACACCATAAAGAGCATATTCCACAGAATATTAAAAAGCCAAGGGTTTTTTATTGCATACTTGCTCGATAGCTTTATGATTATTGTTTCGATACCATACACAATGGTAGCCATCCAGGCAAAGACGATGTAGGACATCCCCAATTATAATACAGAGCGGAGAATTTCTTTTGTTATAATTCTTTATATGCAATCTGTCATATTCCATGGGTCGTTTGGGAATAAGAATGAAAATTGGTTTCCTTGGCTAAAAAAAGAGCTAGAGACTCTTGGTCATGAGGTTTTTTTGGAACAGTACCCCGTAGATAAATGGGAAGATATTGAAAAAAAGGGAAAAGACAACACCCAAACAATTCAAAACCTCTCAAGCTGGACAGCCTTCTTTGAAAAAACAACTTTGCCTCTTCTGGATAAAAAGAAGGATGTATTGCTCTTTGGTCATTCCCTCTCACCTGTATTCATTCTCCACCTAGTAAGTCAATATAGTCTAAAACTAAAAGGGGCGGTATTCGCCTCTCCATTCTTAGAATCGCTTAACCAAGAGACTACCTGGCCCTTTGATGTGGTAAATAGATCGTTTTATAAAAAAGATTTTGATTGGGAAAAGTTGAAATCGCTTATTCCTCATTCATACGTTCTCTATGGAACTAATGATCCGTATGTTCCCATGCATCTTCCTATCGATTTTGCACGCCGCTTAGAAAGTAATCTTATCCCAGTAAAAAATGGAGGCCATTTAGGGAGCAATTTAAAAGAATTTCCTATCTTACTTGATCTGGTAAAAAAAATCTCCGGATAGGCTCTTCCTCTGTTATAATAATTCTGCCCATCGTGCCAGTATAGCCCTGCCCGCAATGCTAAGAACTTTGCGTAGCAGGCGGGTCAGTTGGTAGAAAATGGTGATTGGGATGTGCCAGTATAGCTCAGTTGGTAGAGCAGTCGCTTCGTAAGCGAAAGATCGTCGGTCCGATTCCGACTACTGGCTCCAAAAAATGGATTATAATTAGGTGTACTCGTATGTCTCGACTAGCCAAACATCAAAATAAACAAGTGTTTCAGCGCCTCATAATTGCCATGCTTCTTTTTGTTGCATTCGTGATTTTCTTTTTCAGTGTTGGAATAAAAATGCTTGTGTCATTTACACTCTTTATAAATCAAGTAGCCAATAGTGGCACCAAACAACAAACGACTATTCAGTCAGAGGCATTTAATTCAGTAAGTATTGATCCTATTCCCTCTGCAACTAGCAGCTCCACTCTCGCTTTTTCTGGTACAGCTCTCAATTTTAATAAGCTTGAAATATATTTGAATAATGAAAAACAAGATGAAATCTCTATCTCTGACTCTTTTATGGGGGAAATAAAAAGTCTTGAAACCGGCGTCAATACTGTTCATTTCATTGCAAAATCTACTTTATCGAAAGAAACAAAAAAAACATCTGTTTATGATGTTATTTTCAAAAACAGTAAACCAAAATTGGAAATTCAGGAACCAAATGACGGAACGAAGACAAATAAAGAGGATGTGCGAATTAGCGGACTTACTGAAAAAGAAACAACCATTCGAATAAATGGACAACCCCTTATTGTTGATGTTGCAGGAAAATTTACTACTATGGTGCGACTTAAGGATGGGGAAAACAAGATTGAGGTTAGTGCAGAAGACATCGTCGGCAATATGGAGAAGAAGACACTCACCATCACTTACTCAAAGGATGACTAGCTTGTGACTTGATCTGCACAAGATATACTCCGATAAAAATGAGGGGAAGAACTACCAATACATGAAGTAATACATTGTCAAATAGAGACATTATGAGAATGTATATTCCATATACGCGAAGATGTGGATATGATTTAAGAAATTGATACGTTAGAAATGCAAAAATAGAAAATCCCACGCTTCCCGTTGTTACCAATATCATAAGTAAACTACTATGAAACGAGGCGAGTGAATGTGAACGATCGTCCATTTCTATAAGATACAGTTTTTCTTTGGCAAAACGTATTCTATTATATCCAAATCCAAATAGTGGTTTTTCCTGCCATATTTTTAGTCCCAGTTTATAATCTTGGATGCGCGAATTAATGGAAGAGGTTCGAAAAAGATTTACCCCTTCTCCAAACGGCTTTGGGACTAAGAAAATAAGAATAGAAAAGAGTGTAAGGCCCACAATAAGTAACTTCCATTTTTTTTGAGTTATAAAAAAATATATAAGACTTATTATAAACGCAAGATAGGCGGACCGAGAAAATGATAAAGCTAAAGCTCCGATATATAATACTGAAAGTAGATAGTTCTTTTTGATAAACCAAAAGAAAGCGAGCGTTCCATAGATTGCGGCTGCAACATATATATCAAAATAGGCAGAGGACGCGCGATACAGATGAGGATCCCACCCAAAGGGTTTTAATACCCAAAAATTGGGATAAAAAACATACTGTATGGCAGTAAATATAAGAAGAAGAATACTAAATGAATAGAGCAGATTGTATATATGGGTTATAAGATACTCTTTTTTCTTTATTCGTGTATTTATATATATTCCAAACAAAAAATATAAAATTGCTCTCAATAGATAGATTGATGCAAGGCCATTTTGTTGAATAGTAAACTCTCCAAATGAAAGCATATAGGAGAACACAACAACACAGAGAAAGGCTAAGACACCTTTTGATTTTAAAACATTTTTAATAGGGATAATACCATATCGCATAAAAGAAATTCCTAAATATACAACAATAAGACCTTCATGGACGTAGAGAGTGGCAAGTGCATTAATTACTTCTATCCGTACAAACTGACCCGCAAGAAGTGAAATGAAGATGCCGGTCAAAAGTAATAAATCAAACATACGATTGAGAAGCTACTTTTGCGCGAACTAGAAATGAGTGAAAAGACATGACGAATGAATAGACAAATCCCGCTGGCCCATCCAAAAAGCCAAGAAGAATAAAATAGGTATAGATAAATTTCCCCAACGGGACGAAAATAAGTTCAAGAGGGGAGACGTGCTTTCCTTCATTTTTTAACTCATCTGCACGAAGGGTTGAATAAAAATTAATGTCCTGGATAAATGAACTTATGGAATCATGTGAATAATGATTTAAATACTCATTAAGCTTTCCCACTAAACCCGCTGTCGTAAATGTCTCATGTACCGATCCCGTCCATACGCCACTCCCCTTTTTTATCAGGCGAATTATTCCTGCAGATCGCGCTTTCCAAACTTCTCCATATTTCAACTCTTGATCCCAAAAATAATCACGACGAGGGAGTAGGTAGGCTGTAGGTGTTAGTTTGTAGTTGGTAGTTAGGAGAGAAAGAATCTCATTTTTTAGTTCTTTTGAAACCTCTTCATCAGCATCAATGAATAATATCCACTCGTTTTTTGCTTGTTGCATTGCCCAATTTCTTTGTCCGGCAAACTCATTATGTTTTGAGTGAATATGAACTTTTGCGCCAGCTTTTTCAGCTACTTGTGCGGTGTTATCAGTAGACTCATCATCAACGACGAGCACTTCATCACAAAATAAAAGAGAATTAACTGATTTTGCAATTTTATTTTCTTCGTTTCTTGCCAGAATAATCGCCGATATTTTCATAGTGTGCATATCCTATATCTAAAATGTCATTGCGATCCGCCCAGGGCGGAGAAGCAATCTAAAATATATGTCATTGCGAGCGAATTGAAATGCGTATTTTGGAGCGCGGCAATCTATTTGTTAAGATTGCTTCGTCACAGTATTCCTCGCAATGACATGTACACTTTCTTAATTTTTGCCGCTGTCTTCTCCGCATCAAACTTATCCTCTGCCCTCTCTCTTCCTATTGTACCAAGTTTTACCCCCAATTCCCTCTCTCTGATTATTCGAATAATCATAGTAGCTAACCCAGCAACATCTCCCTCTTGTGCTAATAGCCCTGCCTCCCCCACCACCTCGCTTATTGCTCCAGTGTTGTATGAAACAATCGGCAGCCCACTTGCCATTGCCTCAATAAACACCATGCCATATTGTTCCTCCCACGTCTCTGTTGTTTTTGAGGGAACACACAGGACATGAGCTTGTTGATATGCTTGAGGGATATCTCTATACGCCATTGTTTCTATACTTATTTTGCTCAATAAGCCATCTTTTTTTATTGCAGAATTTAGTGTATTCTCAAGAGGTCCACTTCCTATTATTCTTAATACGATATTACTTTCAGATTTCAAGATTATTTTGAACGCATCATAAAGATCGAGTATCCCTTTCTCTTCTACCAATCGCCCCACAAAAAGGATGGTAAAAACTTTTGATTTTGATTCAGGTTGAGGATGAAATATCGCGATATCAATCCCGAGCGGAATCATGTGAATTTTTTTTGAAGGTACTCCCTCCTTTTCTAAGCACATTTTTGCTTTTGCACTATATGTGATAAAAAGATCTACTTGATTCATCGTATATTCCTTTATCCTTTTTTTTGCGGAGGTTCCTTCATTATTGAAGGGAATTGTCTCCCACCATGTACATATGAGTTTTTTTATTTTCCCTCTCGCCCTCAGCTTTGCAGCCTGGAAGGAGTAGTAGTAATGGGGATCAGCGATGTGAACTATATCTGAATGTCCTATTCGTTGTTCAAGACCAAACATAATCTGACTATCGCCCAGCGTTCTGTTTGCAATAAACTTTATGGGAATATTGAGAAGAGAAATACGTTGTAGGTCTGCGAGACTGGGAAGACGAATGAGTGGGAAGGAAACAGTTCGATCAAGGGGAAATAAAGAAGAATATCCAACAAGTGGCAGATTATAATTCTGTCCCTCAAAATTATTAAGATACGCTCCCCGAATAAATGATATTTTCATAGTCCCCTGAGGGTTTTTGGCAACCGTACAAATTCTCTTATTTTTTGCTTCCCATTTGAATATTTCCAGAAAAATTTCCATCTACTTTTTGCAATCCATTTTTCTTTAAGGGTGTTGATTTGAGACACCTCAAAATGATCATAGGTAGCCTGCGAATCTATTCCCACTTGAAAGTCCCTTCTATGAGCACGTAGGCAAAAGTCTACATCTTCATAATACATAAAGTATTCTTCACTCCATAGCCCAATAGTTTGTACTACTTCCCGACTGAAGCCGATAAGGGAACCGCTCACAAAATCTACACTAGTTAGGTGCTGTTTAGGTTTTTTTGATACTAAGCCTCCGCTTAGTCTCCAAGAATCGATCTCTCCCCCATAATAGATCTCTCCATTTTGTCTCATACCAAGCCCCCACACATCAAATTCTTGAGAAACAGTAGTAATGTTCTCAGCCGTTATGCTTTTCAAGGAAATATCTGGATTAAGAGCGATAAATATGTCGCAATCATCAATTAATCCTTTTCTAATTCCCTCATTAACTCCCGCTGCATATCCTGCCCCATTGCTCGAATTATCAATCCAATAGATTGAGTATACTGGAAGACCAATTGCCCGCACTTCTTCTGTAAGCCTCTGTATCTCCTGCTCTGGAGTTTTATACAAAACAAAAATGAAGGCTATTTTCTGAGTGTGGGGCCGTTTCAACCTCGCAGGTTGCCAAAGGGCGCAAAGCGACTGAGCAAACGTGCCCCAGGTATAGGGATTCTCTTCCGCTGCAAAGTGTTTGTGGCTTTCTGCCATCTGCAACTCTTTCTTCATTTCCGATTCATTTGAAACAAGAGTAAGGTGTTTAAAGTATTTTTTGTACTCGCGAAAGATGGGTAAATCAAATGCTATTACCGGAAGCCCCTGACTTAATGCCTCCAACACAGGAAAACAAAACCCTTCATGCTTGGATGTATACAGCATCACGCTTGCGTTTTTATACAACCACTTCAACTGACCATCAGTAAAGTTTTTTATAAATTGTATAGACTGAGACTTCCCTATGAAGAGCGAATCTACGTATTTTTTTTCCTGTGGCCCCGCAATAACACAGTACCTATCCCCCACTACTGAAATAAGTTTTTCTATTTGCTTTACTGGTTTCACCACTCCCACAAAAAGTACTAATGGCTTTTTTGGTTGTATAAACACTGGTTGTTCATTTATCTCCTCAAGATGGTCAGCCCCCGCTGCGACACTATATGCCTTGTAGCTATACTGAGGATATCTTTGAATAAATTCTGCATATATTTCTCTGTGAAATAGAACGATTTTATCTGCTATTTTGATTGAATGTTCTGTTTGTTTTTGCAATCTATCAAAAGATAAGTTGTACTTTTCGGGTGAAGTGAAAAAACCAAAGTCATAAAGAAATAAAATTTTCTGTATAGAAAAGAAGCGCAGCAACCAAGGAATGGTGCCTGAAACTCCAAGAAATATATCACACCTATACCATACAGTTTTGAGGGGAAGCCATAATTGAGAGAAAAAACGCTTGGGTAGTTTATAATGGGAATGAGCGGCAAAGCTAAACCAGAAGTAATGATGCTCTTCTGATGCATGAGTATATATTCCCTGCACTAATCTGTCGATTCCACTTTGCACTTTGCCTCCCACTTCATAAGATCCACAGTCAACGCTTATACGCTTTTTTTCTTTCACAAAAGGGATGAGGAAGTAGGACAAAAACTCCATATGCGCAAATTGATAGTCGAGAAATAGTCGCGCCCAACCGTCCTTGTACCCCTTATCTTTTATATATCGCGCAAAAAACATATGGAGTGGATCAATGAAGAGATTTCTCAAAGTGACTGATATTTTATCTTTTTTATATTGTTTTGCCTGCAACACGGAATACCCAAAAAATTTCCAGATAATCTGCCAAACTGATCGATATGAGTAGTGAGACACTTCTGAAGACAGTTCTCCTATTTTGCCTTTTACGTTATATCTTTCATGTACTTCTTTCTCTACGATGGTTGCCTGTTTTGTCCGAAAAAGAACTAGTTTTTTATGCAGTTCCCCGTGTAATAATTTCTTTCCGAAGAGATAATTTCTAAACTGGAGATAATATCCATCGTACTCCTTCTGCTGGATCGAAAACGCTATTTGCTTCCTATTTTCTGCTGTAAGCACTTCATCGCTATCTATCACCAATGTCCATTCTGTAGCCGCTTGAGTCAAGGCAAAGCCGCGCTGCTCCCCAAAGCTACTCATCCGGCGAGAGACTACTCTACACCCATATTCCCAAGCAATTTGCTCCGTATCATCAGATGAAAAATCATCGATTACACATATCTCCTTTGCCCAGCCTACAACGCTCTGCAAGGTTCTTTTCAACGTTTGATCTGCATTTTTTGTAATTATAATCACTGTACAATCCATAGTTATAGTGTAACTTGCCAAATAACAATTTGAAGACCCCCTTTACCTGATTTCCATAGTATTTTCCTCCCTAAAAAATAGAAAGGTATAAAGAATGCAAAAAATACAATCTTAAGAAGTGTTCGTATCGGATGGCTTGTGATACGTGTGAAATTGCCGTCCAGATTTTTCTTAAAATCGGGCCATTCTTCATAGGATGTGTAAAAGAGCAGTTTCCAATTCTGTTTGTTAAATAGAATATCAAAAGATTTTTTTGAGAAAAAATAACGATGATCTTCTATCATCCACCACGACCATTTTCGAACAATTCTCGCCAAAAGACTGAGATAGTTTGGTGTTTGTATAAGAACAATGCCCTTTTTCTTTAATAATTGTCGAAAAAGGGCCACAATCTTAACCGGATCATCAACATGCTCTAGTACATCGTAGAGAATAAGGACATCATAGGATTTACTTGTTTTTTGCGCATACTCTTTCAGATTGTCCTTATATATCGATGCAGATAAATTTTCTAAATAATAAGGGGGAACATCAGGCTCCAAAACATCAACCTCAAAACCCGATCGATGCAGCATACTGCTGAGCAATCCAAATCCGGCTCCAACCTCAAGAATATTCCTTCCTTGAGCATACGTTTTTACTAAGTCGATAACGGATTTGTATCGTTTTTTAAACTGACCTTCTCGCTTTCTGTAATCCTCTAGAGAGTATATATGAGCTGTTTTTTTTCTTGCTGTTTTTGGATCTACAAATGCGAGCTTACAGTCTAAACATTGATAAATAGGAGTATTCTCAACTTCCTTATATATCTCTATTTTTTCTGACTTACATATCTGGCATTGCATAGAAAGAAGTATACATTACTCTAGAGATGTCTCTATAGATTCATGCCTAACCGCTCAAAACATAAGCTACACCGCTATCATAGTCTTTTAGCGCTTTAATACGCTCTTTTATAAGCCTGTTGCGGCTTATAAGCCGCTGTGTTTTTCTTACCTTTAGGGTATAGTGCAGTTCATGTCGTGCCCTCTTTGTTTTTCAAAAAAATATGAATATTTTGCAGAAAAAAATAGCTACATATTGTATCGGTGCTCGGTTTGCAAATCTCTATTTCTAAACACTCCCCCAAGTAATGTCCAGTTGGAGAATTATTATAAAAAGAAGTTTTCCTATACAGATGGCCTTCTGAACGAGTTGCCTATTCGAAAAAGAAGTGAAATTATTCTCAATACTCTAAGAACAATGACTCCCACAGCTACATCTATTTGCGATGTGGGCAGTGGGTATGGATATTTTCTTGATGAGGCGAGTAAACGTGGCTATAGAGCAGAGGGCGTGGAACCATCAAAACGCCTAGCTCTGCATGCAAAAAATATGTATTCGCTACCTGTTTACAATGGAGGGCTAAAAGAATATATTCACAAAAAACATCCACAATTTGATATTGTCACCTGTATTCATGTCATCGAACATGTAATGAATCCAAAATCATTTATATCTCTTCTTGTGAGACTAGTGAAGCCTGGAGGGATGCTCTATCTTGAAACACCAAACAGCGATAGCCATCTACTCTATGCCGAACAAAGCGACTATACGTTCCTCATTCCTCCAGATCATCTGTGGCTTCTATCAAAAGAATCGATAAAAATAATACTCCCAGTTAACACGCGCATTCACTCAATAAATACCTATAGCTATCCGGAACACGTCATGGGTATTTTTAAAAAACTCATAAAAATTGTAAATAAAAGTAATAGGAGAATATATGTACCTACCCATATAAAAACAAATAATATAAGAGCCAAAAAGACAATATCACTCAGAAAAAAGCTCTCTTACTATTTCTTTGATAAGGGGATTGCTCCACTTTTCACAGGCATGTTAAACCTATACCATAAAGGCTCTATTTTAGAGCTCTATATCAAGAAAAAAGAGGGCAAAAGCGGCTTATAAGCCGTTGTGTTTATGAATAACTTGTTAGAAAGTATAAGGATATGGTTTTTATCGTCATTATTCTAACCTTTTTCTTTCTTCCCTCTTTTACTTATGCTTTAGACTTTACCCCCTACGCCGTAAATCCGGTTATTGTTAAAGATGTATCAAGCCTTTCCATACTACAGCCGTTTGTACTGAAAAAAGGCTCGCTGTTTACTGCATGGTTTTCTGATTATGATGGGATACGATTAAAAATATCCACAATGAAGTCCTCAAATGGTATTGATTGGTACAGTAAAAAAACTCTTCAACTGTCAAATACATATAATGTGGGGGATCCATTTATGTGGGAGAAGAACGGAAAATATGAGCTCTATTATAGCTCTCTTAGATCTACCGCAAATTCCATTTGGAAATCAATAAGTGATGACGGGGAAACCTTCATACAGGCAAGCGAAAAAGAAATACTTAAGCCAGAGCAATCATGGGAGCGATATGGCGTGTCTTGCCCATCGATCATTCAAGACTCATCATCAATGCATTACTTATTTTATTCAGGTGCGAGTAGTTCAGCCTGGTCTCTCGGGCTTGCTACCTCAATAGACGGAGAAACTTGGCAAAAATGTAGCAATAATCCCTTCGTCCCTGAAGGGTCAAGTCCTCAGATTATTAAATACAATAATGTTTATTATCTGTTTTTCCATTCTTTAATTGGTCTGCAGGTTCAACAAACAGATGTGCTTAATGGATGTTCTACTGTTTGGACTAATAACCATATTATTTCTGCTCCCTTCTTAGATCCGGCTCCTGTTGTAGTGGATAATGATTTATGGCTCTATGGAAGCTTTACTTCACAAGGAAGTCAAAATATCGGACTTGCGGCAACTGCCCAGATTGCAAATCCCTCCTATCCAATCGTCATTATTCCTGGTATGTTTGCATCTTGGAATCCTCAAGCACTCCTTCATAACAAAGCCGTTTCCTACGATTCATGGAAGCTAAACACTAATATCTCAGAGTACGATGCACTAATAAAAACGCTTCAAAATACAGGGAAAGTTCTTGATAAAGATTTTTATATTTTTCCCTATGATTGGAGAAGTCCTATTGAAGAGTCCTCCTATTATCTTGACTCATTTTTGAGAGATAAAATATGGAAATATAATGCCTATATTCCTGTGCAATTGGTGGGCCATTCTCTGGGAGGAGTAGTGGCTCGTATTTATACAGAGGAAAATCCCTCAAGCCCCGTTAAACAAATGATCTCAGCCGCATCACCTCATTTGGGAGCTGTACAAGCGTATAAACCTCTCGTTGCGGGAGAAGTGGATAGAGAAAATTCTCTCATGTGGATGGCAACCAAATTGGCATTACTCCTCTTTAAATCAGAGCTTCAAAGTGATAAAGATACTGTATCAGAAAAGTTACCCGTGTTATTTGACCTCTTACCTGCATTTTCTTTTCTGAAGAAGGAAGACGGCAGTCTCATACAAAGTTCCTATGTAAGTAATCTTATTTCGCGTTATCCCCTATCCCATTCTCCCTTTCAGTTTTATATAGGAGGAAGTGGCAAGCCAACAAGCGGGGGATATGTTCTAGGATCAAAAACGCCCCTAGATGAACTCCTTGATATATATAGCGAGGGTCATCCTATTTCCTCATGGACCGAAACAGGAGATGGGTTAATACTTGATAAAAGTATGGTAAATCAGATTACTCCTGTACCTTCTGATAATCATGGAGAAATAATCTACTCAAAACAAAGTATCAAAACAATTCTTTCCCATTTAAATATCTCGGTTGAAGATTCTGCAATTGCCGAGGGTAAGGGAACTTCTATTTATCCAGCAATTCTCACTTTTATTCAGTCCCCTGCTACTATGCAGCTAGTACATAATGGCACAACGACATATGAAAATGAGGGGATGATTCATCTACAAAATGCAGAGAATGGAGAGTATATTCTGAGGATAACAGGTACTAAAGAGGGCGAATATACCGCAAGCGTTTGGCTCATAGGAGAGAATAATGATGTGTGGATACAGTTTAAAAAACAAACAACAAGCGGCAAGATTGATGATTATATTATTTCATTTGAGGGAACTACAGGAGGAACGGCACTTGAATATAAAGCACCCACCCCAACGGTGGCCCAGTCTCTTGCCGTCACTCCAACTCTCCTAACAACTCTTCAAGCAACCCCAACTCCACTCACTCTGTCTCAGTCAACCACATCAAGCAATAGTACAACCACCCCTTCAAATAGTTCAAATTCAACTACCCCCATTTATAGTACAAGTGGCAATGGAGATGTAGATTGCTATAGTAAAAAGTCTCCTCTTTTAGTGAGGTCAATCCCAAAACAAAGTATCTCTCCGATAACGCAGACTATCGATGTTCCCCAGGTGCTAGGAAAATCAGACAATAATAAGAAAGTAAATCGTTTTCCATTTGCAGAATTATTATTTATCCAACAAGTATTGTGGGGAGTATGTGCTGGGCTTATTATTATATTTAATAAAGCAAAAAAACTGATCAGTACGATAAAAGGTAGTTATTGAGCAAAATCTGTTGCATCAAGGATATTCTTATCAAGCTCTGCTGAGACTGATGATAAATCTATAGAATCAAGGGCTGCATCTTGAGAAAGCACATCTTGTTTTGATTGAACTACCACAGGAGATAAAGCTGGCTTTACTATCGCACTTGTTGGCTCAACGAAAAAACTAAGAGGCAAAGAGGTGGGTGTGGGCATAGCTGTGGGCACCACGTTTTGTTTGCTTTGTGCCGTGAGTATATCTGATCTCATTTTAAAATAAACTCCTCCAACTAGTGCGAGCGCTACAATAAGTGCTATGAGCACACCTAACCATGTGTAATTAGGGGCGTCCTCTTGTTGAGGTTGTTCTTGTGCAGGTGTTGGGGGGAGCGGCTGTTGATCCATAGATTGTTACGGTAGTGTGGTAGGCGTAATTGATAGAATGAGATTCTTTATCGACGCTCTGTATTCATGCAATGCTGTTATTACTGCCTGAGTATCATCTTTATGTTTCTTCAGTTGACCGGCTGGATTCTCTCCTACACAGGAAAAATTCGCTACATCTGATTTTACTATTTCAATAAGAGGACCTATTGCTGCTTTTTTTGAATCAATAAGAGCTACAAGTGAGTTGTAGTTTGCCAAAACTTCATTTCTTTTAATGTGATATGCTTTTATGCCCTCACTGATTGAGGTAAATTTCTGCTCTGTATTTTCTATAGTTTCGATAAGTTTATTTGATCGTAAAACAATTTCCTTAGATTTTAGTTCACATCTTTGTAGCTTTATTTCTGTAAGTTTTCCTTTGAGCTCTCCCCCGGGCGTAGCAAACTCTATTCTTCCCTGCTCTTTTATTAAGCGTTCCCCAAGTGGAGCGCCGGTAATATGGCTTACTGCAGGTTTACCAGTCACTTCATTTATTGGCAATCTTCGTGGTATTTCAGTTGGCCTTTTTATATTTTCTGTAGGATGAGGTGAAGTTCTTTGTAGTTGAGGCGACCTGCTTGCATTTTGTCCTTCACTAGCTAGTACTAAGCTTTCTTTCTGTATGAGAGTTCTTATAACGATTGTACTCACAACAACAGCAAACACAAACAACACTCCTAATATCCAATATTTTTTCATAATATTCCCCTAGGGATGAATACATTATTGTGTAAATTTGCCTACATGTCAAGAAGGAGTCTTGTCTCATACAAGATGAGCATGAAATAACAAGTCATTCTCACGCAAGATGAGCATGAAAAAGGAAACGGGTTAGTAGAATCATAGGCTATGAATATAACTATGAAAGACACTAACTTGAATA
>Ga0194063_10000205_pt1 | contig 44131 bp, 34 predicted proteins | sample SepL3720m_MetaG_FD_155459 | JGI IMG/M metagenome (GOLD analysis project Ga0194063, IMG submission 155459) | Anoxic zone freshwater microbial communities from boreal shield lake in IISD Experimental Lakes Area, Ontario, Canada - Sep2016-L373-20m | ecosystem: Environmental > Aquatic > Freshwater...
ATCGGCCTGCGCGATCGCCCTGTCGCGGAGCTGGTATTGCAGGGTCTGTCCGGTGCGCGGGATCCCGCCGATCGCGACCGCGCCGGATCCGGGATCGGCCCCGATGATATTGCGGATCAGAAAATCTCCGGGCTTGAACTCCTCGACGTATTCGGTTCCCGCGAGCCCGGCAAAAAGGTTGCCCTTGGCAAACGACTTCTCCGAGTCGCTCAGCGCCTCGAACGCGGACTCGAGCGCCTGATAGGCTGGCTGCCCGCCGAGAGAATAGACGATGTTGTGCTCCGCGCGGGTGACCGTGAGCGGCTCGCCGATCGGACGGCAACCCTGGCTCACCAGCGGGAGGATTCCTGCCTTTCCGCAAAGGGGAAGGCAGACGGCATCCACGGCCCGGTCGTTGTAAAAAACGGCGGTCCGGCTTTCGTCGCCTCCGCTTGCGAGCCCCCCCACGCAGGGCGCTCCGGGATACGCCCGGTTCCACTCGCGGAGCCAGTCGTCGGCAGGAAACGTGAAGGGATTGGTGAGAAGGACGGCCCCGTGCGGACGCCCGTCAATCGGCGCCTGAAAAAACCCGTCCGCATCCGGGATCGCCGGCTCCCCGACATCGCAGGCGAAGGCCATGATCACGCATCCGGATCCCCGCTCCATCTCAAGCGCCCCTTCGATCCTCCCGCTTGCGGTGCATCCGATGATCTCGGAAATGTGTCCGTCCACACGGAGCGTCTCCACGAATTCGGAAAGAAACGGGAGGTAATCCGGGCTGACGAACGCCGTGGCGAATCGCGCGGGCCGTCCGAGGGCGGCCCGGATCGACCGGGCGGCATCCAAAACGGCCCCGGCTTGGTAATTCCCCGGAATGGTGATGGTGAACGCCTGATCCATTACATCCATCATCGCCCACGGCGGGCGCGAGTCAACCGCCCGCCCTGGGAAATTTCTATTTGGCCCCTTTCCAAGTGAGGACAACCGGGATCGTGCAAACGAGGATGTAGAGGTCGAGGAGGATGGACCAGTTGTCGATATACTCGAGATCCATGCGGACCCATTCCTGAAAATCGGTGATCTTGTTCCGGCCCTGAACCTGCCAGATGCACGTCAGTCCAGGCTTCATGCTCAGCCGCCGCCGGTGAGCCGCGCGCTCGAATTTCTCCACCTCATAAACCGGAAGCGGGCGCGGTCCCACGAGGCTCATTTCCCCTTTGAGGACGTTGTAGAGCTGGGGCAACTCGTCGAGGCTTGTCCGGCGAAGCCATTTTCCAAACGGCGTGATCCGCGGGTCGTCGTCCACCTTGAACACCGGGCCGCGCATCAGATTGCGCTCGGCGAGCGCGGCGCGCTTCTCCTCGGCGTCCGTCCCCATGGTGCGGAATTTCCACATCTCGAACGGTCTCCCGTGGAGGCCGGCCCGCTGCTGGCGGAAAAAGACGGGCCCGGGGGAGGTCAGGCGCACGATGAGTGCCACGGCGGCAAAGATCGGGATGCCCAGCACCAGACCGAGGGCCGCGCCAACGCGATCCATGGCGGACTTCATCAATAGCGCCCAGGTGAGATCGGGCGTGGTGCGGAAGACCAGCATCGAACGCCGGGCCATCGTTTCGTAGGACGGCCGCGCGGTCGAGGTGTGGATGAAGTCGGCGTTCAGCCAGGCCTCGACGCCCTCGGTTTCGCACGCCTCGATCGCCCGCTGCACCTTGTCGAGCGGCATCCGCTTGAAGGCCAGGATGACGCGCCCGACCGCATGCCGGTGCAGCGCCGCAACGAGCGGCTCGATCCCGCCGGATTCGATGTCAATTTGGGCGACCACCCGGATCTCCAGATTCTGCAGGGGGGTGAAGGCATGGAGAATTTCCTGCATGCCCTGCCGTTCTCCCGCCAGAATCACCTGCTCTCCGATGCTCCCGCGGCGCAGCGCGCGCAGATTCCACCACACAAAACCCCGCTCGCGAAACACCAGTGCCAGCGGGGCAAACATCCCGAAAAGAATCAGCACCGACCGGCTGGGCACATCGAGCCGGAAAAAAATGACCGCGCTGCTCAGGAGGACAAAAAGCCAGAACCCGGCGGCCACGATCTGGCGCAGGGATTTCCAAACGGTCTTCTCGAGCGGGTATTTGTAGAACCCCTGCATCTCGAGCATGAACGGGCCGAACGGCATGATCACCGCCAGCATCCAAACGAATTTCGAAAAGTCATCAATCGACCAAAGCGTGTCGAGGATGACGATCCCGTTATACCGCACGAAGTGCGCGAGCCATAAGACGGCCCCGAGAAGCAGCGCGTCAATGAACTGGTTGGATTGGAGGTGGATTTCTTGTCTGCGCAGGCTCATTCGTGGCGTCGTCGCATCCGGGTTGTAATAGAACGGGAAACCATATCATACTGAATTTATGGGTCAAAAAAATAAACTGCCGGCATCCGCCGTCGTCGGGATTGTGGACTCTCCGGAGGCGTGGCGGGTGGCCGCGCGGCTGGGTCCGGGCGCGCTCGGCGCGCTCGAGTGGCGGGCGGACTGCCGGCCGGATGCCGCCGCGATCCCGCCCTCGCTTTTCCCCTGGATCCTCACGGTCCGGCATCCTCGCGAAGGCGGCAGGGGCGGGCTTTCCACCGGAGAAAGACAAAGCCTTTTCCTGCGGCTGCTGCCGGGCGCGGCGTTCGTGGACGTCGAACTCCGCTCGCTGGGCGAGCTGCGCCGGATCCGCGAGGAGGCCGCAGACCGGAAGATCCGGCTGATCGTCTCGTTTCACGATTTTTCTGGCGCATCGTTCACGCCCGCGAAATTGCGCGGGATGGCCCTGCGTGCGGCCGATGCCGGGGCGGATGTTTTCAAGATTGCGATCCAGACCGCCACGCCGCGCGATGTCGCGCGCCTGCTCGAATTGTTTTCCGACTCGCCGCTTCCGCTGGCCGTCATGGGCATGGGGCCGCTGGGGTTTTCCTCGCGCCTCCTGTTTGCCGCCTGCGGGTCGGTCTTCAATTACGGATGGCTCCACCGCGCGAATGTCCCGGGCCAGTGGCCGGCGCTGGAATTACAAAAGATGCTGGAGCGGCGATGAACAGCCTCGCCGCCAGGGCCGCCTCCGGGGTTGCGCTGAATCCGGAGGAGATTGCGCGGGCGTGTGACGCCCTGCTCGACGGGTCGCGGACGGTCGAGTCCCGCGCGGAGTTTCTTGAAGCCCTCCACAAACGCGGCGAGACGCCGGAGGAAATCGCGGGGTTCGTCACGGTGCTTCTCGATCACGCGGCCCCGTTCCCTGCGTCCGGCGAGGGGGCACTGGATGTCTGCGGAACCGGCGGCGACCGCGCCGGCCTCTTCAACGTTTCGACGGCCGTGATGTTTGTGGCGGCGGCCTGCGGCGCGCGCGTGGTCAAGCACGGGAACCGCGGAGTTACGTCGAAATCCGGCGGTGCCGACGTGCTGGAGGCACTCGGCGTGCGGGTGGATCTCGCGCCCGATCGCGCGGCGGCGGCGCTCTCCTCGGCAGGCTGCTGCTTCCTCTTCGCCCCGCAGTACCACCCGGCCTTCCAGGCGGTCGCCCCGGTGCGCAGGCTCCTGGCCGAACGCGGCTCGACAAGCCTCTTCAACATGCTCGGCCCACTGCTCAATCCTGCCCGCCCGTCGTTTCAGCTCGCCGGCGTTTTCGATCCCGCTCTCCTCCCGGTCTATGCGCGGGTCTTCCGGCTGCTCGGCCGCCGGACTGCCTGGGCGGTCCACGGATCACCGGCCCTCGATGAAATCTCTCCGCTCGGGGAAACAAAAGTCACCGCCTGGCAGGACGGCGAGATCCGCGAGTTTGCCATCCGACCAGCCGACTTCGGGATCGAAGCGGTCAACCCGCAGGATCTCGTCGGCGGCACCGCCGCCGCGAACGCAGGCACGATCTCCGACATCCTCGCCGGCAACCTGCGGAACGGCGCCCGGACGATCGTCCAGATCAATGCGGCGGCCGCCCTCGTCGTCGCCGGAATCGCCAGCGACCTGCTCGCCGGCTGGCGGCTCGCCGGCGAGGCGCTCGATTCCGGCGCCGCCCGCGACGCCCTCGACCGCCTCCGCTCCGCCCGGTGAACCCCGCCCTCTTTCCGGCCAACAAAAGTACAGTCGCGGTTCCCGGGCGATTGACTGGAGGGATGATAGGACGGGACGCGCGTGATGGAGGAGGTTGAGGGCCTGAACGCAGAGTTCAAAAGGCCATCTGTATTTAAATCTCGCGGTCGCGGCCATTCTGAACGATGACTTCCAGCCCCTCGCCGACCATCGGCCCGACATCCGCCTTGCAGATCACTTCCCGTGCCCGGTCTCCGAGTAGAGCCGACATCTCGGCATCGGAAAACCCACTGACTTCGCAGCATATTTATTTGCCAAGAGAGGGTTCGCGGGGTAAGATTTTCCTACCATGACGACCATTCTTTCCCAAAAGGGCCAAATTGTGCTGCCGATACCAATCCGCCAGGAACTGGATCTTTCTCCCGGCGATGATTTCGAGGTTTTGATCGAAGAGGAAAACACCATCACTCTCCGGCGGATCTCCCGGCCGGCGAACAGCGGGCTTGTTGATCTTCTCTTCGCCTGTCCCTCGCCGTTTGAGATTCCAGATCGTGAACGCGACTCGTCGAGGCCCCTCGATTTATGAGTTTTCTCGTGGATACGAACGTCCTCAGCGAGTCGGCAAAGCGCCAGCCCGATGCCGGGGTCATGGCATGGTTGCGGGAAAATGAAAGGGAGATTTACGTCAGCACGATCACCATCGGCGAACTGCGGAGAGGCATCGAGAGGCTGCCGGAGGGAGCCCGCAAAACAAAATTGCGCCACTGGCTGCAAGCACTCTGCGACTGCATGAAAGGGCGCGTCCTCGCCTTTTCCACAAGTTCCGCCCATGTCTGGGGCCAACTCAAGGCTAAAGGGGACGCGGCAGGGTTCGTGATCCCCACTCTCGACAGCCAGATCGCCGCTATCGCCAAAAGACACGGCCTGACAGTTGTCACACGAAATATCGGCGATTTTTTGAAAACCGGCGTAAAAGTTCTGAACCCGTTCCGTTGATTTTTTCACTTAGAAAATTGCGATTGCCCACTAAGTGCGAACATTGTATTTCCATCCCGTTATGAGTGGACAAGGATCTACAGGAAACGTCATAGCCGCCGTTTGCAGTTTTTTCATTCCGGGCTTGGGCCAACTCGTCCAGGGACGCCTGCTGATGGCGATCATCCAGTTCTGCCTCGCCGGGGTTCTTTGGTTTTTCCTGCTCGGATGGCTCATCCATTTGTGGTCCATCATTGATGCGGCCATGTTCAAGCCGCGGGGTTGAAGTGGATTACGCCATGATCCCAACTCGGAAAAATGAGCGGTTCCCGAACCGGGGTGAGTCGGCGGGATGTCACGAAATAGAAAGGTCACAATGACAAAGAAAAAAATCCAGCAGTCCGGCGGCCTGATCGCCGAGGGCAAGACAAAGATCCTCCGGGCCACGAGGCGGGATCCGGAGAAGGTGCTGATTTGTTCGAAGGACGACATCACGGCCGGTGACGGGGCCAAGCACGACCTCATCGAGGGGAAAGCCGCGCTCGCGACCCGCACAACATGCAATGTGTTCCGGCTCCTCAAAGCGTGCGGGATTCCGGTGGCGTTCGAGGAGCAGATCGACGACAAAACGTTTCTGGCACCGCGGTGCCGGATGCTTCCCTACGAAGTGGTGATCCGGCGCGAGGCCCACGGTTCGTACCGCAAGCGGATGCCCGGCCTCGCCAAAGGCCACCTCTTTCCCCAACTTCTCGCAGAGTTCTATCTCAAAACGGCCGGAAAAAAATGGAAGCATCACGCGCTCCTCTGCGACGACCCGCTCATGGAATGCCCGGCGGGATCCGGAACGGTCGCCCTCTACGAGCCGTCGAAGCCGGTCCACGCACAGACCCCCTTCCTGATCCTTCCGGAAAAAGATGTCTTCAGCCGCACCGGGGAAAAAAAACTTTTTGCAGAAATGACGAAGCTTGCCCGGCGCGCCTTCCTCATCCTCGAAAAAGCGTGGCAGATCGAAGGGCGCACACTGGTGGACTTCAAGGTCGAGTTCGGCCAGGACAAGACGGGCGCCCTGCTTCTTGCCGACGTCATCGACAATGACTCATGGCGCGTGCTCGAGAACGGCACCTACATTGACAAACAGGCATACCGCGACGGAGGCGGGCTCGGGGACGTGGCCGAAAAATACCGCCGCGTCGCCGGGATCACCGACCGCTTCCACCTGCCGGTTCAGCAGGTCGTCATCTGGCGCGGATCCGACAAGGACGATGTGACGCCGGTGGTGAAAGCGCTCGATCAGCTCTGCGGTGGTTCGCTGGACAGCCGGCACTTGAAGCTCACCATCGCGACCTGCTCGATCCACAAAGAGCCGGTCCGCGGGCTGAACGAGCTTCACCGGCTTGTGCAGCAGGTGCCCGACTCCGTCGTGATCGCCTTTATCGGACGATCGAATGGTGCCGGCCCGACCCTGGCCGCCGCCACCACCGTCCCCGTGATCACCGTCCCGGCCAGCTTCAAAGACTTCCCGGATGATGTATGGTCGTCGCTGCGGACGCCGTCGAACGTGCCGGTGACCACCGTGCTGGAACCCTCGAATGCCGCCATGGCCGCCCTCGGAATCCTCGCGCTGCGCAACCCGCAATTCTACATGCTTCTCCGGGAGCAGGTCGAGGCGCGGCTGGTCAACACGATTCCGGTTTAACCCGGGCGCTTTTCCCGGAAGGGAAACCGATTGGGAATTCCTCCCGCGGCCGCCTATTTCACCGGCAGGATGAGCTGCGGGGAAGTTCCCCCGAGCGGAACATACACGCGTTCCGCGCCACGGATATTTTCCACGCCGAGATACTGGATGTAGGCAGGCGTGAGGACGGCATTGATCGCGCTGATCGCCTTCGCACGCTCCAGCGCTTCGGCGGCGGATTTCGCTCCGGCGGCCTCGCCGTTCTTGCGCTCGATCTCGATGTTTTTCGTGGCGATCTGCTCTTCGATGGCTTTTTGTTCGAGCGTCTGGTTCAAGGCGACCTTCGTCGCGATCGCGTCAATGACCTGCTGCGGGGGCGAGGCGTTGCCCATGACGACAGACATCACCTCGAACGGGGTTTTGGCGAGCAGCTCTTTCATGCTCGTGCCGATGGCATCGGAAATCGCGGTCAGCGATTCGTTGACCGCAAGCCCCTCGTATTTGGCCACGACCGAGCGGGTCACGGTCCGGAACGGCTCCTGGATGAACTGCGCGTAGGCCTCCTTCGCAATCTGGTCCGGATCGCTCGTGGTTTCCCATCCGCCGAATTCCTCCATGAAGCGCTTCACCGACACCTCGTCCGGCTTCAGCCTCCAGACGATATGGGCCTGGCTGGCGAGCGGCAATTTGTCCTTCGCCAGAATCGCCGTGTTGCCGTCGAACTTCTCGCTGTAGGTATAGGGAGTGACCGAGACGCTCTGGCCGTTCAACCTCCAGCGCAGTCCGGTCGACGCCGGCCCGATGAGCACCTGCTTGAACATGCTTCGGCCGAAAATCGGCTTCGAATAAACATAGCCGGCATACCCGGCCGAGACCCGGACATTCTGGGAGTTCGCCAAAAAGGCAACCCCCGACGCGCAGAGAAGCATGAAGGCGAGAAAAAGAACCGTGGCGGAAAGTTGTTTCATATAATTCGGTTTGCAGCAGAAGGAAACAAAGCCAGAAACTCGCCGCCCTGCACAGCTTTTCCGTCCTGTTTTCTGTCCTTTCCGTCCCTTCGGTCGTTTTCCGCTGGTTTTCCTTGCATCTCCCGCACGCTTCCGGTGCTGTCGTGCGAGCCATGAAAACCGACCCCCTTCTCCGGACTCTCAAGAAGACGTTCGGCTACGGGGAATTCCGTCCGCTCCAGCGCGAGATCATCGAGGCGTCGCTGGCCGGGCGCGATGCGTTCGCACTGCTGCCGACCGGCGGCGGGAAGTCGCTTTGCTTCCAGCTTCCCGCGCTCCTGCGCGATGGCCTGACCGTCGTCGTCTCGCCGCTCATCGCCCTGATGAAAGACCAGGTGGACCAACTCGAGGCGGCTGGCGTGGCCGCCACCTTTTTGAATTCCTCGCTGAAAGCCTCCGAGGCGAAGGCCCGGATGCGCGGGCTGCACGAGGGGAAATTCTGCCTGCTGTACGCCGCACCCGAGCGGCTGATGCTCGACAACTGGCAGGAAAACCTGCGGAGCTGGAATGTCCGCGCGGTGGCGATTGACGAGGCCCATTGCATCTCCGAGTGGGGGCACGACTTCCGCCCGGAATACCGCCAGCTCTCCCGCCTGCGCCCGCTCCTGCCGGGCGTGCCGTTCACCGCGCTCACCGCGACCGCCACCGAGCGCGTGCGCGAGGACATCGTCCGCCACCTCCACCTCAACGATCCCGCCGTCTTCGTCGCGAGCTTCAACCGCCCGAACCTCTCGTATCGCGTCGTCCCCAAAGACCAGGGCGCAAAACAGATCGCCGAGTTCGTGCGCGGGCGGCCGGCCGACAGCGGGATCGTTTATTGCGCAACGCGCGCGGCGGCCGACCGGCTGGCCGAAAGCCTCAGCGACCGCGGGTTTCCCGCGAAGCCGTATCATGCCGGGCTCACCGCGGGCGAACGGTCGTCCCACCAGGATCTCTTCCTGCGCGACGAGGCCCGGATCATCTGCGCGACGATCGCGTTCGGCATGGGGATCAACAAGCCGAACGTCCGCTGGGTGATCCATCACGACCTGCCGAAAAACATCGAGGGCTACTACCAGGAGACCGGGCGGGCCGGGCGCGACGGGCTGCCGTCCGACTGCCTGCTGCTCTTCAATCCGGGCGATGCCGCGAAGCAGACGCACTTCATCGAGGAGATGCACAGCAAAAAAGAGCAGGACATCGCACGCCAGCAGCTCCGGCTGATGATGCACTACGCGGAATGCGCGTCCTGCCGCCGCCGCGAGCTCCTCGCGTATTTCGGCGAGGAGTTTCCGGGCGTGCCCTGCGACGCCTGCGACAACTGCCTCGCGCCGCGCGAATCCTACAACGCGACGACCCAGGCCCAGAAGCTTCTCTCCTGCGTCTATCGCGTGCGGGAAGGCGGGCGGTTCGGGGTCGGGCTCAACCACCTCATCGAAATCCTCACCGGCGCGGACACCGAAAAAGTCCGGCGCTGGAGCCACAACCAGCTCAGCACCTACGGAGTCGGCCGCGAGCTGAGCCGCCCGGAATGGTCTTCCATCGGGCGCGAGCTCCTCCGCATGGGACTCCTCGAACAGGAAAAAGGCGAGTTCCCGACGATCGCCCTCACCGAAACCGGGCTCGAAACCCTCCGCTCGCGGCGCGTGGTCATGCTCACCAAACCGATGGAAACCAAGCGGGCGGCAAAGTCCCGCGCTGGGGAAATCGCATGCGACGAAATGCTCTTCGACCGCCTGCGCAAAATCCGCAAGCGGCTTGCCGACGAGCGAGGGGTCCCCGCCTACGTCATCTTCGGCGACACCACGCTTCGCCAGATGGCCGGCGAATATCCCGAGTCCACCGACGCCCTCCGCGCAATCAGCGGCATCGGGGAAAAGAAGCTCCAGGAATTCGGGGAGGCGTTCACCGAAGGGATCCGGGATCACCTGCGAACGTATCCGAAGGTCCAGGCCACCGCATGAATTCCGTCCGGGCGGCGGAAGAATATTGCAAGGCATGTGCGCTGCGGGTAATGAGTCCCGGATGCGAATATTGACAGCGGGCTTGTTCTGATGGCGGGGTTGTCAGGCAACACGCCGTTGTTCCAGCGGCTGGACAAATGGGCGGGCGTCGCGGCCTGTGCCGTTTGTTCTCTCGCGCGGAGGCTGGGAGTTTCCTCAGGGCGCTCCGGTGCCAGGAAAGGGCTTCTTTTTGTCAAGCTCGCCGAACAGGGCTCGACGGTTCTGGCGGGCGGCGCAATCCGGGACGCCGTGGAAAAATTCGGGCACGAGAACGTCTATTTTTTGGTCTTCGACGAGAACCGGTTCATCCTGGACGCGCACGATCTGATCCCGCCCGGAAACGTGCTCGTGATCCGCACGGGGAGCCTCCCCGAGATCCTGGCGACTGCGGTGCGGCGGCTCGTCGAGATCCGCCGGATGCGGCTCGAGGCGCTGGTGGATCTGGAATTCTTTTCGCGTGCGACGGCCGCCTTTTGCTTTTTGACCGGAATTCCGAAGCGGGTCGGCTTCCACGCGTATTTCTCCGAGGGCCCGTGGCGCGGGGATCTTTTCACGCACCGCCCGCGCTACAATCCGCACATCCACACCAGCAGCACCTTCCGCGGCCTCGTCGCGGCGCTGGATGCCCCGGCGGCCGCGTTCCCGCAGTTTGCCTGGATCCCTCCCGAGGCCGCCGCCTATGAGCCGCCGCAGTTCGCGCCCACCGCGGAGGAAACGGGAGCGATGGAGAAGCTCATCGCCGACCGCTGCGGCTGGTTTCCGAAATCGCTCGTGCTCCTCAACGCCAATGCCAGCGATCTCCTCCCGCTCCGGCGATGGGCGGACGCAAACTACATCGCCCTCGCACGCAAAATCCTCAAGTCCTCCCCGGATGTTTTCGTCGCGTTCACCGGCGGCCCGGACGAGGCGGACAAGACGGCGGAGATCGCCCGGGAAGTGAAGTCGGATCGCGCGTTCAGCGTCGCGGGCCGAACGACCCTGCGCGAGCTGCTGGCGCTCTACCAGCTTGCCGATGTGCTGGTGACCAACGACAGCGGGCCCGCGCATTTCGCCACCCTCACCGGCATCCATACCGTCGTCCTCTTCGGGCCGGAAACCCCGCGGCTTTTCGGCGTGCTCCTGCCGCGTTGCAAAACGATCACGGCCGGCCTCGCCTGCAGCCCGTGCGTCAGCGCCACGAACAACCGCCAGACATCCTGCCGCGACAACATCTGCATGAAGAGCATCGAAGTCGAAACCGTTTTTTCGGCCGTGGCGGAGGCGCTGGCCGCGCGCGGGAAGCAAGTTCAGCCATCCTGACGTGTGTGGAAAGCTGGTGAGCCAATTATTGGTAGGGATGGCTCGCCGAGCCGTCCGACTTCTCTCGACGGACGCCTCGGCAAAACCAGCGCGATAGCGCAACGAAAACAATGGGCAGGTAGAACGTTTGGCCGGGAAGGCAACCGTAGCGCAGCGGAGAAGGCGTCCCTACCATCGCGGGGGGGGAGTCATCCATTTTCCTCGCCCCCTCATTTTCTCTGGCTGACATCAGGATGTCTGAAGTTGCTGTAAAGGAAATGAGTTTGCGCGCGGAGCCCGCCGCGGATAAGTTGTCCGGCCTATGGGAAGACAATGGTTGCATGCGAAGCGCGAGGTCGCAAACCTCAAAAAAGGCCAGGTTGTCGGCAAGCTGGTGAAGGAGATCATGGTCGCCGCCAAGCAGGGCGGGCCGGACATCGAGGGGAACGCCCGGCTGTTTGCCATCGTGGAAAAGGCGCGGAAGGCGTCGGTCACGCGCGACGTGATCGAAAAGGCGATCAAAAAGGGAGCCGGGATCGGAGGCGAGAAGCTCATCCTCGAGCACCTGGTCTTCGAGGGATACGCCCCGCACAAAGTCCCCGTCATCGTCGAGGTTCTCACCGATAACAACAACCGGACCGCGCCGGAAATCCGCGTCCTCTTCAAAAAAGGCCAGCTCGGGATCGCCGGCAGCAACAAATTTTTGTTCGATCACGTCGGGATCGTCGAGGCCCACCACCCGGATCCGGCGGTGGATGTCGAGGCGGCGGCGATCGAGGCCGGAGCGGATGATTTTCTGCCGCTGACGCACGGGGAAAACGACGACATTCCGTCCGGCGTCACAGGAGCGCGATTCCTGACCGGGCGGACGGCCACGGCGGCGGCATCGCGGTGGCTTGCGGACAACGGCTGGACGGTGGTGACGAGCGAGCTCGGCCACGTCGCAAAGCAGTTTCCACAGCTCGATGACGCGCAGCGCGCGGAGGCCGGAGAATTCCTCCAGGCGCTCGAGGATCACGACGACGTCCACCGGGTCTGGGCGGCGATCAAATAAAAATGGAGGCGACCGCCACGCGGATCGTCCGCCGCCTGCGCGAGGCCGGCCACGGGGCGCTTTTCGCGGGCGGATGCGTGAGGGATCGGCTGCTCGGGCGGGAGGCGCACGACATCGACATCGCGACCAGCGCGCGCCCGGAGGAGGTCCAAGGCCTTTTCCCGAGGACCGTCGCGGTCGGGGCGCAGTTCGGAGTGATCGTGGTTCTGGAAAACGGCGCCGAATTCCAAGTGGCGACCTTCCGTGCCGACGGGGCCTACCTCGATGGGCGGCGACCGGAATCCGTGACCTACACGACGGCCGAGGGGGATGCCCGGCGCCGCGACTTCACGATCAACGGCCTTTTTTTCGACCCGCTCGAAAATCGGATCCTTGACTTTGTCGGCGGCGAAGCCGACCTGAAGGCCGGGATCATCCGCTGTATCGGCGAGCCTGCGGAGCGGTTTCGCGAGGACAAGCTCCGGCTGCTGCGCGCAGTCCGTTTCGCGGCGGTGCTCGGATTCGAGATCGATCCGGCCACATGGGATGCCCTGCTCGCCCGGGCGAACGACATCGCTGCGGTCAGCGCGGAGCGGATCCGCGACGAACTGGTAAAAATCTTCCTCCATCCGTCGCGGGTGCGGGGATTCGACCTCCTCGACCGATCCGGGCTTCTGGAAATCCTGCTGCCCGAAGTGGCCGCGATGAAGGGCTGCGAGCAGCCGCCGGAGTTTCATCCCGAAGGCGACGCATTCGTCCACACCCGGCTCATGCTCTCCCTGCTTCCGGAATCGGTCTCCATCCCGCTTGTCTTCTCCGTGCTTTTCCACGACATCGGAAAGCCGCCGACCCTGTTCCGCGACGAGACCGGAAGGATCCGCTTCAACGGTCACGAGTCGGTGAGTGCCGCCATGACGGAAAAAATCCTAGCCCGGCTCCGGTTTTCCAATGCCGCGACCGAAGCGACCGCAGCCGGAGTCAAAAACCACATGGCCTTCAAAGATGTGCGGAACATGCGCGTGGCCACGCTGAAGCGGTTCCTCGCGCGCCCGACGATCAACGACGAGCTCGCGCTCCACCGGGCCGACTGCCTCGGGTCGCACGGCCTGCTCGACAATTACGAGTTCCTCCTCGCCAAGCGCGACGAGTTTTCCCGCGAGCCCCTGATCCCGCCGCCGCTCGTCACCGGGCACGACCTGATCGCCCAAGGATGGACGCCCGGGCCGCATTTTAAAAAAATCCTGGATGCGGTGCAGGTTCGCCAGCTCGAGGGCGCACTCACATCGCGGAAGGATGCGCTTGACTGGGTGGCGGCAAACTGGGAATTGCTGGTGGGAGAAGGATGGCCAGCCGCTTAGTCCATATCGCCCGCAACGGAAAAGTCCTCGGACAGTATCCGCCCGAACAGCTTGCGCCGCTGCTCGCTTCAGGGTTTTTTTTCGAGAGCGACTTCTGCTACAGCGAGGCGTCGCCAAACTGGATTCCGCTTTCGGCTTACCTGAAAAAAACCGAGATCCCGAAGTATTCGCGCACGACGGAATCCGAAGGAGCGAAGGCAGCGGCGGGCAGCGGCCGGTCGGCTTGGCAGGACCACCAGTCGGCCCGCCATTCCACGCCCTTGATTGCGGGCTGGATCGCGTTCCTTCTCGCCCTGTCCGCAGTGGCGGGCGCCGGATATTGGGTCGTCGGGCTCTACGGGGATCTGGCGCAGCAGCGCCTGCGCATCCAGCAGGTGGAAAAGCAACTCGCCGACAAGGAGAAGGAATACCAGCGGATGCTCTTCCTCGCCCGCGAGATCGCCGAGCCGGGGCTCGTGCGCGGAAGCATCGTCCTCCGCAACGATTCCGGAAAACGCGCCTCCGTGCCGGGAGTTCAGGTTTTCCTGTTTCCCCGGAAAGCGGTTGAGGAACACCTCGAGGCCAGGGCCCGCGAGGCCGCACTCCTGCCCGCCGGAACAAACGTGGACGCCACGGAGTTTTTCCTCACCAACTTCCCGAAGGCGCTCGCCAGCACGACGACCGATGCCAGCGGACGCTACGAATTCCAGATTCCTGAACCCGGAGAATACATCGTCTCCACCAGCATCTCATCGACCAACCAAAACGGACGCTTCACCCGCCTCTGGTTTGTCTCGTTCAACTCCCGCGACCCCCTCAATACCGCCGTGGACATCACCGATACCAACGGCGTTCAGCAGTTCCTCCCCAGCCTCATGATCGTCGAGGGCCGCTGATCGAACAAGGAAGCCTCGCGCCTCGATTTCGACGGCTTAACTCTAAACATGCACAATGTGATTTGGAATTCTCCCTCGCCAGACTCGGCGGGTTCGATGCCGCTCGGGAATGGCGATATCGGGATCAATGCCTGGGTGGAACCCTGCGGCGATCTCGTTTTTTATATCGGCAAGACCGACGCCTGGGGCGAATTTGGTCAGCTCTACAAAGTCGGCCGGGTGCGTGTATCTCTGCGAGTGGACGGGGTACCCCTCCTGGCGGGAGAGAGCTTCCGTTGGGCCTTGCGGCTTGAGGAGGGGGCGATCGTGGTGACGGGGGATCGCGGCGAAGCGCGTCTTTGGGTGGATGCTCACCACCCGAATATCCATCTGCTCGCGCGCGGGCCAGCTGGTCTTGTCGGCGAGGTCAAACTGGAAATCTGGCGCACGCAACGGCGCGAGCTTCATGGCGGAGAAAAGCATGGCTTGCACACGGACAGCCCGTATCCGGTCTACCATGAGGCCGACAAGCTGCTGGATGTTCCGGAGCATGAGCTGGCCTGGTGCCATCACAACGAGTCGTCTTCCTGGGCGTCAAATCTTTCGATGCAGGGCTTGGACTCGCTCATAGGTGACGAGGTCGATCCGCTGATGCACCGTACATTCGGCGGCGTCATTCGAGGGGTGGGGCTGGTCAAGACCGTGCCTGATACGCTGGCTTCGGAGCGGCCATGTGCCGTCTTCGCCACGACAGTGACAGTTCTCACTCAACGCTGCCCGTCGCCGGATGAGTGGCTGGCCGCCGCCCGGAAGGTCTCGCAAGAAACCCCATCCGCAGTTGAGGAACCCGCATGGAACGCGCACGTCGGCTGGTGGCGCGAGTTCTGGGCGAGGAGCGCGATCGAGGCCGGAGGCTCGGAGGCCGCACGCAAAGTCTCCGACGGCTACGCGCTGCAGCGCTACATCAATGCCTGCTCGGGGCGCGGAGAGTATCCCATTAAATTCAACGGCTCGATTTTTACGGCGGACTGGCGATATCCGGGTGAGGACTACGATGCCGATTATCGCCGGTGGGGTCCGGGCTACTGGCACCAGAACACGCGGCTGCCATACTGGGCGATGCTCTGCTCGGGGGATTTCGAAATGCTGCGCCCGTATTTTGAGATGTATCGCCGCACCCTTCCTGCCGCCCGCGAGCGCTGCCGGAAGTTCTGCGGCCACGAAGGGGCGATCTTTCTGGAGACGATGACGTTTTGGGGCGGCTACCTCGAGCACAACTACGGATGGCCGGGCCAACGCGATGGGGCTCTGGCCGGACACCTCAGCCAAAACCAATACATCCGCTATCACAATTCCAGCGGATTGGAAGTGGTCCACCACGCCTTGATATTCCACCGTTTTACCGGCGATGAAGGGTTCTTGCGAGAGACAGCTCTGCCGCTCGCCGAGGCGGTTCTTGATTACTACGATCTCCATTTCCCTCGCCGGGCCGGCAGGCTTCACATCGCTCCTGCCCAGGCGATCGAGCAGTGGTGGGAGGTGGAAAATCCTCTGCCGGAAATTGCCGGCCTCATGGCCTGCCTCAATGATCTGCTGGCCTTGCCTCTCGGGCTACTTTCCGCAGCGCGGCGCGCGTCCTGGTGCAGGCTGATGTCCGAGCTGCCTCCGCTTCCCTTGCGAGGCGATCAATCGGCATTCGCCCCGGCCGAAGTGGTGGTCGGTCCTCCGAGAAATTGTGAAAACCCCGAGCTCTACGCAGTCTTCCCCTATCACTTGTGCGGCCTGGCCTCAGCCGACCAAGCGATTGGCGTCCGGACATTCCAGCAGCGCGAATTCACCCACGACGACGGCTGGGCGCAGGACGGCATGCAGGCAGCATTGCTCGGGCTCACGGAAGATGCCAGAAAGTCCGTGGTCAGGCGGTTTAGCCTGCCGAGCGGCTACTCCCGCTTTCCTGTTTTTTGGGGGCCGAGCGCCGATTGGATTCCCGACCAGGACCACGGAGGCACTGCCATGCATGCGCTCCAGCTCATGGCCATGCAGTCCGTCGGCGACGAAATTCGCGTGCTGCCCGCCTGGCCAAGCGATTGGGATGTCGAGTTCAAACTCCACGCCCCCGGCAAGGCCTCTGTGGAGTGCGCCTTCCGCAAAGGCAAAGTCGAGGGGCTCAGCATCACGCCAGAGCACCGACGCAAGGATCTGGCTTGTCCCTGAGAAATTCATACGCAGGTAACAGCCGTCGTCGCCGTCGCGGGGGGACAGCTCGACTTCGCGGATTTATTACGGCGGGTTCGACGGGGTCCGCCGCATGCGGGCCCCGGTGAAAATCATCGGGGAATGAGGGCTACTTCCGTGCGGGCAGAACGATGACGTTGCCCGGCGCCGGGGAGTTCGCCCCGGACGCTCCCGGGCAGCCCCTCGTGATGTAGCCGCTCCCGAACGGGCCGGTCGTCGCGCTTCCGCCCCCGCTGTCCCTCGCAATCGTTCCGTCGCCGAACTTCGAGGTGGTCGTCGTGCCGCCCTTGTTGTCGCGGTTGATGTAGCCGTCTCCGAACTTCGAGGTCGTGATCGTCTGCCCGTCGGGACCCCTCGTGATCGCCCCGTCCCCGAACTGGCTCGTCGTCCAAGTGTTCCCCTTGCTGTCGCGCGTGATCGTGCCGCTCCCGAACTTCGAGGTCGTATAGGTCTGCCCGTCGCTCGTGCGGGTGATGTAGCCGTCTCCAAACTTCGAGGTGGTCGCGGTCCCGCCGCTTTGCACCGGGATGACCACCGGAGCGGGCGTTTTGTCGCCGGCATGGACAACGAGCGCGGTGGCAAGAATTCCAAGGAGCAGGGTTTTCATAGCTTGAATGAATGTGCCACGTCCCGCGCCGCTTTCAACAAATTGCTCCCGCAAGTCGGATCGATCCCATCCAAGCAGATCTCCCCCAGGCTCGATCCGAAACAGCGTAAGATCCTGCTCTCGGCGTCAAAGACTGAACCGAGCGAACGCCGGAGAGCGATGGAGGATTCGACGGCGGCGACAAGCTTCATACCAGCCCTTCAAGATCCGTAAAGGCGACCCGCCGCAAAGAGGCCAGATTGATTTTTGCATAGTATCGGGTCGCATCAGGATTACGGTGCCCAAGATGGTCGCCGACTTCCTTGTAGGTGCGACCGGAGTCAATCAAACGCCTGGCACACGCATGGCGCAAGGCGTGCGGCCCCCGACCTTTCTGCGGCGAACACACCTTCAGCAAGTGGTGGCTGACGATGTTGTAAACCAGGCCCGCAATATTTTCGCACACGAGCGCATGGAGCAACGCCCCCAGCGCCGGGCGGCGTGTTCAAAGTAGGCGTCAATATCACTCGGCGTAACGCTCTCAAGCTTGAACGTGCGCTGCTGAAGATAGCTCAAAAACTGGTTCGCTTGCCATTGTGCTGACCGGCAGGTCGCCTCCGAAAACCACCGTTCCTGCCTCTGCGCCGCAAGGAAGTCGGCCACCTTGTCGCAGTAAATTCTTCTTCTCATTGAGCTTGAGCCCCCTTCGCTCCACCACCGTTACAGCAGCTTCCTCGCTACTATTGCAGGACTCCGACTCCTACCCGCGCCGCTTCGGCCTTCCCCGTTGCCGGGGTTGTGCCGGGCGTTGTGACTTGCGCCCCACGCGGACAGGTCTCCCGGGTTACCCCGTCAGCCCTTCCCAACATGCCATCTCCGCCGACACCGCCAGAACGTTGAGCGGACTGCAACGGTTGTCCCGCCCGCTCCTGACAGCCTTCGCCTGATGCGCAGGGGCTCGGCTTTCCGGTTATAATCGTTTCGATGCTCATTAGATGGAGTTCATTGTCATTATGGCCTGCTGGTTCAGAAGAGGCCCCGCTTGCGGATTCAGCCTCGCGGCCTCATTCCGGGCATCTCTTTCGGTCGTGAACCGTCTAATTCGACCGGAGGGACTTTCCCCCTCGTGGCGTCCGGCTTTCCCGGCGCTCGCGCATGCCCGATAAGTGCAAAAGCGAAAAAGATGGCGGCGAAGCCGCGATCACGCCTCAGCAGAGTGAGGCGGCTACAACACCAGCGCGCCAGCGCTTCGTGCCAATCAGGCACCAGTCGAATGTGTAGGCGGGACCCAGGCGGCAAGGGAAGCCGCTCGGGAGACTGCCGGAGGCAGCCCGAAGGGCGAGACGAGCGGGAGCGAGCGAGTCAACCCAACCGGAGCGTCAGCGGAGAAACGGACGCACAGCGCGGCTGGGCCGCTGGCGCTGAAGCCACGGCACTCTGCTGCCGTGTTCTCCGCACCGCGCGAAGCGCGCTCGCTGGATCCTGAAAGCTTGCACTTAGAGATGCGCCCGTCAGCGCGCGACGTCTGAAAATTCCACTGGTCGGAATCCTTCTTTTCCGCTTTGGCTTCCCAGCTCGAGAGAAAGCTCGATGACGGAGCGCCGCCGTAGAAAAAAGAAAAGGAGCACTGGCTTTAGGTTCCGCGCTGTAGGCCATTTCAAACCAGTCCCGGGCCTGCGCCTTTTCGTCCGTTGCCATGTCCGCTGGAGCCGCCAGAACGCTGAGGGGAAGAGCCAATGCGACAAGAGGCTCCACCATATCGCGGCGGAGGCGGATCGCTTTTGCGATGGCAGCACAGAGTGCCTTGGCGGGGGGGAATGGGAATGCGAGGAATGGGAGATGCTCATCGGAGGCTTGTTATTTGCAAAACGGCCCATGGTGTCACGCCAATCTGATTTCGACGCACGCAGGGCGAAGTCGGCCACATCCGCCTCATCCAGGAATTCCACCTCCCGATTTTCCCACTGCCTGATGCTCGAGGATGCAGTTTTTTCAGATCTTGAAAACTCATGCCCGCAAAATTTTGATTTTACATTCCTGCGAGATCCCTCAATTTTCTGATCCTTATGAACTTTTCCCTCGGCATCGACTACGGAACCAATTCGGTGCGTGCGCTCGTGGTGCGGTGCTCCGACGGCAAAGAACTCGGATCCTGCACGGCCGGCTATTCGTCCGGAAAACAAGGAGTCCTTCTCGATGGCAAGGACCACCATCTCGCGCGCCAGCATCCGGGGGATTATCTGGCCGGCCTGGAGAAATGCGTGCGTGGCGCGCTGGCCCAGGCTGCAAAGACGAAGGGGTTCCGCGCGGATCAGATCATCGGCATCGGGGTCGATACGACCGGGTCAAGCCCGATTCCAGTTGATAGCGGGAACCGCGCACTCGGGACGCTCCCGAAGTGGAGGAAAAACCTGAACGCGCAGTGCTGGCTGTGGAAGGACCACACCAGCTGGCGGGAGGCGGCGCGGATCACGGAACTCGCTGCGAAACACCGTCCGCAGTTCATTGCGAAGTGCGGGAACACGTATTCCTCCGAATGGTTCTGGAGCAAAATCTGGCATTGCCTGAAAACCGACCGGGCTGCTTTTGACGCGGCTTTCTCATGGGTCGAGCTTTCGGACTGGATCCCGTCCATCCTTGCAGGGGTGGGGAATCCGCGGGAGGTGCGGCGCGGAATCTGCGCGGCCGGACACAAGGCGCTCTATTGCGACGAATGGGGAGGGCTGCCGGATAAGAAATTTCTTGCGATGCTGGATCCGAAGCTGGCCGATCTTCGCGACAGGCTTTACGAAATGGCGCACGATGCGACAGCGTCCGCCGGATCCCTTTGCCCGGTTTGGGCGAAAACGCTTGGGCTCCGCGCGGGGATTCCGATCGCGATCGGCGAGATGGATGTCCATTACGGCGCGATTGGAAGCGGGATCGCCGAGGGGACGCTCGTGAAAGTCATCGGCACCTCAACGTGCGATTGCGCGGTTGTGCCGGCCGGGAAAAAAGTGGCCGACATCCCCGGGATCTGCGGGATCGTCAAGGGAGCGATCCTGCCCGGATTTTATGGGATCGAGGCCGGCCAGTCGGCTGTCGGGGATATTTTTAAGTGGTGGATCGAGACGGTCTGCGGCGGGGACGTGGCTTTGTATGGCAAGCTGGAGAAGGAGGCCGCCGCGCAGATCCCCGGGCAGAGCGGGCTCCTCGGGCTGGATTGGAACAACGGGAACCGCACGATCCTTGTGAACCCCATGCTTTCCGGTCTCGTGGTGGGCACAACCCTCCATACGACACGGGCGGAAATTTACCGGGCGCTGATCGAGGCGACCGCCTTCGGGGCGCGGGCGATCATCGAGCGGATCGAGGAATACGGCGTGCCGGTGAAGCGGATCGTCTGCGCGGGCGGCATTGCGGAGAAAAGCCCGGTGCTGATGCAGATCTACGCCGACGTGACCGGCCGCACGATGCAGGTCGCAGGGTCGAGCCAGGCCTGCGCCCTCGGCTCGGCGGTCTCAGCGGCTGTTCTGGCTGGGGAATACCGGGATTTCCCGTCCGCCCAGAAAGCCATGACCTCGGTGAAGGCGGTGCAATACAAAGCGCGCCCGGCGGCACGCAAAACTTACGACCAGCTTTATCGGCTCTACAGGCAGTTGCACGATGCATTCGGCGGCGTGAACAAATCCGCCGACCTCTCCGGCTTGATGCGGGAGCTCATCGAAATCAAACAGTCCCGGAGCCGCTGATCACCGGCCTCACTGCGGCGCGATGAGCGCGTAGTGACCGGAGCGCGACGCGCTGTTGACCATCCCGTTCCAGCCCACGCGGCAAGCGCCGTGCGCGTCGCCGAGAGCCCCCGCCCCAATGATGATGTCCATGTAGAACGGGTCCCCCGCTTTCCGTTGGACTCCCAGCGCGGCCAGGTCGCAGCGCAGCGTGAAATCGTAGCCGCCTTTGTCGATCTTCACCTGGAACACGGCCGACTTGACGGGCTTGCGCGCCTTGTCCAGCACAGTCACTCCCTTCGCGCGCGGCAGCAGGAACAGCTGCGTGATAGGCAACCCGTGCGCCGGCTTCACGAAAAGCTCGATGGCGGAGGCTGTCCACGGGGCGCTCTCATCAATCTTCACCGCCGTGTCGATCACACGGCCGGCAAGCTCCAGCGTCGTGCCCTTCATCGCCAGAGAAGACTTGAGCAGCTTGTTCGCCATGAACTCCACGTCCACCGCAACCTTCTTGTCTGCCGCAGGCCTCACGACGAGCGGCGCTTGAAACACATAGTCGCGGCTCAGCACTCGCGGATCCTTCGAGACCGCGCGCAGCGTCAGTTGGTCTGTGGCCGCAGGTTTCAGCACCACACGCTTGGTGAGCGTCCGTCCCGCGGGGATTTTCAGTGAAACCGGCCAGCCTTTCGCGGCGGTCACCTCGACGTTGGCCTCAAAGTCCAGGGTGCCGCTGAATGCAGTCGTGGCCAGGTTCTCCGCTGTCAGTTCGAACACGATTGGCGCGCCCGCAACTTCGGTTAACAGCTTGGCCGGTTCCAGCGACACGATGACCTTGTCGCCCGTGCCCTCATAGGATCGTCCGGTGTTCCGGATCGTCGGCGCAAAACCGCCGAGCAGTCCGACCTTCTGGTGCGCCTCGATCAGCTCGTCGCACATCGCCCAGATCTTGTCGAGAGGCAGCGTGGCGGCGGCGTGCGGGTCGGTCATCACCGCGTGGTAGATGTGCTCGCGTTTGCCGGTGAGCGCCGCGGCCACCGTGAGCTCCTGCACGTTGACGTTCGTGCGGCAGATCGCGGCCAGCTGCGGAGGCAGGTCCCCGATGTGGGTGGGCTGCAAGCCCTGCGCATCCACCAGCACCGGCACCTCCACGCAGCAGCGGTCGGGCAGGTTGGTGATGAGGCCCCTGTTGGGCACGTTTCCGTAGATCACGCGCGGCGTGTTGGTCTCCATCGAGTGGATGATGAAGCTGCCGTATTCATGCGTCTGCGGGTTCACCTCGATCCCGCCGTCCTCACCGATGAGCTCGGCCTCGGCCTTCTTCCAGGTCGCGATAATCGACTCGCACCGGCGCAGGTATTCGTCGATCGGGATACCGAACTTTTTGATCATCGGCTTTCCGTGATGGATGAAGTGCGGGGTGTATTCGCTCTGGTGCTCGGACGATTCCGTGACGAAATAGCCGAGGCGTCGCATCATCTCAAACCGCACCTTGTCCTGCGAAAAGGAGGGATTGTTGAGCAGGTTGAACAGGTAAGGATACGCGTCCCGCCCGCGATACTTATAATCGAGAAAAAACGCCATGTGGTTGATGCCCGCCACGCGATAGGTGACGTGCTTGGAGTCCAGTCCCGCGTAGTTCGCGAGCTGCTGGCTGGTCCCCTGCACGCTGTGGCACAGGCCGACCGTCGGCACGCCCACGGCCTTGTCCGCGGCCATGCAAAGGATCGCCATCGGATTCGAATAGTTGAGGAACGTGCACCCCGGCGCACCGACCTCGGCGATGTCGCGCGCGATCTCCAGGGTCTTCGGGATCGTGCGCAGCCCGCGGAACACGCCCCCGACGCCGAGCGTGTCGCCGATCGTCTGGAGCAGGCCGAATTTCCGCGGGATCTCGAAATCGATCACCGTCCCCGGCTTGTAGCCGCCCACCTGGATCGTGCAGATGACGTAGTTGGCGCCGGCGATCGCCTTGCGGCGGTCGAGCGTCGCCTCGACCTTCGCCTTCACGCCGAGCTTGCGCACGATGCGCTCGGCCATCACCCGCGCCGTCTCGAGGCGCGACGGATCAATGTCCATGAGCGCAATGGTCGAGCCGCTCAGTTCGGGAAATTGCAGGATGTCGGAAATCAGGTTTTTTGCGAAGATGACCGAACCGGCGCCGATCAGGGTGATTTTAGCCATGGGATAAATGTGATGGGTTTATGTTTTGTAGCGATGCCTCGCACACAAAATCCCAAATCAAATCGCCGCGCCATAGGAAAAGTTTGATCTCAGATGTGCAATTTGTGATTCTTCGTCACCATGTCGGACGATGTCTTCCCTGCGGTTCTGAGCGTCGGCGTCGAGAGGCGCAGCTCGCCCGCCTACCAACACGACAACACCTCGCGCGGCCAGGCCCGCCATGCCGTCATCCAGCGCACCCTCGCCGGTTGCGGCTGGTTCATGGAGAATCGCCGCCGCCGCGACGTGCCCGCCGGTTGCGCCATGCTTTTCACGCACGACGAACCCACCGCTTACGGCTATCCTGCGGATGCGGCCACAGACTACGTGCTCAACTTTCTCAGCCTCGCCGTTGTCCATTCCGCCGAAACCGGTCGCCCCGCCGAAACCATTCCGCCCGGCATCCCGCCTGTGCACGAGTCCGATACGCCGGCCGGTTCGGAGGATCTCTACCGGGAGACCCTCCGCCTGCAACTCCATTTTTCCGCGCGCCGGGGCTGGCTGAATGACCCGAACGGCTTGGTTTTTAGCTACTGCGCGGCGCAAACCTTCAGCGATACCCCGGACGGACGCCGCATTCATGTGGGTTGGGGCAGGGCGGCGTCTCCCGGCATGCCCTTCAATCAAGCGATCACTCTGCCACCCGCTCCGCTGGCAGGCGGAAACGCCAGGATAAACTCGCTGCAGGTTTGCCAATTGAAATCCATTTGGCGAAAGGGTCAGTAGGATCAGATCAAGAGGAATTTCCGAAAAAGAATTTGAAGGCGTGCGGGAAGGTGCCAGTTTGAAACATTCCATTTCAAAGTAAACAGTATGCGATTCAGGCGATTTTCTTGATGAGTGCTGAAAAGGATTTACTACGGGAGAAAATGCGGGCGGCTGCGCGGGATCGCGCCCCCGGCCTCTCCGAACGCGTGGCCGGCCACCTCCGGAGCTGGGCGCGCTGGAAATCCGCCGCCACGGTCTGCGCATTTTGCGCGCTCGGCGACGAACCGGATCTCCTCGGCTTCGCCTCTTCAATGGCCGCCCGGGTGGACGCGTCGTCTGGAGATGATGCTCCCTGGCCGGATGGCAAGCGGATCGCCCTGCCGCATATGGTCGGCGGAAAAATTTCGATGCGCTGGGCCGGCTGCCGCGCGGCGCTTGCGCCCGGAAGATTCGGAATTCTTGAGCCGCCTGCAGAATCCCCTCCCGCCGGAGCGTCGTTTGATTTAATCCTTGTCCCCGGAACGGCCTTCGACCGCATTGGCGGACGGCTTGGACGCGGGCGCGGGCACTACGACCGCTTCCTGGCTTCCGCGAACGGATTTTTTGCGGGGGTTTGCTTCGACGACCAAATGGTTGCCGAAGTCCCCTGCGAGCCGCACGATGCGCGCATGGATGCTGTCGTTACCCCGTCCGGAATCGTTCTCTGCGGGCGGAAAAATATCCACTGAGATCCGGGCGGCCCAGGATTTCCGCGCCGGAGTCTCCGAGGTGGCAGGCAGTGATCAAGTGACGCAGAAGCACGAGCGAGGCGATCGCATCGCTCTCCGCGTCGTGCCAGCGGAATCCCTCCGACGCGATTTCCGGATCCCGATCCAACCCGAGCGCCCGGATCATATCGCCGAGCGCATGCGAGGCGAGGCCGGGATAAACCGCCCGCGTCAAAACAAGCGTGTCCACCCACGGCCCGAAGGAATGGAAAGGAAAAATCCGCAGGAACCGTTTCTCGGTTGACGCGCCGTGGGCGACGATCCATCGGTTTTGCATCGCCTCCTTGATTCCCGGCCAGAGATCGAGCAGGCGCGGGGCGCCCACCAGCATTTGATCGCTGATCCCGTGAACCTTTCGGGCCGCCCATGTGACAGAAGCGGACGGGAGGACATACGAATTCAGCCTGCGGCGGATGTCCTGCCCGTCGAGATGAACCACCGCGACTTGGACCGGCTCATCCGTGCATCCGGGGGCTGAGCCCGCGCTCTCGAAATCGATCGCCGCAAATCCGGTGTCCGCGATGCTCAAAAGTTGTCCGCCGGAGCCCCGGGCTTTTTGTTTTTCAAACTCGTCATGCAGCCGGACAATATCCTGCAATTGCCGCGCCCGTGCAATCGGCTTTTCAATCGCCCGGGAATGCGGCAGGCTTCTCCTATGGCACATTCGGCGAAAGAAAGGTTCGGGCACGCGATCGTGCGGCATCCGTTCGGAGTGCTTCTGCTGATGCTTTCGTTGATGATGGTGCTCTCGCCATGCACTTCTCTGCTCACGATGTTGATGCCGAATTTCCGCGGCATCGCGTCCATTGCCCCCCTCAGCCTGCTGGTGATCGCTGCCTCCCTTCTGGTTCTGTGGAAAGGGGACCGGCATCATGCCTCACATATGGTCGCCGGAGCGGTGCTCATCCTCCTGCTCACGCTCGGAAGCCTCATCACCCACCACGCCATGGCGCTGACCCAGATCGTCGCGCAGATCCTCTTCCTGAGCTATGTGCTGATTGTTGTTGAGCGGGCGGTCTTCCACTCCCGGGAGGTCACGAGCGACATCCTTTGCGGCGCGGTTTGTGTGTATCTTCTCTTCGGGATCCTCGCCGGATTCGTCTTCATCCTGATCGAATACCTGGCCCCGGGAAGCTTCCTCATCAGCAGCCTCGGCGTGAACCCAGCCCAGCAGCAGAGTCTGTTCATCCACGAACCGGGATGGCTGGTCTATTTCAGCTTCGTGACCCTCACCACCGTGGGCTACGGCGACGTGCTCCCCGCCAATTCCGTCGCCCGCAGCGCAGCCGTCCTGGTCGCGGTCACGGGCCAGATCCTCCTCATGGTTCAGATCGCACGCCTCGTCGGCCTCCACGTCGCCAGGGGATCGGACCCCACAAACGGCTCGGAAAAATAATCCGCCGCCCGAACAAAAATTTGTCGCGGGCGGGACTTTTTTCGGGGAACGAACGCAGGGCGCATTTGTGATTGGCACGATTCCGCATGCGGCGGCCTTGATCCACGCATAAAGCGCAAGGAATGGCGGCAGGTCGCCCCTGGCATCCTCTCTGCCACAGCAAGGGCGCAGAGGACGATGCCCCTCCCTTGATCTATCGTCTGTCGAGCCCCCCCTGTCCCCTGCGTTCTTACGGATGTTCCTGAATCGGACGTTACTCAAATGTGGTCGCAAGTCGCGTTTCAAGAACGTTTTAAGCGACGGTTTTCTACGGCGCGGCAGACGTGCCGGTTTCGGTGGAGCCGCAACCCATCAGGACAACGGGCACGATGACGAGAAGAAGACTGAGGGGCTCAGCCGCCGAGGTAGGCGGCGCGGACGGCCGCGTTTTCGCGGAGGGCCGACGGGGGGCCGGAGAGAAGGATCCGACCGGATTCCAAAACGTAGCCGTAGTGGGAAACTTGAAGGGCAAAATTCGCGTTCTGTTCGACGAGGAGGATCGAGAGCCCCCACTCGCGGTTGATCTCCACGATTTTTTCGAAGATTGCGCGGACGAGGATCGGGGCGATGCCGAGCGACGGCTCGTCGAGCAGGAGGCACTGCGGCCGGCTCATGAGGGCGCGGGCGATCGCGAGCATCTGCTGTTCGCCGCCGCTCAGCGTTCCGGCGGCCTGCATCTCGCGCTCGGCGAGGCGCGGGAAGATCGCGCAGACCCGCCGGATGTCGTCCGCGATCCCTGCCCTGTCCCGGCGGAGGTAGGCACCCATGCGGAGGTTTTCGAGGACGGTGAGGTTCGAGAAAATCATCCGTCCCTCAGGCGCGTGCGCGATCCCGCGCGCCACGATTTTGTGTGCGGGGAGGCCCGCGATGTTTTCGCCCTGGAAGGCGATGCGTCCGGAGACCGGCTTCAGGATGCCGGAGATCGTGCGGAGGGCGGTGGATTTTCCCGCGCCGTTCGCCCCGACCAGTGTGACGATTTTCCCTTGGGGAACCTCAAAAGAAATCCCCTGGAGCGCCCGGATCGAGCCGTAGGAAACGACGAGGCCGGAAACCGAAAGGACGCTCATGCCGCCTCCCTGCCGAGATACGCGGCGATGACCTGTGGGTCGCGCCGGATCTCCTCCGGCAGGCCCTCGGCGATTTTGACGCCGTAATCGAGCACGATGATCCGCTCGCAGATCCCCATCACCACCTGCATGTCGTGCTCGACCAACAGAATCGCCAAAGGGAATTTTTCCTTGGTGAACCGGATGAGTTCCATGAGGCGCTCTTTTTCCCGGGGATTCATCCCGGCCGCCGGCTCGTCGAGCAGGAGGAGCTTCGGGCGGGTCGCGAGCGCACGCACGATTTCCAAGCGGCGCTGGTCGCCGTACGGAAGCGAGTTTCCGGGACGATCCCGCAGGCCGGCAAGGCCGAAAATCTCAAGCAACTCCATCACCGTTGCCTCGATTTCCACCTCCTCCGCGTGGAATCCCCTCCCCCGGAAAAGCGCATGGGAGATCCCGTGGCGCAGGTGCATGTTGCATGCGGTGCGGACGTTGTCGAAGACGCTCAGCGACCCGAAGAGTCGGATGTTCTGGAACGTGCGCGCGATCCCGCGGCCGGTGATCCGATACGGGCGGTGCCCGACCACGCTTTGCCCCTGAAAAAAGATCGTCCCCGCGGTCGGCCGATAGACTCCGGTCACGAGGTTGAAGACGGTCGTCTTCCCCGCGCCGTTCGGCCCGATCAGCCCGACGAGTTCGTTCTCCTCCATGCGGAACGTAAGGTCGTTCACGCACTTCAACCCGCCGAATCGCATCGTCGCGTTGCTGACCTCGAGCAGGCTCATCGCTTCCTCCTCCCGAAAGCGAGTTTGCCGAAAAGCCCCTGCGGACGCGTGAGCATGAGAAGGATCAGCAGGAGCGAATAGAGGATCATCCGGTTCCCGGCCAGATCCCGCACCGGCCCGGGCAGCCAGTCATACCCGGAAACCGTCCGCAAAAATTCCGGGAGGATCGTGAGGACGACCGCCGCGAGGCAGACGCCGGCCGTGCTGCCCATGCCGCCGAGGATCACCATGACCACGATGTCCACGGACCGCAGGAAATTGAACCCCTCCGGGTGGATGAACTGCTTGAAATGCGCGTAGAGCCCGCCGGCGATCCCCGCGAAAAATGCGCCGAGCACGAACGCGAGAACCTTGTATTTCGTCGTGTTGATCCCCATCGCCTCGGCCGCGATCTCGTCGTCCCGCACCGCAAGAAACCCGCTCCCGTAGGTCGAATGCACGAGGGTCAGGATCCCGTAAATCGCAAGCGCCACGATCGCGAACGTCCAGAAAAAATTCGTGTGCTGGACCATGCCGCCGAGCCCGCGCTGCGCGCCGAGCGGCTCCGCGTTTTGGATGACCCCCTTGATGATCTCGCTGAACCCGAGCGTGACGATCGCGAGGTAATCCCCGCGCAGCCTCAGAGAGGGCACCCCGACCACGAGCCCGGCCGCGGCCGCGGCCAGACCGCCGCCCATCAGCGCGAGCAAATAGACGCTTCCGGACGCGGCCGGCGACGTGCCGAGGATCAGCCCGAAGGTCAGCGTCATCCACGCCGACGAATACGCCCCGACCGCCATGAACCCCGCGTGCCCGAGGGAAAATTGCCCGGTGTAGCCGATGACGAGGTTCAGGCTCACGGCGAGAAGGATGTTGATTCCGATCGTGATCAGGATGTCGTAGTAATACGGGTTGATCCCGCCGGTGAAAAACGAGGCCGCGCCGCACAGCGCGAGCGCCACCACCAAGAGCGTCTTCGGGCGTCTCATACCTTTTCGCGCTCCGGTTTTCCCATCAGTCCCGACGGCTTGAGAAGGAGGACGAGGATCAGCACCGCAAACACCAGCGGGTCACGATAGGTCGGGCTGATGTAGCCGACCACAAGCGCCTCGAGGATCCCGATGATGACGCCGCCGAGCGCGGCGCCGGGGATGTTCCCGATCCCGCCGAGCACCGCGGCGACGAACGCCTTGAGCCCGGCGTTGATCCCCATGAGCGGGTCAATGCTCGGCTGCTGGATCGATGTGAGGATCCCCGCCGCGCCCGCCATCGCGGAGCCGATCGCAAACGTGAACGAGATGACCGCGTCGGTGTTCACCCCCATCAGCGAGGCGGCCAGCGGATTCAGCGAGAGCGCGCGCATCGCCATCCCGGTTCGGGTTTTCATCACCACCGTCCGCAGCGCGGCCAGAAGGAAAAGCGCCGAGCCGAGCACGATCACCTGGCCGACGGTGATCGTCAGCGCGGAAAACTCCCCCCACGAGGCGGGGAGCTCGATCGCCGCGTCGGCGATGATCTCGGGGAACGCCTGCGGGTTCGCGCCAAAAAGATACTGCCCGCCATTCTCCAAAAACAGGGAGACCCCGATCGCGGCGATGAGGACGGTGAGCCGCGGTTGCGCGCGGAGCGGGCGGTAGCAGACGCGCTCGATCACCGCGCCGGCCGCCGCGCAAAGCCCCATCGCGACCACAAGCACCAGCGCGGCTTCGGCGTAGGACGGCCCGCCTCCGGCGAGCGCCATCAGCCTCGGTGCGGCGTAAAACCCGGCGAATGCCCCGAGCATGTAGATGTCCCCGTGCGCGAAATTGATGAACCGCAGCACCCCGAAGACCATCGTGTATCCGAGGGCAATCAGGGCGTAGATCGCACCCTGCGAAAGGCCGTTGATGAGCTGTTGAAGAAATTCGATCAAAGCCGCAGTGGTTATTTACGGCTCGACCTTTTTTACAAACCGGAACCCGCCGTCGCCGATCGTCAGAATCACCGCAGGCTTCGAGGCGTTCCTCTTCGCGTCGAGGGTGATCTTCCCGGTCACCCCGTCGTGGCCGCTTGTCGCGGCGATGGCGTCGCGCAGCCCGGCGGCGTCGGTCGTCCCCGCGCGCCGCATCGCATCGGCCAGGATCATCGCGCTGTCGTATCCGAGCGCCGCCATGTCGTCGGGCGCCACGCCGTATTTCTCCTGGAACTTTCCGACGAAGTTCCGCACCTTCGGCGCCGAGTCATCCCCGGAAAAGTGGCTGGAAAAAAACGAACCGTCGAGCGCCTTGCCGGCGACCTTGAGAAGCGAGTCCCCGACCCAGCCGTCCCCGCCGAGGAGCGGCACCTTGATCCCGAGCAGCCTCGCCTGCTTCGCGATCAGCGAAACCTCGGCGTAATAGCCCGGCACGAAAACCGCGTCCGGCCGAGCGGCCTTGATCGAGGTGAGCTGCGGCTTGAAGTCCTTGTCGCCGGTCGAAAACTTCTGCTCGCGGACGATCTCGCCGCCGCCGGCCTGGAAGTCCCTGATGAAGCACTCGGCGAGCCCGACGCTGTAGTCCTGCTTCACATCCGTGAGGACCGCGACCTTTTTCCAGCCGTTCTCCCGCGCAAACTTCGACATCACCGTCCCCTGGAACGGATCGATGAAACAGATCCGGAAAATATGGTCGCCGACCTCGGTCACCTTCGGGTTCGTCGAGGCGGGCGTGATCATCGGAATTTTTTCCTGCTGGCAGATCGGGGCGGCTTCGAGCGACTTCGACGAGGCGACCTCGCCGAGGATCGCCACCACCTTGTCCTGCGAGATCAGCTTCCGCACGATCGTCGCCGGCTGCCCGGCCTGCGACTGGTCGTCCTCGGTGATCAGCTGCAGCGGCCGGCCGAGCACGCCGCCGCCTGCATTGATCTCCTCGACGGCCAGCGCGGTCCCCTTGTGCGAGGACTGGCCGAAACTCGCGCTGGCACCGGTGAGCGACGCATACTCGCCGATCAGGATCGGCCCCGCGGCCGCAGCAGAAAATGCGGCGGCCAGAAATGCCGCGAAAAAAATGGCCGGGAGTCTGATCATGGATGGAAATCGTCGGGTTCGGCGGTGTCGTGTAGCATTGGACGATCCCGCCGTCTGGAGTCAATGCGTTTCCTCCGGATCCTCAAGCCTACGGAGCCGCCTTGCCGAGGATCTCCAGATACGTGCGCAGGGCGACCTTGCGCGTGGCCGGATCCATCCGCTCGACGCGCATTTGTTTGAGCATCCACTGGCCGTCGATCTGCTGCGCCGTCACAACGGTGAACTTTTTCGAGAGCCGGCCCTCGCGGTCGTAGCCCTCGATTTTCATGAGCGCGCCCTGCGACTTGTCCACCCACACGCGCACGGCGCCGTATTCGGTGGCGGACGCCGGCGCAGAGATCTCGATTTTGTAGGCCGTGCGCGGGCCGACATTCTCCTCGCCGAGAAGCCGCGGGTTTTTCCAGTAGAGAAACCGCATCGCGAGATCCTCGTAGGTGAGCAGCCCGCCGCGAACCGAATCATCGAACCGCGCGGGCGCAACCGTACGGGTCCTGCCGCCTTTCCTCTCCTCCAGCGTCGCGGCGTCCTCCCCGAATCCTAACAGGATCTCCTGCGGCGGATCCGCGAAAAGATAGGAGATTTTCCCGTCGCGCACCGCGATCTGAAAGGGAACTTTGGCATCACCCGCCCGAAGTTGCGCGTCGAGAACCAACGGCTTTCCGAGCGGGTTCACCCGTGCGGCCCGCAGGATCGACTCCGCTTCCGTCTCCGCATGGACGGCCACGGCGGCGACAAAAAAGCAGAAACTAAAAATCCGGACGCGATGTTTCATCGCCGCGACCATGACAGGTCGCCCGGAAAATTCACGCGTGGATTCCCTGATCCGCGCGAAACCCCAATAAATGGAGGGCGGTCGCCCCCGGCCGCCTTGCTGAGCAGCCCGAGGGCGGGCTGCTGAACGCTCGTCGGGCGCCGACATCCGGAGGACGTGTTGGCTCCAATTCGGGTTGACTCCGCCCTCCAGCGCGACCAAATTGCCTCATGCGAATTGGGATGCTGCTTGCGGCGTATTTTTTCGGATGCGGCGCGTCGTATGGCGTGCTGGTCTACAATGGCACGGAGGCCAATCGCACGGCGCCCGCTGATGATCCCGGCTGGTCTGCCGTGGGCACGATCTCCGCCCCCGCCGGCCCGGCGACGGCCGTCTTCCTCGGCAACAACGGCGCCGCCGCATGGTTCCTCACCGCCAGCCATGTCAACCTCGCTGGCGCGACACTGTCCATCGGAGGCAACAGCTACACCGTGTTTTCCTCGGCCTCACAAATCGGCACGGCGGATCTCATGGTCTTTTGCGTGAATTCCACCCTCGCGGGGATCAGCCCGGTGACGCTTTCTTCGTCCGTTCCCACTATCGGCGCCCAACTGACCATGCTCGGCAACGGAAAAACCGGCACGAAACTGACATGGGACACAGCGAACAATCCGTGGACCTCTCCGGGCTCCGGTGCCGAAGGCTACGTGTGGACGGATCCGAACGTGAAACAATGGGGAACAAACACCGTGCTGGCCCGCAATCTCACCCTCGGAACAAGCACCGCGCTGGCAACCGCTTTCGATGCCGCGGACGGAGAAGCTCAGGAGTCTCGCTCGGAGACTCCGGAGGTTCTGTTTTCAAAAAAAACGGTGCCCAATGGGAGCTCGCCGCATTGATCGTCGCGGTCGGGCGGGTCGAAGGCGGCCTTCTCTACGGGGCAAACTTTTCCGGGCACCGGCAGCACTTCCGTCGCCGCCATCACGGGTCTGCCGAACGACAAGAGCGTCACCTACAGCGTCCAGATCGCCAACTACAAATCGGCGATTCTCAGCGCGATTCCCGAGCCGGGCCCGCTCGCTTTCCTCCTGGCTTTCAGCCCGGTCCTGGTTTTCGTTTCTGCAAAACGTTCCGCGCCTCGGACGCGTCTCTGAGTTGCAAGCCAGGAGGCTGTCCAACTTACGCCAGAGTAGAACAAGCGTCCCGCTTGTTTTCCCCGGCAGGACGACAACCGGGACAGTCGCCCGACCATCCCAAACCCGCCTTCAGTAGCTCCAATTCCACACTGGCACAGTTTCCCGGAAGGGGCCGCTCCTTGGTGAGCTGTTTTTCCTTTCTATAAAGGAAAGTCTGTATATATTGGTTCCTTGTGGATAAGGAACAACTGAAATACGTTCTCTCCGAGGCTGAGGAACGCCGCCTGCCATCACTGTTCGCGCGCGACGTCCCGGTTCCGGTAGATACCGGGAAGGCGGTGATATTAACCGGAATTCGTCGCAGCGGAAAGACGAGCATGCTCTTCGGAGCGATGTTGGAGCTGGCCGGATCGGGGGTCTCGCGGGAGAGCATCGTCTATCTCAACCTGGAAGACGATCGGCTGTATCCGGCGACCGCCCCGGAACTCGATTTGATCGTACGGGCGCACGACGAGATGCATCCGTCGAGGATCGCGGGAAGACGTTATCTTTTTCTCGATGAAGTGCAGGCCGTGCCCGGCTGGGAGCGGTTCGTTCGGCGGCTGCTGGATAGCGGGCAGTGGGGTGTTTTTCTCACGGGCTCCTCGTCGCGCCTGCTGCGGAAGAACATCGCGGCCCCGATGCGCGGGCGCAGTCTTCCCATCGAGGTTCAACCCCTGAATTTCCGGGAGTTCCTGCGCTTCCGGGGTGTGGACGTGAAGCCGCACTCCCGCGCCTCTGAAGCCCGCATCCACGGGATGTGCGCAGAGTATCTCCAGACGGGTGGTTTCCCCGAGGTCGTTCTGGCGGAAGCGGAATGGCGCGGAGCGATCCTGCAGGAATACGCCGATCTGATTCTCTACAAGGATCTCATCGAGGGCTTCGGAATCGCGAACACCACGGTGCTCAAACTCCTGCTCAAGCACTGCCTCGGACATCCGGGCGGCCTCTTCAGCCCGCACAAATTCCATACTTTCCTCAAATCCCAGGGAATCGCTGTCTCCAAGGATACCGTCTATGCTTACCTCGACCACCTTGAAGAAGCGTTCGTCCTGTATCCGGTCCGGAAATGGGCGCGCTCACTGCGGACGCAAACCATGAATCCCGTCAAACTCTTCTCCGTCGATAACGGGCTGAGCGGCCGCTTTTCCGCATCGCCGGATCGGGGCAAAAAGTTGGAGAATGCCGTCTTTCAAAAGCTGAAATCCGGCGGCCAGGAGATTTTTTATTTGGCGAACGGCCACGAGGTGGATCTGGCCACGGCCGGGGAATCTCCCGAACACGCCTGGAATGTCACCTGGTCTCTTGGCGATCCCTCCACCCGCGAGCGGGAATTACAGGCACTGACCTGGGCCGCCAGAACCTATCCCGGCCTCGCATGCCGCCTCATCGCCCACGAAACCCCGTCGGCTTGGAAGGCACCGTTCCCGCTCATCCCCGCATCGCAGTTCCTGCTCGAGTGACAAATGCTCCCGCCGGGCCAATCCCCCGGCGCGCACCGAAACGCATGATGGAGCGCACGCACCCTGCCGGGCCAATTTTCCTCAGGCCAATTTCCCGTCAGGATGCCGGAAAAAGCACCCATGGATGGGCGCGCTCCCAACAAAATTGAAAATGACACCATACCTCCAAAGGGCGTCACGGCCTTCGCCGTGCTGCACCTTTTGAGCTCGCCTCCGCCAAAGAGCGGGGCAAAGTCGCGTGTATCGTTTTGTATGGTCGCGGAGATGTCGGTTTGTTTCAAGTAAGAACATCATACAAGCACTCTTCCACATCAGTATCATCAAGCAGCACGTCACAATACTCGCACACATACACAGATAAACATAGCACTGAATGGTCATCCATTTTTTCGCCGGGAGATCCAATGACAGTGGAAGGAGTTTTCAAAGGACTAGGCGTCGATGTTGAAATCGGTGGAGGCTATATGATTGATCCTCAAAATTCCGGTATAAACACGCCAGCCCCGTATCCCATCCCATGAAAGCGTTCATCCGCATGAAACCGATAAAAAATGTCTCTGTCCCCAATTCCCCGCATAAAATGCAAGAACATGCTCTCTGGCCCCACTGGTCTCTTGCTTTCACTTTCGCATGAGGTCACAATCCCGATATGGCTCAAGCAATCATGGATCCGGAGGAGGTGCGCCGCTTTGCGAGCGAGCTGAAGCGGTTCAATGACGACGTGCAGGTTCGGGCTTCCGCCCTGCATGCGCGGTTCACATCACTGGGCGGCACGTGGCAGGATCAGGAGCACGGGAAATTCGCAGAGGAATTTATCTCGACCATGAAGGTATTGAAGAAGTTTGTGGAGGTTTCCGAAAAGCACACGCCGTATCTCCTGCGCAAAGCGCAACGGATCGAGCAATACCTCGATCAGAGATAAAGTCATGGCGGATCAGGCTCAGGTCACTTCTTTCGACGCGCTCGAAACCTTCCGGGCGAATCTGATCCTATTTTTGAGCGGGGCACGCCTGCGGGTGGACGAGGTGGGCAGCGAGATCCGGCGGACGCGGGGGTGGGTTCAGAACGAGCAGCGCCTCCATTGGGAGGGGGAAATCCGCAGGAGACGCCGGACGCTGGATCAGGCCGAGCAGGAGCTCCTCAATGCCAAGCTGTCCTCGTTCCGTGATAATTTTTCCGTGGAACTTATGGCCGTGCGGCGGGCGAAACAGGCGTTTGTCGAAGCGGAGGAAAAACTGCAGAATGTGAAGCGTTGGTCCCGCAACTACGAGTCCTGCGTCGCCCCGCTTGCGAAGAAGCTGGAGAGCCTCCGGGGCGTCCTCGACCACGAGCTGCCCAAGGCGGTTTCCTATCTCCTCCAGATTCAGAAATCGCTCGAGTCCTATGCGGAGACAGCGGCTCCCCGCGATGTCAAGAGCCCGCCCTCCGGCCAGGAGGAAAATGCTTCCGAACCGGAATCCGCCGTGCAGCCGCCGCCATGAGCACGAGCGCCACTCAGCTCGCCCAGGCCCTGAAGGAACTTTCGTTGGAATGGGAGCAGACCCGGGAGTATTGGCGCGACGCGAAGAGCCGGGAGTTCGAGGGGAAATTTCTCTCGGAACTTCCCCAGCACATCCGGAGGGCGGTGGACGCGATGGAGGAAATTGAAACCGTCTTGAGAAAGGTTCGAAGCGATTGTGAATAGCCCGGTCGCATTGCAGATCCATCGGAGCCTTGAGCTGATGGCACGATTTCAAGAAACCGCCGCGGAGTTCGCTCAAAGGGAATCCCGGTTCGCCCGCGACAGCAGGCAACGACGCGCGGCGGAAATCCGGAAGCATCGCGAGGAAACAGACGCCTTGGAGAATTCGCTCGCTGCGGAGACAACGAAGGTCGAGGCGCAGTTCGCGGAGCACGAAGCCCGTGCCCGCGCGGTTCGCACCCTCCGCCGCACGCGTATTGAGCAAGCCCGTCTGCGGGGCGTGGAGGATTTTCAAGAACAGTCGAAGCGGGCGAAGGATCGCCGGCTGACGCAGCTCCAGATGCGCCATTTCAATGCCACTCGAAATCTTCCGCTTCAGTTGAAAGCCGAGGACGAGGCCTTTGCCACTTTCTCCGCGGAGCTGGCGGGCCAGCAGGAAATTTTCGAGCGGCTGGCGCGCCGGCTGCGCGGTGCCTTTCGTGGCTATGGGGATTTTTTGCGCCTTGTCCGGTATCCGAGCGAAGTCAGGATGCCGGATTCGAGCGGCCGGTTAGAATTATTTATTGAGCTTCGGTCGCGCCTTCCCGTCCTCGAGGAGCAGCTTCTCGCATTCCGTCGGTTTTTTCTTCCGAAGCTGTTCAGCTACCTTCCCCGCTATGCGGGCATTCCCCTGGTGGTTGCTGCCAGTGCAGTGCTCGGCGTTTGGCCGGGTGCCGGGGCGGTGACTCACGCGGCGGCTTGTGTTTTGGCAGTTGCCTTGACGGCGGGAATTCTCATCCTGCATCGCATGGGAAGCCGGCGGTTCGGGGAAGCGGCTGCGCACCTTGCGCAGGAGTTGGTGGAAACCCGGAACCTTGTTTGCGTGTGCACAGCGGCGGCACAAGCCGAACACAAGGCGACCCGCCGGAAGATCCAGGCCGACTACGACCGGCTTTGCGAGGAAGTGAATGCACAATGGGCCAAGGCTCCTGAAATCGAGAAATCGTTCGCCGTTAAGATTCGTGAAAAGCTCGAGAGCCAAGCCCCCCGGCTTCTGGAAAAGAACGAGCGCCTCTTTCTTTCGAAGCTGCAGCGCGGCGAAGCCGGCCGCACCTCCCGCCTCGCCGAAATCAAGAGCCGGGTGGAGACACGGAAGGAGCGGATCGCTTCCTCCCACGCCACCTCAGAGGCGGCCCTTTCCGCGGAAGAGGCGACCGGCTGGTCGGAAATCGAAGCCGGGTGGACGGGCACGATGGTTCCTCTCTACCAGACCCTCGGTGCCATGAACGACCTGCTCGCCAAGTATTCCCCGGCATGGGATGCCCGATATGTCGAAAGCTGGACGCCCGCCTCGGAGTTTCCACCGGGCGCGAAGTTTGCCGCCTTGGACCTGGATCTGAGCGGCCCGTCCGCTTCCAAGGGCTCCCGCCTCGCCCTGCCCGATCCGGCACAGATCTCGATCCCTCTGGCGTTGACCTTTCCCGCGCAGGGGGCCCTGCTTTTCGAGACTTCCGATTCCGGCAGCCCCGCGGTCATCGGCACGCTCAACAATATCATCCTGCGCCTGCTTTCCACGACCCCACCGGGAAAACTCGCCTTCACGATCATTGACCCGGTCGGCCTCGGACAGAATTTTTCCGGGCTCATGCACCTGGCCGACTACGAGGAATCCCTCATCAACCGCCGCATCTGGACACAGCGCGAACAGATCGAAGAGCGTCTGGGCGAACTCAACGAGCACATCGAGAAGGTCATCCAGATGTATCTGCGGAACGAATACGCGACGATCACCGAATACAACGCGCAGGCCGACAGCGTGGCCGAGAAATACCACTTCCTGGTCGTCGCCGACTTCCCGGCAAACTTCAGCGAGACGGCGATCAAGCGCCTGCAAAGCCTCGCGGCGAGCGGCGCGCGCTGCGGCGTGTTCCCGCTGATCCATTGGGACCGCCGCCAGCCGCTGCCCGACGGGTTTGTGCCCGACGAGCTGCGGAAAGCCAGCGTGTGCCTCCGGAGGGATGGTGCCGGGTGGATCTTTGCAAACGAAGGGGTCCAGGTGGCGGAGGCACTCGCCTTCGATCCTCAGCCTCCGCCCGGGCTCGCGGTCGAACTCGTCCACCGGATCGGCCGGAGCAGCATCGATTCGAACCGCGTCGAAGTCCCGTTCGCGCAGATCGCGCCGGAGGATTCCGGGCTGTGGACAAACGACACGACCAGCGAACTCCGGATCGCCATCGGCCGCACCGGTGCCACGAAACTTCAATACCTGGCCATCGGCAAGGGCACCCGCCAGCACGCGCTTTTCGCCGGCAAGACGGGCTCCGGCAAATCCACGCTCTTCCATGTGATCATCACCAACCTCGCCCTGTCGTGCTCGCCCGAGCAGGTCGAGTTTTATCTGATCGACTTCAAAAAAGGCGTGGAGTTCAAATGCTACGCCACCCACCGGCTCCCGCACGCCCGCGTCGTCGCCATCGAGAGCGATCGCGAATTCGGGCTCAGCGTGCTCCGGCGGGTGGACGAGGAACTGAAGCGGCGCGGCGACATGTTCCGCGCGCTCGGCGTGCAGGACATCGCCGGATACAAGAAGGCGGGCGGCGCCGGGCCGATGCCGCGGACGTTGCTCATCATCGATGAATTCCAGGAGTTTTTTGTCGAGGACGACGAGATCGCTCAGGCCGCGTCCCTGCTTTTCGACCGCATCGTCCGCCAAGGCCGCGCCTTTGGCATCCATGTGCTGCTGGGCTCGCAAACTCTCGGCGGCGCCTACACGCTCGCCCGCGCCACGCTCGGACAGATGGTCATCCGCATCGCGCTGCAATGCAGCGAGGCCGATGCCTATCTCATCATGGACGACAACAATCCCGCGCCCCGGCTGCTGTCCCGCCCCGGCGAGGGGATCTACAACGATGCCGCGGGCGCCCTCGAGGGAAACAGCCCGTTCCAGATCGTCTGGCTCCCGGACGACGAACGGGAAGCGCAATTGGAAAGGGTCCGCATTCTGGCGGAGGAGCGTGGCTGCGCTGATGCCGGCCCGATCGTTTTCGAAGGCAACGCCCCGGCCGACATCCGCGAGAATGCCGCCCTCCGCTCGGTGCTCGGCGGCACGTTGCCCGTGCCGTCCGCAGCGCCGCGCTGCTGGCTCGGCGCCCCGAACTCGATCAAGGGCCCGACCGAGGTTGTCTTCCGCCGCCAGAGCGGCAACCACCTCCTCATCGTCGGCCAGCGCGACGAAACCATCACCACCATGCTCGCCATGTCCCTCATCGCCCTTGCGGCGCAGCATCCGGACGGCACTGCAAAATTCGTTCTCTTTCATGCCGGCGGATCCGGCGCGGGGGATCTTCTCTCCGAGGTCTCCGGCATCCTGCCGGTCACCGTGATCCAGCCCAACGATGTCGCGCAGGCGATGAACGATCTCTCCTCCGAACTCCTGGCGCGCACGGAACGGACGGCCCCCGCCGACCCGGTGTTCGTTTTTATTCACGAATTTCAGAAATTCAAAAAGCTCCGCCACGAGGACGAGTTCGATTTCTCCGGGGGGACGGAGGCTTCGCCGAGCCCCGGCGCCCAGCTCAACACGTTGATTTCCGAGGGCAGCAGCCACGGGATCCACCTCATCGTCTCCTTCGACACCTTCAGCAACATCGGCCGCTCGCTCAGCCGCAAGGCACTTGGCGAATTCGAAATGCGCGTCGTCTTCCAGATGAGCACCAACGACTCCGCAAGCCTGATCGATTCCCCGCAGGCGGGCAACCTCGGACTCCATCGCGCGCTTTTTTACAACGAACACGAGGGCTGCCTCGAAACCTTCCGCCCCTATGCCCCGCCAGCCCCAGCATGGATTCATGAAGCCTGCCGAAAACTTGCCCTCCCCTCGCCAGGCCAGTGACCGACGGTCTGCAAAGCCCGCCCAATCCACGCCAGCCGGACCCCCAAAAACTCAAAGCTCTCTTTCTCGAAGTCCACGATTGGTGCCCGCAGCCATCTCCCCGTTCTCTTTCTGCTTCGTACGCTTCTGCACTACTGCCCCGCCTTCGCTCCACCACCGTTACAGCGGCTTCCTCGCTACTATGCAGGACTCCGACTCCTCCCCGCGCCGCTTCTTCCCCGTTGCCGGGGTTGTGCCGGGCGTTGTGACTTGCGCCCCACGCGGACAGGTCACCCGGGTTACCCCGTCAGCCCTTCCCAACATGCCATCTCCGCCGACACCGCCGGAACGTTGAGCGGACTGCAACGGTTGTCCCGCCCGCTCCTGACAGCCTTCGCCTGATGCGCAGGGGCTCGGCTTTCCGGTTATAATCGTTTCGATGCTCATTAGATGGAGTTCATCGTCACTATGGCCTGCTGGTTCAGAAGAGGCCCCGCTTGCGGATTCAGCCTCGCGGCCTCATTCCGGGCATCTCTTTCGGTCGTGAACCGTCTAATTCGACCGGAGGGACTTTCCCCCTCGTGGCTTCCGGCTTTCCCGGCGCTCGCCCGATAAGTGCAACGAAGCTTCTTGAAAGATCGGGCGTCCCGCCCGCTTCGCCCACAAGCGGGCAGGATGCCCGCGCTCCTGTGGGTTTGCACTTCAGAGATGCGCCCCCTTGTCGTTTTCCATTGCACCGGCGCCAGCGAACCGCTAATAATAATTTTTTATGGACGAGGGATTTCAGACACAAGTCGTTGGCGAGGTGCTCAACATTTCCGTGAGCCTCCCCCGGTTGGACGCCGGCACCTCGGCCTCGATCAAGGAGCATCTCAAAATGTCATTCGATCCGTCGGTGAAGCGGGCCGCGGTGGATATGGGAAGCGTGCAGTTCATTGACAGCTCGGGCGTCGGTTTCCTGCTCGGCATCTATCGCAAGCTGCCGAAGGACGGCGCGGAAGTCATCCTCCGCAACGTCCAGCCCGGAGTGCAGGCCGTGCTCGAACTCCTGCGCCTCCACCGTGTCTTCAAGGTGGAATAAACCCATCCCCCGGTGGGCGGTTGGCGGATGCGCGGAGCGATCCCTTTATTTTTTTCAGGCCAGCCGCTCCGGATGCCCGTTTGTTTTCAAATGATGCCATGAAAGCTTTTCTCCGCGCCGCGAGAAATCGGACGGCCGCCCTGATCGCGCGCGAGAACCGGCACGCCGCATGGATCGTGCTGGCGGCCGGACTGGTCCTTGCCGCCGTTTCTGCCCTCTCTGTGAGATTCCATGTGGAAAAAAATGCCGAACATGATTTCCACGTCCGCAGCAACGAGCTGTGCCAACTCATCATCGACAGGCTCAATGACCATGCGCGCATCCTGCTGAGCGGGGAGGCCCTGTTTAATGCCTCCGAGCGGGTCACGCGCGGGGAATGGCGTGCGTTCAATCAGGCGCAGAAGGTCGAAAGCCAGCTTCCCGGCATCCAGGGCATCGGATTTTCCCTGCTGATCCCGCGGGCGGATCTGGCCCGGCACATCCAGAATATCCGCGACGAAGGGTTCCCGGATTATCAGGTGAAACCCGAGGGCAACCGGGAGATCTACTCCTCGATCATCTATCTTGAGCCGTTTACCGGACGCAACCTGCGGGCGTTCGGCTACGACATGTTCTCCGAGCCGGTGCGCCGGGCCGCCATGGAACGGGCGCGGGACACCGATGACGCCGCGCTCTCCGGCAAGGTGGTTTTGGTTCAGGAAACCGGCGAGGAAGTCCAGGCGGGCACCCTGATGTATGTCCCGGTCTATCGCAAAGGCCTGCCGATAGATTCTCTCGAGCAGCGCCGGGCCGCGATCCTCGGCTGGGTTTACAGCCCTTACCGGATGAACGACCTGATGCGGGGAATTTTTGCCGGATCCCCGCTGGAAAATAACCAGGGCCTCCACCTGAAGATTTTCGACGGCTCGCTCCCCTCGCCGGAAAATCTGCTTTACGACTGGCACCCGATGGCGGAATCCGGAGCGCGGTTCACCCGGCAGATCGCGGTGAATTTCAACGGTCACATCTGGACGTTGCGTTTCACCAAGACCGGCGGCGGAATCTTCACGGCGGAATACCTTCCGGTCTGGCTCGTCCTGGCGGGGGGCGCGGTTATCGCTCTGCTCCTGTTTTTTCTGATCCGGATCCTGCAGGCCACCCGTGACGAAGCCCAGCGGCTGGCGGAAAAGCTGGCCGGGGATATCCGGCAGACGACCGACCGCCTGACGCTCGCCGTGCGCGCCGGAAAAGTCGGCATCTGGGACTACGACGTGCCCAACAACCGACTGGTCTGGGACGCCGAAATGTACCGCCTCTACGGAATTACTCAGAATCAGTTCGCTGGAGCTTACGAGGCCTGGCGGGCGGGGCTCCACCCGGATGACCGGCAGCGCGGGGACGATGAAATCCAGAGCGCGCTCCGCGGAGAAAAAGACTTCGACACCGAGTTCCGCGTGATCTGGCCGGATGGTCGCATCCGCGACATCCGCGCCCTCGCCATCGTGGAGCGTGACAACGCCGGACACCCCGTGCGCATGATCGGCACCAACTGGGATATCACCGCACGCAAGCAGGCCGAGGCCGAACTCCTGGAGACCAACCGCCGGCTCGAAGAATCCACCGCCCGGGCCAACGATCTGGCCAAAAAGGCCGAGGCGGCCAGCGTCGCCAAGAGCGATTTCCTAGCGAACATGAGCCACGAAATCCGCACGCCCATGAACGGAGTCCTCGGGATGACCGGACTGCTCCTGGATTGCAATCTGAACGACGAGCAGCGCCGATACGCCGAAACCATCAACTCCAGCAGCCAGGCCCTCCTGAACATCATCAACGACATCCTCGACTTCTCGAAGGTCGAAGCCGGCAGGCTCGAGCTGGAGGCGCTGGAATTCGACCTCTCCGTCCTTCTCGAAGACTTCGCCGATACCGTGGCCCTGCACGCCCACGACAAAGGGATCGAGTTTGTCTGCGCCGCCGCCCCGGACGTGCCGTCCCATCTCCGCGGCGACCCCGGCCGCCTGCGGCAGGTGCTCCTCAACCTGACCGGCAACGCCATCAAGTTCACCCGGCATGGCGAAGTCTCCGTGCGGGCCACCCTCGTTTCGGCCACCGCCTCCGACGCCCTCGTGCGCTTCTCCGTCCGCGATACCGGCCTCGGCATCCCGGAAAAAAAACTGGCGGCCCTCTTCCAGAAATTTTCCCAGGTGGACGCCTCGATCACCCGGGAATTCGGGGGCACCGGCCTCGGCCTCGCGATTTCCAAGCAGCTTGTCCAACTCATGGGCGGAGAGATCGGCGTCGAGAGCACGGAAGGCCGGGGCTCGGAGTTCTGGTTCACCGCGCGCTTGGGAAGATCCGCAGAGCAGCCCCCGCCGCAGCCGCCCTCCGCCCTGCAAGGCGTCCACATCCTGGTGGTGGATGACAATGCCACCAACCGCGAGGTGCTCACGACCCGCCTTTGCTCCTGGGGCATGCGCGCGGAGGAAGCTTCCGACGGCCCTGCCGCGCTCCAATTGCTGGCCCGTGCGGGCGCGGACGGCGATCCCTTTCCGGTCGCCATCCTGGATATGCAGATGCCCGACATGGACGGCGCGGCTCTCGCCCGGGCGATCCGCGCGGACGCGACGCTGAAAGACATCCGCCTGATCCTGCTGTCCTCGGCGAGCCAGCCCGGTGGCGGCAAGTCGGTGGCCGACATCGCATTCACCTCCTGCCTGACCAAGCCCGCCCGCACATCGGAAATCCTCCGCTGCCTTCTGGTTCCTTCACCATCGGATGTGGCGTCGTCCCGCCCGGCCCGGAAACCATTCGGGAACGGGTTCCGCATCCTGCTGGCCGAGGACAACATCATCAACCAAAAGGTGGCGGTCGCGTTGCTCACGAAGCTGGGTCTGCACGCGGACGCCGTGGCCAACGGCGAGGAGGCCCTCCATGCCCTCGCCACTCTGCCTTACGACCTTGTCCTGATGGACGTGCAGATGCCAGACATGGACGGGCTCACCGCCACGCGCCGGATCCGCAGCCCGGATTCCGCCGTCCTCAACCACCGGATTCCCGTCATCGCCATGACCGCCCACGCCATGCAGGGCGATCAGGAAATCTGCCTGGCGGCGGGAATGGATGACTACTCGCCCAAGCCCATCACCTTCGAATCCCTCGCCGCCGTGCTCGCAAAATGGCTGCCCGCAGCCCCGGGCACCGGCAGGCCGTCCCCCCCGCTTTGACAAGGCGGTGATGCTTGCCATCGCCGGTGCTGCGGGGTAAACCATTCCGCCAGATGACCCCGGCGGAATTCCAAAAAAAATGGGCAAGGTTCAGCGGCAAGGAATCGTCCGCGTATCAGGAACATTTCAACGACCTGTGCCGGATGCTCGGCGTGCCGACGCCGGTCGAGGCGGATCCGACCGGCAGCGACACGTTCTGCTTTCAAAAG
>Ga0194063_10000206_pt1 | contig 44032 bp, 52 predicted proteins | sample SepL3720m_MetaG_FD_155459 | JGI IMG/M metagenome (GOLD analysis project Ga0194063, IMG submission 155459) | Anoxic zone freshwater microbial communities from boreal shield lake in IISD Experimental Lakes Area, Ontario, Canada - Sep2016-L373-20m | ecosystem: Environmental > Aquatic > Freshwater...
CAAAACCTGGCGACAAAATATTGATTAATACCCCGGTCTATTACAACTTCTATAATTGGATCACCGAACTCCATTGCACACTTGTAGATGCGCCGTTAAAAGAAAATAATTTGCGGTATGAATTAGATTTTGCCGCTATCGAAGCAAGTTATGCCACCGGTGTTAAAGTTCATATTCTCTGCAACCCGCATAACCCGGTCGGTGCGCTCTTCACAAAAGCTGAACTCGCTGAACTCGCAGAATTAGCAAAAAAATATGGGGTATTAATCGCATCCGATGAGATCCATGCACCGCTGGTTTATCGAGAAAATACTTTCACGCCATTTCTTGCCGCATCCGAAACCGCGCGTGAAGTAGGGATTGCATTTCTCTCTGCCACCAAAGCATTTAATATCGCCGGTTTAAAATGCGCCCAGATCGTTGCGCAAAGTGATCAAATGTTGAAAATCACCGAACGCTTGCCATTAGCGGTGCATTCACGCGCATCTCTATTTGGCGCGGTTGCATCATCAGTTGCCTATAAAGAGTGCGGAACATGGCTAGATGCAGTGATTGTTGAATTAGATAGCTCTCGTAAGTACTTGAAAGGGTTAATCGAAAATACAAAGCTAAATATCAAATACCGCGAACCGGATGCTAGCTACTTCGGGTGGTTAGACCTGCGAGAACTTCACTTAGAGGGGGATATCACCAATCGCTTCATCTCCGAAGGAAAAATCGCAGTCGCTCCCGGTAACTACTACGGTCCATCCGGAACTGGTTTTATCCGAATGAATTTTGCAACTAGCCGTGAATTAATTGCCGAAGCGGTTACCCGGATTACAAAAACTTTAACTTAACTTCTTACCAATCGATTACTGCTTTATCTTCCCAGAGCGCTCCAGTTATATCGCCAGCACTAAATTCTCGAGTCGCTAACCAGATTGCAGTAGCTGCACCTTCTGCTGCACTTCGCGGCGCATCTGGGCCGCCCATATCGGTTCGCGAATGATTAGGACAGATCGCATCAACCAATACTCCGCGTGAACCTAGCCCAGTTTCATGTGCAAGATTTCGAACCAAGGCATTTACGCCAGCTTTACTAATTCGATATGGCGCTAGCCCGCCCGTATTACCCGGCCCAGACATCCGCCCAAGGCATGCCGAATAAATAATTACACGCCCATTTCGATTTTCAACCATTACCGGAGCTAGCCCATTTACCAGAGTAAAAACCGCATCCAAATTAATCGCAAGCACTCGCCGCCATTCCACATCAGTTGTCTTAAGCGTCTTCGACATCTTCTCGCTCATAACACCATGAGCCAACATCAATATCTCAACAGTGCCAACACTTTGAATCTGCGCAATCACATTTCGAGTTGCTTCACTATCTGCCAAATCAACCGGAAACGTTTTAATTGCGATATTAGGAAACTCACTCCCTAATTTCGCCGCCGCTTCCTGTAACCGGTCCGTATCTTTTGCTACCAGCGCTAAATCAAAGCCCGCCGCGCCTAATCCGCGTGCGCTCTCAAAGCCCAAGCCCCGGCTCGCACCACTTACTACCGCTAACCCCATCGCGAGCCGTTACGAGATTAAGGTGTTAGCGAAGATTTGCCACGCAAGTGCAGACTTCGCAACAAGCGAGAGCGTGATGTAGGTGCGCTCGCCCCGCATGTAATCGCTCCACTTACCGACCTTTTTATATTGCAACCATTGCACTAGTGCGAATGAGTTGAAAAATACAAAAATAGTAAAGACGATTCCATAAACAAACGCTGGTGCCGTAGTTTCGCTCGCACCACCGATAGAGAAAACATAAAACATTAGTACTACCCAAGGCACAATCCCAGTTATACATCCAAATATAAACGGCAACCATCCGCCATTACCTGGGTTCTCGTACTTCTCTTGTAACCATCCGAATAAAATCATCGAAGCGTTAACACCGAAGATAGCGATGATTGCAGATATTTCAGAAACCCCAGTTACTTGGGCGATTAAAACTATCATTACCGATGAACTAATTGAATATTCGACCCATCGGAAGTAATTACGTTGCGCAGCAAGGCCAGCGCTATAACGTGGAAAAAATTGCGGGCTTGCCACAATAAAGTGCGCTAGCGCAGATAACCCTAAGAAGATCGCAACAGTTAAGCCGACCGGCGTGCTAAACAAAACTACGGGCGGTGCAAATGATGATCCCGGTGGGCCAGACATATATGTAGCGGTAACCGGTAACGCGAAGTCATTGCTCAAGGCCAATACCGCGGCCATCTGAAGCAGGTGCAAAATGCCAGCGTAGATATTTGTCTTACGAAGATTCATTGCTGTAATTGTTTTTCCCATTGTGAAATCGTACCCTCAGGTATTTGCATCGGCAGCGTGAGTTCTGAATGTCAGGCCAGTTTCCTTCTAATTCGGTAGATACCGTTGTTCCGGTAGAGAATTACCACCATCTAGTACCAACATCTGTCCCGTAATGTAACTAGCTTCGTTGGTACAGAGCCATGCCACAGCCGCCGCCATTTCATCCGGAGTTCCCGCTCGTCCGATTGGGGTCGCCTTACTATGAATAGCTTCCGATTCACTTTGCGACTCGCTTGCGACCCAACCTGGAGCTACGGCATTTACCGTAATTCCATTCTGCGCTTCATCAATTGCAAGCGAACGAACTAAACCAACAAGCGCTGCTTTTGTAGATGGGTATGCCACATCATTTCTAATTGCAAGCAATGGGCCAGAAACACTAGACATCATCACAATCCGACCTGCTTTACTTTTCCTAATGTGTGGAATTGCTTCCTTAGTTACCAAGAATGCACTTTCTACATTTCGTGCAAAAGATTTTTGCCATTTCTCAATAGTTGTATCATCTATTGATGCGAACTCACCTTCTGAAGTATCTAGAACGCTTGTCATGCCAGCGTTATTTACTACGCCATCTAACGAACCTAAGGTTTGGATTACTCCCAAAATAAGTTGCTTAACTGCCAGCGGCTTTGTCAGATTGGCACAACTTGCGGGGGCGTTAATTTCAAGGCCACGTTTCAATACTCTTTCTGAAAGTGAAGTTAAATAAACGGTAGCCCCAAGAGCCTGCAGCGCCTTTGCTGACGCAAACCCAATTCCATTACTTGAACCAGATCCGGTTACAAGAAATTTTTTACCCGAAAGGTCAAACATATTTTTTTAATTACTTTCGCAACATATTAATTGCGTAAGAAGCTGCAAAGCCAAATCCAATTGCCGCATATAAATAAGCGAACCACGTTAATTCCGCCGGAGCCATGAGCGTTAGTACGCCCAATGCTGCGGCGCTGAAGCACATCACCTTTGCAACATTGCCAATTCGGGCATCGCTACTTTGGCCCGCGTTATTCCACATATTTCCAGCAAGGGCAAAGACCGTAATCCCAATCATGCGCATTGACCAAACCAAAGCATCACCTTGTTCTAGTCCTAAGAGATCAAGAAAGAGTGCAGGTAATAGAAGAAGAAAAACAGACGAGCCGCCAAAAACTATAGACCCGGCTTGCAGAGTCTTTCGAAGCGCTGCGTACTTCATAAATAGAGATTACAACGTAATGATTAAAAGTTGTGGGAAATTGAGAGCAGAACTTGTTTAGAGAATTTTACTTGGGCCAAAAGAGCGGCCTCTGCCTATAATTACATGTGGAAAAAGAATCGATCATTGTTATCTTTGATGGGGAATGTCGGTTTTGTCGGGCTTGTGTTGGTTGGTTAAAACTCAAAGTCCAGGTAAGTGAGTTTGCTTATCAAGATATAGATACAACTATCTATGCGCTAACAAAAGAGCAATGTAGTAAAGAAGTACACATACAACTCTTAGGCAAGATGATGGCTGGAGCCCCTGCTGTTTCTGCATTACTTAAGGCGCGCGGCAATAAAATATCGGGAAGCCTAATCTCTGGCTCCGGGTCGTTGGGTCATATTGGATATCGCTGGATAGCCACACACCGAAACTCATGGATGATAAAAAGTACAACAAGAATTCTTGAAAAAAAATTGAGGGATAATTAACTCTGAATAGATCTTTGCTGGCTAGATCTAGGTACCGGCAAAGAAACATTTATCTTTGGAAGCAGCCTTTAATCTGGGTAAAAATCTACGCCCCAGCAACAGCTTTCTCAATCTGCCCTGCATGATCTCGCGGATGGTTTGTATAGGCCTTGATCCATTTAGCGATCGTGTACTTACCGGCCTCGGTATGCACGCCGGATCTCTCTAGGTCATCAAGACTTAATCGCTTAAGAATGTCCAAAGATGCTGCGCGCACAGATTTAAATACCGCAATCGAATTCTCAATCGGAAGTGTCGTATAACCAAGCACTGCGTTCTCTGCCCACAATCCTTCGTCGTAGCCTTGAATAATTGATCCTGATGGTTCTGCGATTAATCTGCGTATGCGCGCATACGACTGTGCTTCGCTATCTGCAAGATGATGAATAACTTGCCGCGGCGTCCACTCACCAGGGGTGGACTTATCAAGGTCTGTCGGCTTTAAATGTGAAACTAATTCCGTGAAGTAACTTGTCGCAGCTTCATAATCACGTGCATAATCAATGATCTCCATGGATTGAGTGTAGAAGGTTGGTCAGGATTACCCGTAAAAATCTTGAGTACAGGGTAGATTTCCACCCAGTCTCTTCCCTCGGAGGGACATTGAATGGGGAGTAATAGATATGAATAAAAAGATTGGAATGCGTTTTGGCATAGTACTTGCCAGCGTTGCGCTTATCGCGAGCGGAACTGTTGCGGCAAATGGTGCTGCAGTGCCAAAGGGAAAGGCAGCGGCAGGATTGCAATGCGCTGCTGCTGGTTTAGTTTCTACTGGCCTTGGTGTTGAAGGTTCAGATCTAACTTGCATGACCGCAACATTGGGAACTGCAAAAGACACTTTGGTTTGGGGATATAAAGATCTTAAGCCACTAACTTCTATCGAATTCGTATCATCATCAGCAATTGGTGGCGGATACGGAACTACTGCGATCGCGGTTGGCGATGCGCTTAAAGCAGAAGGTTTGCTTGGTTCATACACCGTTAAGTACTTTGCGAACGCACCTCTTGGAATTGCATATTTCCAGGGTGAAAAGAACCGCAAAGATATGTGGGCGATGACTGGCTACGCGATGCCTGGTGGATTAGCAACTGGTAAATCTACTTTAGATGTTACAAATGCAAAGCCATTGGCAATGTTCTTGCGCGAAGCTGAAGTTATTGCTGTGCCAGCATCTTCGAAATTGAAGACTATCAATGATTTGCTTGCAGTAATCAAAGCAAACCCAAAGACTGCAATTGGCGGCGGTAACCCAGGTGGCGTTGACCACATTACTATCGCAACAATCGCTGCAACTATTGGTGTTGCTGCAACCGATTTGAACTATGTTGCCTACTCAGGTGGTGCAACTCTTACTCCAGATCTACTAGCTGGGCGTGTAGTTGCTGGTGTTGCTGGAACTTCCGAATGGTCAAAGTATGTTGCTGCTGGAACTATGCGTTTGCTTGCAGTTACATCACCAAAGCCGCTTACTGTGGTTAAAGGTAAGACTTTGATTCAACAGAACATCAACCTAACTTTCGGTAACTGGCGTGGACTTTTGGCTCCGGCTGATCTTCCAGCTGCTGAATACCTAAATATGCTCAAAGTACTCGATACTGCCCATGGATCAGCTTCATGGAAAGCGATGCTCACAGCAAAGTCATGGATTGATGAATATCGAGTTGGAACTGCATTCACAACTTGGTTTAAGACCGAAGTTGCTGCAATTCTTAAGCTCGGTAAGGAATTTAAACTCTATTAAGAGTTTAAATTTTTGAAATTGAACTAATTTGTTCAAATTGAAAGAAGGCGCAAGGAGTGAACTCGCATTCGTGGGTTCACTTCTTCTGCTTGGTCTAATAGTTATTTGGGATACCTCCCGAACCGAACTGCCTAATTTAAAAATTGCGGTTAGTCCAAATTTATTTCCATATTTAATTGGATATTTTCTAGTAATACTTTGCGTGATCCTGGCTATCCAGATAATTCGCGGTGGTACCGCGGTGCCAGAGGGCCTAGAGGCCGGCGATAAAATTGAGAAATCTGATTACAAGACTTTTGCATATGTCTTGCTTTCTTTCATTTCGTATTTAGTATTAATTACCCGCGGTGGCTTTGTAGTAGCGAGCACTGTGGTTTTTGTAGGAATTGCTTATTCATTTGGAAACCGAAAATTTGTTAAAACTTTGTTAATTGGGCTGATATTCGCAGCTGTGACTTATTTTTCTTTCACTAGGTACTTACATGTAGACCTGCCGGCTGGCATCTTAAAGGGGATTTTGTGAATAACGTTTCCTCATTAATGGATGGGTTTGTTAGCGCGCTATCGTTGACTAATTTAGGTTTTGGTTTGTTAGGCACATTCTTAGGAACGTTAGTTGGCGTATTACCTGGAATTGGGCCAGCGTTAGCGATTGCGTTATTGCTACCGATTACTTATACGGTAGCGCCATCATCAGCGTTAATTATGTTCGCAGCGATTTATTACGGCGCGATGTATGGTGGATCAACAACTTCGATTTTATTAAATACTCCGGGCGAGAGCGGATCGGTAATGACCGCGCTCGAAGGAAACCAGATGGCACGGCGCGGCCGCGCTGGTGCAGCGCTAGCTACTGCGGCAATTGGTTCTTTTATTGCGGGTTCGATTGCGACTGCGATTTTGGCATTTGCAGCGCCAGAGATTGCGAATTTAGCGATCAAAGTAGGCGCAGCTGATTATGTAGCTTTGATGTTGGTGGCATTCACCACTGTGGGATCACTCCTTGGATCTTCGCAAATTCGTGGCTTTATCTCACTAGCAGTTGGGTTGGTGCTTGGACTTGTGGGCGCAGATTTACAGTCTGGATTAACGCGATTGGCATTTGGAAATGTGAGCGCGAGCGAAGGAATTGAAACGGTAATCGTGATTGTTTCTATCTTTGCGTTGGGTGAAGCTCTATATATAGCGAGCCGATTTAAAGATACGGGTTGGACCATTATTTCCATGAAGGGCAAAGCGTTAATGTCGCGCGAAGATTGGCGCCGTTCTTGGAAACCTTGGCTCCGTGGAACTGCAATTGGATTTCCATTAGGAATTATTCCAGCGGGTGGTTCGGAAGTACCTACATTTTTAAGTTATTCGGTTGAGAAAAAGTTATCGAAATATCCAGGTGAATTCGGCAAAGGCGCGATTGAAGGTGTGGCTGGACCGGAAGCGGCAAATAATGCGAATGCTGCCGGTGCGTTAGTTCCGCTCTTAGCTTTAGGTTTACCAACATCGGCGACCGCAGCGGTAATTTTAGTGGCGTTCCAGACTTATCAAATTGAAGCCGGACCGATGTTATTTGCAACTAATCCAGATTTGATTTGGACTTTGATCGCTAGCTTATTTATCGGAAATACCTTGCTGTTGGTAATGAATTTGCCGCTAGTTCGAGTTTGGGTGCAACTATTAAAGATTCCGCGGCCATATTTATTTGCGGGCATTTCATGCTTTGCGCTATTAGGTGCATATGCGCTAAATGGATCTATCTTTGATTTACAAGTGGCGCTAGCTATTGGCGTGGTTGGTTTCTTATTCCGTAGGTTTGGCATGCCGATTACGCCGTTAATTCTTGGTTTAATTCTTGGACCGAACCTAGAGTTGCAATTCCGGAGAGCGCTGCAAATCAGCGCTGGTGATTATGGAACTTTAATTGCAACGCCACTTTCGAAGATTTTATACACCTCGTTGATATTGGTATTGGTGGCACCTACCGTGATCAAGTTAGTGAAGAAATCCCGCGTTAAAACTGTAAAGTAATAAGTATGCGGTCCGGAATAATCCAAAGATGGGCGTTATTAACGCTCTTTAATTCAGCGCTCTTGCAAGGTGCTATTTATGTAATTCGCCCGATGATTACTTATCGTGGACTTGAACTAGGTCTAGACGGAACTGGTATCGGAGTTTTAGGCGCACTTTATGCGGTTTTACCGGTGGCCCTTGCAGTCTCGTTCGGGCGATTAGTTGGAAAAGTTGGTGAGAAAAAATTTTTACTATGGGGCGGATTTACGGTTTTAGTTACAGGGCTATTACTTTCAAACGCTAATTCATTTTTAGTATTGGGAATCCTTACGGCGATTGCGGGCACTGGTCATTTAGGTGTAATGGTTGGTGGCCAAACTATGATGGCTAATCGGAGCGAGCCAGGTTCGTATGATAAATATTTTGGTTATTACACTTTTAGCGCTTCGCTTGGACAGATGGTTGGATCGCTCCTTGGTGGAATATCTGGCGGCGTCAATGGTTCGCTGCCAAAATCTACTGCTACTGCTTTTTTAGTTTCAGCGGTGCTGGCTTTTATTGGGGTGTTACCTATTTTATTTACTAAGAGCCTAAAAGTTTCGATTGCAGATAAAGTTGCGGCTTCCGATCATAAAGTTAAAGCGCGTGATGTAATTAAAAATCCAGGTTTAAAGTCCGCGCTCTTTACTTCCGCGGCAGTTTCATCAACGGTAGATGTACTTGTTATTTTTTTACCGCTATTTGGCCAAGAGAATAATTTATCGCCCGTTGTGGTTGGTACTATTTTGGCGATTCGATCGGGTGCATCAATGTTCTCCCGGTTATTTTTAGGGGAGTTAAGTCGGATATTTGGTTCTAAACGAATCATGATTTTAAGTGGTTTCGTAGCAACGATAACTATTGGATCTTTAATTCTTACGACGAATGTTTTAATAATTGAAGCAATAATTTTAGTGGCGGGATTTGCGCTAGGAATTGGCCAACCGTTAACGATGGCTTGGGTTTCACTTGCTTCCGCACCTGAAGAACGTGGAATGGCGATCTCACTTCGATTAACTGGTAATCGAGTTGGCCAATTCATTTTGCCGGTCGGGGCCGGCTTGGTGGCTGGATCGATGGGGGTTAGTTCGGTATTCCTTGGGTTGGCCGGGTTATTGGCAGCTTCTACGCTGGTATCTAATAGATATGAGTAAAGATTTCAGCGCTTTTTGGAAAATGTGACCAAATTGTTACCTGTCAGTAGGTTCTTTACGACCTTCGTGAGCGTAGATTCCCAGCGTCTTAGTTCCAACTCGGGAGCGAGACGTTATTCATAGCCTATGAAGAGAATAGAGAAACGAATGACAACAGAAAAAAATGGAGCTGGCGTATCGCGACGTACAGTTCTTAAAGGTGCAGCTCTTGGTGGTGCTGGTCTCGTAGGAGGCGGCGCACTTCTATCTAGTTGCGGTAAGAAAAAAGTTACTGGAGATGTCCATTGGGCAACTCGTGGTGGCGGCGAGTCTGGCGATAAAATCGCTAAATCAGTAAACGATGCATACACTGCAAAGTCTGGTAATAAAGTTATTGCACAACAAGTTAACTCGGATGATTTCCAGAATAACTTCGTGCAAATCATGCAGGGTACTCCTGATGATGCATTTGGTTGGATGGCCGGTTGGCGCACCAATGCACGTGCAGATGCTGGACTACTTGCAGATGTCTCAGATCAAATTAAAGCATTAGGAAGTTCCCTCTCTGCTGCTGCTATCCAAGGTGCAACTAACCCTGCAGATGGCAAGCAATATATTATTCCTACAACTTATTACCCATGGGGCTTGCACTATCGCAAGTCAATGGTTGCCGATATCGGTATGGACCCAGAGAACATCGCAACTTGGGATGATTTCATCAAGATGTGCACACTCACCCAGAAAAAAGGCCTAGTCGGTTTCGCACTAGGTGATAAGGGTGGTTGGGAAGCAATGGGTACATTCGACATCATCAACGCACGTTTAAATGGATATCAATTCCATATTGACTTGTTAAATGGTAAAGAGAAGTGGACTGATCCAAAGGTTGTGGATGTATTTACACACATGGCACAGTTGATCCCATTCATGAACAAGAACATTCTTGATATTTCATGGGATGGCATGCGCGATCTTCTACTACAGAAGAAGTGTGGCGCAATGCTTATGGGTTCATGGTTCGCTAACGACTTCAAAGCTAAGTCACAAGCAGATTACGACGATCTATGGATCGTTCCATTCCCAGAAATTAATCCAGAGCACGGTATCGACACAATCGATGCTCCGCTTGATGGTATTTCTGTTGCTGCTAATGGCGCCAACGTTGAGGGCGGAAAAGACCTCGCTCAATTCTGGGGCTCAAAAGAAGGTATTGATGCAGCTATTGCAGGTGGCGACACCAGCATTTACATCAGCAGCGATTTCGATACTACTTCTTACGATGCTTTCAATAAGCAGAAGCTCGCAGTTCTCGGCGCTGCGAAGAACATCATGTTCTTCCTAGACCGTGATACTCGTGGTGACTTTGCTGGTCCAGTAGTGGGCGTAGCAATCCAGAACTTCCTTAAGAATCCAAAAGATCTTAATAAGATTCTGGAAAACACCCAAGCACAATGGGATGCACTGCCAAAACTTTAATTCGTTGATTCTTACGAATTAGATTAGGGTTAAGAAATGAATACGACGGCTGCGGACAAAAAAGTTCGCAGCCGTCGCTCTCTTTCCCGAAACGACCGATTTACGCTCTCTGCTTTCGTAGGATTTCCAACTTTTGTCCAATTAATTTTTCTTTGGATTCCCGCTCTAGCAACAATTTTATTATCTTTTACATATTGGAACGGAATTCGGATATCCGATATCAAATGGGCCGGATTTGCAAATTATAAGAATATTTTCTTAAATGACACGCTTTTCTATGAAGCTTTAAAAAATAATCTAATCTGGTTGCTCTGGTTCTCGTTGATAGCAACTCCACTTGGGATTTTATTGGCCTATCAAATTGATCGAAAGATAAAAGGCCATAAGATTTATGAATCAATTTATTACATCCCAGTTGTATTATCGCTCGCTGTTATCGGAATTATCTGGAACTTTATGTTCCAGCCAGGTGGGTTTATCCAAGGCTTAATGGGCCGCGATATTGGTAATGCGGTTTCGATTTGGGGTAATTACAAAATTAATACTTATGTAATTATGGCGGTAGCTTCGTGGCGCCATATTGGTTACATCATGTTGCTCTATTTATCAGGCCTAAAGTCGGTAGATCCTTCACTTAAAGAAGCCTCAGCTATTGATGGCGCAACAGATTGGCAGACTTTTAGGAAAGTAATCCTGCCCGCAATGAAACCGGTCAATATCATTATTGTGGTTATTACTCTGATCGAATCGCTCCGTGCCTTTGACTTGGTTTTCATAATTTACGGATCAAGTACTAGTTGGCCACTTCTTAATATTTTGGTTTATCAAAACTTTGCTGGCCAAGGAATTTCGATGAAAGGCGCTGCGTTAGCCGTTATCTTGTTACTACTTTGCATTGGCCCAATTATCGGGTACTTGCGTACCGTATTTAAAGAGGATTTATAGATGAGCACAATCGTTCAGGATCAGAAGTATCGAAATAGCCAGAAACGTAAAGATGCTTTCATCTCCACATTTATCGGGTTCTTTGCTTTCGTCTGGATTTTTCCAATTCTTTGGACGATTTGGACCTCGCTACGACCATATAGCGATGTAGTTAGTTATGGCGTATTTTCTTGGCCGAAGCGATTAAATTTTGATAACTACTTCGCAGCTTTTAAGCAGATGCATATTTTAGGTTATTTCCTGAATTCGCTATATGTAACGATTCCTGCCGTTATTATTACGCTCTTCCTTGGATCGTTAATCGCATTCGTAGTTTCGCGCTATAAATTTAAATTTAGTTTGCCATTGTTATTAGTTTTTACTGCTGGAAACATGTTGCCGGCAGTGTTGGTATACATTCCCGTTTTTTGGATGTATATCTGGGTTGGCGATTTAGTTGGAAATCGCAACTTTCTATATAACAATTATCTTGGTTTGATATTGATTCATGTGGCATTCCAAACCGGCTTTGCGACATTTGTGCTCTCTTCATATATGAAGACAATTCCAAAAGAAATATCCGAATCTGCAATCGTGGATGGCGCTTCAGTATTCACTCATTATTGGCGCGTTATTTTGCCTTTGATTAGGCCGCCACTTGCAGCTCTCGGAGTATTAATGACAACCTGGATTTATAACGATTTCTTCTGGGCGTTAATACTTGTATCGCAGGATTCTAAGCGACCTATAACCTCCGGTTTGCGCAGATTAAATGGCGAATTCGTGACAGATTTCAATCTATTAGCTGCTGGTGCTATTTTGGCAGCCGCTCCCACAGTTATTTTATTCTTCGTTCTAAGAAAGCAATTCATCTCCGGCTTAACTCTCGGTTCTACCAAAGGATAAATATGAAAGCCATTCAGATTACCAAATTTGGTGGTCCAGAAGTTATGCAACTAACCGAACTCCCAGATCCAATTGCAGGAGCTGGCGAAGAGATCCTTGATGTAACTGCGATTGGAATTAATTATGCAGACACCCACCAGACCGAGGACAGTTACTTAGCAAAACAGACACTTCCGCTAATTCCTGGGATTGAAGTTGTCGGCACGACAACAAGCGGAAAGCGCGTTCTTTCATTTGTCGGCCAAGGTGGATATGCCTCAAAAGTTTCGGTAGCAAGTGCGACTTTAATTCCTATACCAGATGGCGTGAGTGACGGTGCTGCGTTAGCGATGGCGGTTCAAGGAACTACTGCATTTCATATTATTAAAACAGTAGGACATTTCAAAAAGGGCGAATCAGTTGTGGTGCATGCTGGAGCCGGCGGAGTTGGCTCGATTGCAATTCAATTAGCAAAGTTCTGGGGAGCTTTTGTTATTGCAGTTACATCCTCAGATGAAAAGAAAAAACTTTGTATTGAGCTCGGCGCCGATGCTGTAGTTGATGCAAAAGTCGAAGATTTGAAAGGCGCGTTAATTGCAGCAAATAACGGCAAACCAGTCGATTTGATTTTAGAAATGGTTGGTGGAAAGACTTTTGATCAATCGTTAGAGGCGTTAGCGCCATTTGGTCGAATAGTTTTCTACGGAATGGCTTCCCGCCAAGCGCCACAATTAGTACATCCCGGTTCTTTAATGCATGGATCGCGAACTATTAGTGGTTTTTGGTTGATGAATTGTTTTGGTAAGAAAGAGTTATTAGTTGATGTATTAATTGAGTTATTTGGATTGATTGTTGGTGGAAAATTAAAGCCACATGTAGGCGGTACATATCCACTTTCAGCAGCAGCAGATGCACACCGAGCAATGTTGTCGAGAGCGACAACTGGCAAAATTGTGCTTGATCCCAAACGGTAATTTCTTACAACAGTATTAGTAGCGGTAAGATTTGCGGATATTCGCCCCCTTAGCTCAGTTGGTAGAGTGTTTCCATGGTAAGGAAAAGGTCATCGGTTCGATTCCGATAGGGGGCTCGGCGGGGTAGCTCAGCTTGGTAGAGCAAGCGGCTCATAATCGCTGTGTCGTGGGTTCAAATCCCGCCTCCGCTACTAGAAAGAAGACTCGTACTCACCATTGAGTACGAGACTTTTCTTTTTTGCCATCCACAGGGCGCTTAGGTATTCTCGCTCCCTTAATAACTTGCATATAAAGAGGAGTCACCATGGCCAGCAAAAGTGCGGATGTTCGCCCAAAGATCACTATGGCATGCGTTGACTGCAAAGAACGTAATTACATCACTCGCAAGAACCGTCGTAACGATCCAGACCGTATGGAGCTAAAGAAGTTCTGCGCACGTTGCAACGCTTCAACTCTGCACCGCGAAACTCGCTAAACCTTTCTTTCTAAGGTCTAACCGATGTTCAATCCCGATGCCGTCGGGAAGAGCCGTAAGAGTTCAACCACATTTAAAGTCACTCAAGAATCTATCTCGAATTTTGCGCACGCTATTGGCGAGAGCGAAGTAATAAATTCACCAGTTACATATTCGATCATGATTTCGCTTGGGCCTTCCCAAACTCTTTTAGAAGATAATGGTTTGGATTGGACTCGAGTTGTCCATGGCGATCAGAAGTTTCAAAATAATCGCCCGCTTCATGCCGGTGACGAAGTTACATGTACATCAACAATCGAAAGTTATCGCGCTGTTGCCGGAAATGAAATTGTTACAGTCCGGACCGATCTACATTGCGGTGCAGAGTTAGCCCAAGTTCAATGGACTACGCTGGTGGTGCGCGGATGAGAGTAGTAGAACTTGGTTATCAAATACCAGCCGAAACATACAAGATTAATCGAGCCACACTTGTTGAATATGCAAATGCTGGCGGTGATCAAAATCCGATTCATCAGGATGAAACAATTGCTAAATCAGTCGGCCTTCCAGATGTAATTGCACATGGCATGTTAACTATGGCGCTCGCTGGCAGCTACGTAACAAAGTGGGCGGGTAGTGCTGCCGCAGTAACGGAAATTTCATCCCGATTTACCAAGCCAGTTGTAGTTCCTGCTGGGGTCGATGTTGAAATAACTATAAGCGCAGTGATTGATGAAGTATCAGCTCGCCAAGTAAGGCTAGAAATTACAGCTGAGTGTGCGGGTGTAAAAGTATTGGGAATGGCGAAAGCTACAGTTTCACTGCTGTGAACGCCACAATTGCGGTTATTGCTGATGGTTTTCAAGAAAATTTAATTACTTGTATAAAATCTATTCGAGCGCATACCGACATACCGATTTACATTGAGACTTCTGGAAAAGAAAATAAAACTCTTTGTGAACCGTTGGCAGAATTTGCAAATCTAACTGCAAATTGGCAGAAAAATAAACTTGGTTGGGGCCATTCAGTTAATCAACTCTTAGGCCGGATAAATAGTAAGTATGTGATTTTGATGGATCCATCAACGCAATTCACTGGTGATGCAATTACGCCAACGATTGCGAAATTTGCTGAAGGTTACAAAGCAGTTGGCTGGCGCGGCGGCTTAGTAAATCTGGAAGATGGCTGGCGCAGCACTGAAGATAAAGGCGATGGGGAAGTTGATGTGCTCTTCTCTTACTTCATGGTCTTCGATCGAGAATTCATGGTGGCGGCAGGCGGCGCAAATCCAAGTGCAACCTATTATCGAAATGCGGATATTGAAATGTCGTTGGTGATTCGTGAAAACGGCGGAAAGTTATTGCAAATTGATTTACCGTTAACGCAAGGCCGACATCACGGGTATCACGATGTAAATCCGGAGTACCGGGATAAGAATTCTAAGAAGAATTACCAGCGTATTTTGGAGCGCTTTCGCGGACGCGAGGACATTCTCGCACCGCGCAGGTAGCCTTACGATATGGAAAATCTCTCGCAGTACACCAGCTTGCATGTTGGTGGACCCGCACAGAAGTTTGTGCACGCGACTACCGAAGTTGAATTGATTGCTGCTATTCAAGAAGCAGATAGCGCACGCGAACCGTTATTAGTAATTGGCGGTGGCTCTAATGTTTTAGTTGGGGATGCTGGCTTTAAAGGCACAGTAATTCGCGTTGAAACTAAAGGAAATACCTACGAAGTAGATGCATGTAGTGGCGGCATGATCACGGTTGCAGCCGGTGAAGATTGGGATCAATTCGTTGCGTGGATTATGGGCAAAGGTTTTGCTGGGCTAGAAACTTTAAGTGGGATACCTGGAACCGTTGGTGGCGCACCGATTCAAAATATTGGAGCGTACGGACACGAAGTTGCTGAAGTTATTGCGAAAGTCCGAACTTTTGATCGAAAGAATAATGAACAGCGAACCTTCACAAATCAGAGTTGTGAATTTTCTTATCGCTCTTCCATATTTAAGAAGGAACCCAACAGATATGTAATTTTAGATGTCACTTTTCAATTACGAAATGGTGAAATGTCGCTACCGATTAAGTATCAAGAACTAGCAAATTTCTTGGGGATTAAATTAGAAGAGCGGGCTCTGATAAGTGAGGTACGTACCGCAGTGCTAGCGCTTCGAGCTAGCAAAGGAATGTTGCTAGATGCTAACGATCCAGATTCGTGGTCGGCTGGTTCATTTTTTGTTAATCCGATACTTAGCCAAGAGCAAGCTGTAAAACTTCCTGAAGGTGCCCCGCGTTGGCCACAAAGCGATGGTCGGATTAAAACTTCGGCAGCGTGGTTAATGGAACACGCTGGTGTTAAGAAAGGTGATGTGCACGCAGGCGCACATGTCTCTACCAAACATGTTTTAGCTTTAGTAAATGGCGGGACTGCCACGGCCACCGATATTGCAGAGTTAGCCCGAAATGCGCGCGGCCGCGTAAAAGAAGTATTTGGGATTACGTTGGAACCAGAAGTGCATTTCGTGGGATTAACCCTCGAATAGTTACTTAGCTTCGCTTAATAACGCTTTAACTCGAGCAACGCCTTCAACAATATCGGCATCGCTAGTTGCGTAAGAGAAACGTAAATAACCAGAAGGTCCGAATGCTTCGCCGGGCACAACTGCTACTTCAACTTCATCGAGAATTAGCGCAGCTAATTCAATTGAGGTTGTTGGTCGCTTTCCCCGAATTTCCTTACCAAGTACGCCTTTTACAGATGGATAAACATAGAAAGCGCCAGTAGGGGTTGGGCAAGTAACTCCAGGAATTTCATTGAGCAATTGCACGATTAATTTACGACGTCGATTAAATGCATCGCCCATTTTGTGAACTGCGGCGAGATCACCGGTCAACGCTGCGATGGCGGCACGTTGCGAAACGTTAGATACGTTTGAAGATAAGTGTGATTGGAGATTTGTCGCAGCTTTTATTACATCTTTTGGACCAATCATCCAACCAACGCGCCAACCAGTCATCGCATAAGTTTTTGCAACACCATTAATTATTATGCATCGGTCAGCCAACTCTGGAACTAATACTGGAAGTGATGGCGCAGCGGCACCGTCATAAAGTAAGTGTTCATAGATTTCATCAGTAATTACCCAAAGATTATTTTTAACGGCCCATTCGCCAATTTCCTTCACTTGTTCAGGTGAGTAAACCGAACCAGTTGGGTTGGAAGGTGAGCCGAAGAGTAGGACTTTAGTTTTAGGGGTCCGCGCTTTTTCAAGTTGGGCTACGGTAACTAAATAATTTTGGGTTTCATCAGCGAAAACTTCTACCGGTACGCCGCCTGCTAATTTGATGCACTCTGGATATGTAGTCCAATATGGCGCTGGTAATAAAACTTCATCGCCGGGATCAACAATGCTGGCAAATGATTGGTAGACCGATTGTTTGCCGCCGTTAGTTACGAGAACTTGGTCAGCAGTAATTACATAATTAGAATCGCGTTTTGTTTTATTAACGATTGCTTCGCGCATTTCTGGCAAGCCTGGGGTAGGCGTGTAACGATGGTTTGCAACTACACCGGTTGCGGCAGCAGCGGCAGCAACAATGTAATCCGGAGTTGGAAAATCTGGTTCACCAGCACCGAAACCAATAACCGGACGGCCTGCCGCTTTTAACGCTTTCGCTTTTGCATCAACAGCGAGTGTGGCCGATTCTGCGATTGCGGCGATCCGGCGAGATAGGCGAGGCTTTTCCATATCCGAAGTCTGCCCGAAGGAGGGGTTCAGGCGCGAGTTAGACCAAATGGGTCTTCCTGACCTACAATTCCCGCCTGGCGTTTGAATAGTCTAAAAAAACCTCGACTGAATTTTCAGTAGAGATTAATACGATTATGAATTGGTCATGATTTTCCATGTCCAAATTTAATCGAGACTAGATAAACACCCGAAGGGCAGTAGCTCAATTGGCCAGAGTTCCGGTCTCCAACACCGGCGGTTGGGGGTTCAAGTCCCTCCTGCCCTGCTCGATCAGCAAAAGTAGTAACTAGATAGAAAGGTAAAAGCGATGAGTGAAGTTCATAACTCAACTGAAGAGAAGTTAAACCTCTTTGGTCGAATCTCGCTGTTCTATCGCCAAGTACTTAACGAACTGCGCAAAGTTGTATGGCCAACCCGTAAGCAACTTAGTACTTACACAGCTGTGGTACTCGTCTTCGTTGGTTTCATCATCGCAGTTGTATCAGTTTTTGATTTAATTCTTACAAAATTAGTTTTCTGGGTATTTGGGTAAGGGAGGGTAGACATGTCTGATTTCGAATCTGAATTAACTGCTGAAGAAGCAGCGGTAGATGCGCAAGCTGCAACTGACTTATTAGTAGAAGATGAAGAAGAAGTAGAAGTTGAAGAAGTTGTTAGCCCTGAACTAGCAGAGTTTCGTGCTGCGCTACGTCGCGCGCCTGGCGATTGGTTTGTGGTTCACTCATATGCGGGTTATGAAAAGCGCGTAAGAGGTAATCTCGCTAACCGTATTACTTCATTAAATATGGAAGATTACATATTCCAGATTGAAGTGCCAGAAGAAGAAGTAACTGAAATTAAAAACGGCCAACGTAAACAAGTGCGAAGAAATGTTTACCCTGGCTACGTTTTAGTCCGCATGGATCTAAATGATGAATCTTGGTCTTGCGTGCGCAATACGCCAGGCGTAACTGGTTTCGTTGGAAATTCACATCACCCAAGCCCACTTCCAATTTCGGAAGCGGAAAAGATGTTGATGCCTCGCGAACTTAAAGCGACACTTAAGCCAGAAATTCGCGTTGTTGATTTCACTATTGGTGAGTCCGTAACTGTTATGGATGGCCCATTCGCAACATTGCCTGCAACCATCAGCGAAATCATGCCGGAGCAAGCAAAACTCAAGGTACTGGTTTCAATCTTTGGTCGCGAAACCCCAGTAGAACTTTCCTTCCACCAAGTACAGAAAATCTAGGAGACAACCATGGCACCAAAGAAAAAAGTCCAAGCAATGATCAAGTTGCAGATCCAGGCTGGCGCAGCAACACCTGCTCCACCAGTTGGTCCAGCTCTCGGTCAACATGGTGTCAACATCATGGATTTCGTTAAGGCATATAACGCCGCGACTGAAAGCCAAAAGGGTCAGATCATTCCAGTAGAGATCACTGTCTACGAAGATCGCACTTTCTCATTCATCACAAAGACACCACCAGCATCACGTTTAATCTTGAAAGCTGCTGGCATCGAAAAGGGTTCTGCTATTCCTCACAAAGACAAAGTTGCTAACCTGACAAAGGCGCAAGTTGAGGAAATTGCAAAGATTAAGATGGCTGATCTCAATGCAAATGACATTGAGGCTGCTGGACGAATCATTGCTGGTACCGCTCGCTCAATGGGTATTACCAACAACGGATAACTAAAACTAAATAAGTACGACCAGCAATCGTGGGAGGGCCGCGCAAGCCCGCTAACCACAACTTCCAACAACCGAAAAGAGAAGCAAATGAAGCGCAGTAAGAAATATAAAGCAGCGGCTGAGAAAGTTAGCGCCGACCTGCTTTACACACCGCTATCTGCAATGCAGTTAGTTAAAGAAACCACAGTTACAAAGTATGACTCGAGCATTGAAGTTGCTCTCGTACTTGGCGTAGACCCAAAGAAAGCAGATCAAACAGTACGAAGCACAGTTAACCTGCCACACGGAACTGGTAAAACTGCTCGCGTACTTGTATTCGCAGCCGGAGAACGTGCTGATGAAGCTCGTGCCGCTGGCGCCGACATTGTTGGTGCAGATGAATTAATTGATGAAGTTGCAAAGGGCCGTCTTGATTACGATGCTGTTGTTTCAACACCAGATCTAATGGGCAAAGTTGGACGACTCGGTAAAGTACTTGGACCTCGCGGTTTAATGCCTAACCCAAAGACCGGAACAGTTACAACGGATGTAACAAAAGCGGTTAACGATATTAAAGGCGGAAAGATTGAATTCCGCGTTGATAAGAATTCAAACTTACATTTCTTAATCGGAAAAGCCTCGTTCACTGCAGAACAACTTGCAGATAACTACGCAGCTGCGATTGAAGAAATTATGCGCGCAAAGCCAGCATCATCAAAGGGACGCTTCATTAAGAAATCGGTTGTCTCTTCAACGATGGGACCTGGAATTGCGTTAGATCCAAACTTCGCTCGTGAAGGCGGATCTGCGATTCAATAATTACCCTGCTTTCAAGCGGGAAAAGCGAGTTTGACTGGGCTAGGACTTATGTCCTAGCCTTCGTCATCTCACCAGAGACTGCTGGTTTCGATTACGAAAGTAATCGAAGTAAATGTCGAAAGACAGCCCGCATAGGTTCGATACGAGATTTATCCCGTACGCATCTATGCGTGACGGGATTTTTGCATTTACGGTAAAAAGTTTTACTTAATGAAAGGAAGCCAAATGGCTCGCCCTGATAAGTCAGCTGCTGTTGCGGAGTTGGTCGAAGATTTTCGATCTGCACAAGCAACTGTATTGACTGAGTATCGCGGATTATCCGTGACCTCAATGAAGGCGCTACGTCGTTCACTTGGTGCAGATACTAAGTACTCCGTAGTTAAAAACACTTTGACAAAGATCGCTGCAAAAGAAGCAGGCGTTTCGGTTCCTGATGAACTACTTAAGGGACCATCCGCAGTTGCCTTTATTAAAGGTGACCCGATTACAGCTGCAAAGAGTTTGAAGAACTTCCAAAAAGAAAATCCATTACTTGTAATCAAGGGTGGAATCTTCGAAGGTAAATCAATCTCAGTTGCCGAAATTATGAAACTCGCAGATCTCGAATCTCGCGAAGTTCTGTTGGCAAAGCTTGCTGGTGCGATGAAAGCATCGCTTGCTAAAGCAGCTCGCTCATTTGATGCACTTCGCATTAAGCGCGAAGCCGAAAGCGGAACACCAACACCAACTCCAGTTGCAGAAGCTCCAGTAGCAGAAGTTGTTGCAGAAGCTCCAGTTGCAGAAGTTGTTGCAGAAGCTCCAGCTGAAAGTGCACCAGAAGCAACCCCTGAAAATTAATCCCTCACCAAAAGATAAAGGAAACTAAAATGGCAAAGCTAAGCACCGAAGATCTATTGTCCCAATTCAAAGAAATGACACTTGTCGAACTCTCTGATTTCGTTAAGTCATTCGAAACTGAATTTGATGTAACCGCAGCAGCGCCAGTTGCAGCAGCCGGCGGCGGAGCCGCAGCAGGCGGCGAAGCAGCGGCAGCTCAAGATGACTTCACAGTTATTCTTGAAGAAGCTGGTTCACAGAAGATTGCAGTTATTAAAGAAGTACGTGCACTTAACTCCAGCCTTGGTTTGAAAGAAGCTAAGGATCTAGTTGATGCAACTCCAGCAACTTTGCTTGAGAAGGCTTCTAAAGAAACTGCTGAAAAGGCAAAGGCCGCTCTTGAAGCAGCCGGCGCAAAGGTAACAATCAAGTAAGTAGCGATTTCCCGAGGCCGGCCCCCCTTATACAGGGGGGCCGTTCCTTTTTCTAGCGTCAGTGGGATAAAAATTGGACATCCGATGGGGGTGAGAGGTAACCTGCCCCTTCGCACAAAAACCCCTGGGTCCTTGCATATAGCGGCTGAGACCTTGCGTGAGCTGTGTGAAAAAAAAGTTAGTCCGCAAGTTAAGTAGTGACAACGTACTTTGGGAGGACATATCTTGGCCGCGAAAAAATCAACTGCACCGTTGCGCGTATCTTTCGCCAAAATCCGTGAACCACAAGAAGTTCCAAACCTATTAGCTCTACAAACCGAGAGTTTTGATTGGTTACTTGGAAACGATGCTTGGCGTTCTCGATTAGGACTAAATGATCGCGTTGGCAGAGGCGAAGTTCCAAAAACTTCTGGCCTCGAAGAAATCTTTGAAGAGATTTCACCAATCGAAGACTTCCAAGGTTCAATGTCGCTCTCCTTTAGCGACCACCGTTTCGAACCAGCGAAGTACAGCATCGCTGAATGTAAAGAGCGCGATTTAACTTACGCAGCTCCATTATTCGTAACTGCAGAATTCACCAACAACACGACCGGTGAAATCAAATCTCAAACAGTATTTATGGGCGACTTCCCATTAATGACACCTCGTGGAACTTTCGTGATTAACGGAACCGAGCGCGTTGTGGTTTCACAACTAGTGCGTTCACCTGGCGTTTATTTTGAGCGCACCATTGAAAAGACATCAGATAAAGATGTTTACACAACAAAGATTATTCCTAGCCGTGGTGCATGGTTGGAATTTGAAATTGATAAGAAAGATTTTGTTGGCGTACGTATTGATCGTAAGCGCAAACTTTCTGTAACAGTATTCTTAAAAGCACTCGGTTGGACTGACGAACAAGTTGCATCTGAATTCGGCGATTACGAATCAATGAAGCAAACACTTGAGAAGGACACGGTTCATACTCAAGATGAAGCACTTCTTGATATCTATCGCAAAATGCGTCCAGGTGAACCACCAACTAAAGAAGCTGCACAAAACTTAATTGAAAACCTTTACTTCAATCCAAAGCGTTATGACTTAGCTAAAGTCGGTCGCTTTAAGTTGAATAAAAAGCTCGGTCTAGATCATGAGCTAAATAAGGGCTTAATTACCATTGAAGATATTGTCGCAACAATTCGCTATTTAGTAGCGGTTCATAAGGGCGAAGCACTGATGGAGTACGGAAAGCAAGTACGTGTTGAAATCGACGATATCGATCACTTCGGTAACCGTCGCCTTCGCTCTGTTGGTGAATTAATTCAAAACCAAGTACGTACCGGTCTTTCCCGTATGGAACGCGTTGTTCGCGAACGTATGACAACTCAAGATGTGGAAGCTATTACGCCACAAACTTTGATCAACATCCGTCCGATCACTGCATCAATCAAAGAGTTCTTCGGAACTTCACAACTTTCACAGTTCATGGATCAAACAAATCCACTTTCAGGTTTAACACATAAGCGTCGTCTTTCAGCGCTTGGACCCGGCGGTCTCTCCCGAGATCGTGCTGGCTTCGAAGTTCGTGACGTGCACCCATCGCACTACGGCCGTATGTGTCCAATCGAAACTCCAGAAGGTCCAAACATTGGACTTATCGGATCGCTTGCAACATATGCACGCATCACACCATTTGGTTTCGTAGAAACTCCTTATCGCAAAGTAACAAATGGCAAAGTTTCAGATGCTGTTGATTACTTAACTGCTGATGAAGAAGATGAACACGTAATCGCCCAAGCAAATGCTCCACTAACCGAAGATAACCATTTCGCAGAACCTCGCGTATTGGTTCGTCGTCGTGGTGGCGAAGTTGAGAACATTCTTGCTGAAGAAGTTGATTACATGGATGTTTCACCGCGCCAGATGGTTTCGGTTGCTACCGCAATGATTCCGTTCTTAGAGCATGACGATGCAAACCGTGCGCTCATGGGTTCTAACATGATGCGTCAGGCTGTGCCGTTGATGCGTTCTGAATCACCACTTGTTGGTACTGGTATGGAATACCGCGCCGCTGTTGATGCTGGCGATGTACTTCTTGCCAAAAAGGGCGGCAAAGTAATCTCGGTTCAATCAGATGTAGTAATTATTGAAGAAGAAGATGGCAAAGAAGAATCCTATTATCTAGAGAAGTTCATCCGCTCGAACCAGAGCACTTCTCGAAATCAGAAGGTTCTCGTTAATGCTGGCGACAAAGTCGCAGCCGGCCAAGCGATTGCTGATGGTCCATGCACCGATAAAGGTGAAATGGCGCTTGGTAAGAACTTGCTCGTGGCATTTATGTCATGGGAAGGCCATAACTACGAAGACGCAATTATCTTGTCGCAACGTTTAGTACAAGATGATGTGCTCTCTTCTATCCATATTGAAGAGTATGAAGTTGATGCTCGCGACACCAAACTTGGTGCTGAAGAAATCACTCGCGATATCCCGAACGTTTCTGAAGAAGTTCTCTCAGATCTTGATGAACGCGGAATTATTCGTATCGGTGCTGATGTAGTTCCGGGCGATATTCTGGTCGGAAAAGTAACGCCAAAGGGCGAAACCGAATTAACTCCAGAAGAACGTTTGCTTCGTGCAATTTTCGGCGAGAAGGCTCGTGAAGTTCGCGACACCTCTCTTAAAGTTCCACACGGTGAAGGTGGAAAAGTAATCGGAGTAAAACTTCAAGAACTTGAAGATGGTTACGATTTGCCAGCCGGTGTTAACCAAGTTGTTCGGGTTTACATTGCACAGAAGCGAAAGATTCAAGATGGTGACAAGCTTGCTGGTCGCCACGGTAACAAAGGTGTTATCTCCAAGATTTTGCCAGTTGAAGATATGCCATTCCTTGCAGATGGAACTCCAGTAGATGTTGTACTTAATCCACTCGGTGTTCCTGGTCGTATGAACGTCGGTCAAGTTTTAGAAACTCACTTAGGTTGGGTTGCTAAGAGTGGCTGGCAAGTAAGCGGCGATAAGGAAGATTGGCAGAAACGCATGCACACCATCGGCGCTGCATCAGCTGCACCAAATACCAACATCGCAACACCAGTATTCGACGGCGCTCGCGAAGATGAAATTCAAGGTCTACTTGGATCGACACTTCCAAATGCTGATGGAATGCAACTTGTTGGACCAAACGGAAAAGCAAAATTATTTGATGGCCGTACCGGTCAGCCATATAAAGAAGCAATCACAGTTGGTTACATGTATATCTTGAAGCTCCACCACTTGGTAGACGACAAGATTCACGCTCGTTCAACTGGTCCATACTCCATGATCACCCAACAACCACTCGGTGGAAAAGCACAATTCGGTGGTCAGCGCTTCGGCGAAATGGAAGTTTGGGCGCTGGAAGCTTATGGCGCTGCGTACACCTTGCAAGAATTGCTCACAATTAAATCTGATGACGTGCTTGGTCGCGTAAAGGTTTATGAAGCGATTGTTAAGGGCGAAAATATTCCAGAGCCAGGTATCCCAGAATCATTCAAGGTACTTGTTAAGGAAATGCAATCACTATGTCTCAATGTCGAAGTGCTTTCATCTGAAGGCGTCGCCATTGCGCTCCGTGATACTGACGAAGAAGTATTCCGAACCGCCGAAGAGTTAGGTATCAACTTGTCCCGAGTTGAACCAAGCTCTGTTGAAGAAGTCTGAGGAGATAAATAACTATGTTAGATGTCAACTTTTTCGATGAACTAAGAATCGGTCTCGCTTCGGCGCAAAATATTCGTGAGTGGTCCTTTGGTGAAGTTAAGAAGCCAGAGACCATCAACTACCGCACACTTAAGCCAGAAAAAGATGGTCTCTTCGATGAGAAGATCTTCGGACCAACTCGTGACTGGGAATGTTATTGCGGTAAGTACAAGCGCGTACGTTTCAAAGGAATTATCTGCGAACGTTGCGGCGTTGAAGTAACTCGTGCAAAAGTCCGTCGTGAACGTATGGGTCACATCGAACTCGCAGCACCTGTGACTCACATCTGGTATTTCAAAGGCGTGCCATCCCGACTTGGTTACTTACTTGATCTCGCACCAAAAGATCTAGAAAAGGTAATTTATTTCGCGGCCTACATGATCACTGAAGTTGATACCGAACTTCGTGAAGAAGATTTGCCAAAACTTGAGAAGAAGTTGAACTCAGATATCAAAAAGATTGAAACTCGTCGCGATGTTGAATTAGCTGGACGTCAACAGAAGTTCGAGATAGATCTAGCTGAATTAGAAGCTGAAGATGCAAAAGCTGATCAGAAGCGAAAAATTCGGGAAGGCGCCGAGCGTGAATTGAAGCAAATTCGCGAACGCGCACAACGCGAACTCGATCGTATCCAAGAAGTTTGGACTCGTTTCAAGAATCTTAAAGTTCAAGATCTCGAAGGTGACGAAAACCTTTATCGCGAAATGCGCGATCGTTTCGGAATGTATTTCAAGGGTGCAATGGGCGCAGCTGCAATTCAAGCTCGACTGCGCACTTTCGATCTGCAATCAGAATTCGATAAGTTAAATGATTTAAGTCAGACCGGTAAGGGTCAGAAGAAGACTCGTGCGATCAAGCGTCTTAAAGTCGTTAACTCATTCCTAAACACATCAAATGCTCCAGAATCTATGGTGCTTGATTGTGTTCCAGTTATTCCACCTGATCTTCGCCCAATGGTTCAACTTGATGGCGGACGATTCGCAACTTCAGATCTAAACGATCTTTATCGTCGCGTAATCAACCGTAACAATCGTTTGAAGCGTTTGGTTGATCTTGGTGCACCAGAAATTATCGTTAATAACGAAAAGCGTATGTTGCAGGAAGCTGTTGATGCGCTATTTGATAACGGTCGTCGTGGTCGCCCAGTAACAGGTCCAGGAAACCGTCCCCTTAAATCACTTTCAGACATGCTTAAAGGTAAGCAAGGTCGTTTCCGTCAGAACTTGCTCGGAAAGCGCGTTGATTACTCTGGTCGTTCAGTAATCGTTGTTGGTCCACAACTTAAGTTGCACCAATGCGGTCTGCCTAAACAAATGGCGCTTGAATTATTCAAACCATTCGTGATGAAGCGTTTAGTTGATTTGAACCACGCACAAAATATTAAATCTGCAAAGCGCATGGTGGAACGTTCACGTGCAGTTGTATGGGATGTTTTGGAAGAAGTTATTGCCGAGCATCCAGTACTGCTAAACCGTGCACCTACCTTGCACCGCTTAGGTATCCAAGCTTTCGAACCGCAACTAATCGAAGGTAAAGCGATTCAAATTCACCCACTCGTATGTACTGCATTTAACGCAGACTTCGACGGTGACCAGATGGCGGTACACGTACCACTATCTGCAGAAGCTCAAGCCGAAGCCCGTATTTTGATGTTGTCTTCAAACAACATTCTTTCGCCAGCAAGCGGACGACCACTTACTGCTCCTACACAGGACATGGTGCTTGGTCTCTACTACTTAACTTCACTTCGCGAGAATGAATTGGGTGAAGGACGTATCTTCTCCTCAATCTCAGAAGCGTTAATGGCGCACGATCAAAATTCAGTATCTCTACAAGCGAAAGTAAAGATTCGTATTGCGGAAAACGGTGTAATCGCAACTCGCGAAACAACTCTTGGCCGCGCACTATTTAATGAAGTGTTGCCAGAAGGATTCCCATATGTTGATTATGACGTCACCAAGAAGTTACTTGGTTTAATCGTTGATAATCTTGCAGAAGGTTATCCAAAGGTTGTTGTTGCTAACGTTCTTGATGGACTTAAAGAACTTGGCTTCCACTGGGCTACTCGTGCCGGTGCCACAATTGGTATCGAAGACTTTGTAACTCCATCTCGTAAATTGGAAATCTTAGAAAGCTACGAAACTCGTGCGGACAAGGTGCAATCCCAATACGAAAAAGGACTTATTACCGATGACGAACGTCGTCAAGAGTTAATTGAAATCTGGACCCAAGCAACTAACGAAGTTGCAAAGGAAATGGAAGAAAACTTCCCACGGACTAACCCAGTTTGGATGATGGTTTACTCCGGTGCTCGTGGAAATATGATGCAGATCCGTCAGATCGCAGGTATGCGCGGACTTGTAGCTAACCCAAAGGGTGAAATTATTCCGCGTCCGATTAAATCTAACTTCCGTGAAGGTCTATCAGTACTTGAGTACTTCATTTCAACTCACGGTGCTCGAAAAGGTCTTGCTGATACTGCGTTACGTACTGCGGACTCGGGTTACTTAACTCGTCGTCTCTGCGACGTGGCCCAAGATGTCATCATCCGCGAAGAAGATTGCGGTACCGACCGTGGCTTAATGGCAGCAATTGCTACTAAGTCATCAACCGGTGCGCTAACTCGTGACGAACACGTTGAAACATCAATCTACGGCCGCACCCTTGCTGAAGATATTTCAGTAGCTGGCAAAGTACTTGTTGCTGCCGGTACCGATCTTGGTGATCGGATCATCGATGTACTTGTTGCTGCCGGTGTTGCTGAAGTTAAAGTTCGCTCAGTTCTAACTTGCGATAGCAAAGTTGGCCAATGCGGTAAGTGCTACGGCCGATCAATGGCTACTGGCAAGATCGTTGATGTCGGCGAAGCTGTTGGAATTATCGCTGCGCAATCAATTGGTGAACCTGGAACTCAGCTCACAATGCGTACCTTCCATACTGGTGGTGCAATGCTTTCGGGTGAAACTCAAATCACTCATGGTTTGCCACGTATCGTTGAACTCTTCGAAGCTCGTACACCTAAAGGTGTTGCGCCAATTGCAGAAACTGCTGGCGTAGTTAGCTTCTTGGAAGATGCAAAGGGTAAGAAGATCATTGTTACCCCAGACGATGGCAGCGAAGCAGTTGCTTATCCAATTACACGTCGTCAAAAACTTAAGGTCGAAGAAGGCCAACGAGTTACTGTCGGTGAAGTAATGGTGGTTGGCGCAATTGATCCGAAGCAAGTACTTCGTATCCTTGGCCCACGCCAAACTCAAATTCACTTAGTGAATGAAATCCAAGAGGTTTATCGATCTCAGGGTGTAAACATTCACGATAAGCACATTGAAATCATTGTGCGTCAAATGTTGAAGCGGATCACCGTTCTTGAACCAGGTGACGCCGATATGTTGCCAGGCGAATTAGTTGACCGGCTCCGATTTGAAGCTGAAAACCGTAAAGCGGTTGCAGCTGGTGGCAAAGCCGCTTCAGGTCGCCCAGAACTTTTGGGTATCACTAAAGCATCGCTTGCAACTGAATCTTGGTTATCAGCTGCTTCGTTCCAAGAAACTACTCGCGTACTTACCGATGCAGCGTTGTCGGAGAAGAGCGATCCACTTCTTGGTCTCAAAGAGAACGTCATCATCGGAAAACTTATCCCTGCAGGTACAGGTCTTGCTCGTTATCGCAACGTGCGAGTTGAACCTACTGAGGAAGCAAAGGCCGCGGTTTACGCAGCTTACGATGAATATGACTTCACACCATTTGAACAATCAGGTTCAGGTGAAGCAATTCGTCTCGATGAATTCGAATCGGATGCTCGCGGTAAGTAGTAATTAGAAATTGAGCCCGTCTCTTAATTGAGGCGGGCTTTTTTAATTAACGAACGATCACAATTACTGCAGCTGCGAAGTGAGTTAAGAATGCAGCAGCGGTCATTGCGTGAAAGAGTTCGTGAAAGCCAAACCAATTAATGGAGAAATTAGGTTTCTTTAACGCGTAAATAAATCCGCCAGCAGAGTAGAGAACGCCACCAGTTAGAATTAAGACAAAGACTGCAACGCCGCCAACTTTCCAGAAAGTTGGGAGATAGAAAACTGCGGCCCAACCGAGCGCAATATAGATAGGTACGTATAACCAACGTGGCGCATTAATCCAAGCGATTCTAAATATTGCGGCAGCTAAAGCGCCGCCCCATACGGCGGAGAGCAAGATGATTGCTTGATTTTTCTCGAGTAAAAAGATTGCAAATGGTGTGTATGTGCCAGCAATAAGAATTGGTATGTTGGCGTGATCAATTCGGCGCCAGAGCGCATGTGGGCCAGGTTTCCATTTCACGCGGTGATAAAGCGCGCTACAAGTAAAAAGCGTTACGGCAGTAAGGGTAAAGATGCCGGCAGTTATGCGTCCGCGAAGTTCACCAGCGATAGTTACCAAGATCAGCCCAGCCACCAGCGAGATCGGGGACATGACGAGGTGAATTACCCCTCGAAGACGGGGTTTTCCCGGGATTTTGGCCATTTCGGCAAGCATAAGGGCTTGGCCCAGGAATCACCGTCGGCGTGTCGGGAGGGCAAAAATGGCCTTTTTCTAGGGGAGCAGGAGTAAAGGACCCGTTTTGACCATACCTATAGGCGTGAGTTACTCTCACGCCCTGCTCTTTTTTACGAGAGAGCTATTCCAATCTGCAGATTTCTCTGTAGTTAATTGCGAATTAATTTCGACACACCCGACCGCGTGGGTCGGGAACGAGAGATGGAGACAAGTAGTGCCAACTATTCAGCAGCTGGTTCGTAAGGGCCGCGCCGAGAATAAAGATAAGACAACAACGCCTGCGTTAAAAGGTTCACCACAACGCCGCGGTGTTTGTACTCGTGTTTACACAACTACTCCAAAGAAACCTAACTCTGCTTTAAGAAAAGTTGCACGTGTTCGCTTAACAAGTGGCATGGAAGTAACTGCATACATTCCAGGTGAAGGACATAACTTGCAAGAACACTCCATCGTTCTTGTTCGTGGCGGTCGCGTAAAAGATCTGCCAGGTGTTCGTTACAAAATTGTACGTGGATCTCTTGATACCCAAGGTGTTAAAGATCGTAAGCAATCACGTAGTCGCTACGGCACTAAACGAGAAAAGAAGTAGGGGATATATAAATGCCACGTAAAGGTCCCGCACCCAAGTCACCAGTTGTTGCTGATCCGGTTTACAACTCACCAGTTGTTACTGCGTTAATTAACAAAGTTCTTTCACACGGAAAGCGCTCAACTGCTGAAGGAATTGTTTATGCAGCTCTTGAAGGTTGCCGCGGAAAAACTCAAGTAGATCCAGTTATTACTTTGAAGCGCGCACTCGACAATATCAAGCCAACTGTTGAAGTTAAATCCCGTCGTGTTGGTGGCGCTACATACCAAGTTCCAGTTGAAGTCAAAGCAGCTCGTGCTACAACTCTTGGACTTCGTTGGTTAGTAGATAACGCCCGCGAACGTCGCGAAAAATCAATGTCAGAGCGCTTAACTAATGAATTAGTAGATGCAAGCAACGGTCTTGGCGCAGCAGTTAAAAAGCGTGAAGATACCCACAAAATGGCGGAAGCCAACAAGGCATTTGCGCATTACCGCTGGTAATACGTACTTAATTAGAACTCGAATAGCTTAAAGAAAAGGAATCGAAAAAGTGGTAATAGATACAGCGATCGACCTAGCCAAGGTTCGCAATATCGGAATCATGGCGCACATTGACGCGGGTAAAACCACCACAACCGAGCGCATCCTTTTCTATACTGGAATTAACTACAAGATCGGTGAAGTTCATGATGGCGCAGCCACTATGGACTGGATGGAACAAGAGCAAGAACGCGGCATCACAATTACATCTGCGGCAACGACATGTATGTGGGATGGCAACACAATTAACATTATTGATACACCTGGCCACGTTGATTTCACCGTTGAAGTAGAACGTTCACTTCGCGTACTCGATGGCGCAGTAGCGGTATTCGATGGCGTAGCTGGTGTAGAGCCACAATCTGAAACAGTTTGGCGTCAAGCAGATCGTTACAACGTCCCTCGTATCTGTTTCATCAACAAGCTTGACCGTACCGGTGCATCTTTTGATCGTTGCGTTGCAATGATTGGTGAGCGTCTCCATGCAACAGCTCTCGTTCTGCAAATTCCAATCGGCGCAGAAGGTGACTTTATTGGCGTAGTTGATTTGATCGCGATGAAAGCTTTAGTTTGGTCTGCCGAGACTACTTTGGGTGAAGATTATGAAACTAAAGAAATTCCAGAAGATCTTAAAGAGAAAGCTGCAAAAGCTCGTCACGATTTAATTGAAACTCTTGCTGATTGCGATGACGCAATCATGGAGAAGTACCTTGACGGTCAAGATCTCTCTGAAGCTGAAATTATCGCTGGTATCCGGCGCGCAACTTTGGCTGACAAAGCAACTCCAGTTGTTACTGGTTCTGCTTTCAAAAACAAAGGTGTCCAACCAATGCTTGATGCGGTAACTCGTTACCTGCCAAGCCCGCTTGATGTTAAATCAATCGTTGGTACAAAAATGGGCGATAAGAGCGTTGAAATTGAACGTCAACCAGATCCAAAAGAACCATTCTCTGGCTTAGCTTTCAAGATCATGAGCGATCCACACCTTGGAAAATTAACTTTCGTACGTATCTATTCCGGTGTATTGGAATCAGGTTCTGGCGTATTGAACTCAACAAAAGATCGTAAAGAACGAATCGGCAAGATTTACCGAATGCATGCGATCAAGCGCGAAGAAATTCCGACAGCTCAAGCTGGCGACATCATCGCGGTTATGGGTCTTAAGGGAACCACAACCGGTGACACGCTTTGCGATCCAGATAAACCAGTAATTCTAGAATCAATGGATTTCCCAGCTCCAGTTATTCACGTAGCGATTGAACCTAAGACCAAGGGCGACCAAGAAAAACTTGGAACTGCGATTCAACGTCTTGCTGAAGAAGATCCAACTTTCCATGTTCGTACTGATGAAGAGACCAACCAGACCATTATTGGTGGAATGGGTGAACTTCACCTTGAAATTCTGGTAGACCGGATGCGTCGCGAATTTAAAGTTGAAGCTAACGTTGGTAAGCCACAAGTTGCTTATCGCGAAACTCTTCGTAAGCCAGTTGCTCGTCACGACTACACCCATAAAAAACAAACTGGTGGTTCTGGTCAATTCGCGAAGATTCAAATCGCACTTGAGCCACTTCCAGTTGGTGCAGTTGAAGGCGGATATGAATTCGTAAATAAAGTAACAGGTGGACGTATTCCACGTGAGTACATCCCATCAGTAGATGATGGTTGCCAAGAGGCAATGCAGAGTGGACCACTTGCTGGTTATCCACTTACAGATGTACGAGTAACTCTTCTTGATGGCGCATATCACGATGTTGACTCATCGGAATTGGCTTTCAAGATTGCTGGTATCGCGGCGTTCAAGGAAGCAGCAAAACTTGCTGGTCCTGCTCTCCTCGAACCAATGATGTCGGTTGAAGTCGTTACCCCTGAAGATTTCATGGGTGATGTCATCGGCGATCTCAATAGTCGTCGTGGCCAAATTCAGGCCATGGACGAACGTTCCGGTGCTCGCATCGTAAAGGCACTTGTTCCGCTCTCAGAGATGTTCGGCTATGTCGGAGATCTACGAAGCAGAACTCAAGGTCGCGCGAGTTACAGCATGCAATTCGATTCTTATGCCGAAGTTCCGGCAGCAGTTTCGAAGGAAATCATCGCGAAAATTCGCGGCGAGTAACCAAAAACGAATACCCAACCAGTAATAAAACCCAAAACCAGGCAAGTTAAATAAGAAAAATATATTAGGAGGAACCACAGTGGCAAAGGCAAAGTTCGAGCGGAATAAGCCGCACGTAAACATCGGCACCATTGGTCATATCGACCACGGTAAGACCACTCTTACTGCTGCGATTTCCAAGGTGCTTCACGACAAGTATCCAACTCTTAACGAGATAAGCGCATTCGATCAGATCGATAAAGCGCCGGAAGAACGTGCTCGCGGTATCACCATCTCAATCGCACACGTTGAATACCAAACCGAAGCACGTCACTATGCACACGTTGACTGCCCAGGACACGCTGACTACATCAAGAACATGATCACCGGTGCTGCACAAATGGACGGTGCAATTCTTGTAGTAGCTGCAACTGATGGCCCAATGCCTCAGACAAAAGAACACGTACTGCTTGCCCGTCAAGTAGGCGTTCCTTCAATCGTGGTTGCACTTAATAAGTCCGACATGGTTGACGATGAAGAAATTCTTGAACTTGTAGAAATGGAAGTTCGCGAACTTCTAAGCAAGTATGAATTCCCAGGAGATACAACTCCAATCGTTCGCATCTCTGCGCTAAAAGCGCTTGAAGGCGACGCTGCATGGGCTGAAAAGATTATGGATCTCATGGCTGCTGTGGACTCATTCATTCCACAACCAGTTCGTGAAATTGATAAGCCATTCCTTATGCCAGTAGAAGATGTATTCACAATCACTGGTCGCGGAACTGTAGTAACCGGTCGTATCGAGCGCGGTATCGTCAAAGTGAACGAAGAAGTTCAAATTGTTGGTATCCGTCAAGATGCACAAACCACCACAGTTACTGGCGTTGAAATGTTCCGTAAGTTGCTCGATGAAGGTCAAGCTGGCGAAAACGTTGGTTTACTTCTTCGTGGCTTGAAGCGGGAAGATGTTGAGCGTGGTCAAGTTGTTTGCAAGCCAGGAACAATCACACCTCACACTGAATTCTCGGCTTCTGCATACATCCTTTCAAAGGATGAAGGCGGACGTCACACTCCATTCTTTAACAACTACCGTCCTCAGTTCTACTTCCGTACAACTGACGTAACTGGTGTTGTAACTCTTCCTGCAGGAACCGAAATGGTTATGCCTGGCGATAACACTGAAATGAACGTAGTTCTAATTCAGCCAATCGCTATGGAAGAAGGACTTCGCTTCGCTATCCGTGAAGGTGGCCGCACAGTTGGCGCCGGTCGAGTAACGAAAATAACTAAGTAATTAACTAAGTAATCGCCGAGTGGCGTAAAACCCACTCGGCGAGTTATTAATAAAAAAGTTTTAGCAGTACTTAGAAAAGGGAGAACGAAATGGCGGGACAGAAGATCCGCATTCGGCTTAAGGCCTATGACCATGAGGTGATTGACTCTTCAGCGAAGAAAATCGTTGAAACTGTTGAACGCACTGGTGCAACGGTTGCAGGTCCGGTGCCGCTACCAACAGAGAAGAACACTTACTGTGTGATTCGCTCTCCGCATAAATATAAAGATAGCCGCGAACACTTCGAGATGCGCACCCACAAGCGCTTAATTGACATCATCGACCCAACGCCTAAAACCGTTGATTCATTGATGCGTCTTGATTTACCCGCTGGCGTTGACATTGAAATAAAGCTCTAGGAGATCAGAGATGATGAATAATACTCAATCAAAGGGCTCTGCCATCAAAGGAATTATTGGCACCAAGCTCGGCATGACTCAGGTCTTTGATGCCAACAATAAAGTTGTTCCAGTAACTGTGGTTTCTGCTGGTCCTTGTGTTGTTACACAAGTTCGCACCGTAGAAAAAGATGGTTACCAAGCGATTCAACTTGCATTTGGTGCAATTGATCCACGTAAAGTTTCTAAGCCAGAAGCTGGCCATTTCGCAAAAGCTGGCGTTACCCCTCGCAAAGATGTTGCTGAATTGCGCACATCTAATGCTGCTGCCTACCAAGTAGGACAAGAGCTACGCGCAGATGTATTCGCTGCTGGTGAAATTATTGATGCATCCGGTATCTCACTCGGTAAAGGTTCTGCTGGTGTTATGAAGCGTCACAACTTCTCTGGTTTCGGCGCAGCACATGGTGTTGACCGTAAGCACCGCACCTCTGGTTCTATCGGTAACCGAACCACACCAGGTCGCGTATTTAAAGGAAAGCGAATGATGGGACGTATGGGTGTTGAAAAAGTCACCGTACAAAATCTCAGCATCCACTCCGTTGATCCAGTTGCAAATACCATCCTGATCAAGGGTGCTATTCCTGGTGCAATCGGTGCCACAGTTTTCATTAGATCTGCTTCGAAGTTTGCAATCTCAGAAACCATCACGAAGGCAGGTGCTTAAACCATGTCGCTATCCCTCGATATTAAAGATGCATCCGGAAAGAAGACCGGAACTTTCGCGCTTCCAACTGAAATCTTTGATGTACAAGCAAATGTTCCGCTAATCCACCAAGTAGTTACTGCACAACTTGCAGCAGCTCGCCAAGGTTCGCATAAAGCGAAAAACCGCGGTGAAGTAAGTGGTGGCGGTAAGAAACCTTTCAAACAAAAAGGAACTGGTCGGGCTCGTCAGGGTTCAACTCGTTCACCTAACCAACGCCACGGTGGCGTTGCACATGGTCCAGTGCCTCGTTTATACGATCAACGCACACCTAAGAAAATGATTGCAGCTGCACTTCGCGGTGTGCTTTCAGATCGTCAACGTAACGAGCGAATCCACGTTGTTGAGGGAATTGTTTCAACTCCTTCTACAAAAGCTGCGCTCGCTGCAGTTCGACAATTTTCTGATCGTAAAAAAGTTCTCGTTGTAGTTGCTCGTAGTGAAAATGATGTTTGGCGCTCGCTTCGTAGCGTTCAAGATGTTCACTTAATCGTTGCCGACCAACTAAATGCTTATGACGTAGTTGTAAGCGATGACGTGGTCTTTTCACACGATGCGATCAAAGATTTCATAGCCGGTCCAGCAAAGGGCAAAGCTGCAACTGCAGTTGCTCGTGAAAGCGAAGTAGAGGTGTCAGCGTGAAAGATTATCGCGACGTATTAATCGCTCCAGTCGTATCTGAAAAGTCATACGGCTTGCTAGATCAAAATAAGTACACATTCATTGTTGCGCCAAGTGCAAATAAGACCGAGATCAAGATCGCGGTTGAAAAGATATTTGGCGTAAAAGTTCTAAAAGTAAACACCATGAACCGTGAAGGTAAGCGAAAACTTACTCGTCTCGGAATTGGAAAACGTAGTGATACCAAGCGCGCAATCGTTCAAATTGCTGCTGGTGAACGGATCGACATATTCGGAGGCCCAGTTTCCTAGCGGAAACCGGGAAGGGGAGAAGGAGAAATCATGGCACTTCGTAAATTGCGACCAGTAACGCCAAGCTCACGCGGGCAAAGCGTTGCCGACTTCGCGGAAATTACCCGTACAACTCCAGAAAAATCTTTGGTACGCCCAATCAATAGCAAGGGTGGCCGTAACGCATCCGGCAAGATCACTACTCGTCACCAAGGTGGCGGACATAAGCGCGCATATCGCTTAATTGATTTCTTACGTAATGATAAAGATGGCGTACCTGCAACAGTTGCGCACATTGAATACGATCCAAACCGTACTGCTCGAATTGCGCTCTTGCACTTCGCAGATGGCGAGAAGCGTTACATCATTGCGCCAAATAAATTAGAACAAGGCGACAAGATTGAAAATGGCCCATCTGCAGATATCAAGCCAGGAAACAATTTGCCACTTCGCAACATTCCAGTCGGTACCGTGATTCACGCAATTGAAGTACGCCCTGGTGGCGGAGCGCGTATCGCTCGCTCAGCTGGCGCATCAGTACAACTCGTTGCTAAAGATGGTCCATATGCACAACTTCGTATGCCATCTGGTGAAATCCGAAATATCGATGTTCGTTGCCGCGCAACCGTCGGTGAAGTTGGAAACGCAGAACAATCAAATATTAACTACGGAAAAGCTGGCCGCATGCGTTGGAAAGGCAAGCGCCCATCTGTTCGTGGTGTTGTTATGAACCCAGTTGATCACCCACATGGTGGTGGTGAAGGTAAAACTTCTGGTGGCCGGCATCCGGTTTCACCTTGGGGTAAGCCTGAAGTTCGAACTCGTAAAAAGAAGTCGAGCGATCAACTAATTGTCCGTCGTCGTCCAGCTAACAAGAGCCGATAAGGAGCCCTTTAAAAATGCCTCGTAGTTTAAAAAAGGGTCCATTCGTGGACAAACACCTCTCTAAAAAAGTGGATGCTCAAAATGAGCAAGGCACCAAGGTTGTTATTAAGACTTGGTCACGTCGCTCAATGATCACGCCATCAATGATTGGTCACACCATCGCAGTACATGATGGTCGTAAACACGTTCCGGTTTATGTAACTGAAGCGATGATTGGTCACAAACTTGGTGAGTTCTCACCAACTCGCACTTTCCGTGGTCACATCAAACAAGAAGACCGAAAGGTGGTTAAGGATGCTTAATACACCACTAATCGCAACTGCGACAGTTCGCGGATTGCGCGTTACGCCTCAGAAAGCACGTCGTGTAGTGAATTTAATTCGCGGCATTCGTGCAGATGAAGCCATCAACATTGTGAAGTTCGCGCCACAGATCGCAGTTAGCGAAGATGTGTACACATTGCTTAACTCTGCAGTTGCTAACGCAAAGCAGAAGAACCCAGCAATTCGCGATGCTTCTGAACTTTGGGTAACTGAAGCTCTTGTTGAAGAGGGCCAAACTATGAAGCGTTTCCGCCCACGTGCACAAGGTCGCGGATTCCAAATTTTGAAGCGTAGCAGCCAAATCTCTGTCGTACTTTCTGACGATAAGAATTACCGCCGTCCTTCTAAAGAATCAGTTCGCAAAGCTGCAAAAGCAGCTGCCGAAGCAGGAGAGGGTGTGACCGAATAAATGGGTCAAAAAATAAATCCATACGGCTTCCGGTTAGGTATCACCACTGAATTTAAATCTCGTTGGTATGCCGAAAAACTTTATAAAGATTATGTAAAAGAAGATGTCATGATCCGTCGTTCAATGGAGAAGGGTATGGAGCGCGCTGGCGTTTCGCATATCGAAATTGAACGTACTCGCGATCGGGTACGTATTGATCTTCACACCGCTCGTCCTGGCATCGTTATCGGTCGCCGTGGTGAAGGTGCAGATCGGCTTCGGCTTGATCTCGAGAAGTTAACTGGCAAGCAAGTTCAGTTAAACATTCTTGAAGTTAAGAATCCAGAAACAAATGCCCAACTTGTTGCGCAAGGAATTGCAGAGCAACTTGCAGCACGTGTTTCGTTCCGACGCGCAATGCGTAAATCAATGCAGACAGCGTTAAAAGCTGGCGCAAAAGGTATTCGAGTTCAATGCGGTGGACGTCTTGGCGGAGCAGAAATTGCACGTTCGGAGTTCTATCGTGAAGGTCGAGTACCACTACATACGCTTCGTGCCGATATTGATTACGGTTTCTATGAAGCCCACACAACATTTGGTCGTCTTGGCGTAAAGGTCTGGATTTATAAGGGCGAAGTTATTCAATCTCGCGCTGAACGCGAAGCTGCTGCAGTTGCACTAGCTCGCGCTCCGAAAGCAGATCGACCACGTCGTAACGCACCACGTGCACCACGCGGTGAAGTTACAAAGACATCGGTTGCCGCTCGCGAAGCTGCAGCTGAAACACCAGCAGAGACTCCAACAGTTACAACTGAAGGAAGTGATGCATAGTGTTAATTCCACGTCGTGTTAAGCACCGCAAACAACACCACCCAAGTCGTTCTGGTAAAGCAAAAGGTGGCACAACTGTTGCATTCGGCGATTACGGTATTCAAGCTCTCGAAGGTGGCTATGTCACTAACCGTCAGATTGAAGCTGCCCGTATCGCAATGACCCGTCACGTAAAACGTGGTGGAAAAGTTTGGATCAATATTTATCCAGATCGTCCGCTCACAAAGAAACCAGCTGAAACTCGTATGGGTTCCGGTAAAGGTTCGCCGGAGTGGTGGATCGCAAATATCAAGCCAGGTCGCGTGATGTTTGAAATCTCTGGCGTAACTCAAGAGATCGCAAACGAAGCGTTAACTCGAGCTATGCATAAATTACCGGTCAAGTGCCGCGTTGTACGTCGCGAGGAGGCATAAACAATGGCAATCATCACAGCAGAAGAACTTCGCCCATTGAGCGTTGAAGAGTTGGAAACCAAACTCAAGGAAGCAAAGGAAGAACTTTTCAACCTTCGTTTCCAAGCAGCAACTGGTCAACTCGAAAGCCATGGTCGCTTAACCGCGGTCCGTAAAGAAATTGCACGCATCTACACAGTGTTGCGTGAACGTGAACTAGGTATCGGAGGTGCTGCATGACTGAGCAAGCTCGCGGATTTCGCAAGACTCGCGAAGGCGTAGTCGTTAGCGACAAGATGGATAAAACTGTCGTCGTTAAAGTTGAAGATCGTGCATCGCACGGTATCTATTCAAAAGTTATAACCAAGGCGAAAAAGCTAAAAGCGCATGATGAATCTAATTCAGCAGGCATTGGCGATCGCGTCCGAATTATGGAAACTCGGCCACTTTCAGCGACAAAACGCTGGCGGGTAGTCGAGATCCTCGAGAGAGCTAAGTAAAGGTAGGCGTAAAAAATGATTCAACAAGAGTCGCGTCTACGCGTCGCGGATAACACGGGAGCTAAAGAGCTTCTCTGTATTCGTGTGCTCGGAGGTTCATCGCGTCGTTATGCCGGCATCGGCGACATCATCGTATGTTCTGTTAAGGATGCAATTCCTGGCGGACAGGTTAAGAAAGGTGAAGTCGTAAAGGCTGTCATCGTTCGTACCGTTAAAGAGAACCGTCGTGCCGATGGTTCATATATTCGTTTTGATGAAAACGCAGCAGTAATTCTGAAAGACGACGGCGAGCCTCGCGGCACCCGTATCTTCGGACCAGTTGCTCGCGAACTTCGTGATAAGAAATTCATGAAGATTATTTCGTTAGCTCCGGAGGTGTTATAACCAATGGCCAGAATTAAAAAAGGCGACACCGTTCTAGTAATCGCCGGAAAAGATAAGGGTGTAACTGGAAAAGTTCTCTCTGTCGATACTAAAACCGCTCGAGTACTTGTCGAAGGTGTGAATCGCGTAAAGCGCCACACTAAAGAAGATACCTCTGATCGCGGCGTTAAAGTCGGCGGAATTCTTACAGTTGAATCCCCAATCGCTTATTCCAATGTGATGCTTCTTGATGATGATGGTCAAGCAACACGAATCGGTGTCCGCAAGGATGACGACGGAAAGAATGTGCGAATTTCGCGCCGAACTGGGAAGGACATCTAATGACAACTAATACTGCGTCATTGCCACGTCTAAAAGGACGCTATCGCGAAACAATCGCGCCAGCGCTTAAAGCCGAATTCGGATTTAAAAATGCGATGCAGATTCCAACCCTGGTCAAGATCGTTGTGAACATGGGTGTTGGCGACGCTGCTAAAGATTCAAAACTTATTGAAGGCGCAATCCGTGATCTTGCAACTATCACTGGCCAAAAGCCATTGGTAACAAAGGCTAAGAAATCCATTGCGAACTTCAAACTTCGTGAAGGAATGCCAATCGGTGCCCACGTAACAATTCGTGGCGACCGGATGTGGGAATTCGCAGATCGCCTATTGAGCATCTCACTTCCTCGTATCCGCGACTTCCGTGGACTTTCACCAAAACAATTTGATGGCAAAGGTAATTACACCTTTGGTATCACCGAACAGGTTGTATTCCCAGAAATCGAACAAGACAAACTTGATCGAGTTCGCGGTATGGATATCACCTTCGTAACTACAGCAAAGAATGATGATGAAGGACGCGCGTTGTTACGTGCGCTCGGATTCCCATTCAAAGATTAATTAGGACAAGAGGCTAAGGAAAAAAATGGCAAAAACATCACTGATCGTCAAAGCTAGTCGCAAACCTAAATTCAAGGTTCGTGGCTACACACGTTGCCAACGTTGTGGTCGTCCGCATGCTGTATATCAAAAGTTTGGTATCTGCCGTATCTGCTTCCGCAATATGGCGCACCGCGGTGAACTCCCAGGCATCACAAAGGCTTCTTGGTAATTAGTTGAACTTTTCAACTAACAACCAAAGAAAAAATTAATCGTCCACGAATATCAACTATGAAGTAGGTCCTTAACCGGAAACCACTTTAAGAAAGGCCAAAGGCCACGTATGACAATGACAGATCCGATCGCAGACATGTTAAGTCGTCTGCGAAATGCAAACACTGCTTACCATGAGGTGGTATCAATGCCATCTTCATCGGTAAAAGTGCGAATCGCAGCAATCCTCCAACAAGAGGGTTACATCTCTGGTTACAAAGTTGAACAGAACTCTGAAGGTTTTGGAAAAACTTTAGTAATCGATTTGAAGTACGGTTCAAACCGCGAACGTTCGATTGCTGGACTTCGTCGTGTTAGCAAGCCAGGACTTCGCGTTTACGCAAAATCAACTGGTCTTCCAAAAGTTCTGGGCGGACTCGGTGTTGCCATCATCTCAACTTCACAAGGTTTGCTGACTGATAAGCAAGCCAATAAGCAAGGCGTAGGCGGAGAAGTTCTCGCCTATGTATGGTGATCTGATGTCACGTATCGGTCGTATGCCAATCACGGTTCCATCTGGAGTCGAAATTTCTATTAGCGGTGCTGCAGTTGCAGTGAAAGGTCCGAAAGGATCGCTTTCACTAAACATTGCAGAACCAATCACGGTTGCAAAAGAGTCTGACACAATCGTTTTGACTCGTCCAAATGATGAGCGCTCCGCTCGTTCACTTCACGGTCTATCTCGGACGCTAATTGCTAACATGATTGAAGGCGTAACCAAGGGTTACTCCAAGAAAATCATTATCACTGGCGTCGGTTACCGCGTTGCCGCAAAAGGTAAAGATCTTGAATTCGCACTTGGTTATAGCCATCCAATCGTGGTTCCAGCTCCAACTGGAATTACATTCGATGTTATTTCACAGACTGAATTCACCGTATCCGGTGTTGATAAGCAATTGGTCGGCGAAGTTACTGCAAAAATCCAAAAGCTACGTAAATCTGATCCTTATAAGGGTAAAGGTTTGCATCTTGAAGGAGAACGCATTCGCCGTAAGCAAGGAAAGACAGGTAAGAAATAATGAATATCACAACTAAGATCGTTAAGGGTTCTGCAACAAATGCGCGAACTCGTCGTCACTTCCGGGTACGTAAGAAAGTATCAGGAACCACCGAGCGTCCACGTTTGGTAGTCACACGTTCTGCTCGTCACCTAGTAGCACAAATTGTTGATGATACCAAGGGCCACACAATTGCATCTGCTTCAACCATGGAAGCGGATCTTCGCGCTGCTTCAGCAGATAAAACTAAAAAAGCTCGTACTGTCGGACAACTTGTTGCCGATCGTGCCAAAGCTCAAGGAATTAAGGCAGTTGTATTCGATCGTGGTGGTAACCGCTACACCGGTCGTATTGCTGCATTAGCTGATGGCGCTCGCGAGAATGGATTGGAATTCTAATGACACCTGTTGCACCGAAGACTGATACCGACGTAACGGCTAATAAGAAGCCAGACCGTCGTGAAAAGCGAGATCGTCGTGATGATCGTCAAGATAAGTCCCCATACATGGAGCGCGTGGTTTTCATTAACCGCGTAGCAAAAGTTGTTCAAGGTGGACGTCGCTTCTCATTTACTGCACTTGTTGTAGTTGGAGATGGCAACGGCACTCTTGGAATTGGTTACGGCAAAGCTAAGGAAGTTCCACAAGCGATTGCAAAAGCAATTGAAGAAGCTAAGAAATCATTCTTCAAAGTGCCCCGCATCCAAGGAACAATTCCACACCCAGTACAAGGTGAAGCTGCTGCTGGCGTAGTTCTACTTCGCCCAGCTGCTCCTGGTACCGGTGTTATCGCTGGCGGACCAGTTCGTGCAGTTTTGGAGTGCGCTGGAATTTCAGATGTACTTTCGAAATCTCTTGGATCTAATAATCCAATCAACATGGTTCACGCAACCACAGCGGCGCTAAAGATGTTGGAACACCCAACTGCAATCGCAGCTCGTCGCGGACTACCACTAGAACACGTTGCACCTGCAGCACTTGCACGCGCATCCGCTCTAGTTTCTGAATCCAATTTCAAGTCAACTGGTGGAGGAAGATAATGCCAAGACTTAAAGTCACTCAAGTTCGTTCAAAAGTTGGTTACGCACCAGAACAACGCGACACACTTCGTTCGCTTGGTTTGAAGCGTATTGGTGATGTAGTGGTGAAAGAAGATCGCCCAGAAATTCGCGGCATGGTCTTCGCAGTTCGCCATCTCATTAAAGTTGAGGAGGTCGAATAACTATGGTGTTAAAAGTTCATCATCTTCGTCCAGCACCTGGTGCTAAGAAGGCAAGGACTCGTAAAGGTCGCGGTGAAGCCTCAAAAGGTAAAACTGCTGGCCGTGGTGGTAAAGGTACGCGCGCTCGAAACACAGTTCGAATTGGTTTCGAAGGCGGACAGATGCCATTGGTACAACACCTTCCTAAACTTCGTGGTTTCAAAAACCCAGAGCGCGTGGAATACCAAGCAGTTAACGTCGCAACTATTAATGCGTTATTCCCTAAGGGTGGCAACGTTTCAGTAGCTGATCTCGTTAAAGCTGGTGCAGCGCGTAAAGGGCTTCCAGTCAAAGTACTTGGAAATGGCGATATCTCGGTCAAAGTTGATATCACCGTCCATAAATTCTCAGCTTCGGCTAAAGATAAAGTCTCGGCTGCCGGCGGAAGTATTAAGGAACTCTAAAAAATGCTGCAAGCATTTGGTAAAGCCTTTAAGACACCAGATCTACGTCGGAAGATTTTCTTCACGATGTCGATCATGGCGCTATTTCGGTTCGGTTCCATCGTTCCGACACCAGGCGTTTCTTATAGCGCGGTGCAAACTTGTTTAAAGCAAGCTAACTCCGGTGGGCTATTTGGTCTTATCAATTTGTTTAGCGGCGGCGCGCTATTAAAGCTAAGCGTTTTCGCACTTGGAATTATGCCTTACATCACCTCTTCAATTATCGTGCAGTTATTAACCGTTGTAATTCCACGATTTGAAGCGTTGAAACAAGAAGGCCAATCCGGAACTGCAAAGTTGACCCAGTACACCCGGTATCTAACAATTGGTTTAGCGGTATTACAAACAACTGGCTTAATTGCAGTCGCTCGTACCCCAGGTCGATTAATCAGCGGTTGTGCTGAAGCGATTATTCCAGATACTTCATGGCAACGAATCATCACGATGATCTTCGTAATGACCGCTGGAACTGCAGTAATAATGTGGCTCGGCGAATTAATTACAGATCGTGGCGTTGGTAACGGTATG